>PPYE01157886.1_pt1 | contig 87904 bp, 100 predicted proteins | sample 1559881 | NCBI WGS metagenome assembly PPYE01 (sample SAMN08240022, study PRJNA423297) | Human gut metagenome, whole genome shotgun sequencing project.
GCTTCCGCCGTCCAGAGAATATTCCGTGCGGGCAACGCCGCTGTGTGCGTCGCCGTTGTCCTTGATGGCCGCCGTTACCGTGCTGTTCGTCCACTGTTCCGTGGAAAGCGTGATGCCGGGCACATTGGGCGGAGCCGGGTCGATGTACACCTTTGCCGTGGCCGTCTGGCCGGAGGCGTTGCCCGCGCCGTCCACCACACGGGCGGTTACAGTCGTGATGCCGCCCGCGGTGATGGTCACGGTTGGGTCGCCCACGGGACAGCCTGTCCATGCCCCGCCGTTGATGCTGTACTCGTAGTGATGGATGCCGCTGCCGTAGTCGCCCGGCGTTGCGCTCCAGTCCGGCAGGCTCGTGCCGGTATCCGTGCCGCCCGAAAACCGCACCACCGCGCTGTCCCGCTGCCAGCCCGTGGGCGCGCTGACCTGCACGCCGGCCGGCTCGGTGAGGTCATAGCCGTAATAGCAACCCGCATACATCGGCACGTTCACCGGGATGTATACCCGGTCATCCGACATCTGCCCGTTGTTGTGCCTGTGCCGCACCAGCGCGTAGCGGATGCCCATGTCCCCGCCTGTCGCCGCAATATCGTATCCATAGCACGGCATATACAGATTCGGGGACAGCGCTGTTCCCTGCGAATTCTCCAATGGGTCACGCCCGCACACCGGGCAGAGCCAGATGTCATAGTTGTTGGGCGATGTGAAGATCTCCCGTGTGTTGACGGTCTGGGAGCTGCCGGAATACATGTAGCCGATCACGTAGGTATATGGCGTGCCGTTTCGGTCCGCGCCCAGCGCGCCGCCCGCGGCGAACGCTGGAGATGCGCACGCAGATATCAGAAGGAAAAGTGAAAGAAAACATATACTCCAGTACTTTAATTTTTGTTTCATAGTCTGTATCCTTTCCTTGATGTTTTTTGGAATACACCGTTTTGCATCCAAAAAAGAAGGGAATGCCCGTGAAGCATTCCCGATTAGTATCATATTGAGTTGCTTGCCAAAAATACAAACTCTCGATTTCCGCAAAGCAAATTAAATCAAAAAATGATTGTTACTTGCTTGCTTTAGCGATATAATAAAAGCAGAAAGGGGGCCGTTATATGGCTATGGATATTCGCCCTGCTTCCGCGCTTCGTACAGAGTACAATGAGCTGGCCGCTCGTTCCCGTATGACTGGACAGCCAATTTACATCACGCGCAACGGCGAAGGGGACACCGTCTTGATGGATCTTGCTGCCTACACCCGACGAGAAGAAGAACTTAATCGAAAAGAAGCGGCTCTTGCGCATCGCGCTGTGGTTTTAGAAGCCGAACTAAAGCGATTAAATGGGGCGGCGACGTACACCTCCGCACAGGTACGCGATTTGGTTCGCGCAAATCTCAGCAACAGGCAGAGACGGAAAAATGGATGAACTTCAAATTGTCTATACCACCGAGGCAATGCAGGATATTTTGGGGATTTCCGATTACTATTTCGATAAAGTTGGAGAAAGCGCTGCTTTGCGCGCGGTTGACGCCCTGCAGAATCACATTGACAAACTAATGCGCTTTCCCCGCATGGGAGAAGAACATCCGGACGAATATTTGAAAGCATTGAACTTCCGCAAGCTGGTCTACGACAATCATATTGTGATTTACCGTGTTGATACGGAAACAGTAATCATTGAGCGTATCGTTTGGGCTTCAAGTAATTATCCGGAACTTTTTCAGCAGGGAGTTCCAGCTCTATAAAAACAAAACGCCAAAGCGCGGATCAGCGCTCTGGCGTTTTTATTTTTAAGGTGCCCAAATTTGGACACCTTAATTTTTTATTGTGAGATCAACCCGTATTTTTGCGCCAACATGTGGTCCTGACGCAAAAGCCCCATGACCCGGCGTGCGGGGCCATCCGGCTTATAACGACCAGCCTCCCATGACTCTACAGTTTTGGGAGAAACCCCGAGAAAATTTGCAAAGATTTTCTGTGTCATATTAGCGCTCAACCGTATGGTGCGGATCTCCTCAGCATCGAATTCTTCAGGAGGCTGTACAGTCATCCTGCAACGCTTTGCACGCAGATGGCCTTTTTCTGTGGAAATGGCTTCATTTAACCCCTGCAGGATACTCTCATATACACCTGTACTCATCGTAATCGCCCCTTTTCGTATTTCGTTTTCAAAAACTGCTCCAACTGTTCAATCAATTTCCGGATGGCATTGCGTTCAGCTGCAGACAAATTATCCTTTTCATTTTTAGGATATGCTGTGATTAAGTAGATGGTTTCGTAAGCGGGAAAATCTACGTAAACCACACGGCCACTCCCGCTTTTCCCTTGATGCTCAAAAGCAACACGAATTTTTCGCAGCCCTCCCGTACCTTTCATCACCGGTCCCTGCTGAGGATTAAGAAGCAGCTGTTCCTGCAGGTACTTCAGCTCCGTATCGCTCTGTCCCATCGCTTTCCATTGCCGCTCAAATTCCGGCATAATTATATATTCTCTTGTCATACAGCTTCCTCGCTTATATTATACCCTCGTTGCTCGGAGTTTTCAAGAGGATGACTTTCAAAATAAAGCGTCAAAGCAGCTTTCAAGATCGAAGCGATTTCATCATCGTTCATAGTTGCTAAGTATGGGCTATATGACTTCAGCATCCGACGGGATATTTTATAACTTCCAGTGATTTTGTGGCGACTATCGTTTTGGGTGTTTTGGACAATATCCTTAATCCCTTTCTCGTTTCCGCCATTTTGATACAAAAATAAAATCTGTTGTGCCTGATAAGCACTTATTTTTTTATCTGGTATCCAGCGGGCTGCTTCAAGCTGCCATTCTTTAGGCAACTGTGCCAAATAGGTCGCAGCTGATATCGCCAATGTACGGCGGTCGACACATTCAAACAGAACAGGTGATAGAGTATGAAGTCCTAAAAACCGTTGCACATCGGTAGGCGTTAGCCCATACGCAGTTGCCAATGCCTCTCGCGTTTTTTCAAGGTGCCCAAATTTGAACACTTTACCGCCTAATTCGATCTCCTGTTTTTCTTCAGCATGTGTCCGACAGTATTGCCGGAACTCTTTAAGACTTTGATGTTGTTCCCATAAAGTGCGGCACTTCTCGCTGGGAAGCATATTCTGTACCCCGTATTGAAGGTTCGTATCCGTAATATAGATTCCTTCCAAACCAGGCGGCAAGCCTTTACGAATAATCGCTGGAATATATGACCTGCCACAAAGCCGGCTCCCGAGCAACCTCTTATGACCAGCCAATAAATAATAGCGGCCAGCGGCATTATCATTAGGAATAACGAGAACCGGCTGCAGTACACCAAATGCGGCAACGCTTTCGCGGAACGCCGGATCCAACATGGTTTCTGACACATATGTAGTGTTTCGCGGATGGCTGTCAATCAGATCGACTGGAATGTTTTCTACACGTTCCCGTGAACGCGGTGCCGCCGCCGGGGAGTTTTCAAACATTCCGGATAGATTAAGCGGTGTGGATGCCATGATATTCAACCTCCTTCACAAACGAATCGCAGACCACTTGATAGGCCCGCGCTGCTTTACTTTCCGGAGCGTACTCAATGATACTTACTTGCTTATTACGAGCATCTGCCACACAAACGCGGTCAGGGATCATTTCTTGGTAAATAGGATATTGAGGCACAAATAATTGGCGAATTCTTTCCACGCCGCTCCGGCTCTTACGGTATCGCATATCTACCCGACAAATCAACACCCCACAGACAGGGATCTCTTTTCTCAACGCTCGGGCAGCTTCCTGAATAAAGTCAGAAGCTAATTCAAGTCCCTCAATAGAGTCCTCTTCAGGCGTAGACACCAAAAGAACGGTATCGCATGCCATCATCACATTGACAGCCAGCATTCCCAAAGATGCCATACAATCCAAAAGGATATAGTCGTAATCCAACCTTACATCTTCCAATGCGTCAAACAGTATGCATTCACGGCGGAAATCTAATGTACTGATTTGCTTTTCCACAGTAGACAAAGCCTGCTTATTTGGAATAAAATCCACTCCGTTTTCAAGATGATGGATACAGTTTTGAATATCCACTTCATCAACTTCTACATCAATCAACGGCTGCAGAAGTTCACAGAGTGTATAACACTCTTCATCCGGCCGATTGAGGCCTAAGCTAATAGATAGATTTCTCTGAGTATCGCAGTCTACCAGCAATACACGGTATCCTCGTTGTACAAGAGCCACGCCTAAATTGTGCGTAGTAGTGGTTTTACAAACACCGCCTTTTCGATTTAAGACGGCAACTATTTTACATTCATTCATAAAAGTACTCCTTCGATTTCAATGTTTTTCTGTAAAAACAAAAAGCCGACACCTATAACAAGGCATCGGACCGTTTCGTTGATGATTCTATATTAGCCTGTGGATGTGCTGTTGCATTGGCTCTTTTTGTTGATTGCTTCATCATCCACTGACACCATTTCTACACCATTTCGGCGTGAAGATATATGGAGAGGCATGGAGATTTAAATTGTTGAGCACCTTGAAAACCGCATAGCTATGCGGTTTTATGGACATTCATGGAGAATTGGAGATTTATGAAAATTAGGCTCGAACTTCGATTCCAAGCTTCATATAAAACCTTCCTCTTCTCAAGCGGGGCGGCAGCCCCGGGTATATCTTTGATTATTCTACCATACAGGCAGCCCTGCGCGCAATGCGCCGGACGCGGAGCACCCCAAAAAACTGCGCGGGAGCTCCCGCAGGACTTTTTTTATACACAATTATATCGTATAATATTGTCAAACTGCTGTTTTTCTGCGCCCCGCAGAGCATCTGCGGTACACCGCATACGGCATGCCGCGCAAAAACGGGCGCGGTACAGGGGAATAAAGGAGTGTGACCCATGGCGAACGAGAAAATTCTGATCGCGGACGACGACAAAAATATCTGTGAGCTGCTGCGCCTGTACCTGGCCAAGGAGGGCTATGAGACGGTGATCGCCAACGATGGCGAGGCCGCCGTGGCCGCGTTTGAAAAGGAAAAGCCCAACATGGTGTTGCTGGACGTGATGATGCCCAAAATGGACGGCTGGGAGGTGTGCCGCCGCATCCGCGCGGCGGACAACACACCCGTTATCATGCTCACGGCTAAAGGCGAGACCTTCGACAAGGTGCTCGGCCTGGAGCTGGGTGCGGACGACTATGTAGTAAAGCCGTTCGACTCCAAGGAAGTGGTGGCGCGCATCAAAGCCGTGCTGCGCCGCTGCACGCCCGCCGAGGCCCAGCCGGACGGCGTCATCAGCTATGATAAGCTCTCGGTGGACCTGACGCGCTATGAGCTGAAGGTGAACGGCCAGGTAGTGGACGCGCCGCCCAAGGAACTGGAGCTTTTGTATTATCTGGCCAGCCATCCCAACCGGGTATTCACCCGCGACCAGCTGCTGGACGAGGTATGGGGTTTTGAATACTACGGCGATTCCCGCACCATCGACGTACACGTGAAGCGTCTGCGCGAAAAGCTTGAAAACACCAGCGACCAGTGGAGTTTAAAGACCGTCTGGGGCGTGGGCTATAAATTTGAAGTGAAAGAATGACGGCGGGCCGGGGCCCGCGGCATGCCGGAAGAAAGGGGGGTGCGCCCGTGCGCAAAAGCATCACCACGCGGTATTTTTATTCCACGGCAGTCCTGCTCATCTGCAGCATCGCCGTGATGGGCTTTATTCAGATGTATCTGGCCATGGGCTACTTCCGCGAAGAAAACGGCACCGCCCTGATCCAGACCATCGACAACGCCATCCTCGCCATGCAGGAAGCCGCGGATGACGGCATCGTTGAAAAAAGGGCCGAAGCCGCCGAAGCCGCCGGGCTGGATGTGGAGGATATCAAAAGAGGCATCACGCTGACGGCCCGCGCCGCCGGAAAGAGCATCCTTGTGACGGACGCCTACGGCTCCGTGGTGCTTTCCATCCCGTCGGAATATCAGGGCATGGAAGTGTCTGTAAAAACGTGCAATGCCACATACAGCCGGGGCATTTACGACGAAATGGGCACTTTGGGCGGTATCTTCAGCAGCCGATATTACATCGCGGGCAAGCCCATTCTCGACGAGAAAGGCATGCTCCAGGGCTTTGTGTTCGCGGGGGCAAACGCCGACAGCCTCACGGAATACCTGGCAAACCTGTTCTCTACGTTCATCCTCTCCGCCGGGCTGATGCTGATGGTATCCAGCGTGCTTTCCATCGTGCTGACCAACCGCATGACCACGCCGCTGCGCCGCATTTCGGACGCCGCGAAAAAGTTCGGCGGCGGAGATTTTTCCGCCCGCGTGCCCGTGGAGGGCGACGATGAGCTGGCCCAGCTGGCCGAGACCTTTAACACCATGGCCGGCAGCTTGGAAAAAATCGACCAGTCCCGCCGCAGCTTCATGGGCAATATCGCTCACGAGCTGCGCACGCCCATGACCACCATCAAGGGCTTTATCGACGGCATGCTGGACGGCACCATCCCGCCCGAAAACCAGAACCACTACCTGGGCATTGTCTCTCAGGAGGTGGGCCGCCTGACGCGTCTCATCAAGAACATGCTGGACATCACCAAGCTGGAGGCCGGGGAGTATAAAGTAAACGCCACTACCTATGATATCTGGGAGAGCATCACCAGCGTGGTGTTCGGCGCGGAACAGCGGCTGGAGGCCAACAACATCCAAATCAGCGGCTTCGCCCCAACCAAGACCTTGGTTCTGGCGGATCAGGATCTGGTGTACCAGGTCATCTACAATCTGGTGGACAACGCTATCAAGTTCTGCAATGTGGGCGGGGAGATCCGTTTTTCCGTCACACAGAGCAAGGGCGCCGTTACCGTAGGCGTGCGCAACACAGGCGCGGGTATTGCGCCCGAGGCGCTGCCTTATGTGTTCGACCGCTTTTACAAGGAAGACAAAAGCCGTGGGCTGAACACCACCGGAAGCGGCCTGGGTCTGCATATCTGCAAAGTCCTCATCAATTTGTCCGGCGGCAAGATCTGGGTGGACAGCAAGGAGGGCGAATACTGCGAATTCCTGTTCACGTTGCCCGCGCCGCCTTCTTCGCCCATTAAGGGCGGCAAGCTCAAGGATCAGTGACCACCGCGCCGCATGAGGCATGGAAGAGAAATATTCGCGGCCGCAGTGCTGCGCATTGCCGGGAGGCCCGGCAGGGAGAGAGGGAATCATGGATCAGCGCCAGTATCCGCAATATCCGCAGCAGCCCGGCGGGCCCTGCCCGCCCTATGTACAACAGCCCGGGATGGAGTATCCGCCTTATCCGCCCTATGGCGGACAGGGCTCCGCAGCCCCGCCCTACGGCGGCCCCGTTTACGGGCAGGGCGGCGGCCCCGTGCCGCCGCGGGCGCCCCAATATGTATATCAGACGCCCGGCTCGATGCCGGGCGTCCCCGGCGGGAAACCGCCCCGCCGGCGCAGGAACCGTGCGCCGCTGGTGGCTGTTCTGCTTTGCCTGGGGCTTGCCGCAACCGTTTTTCTGGCGGGAGAGGCTTTTGACGCACTGCGCAGCGGCGGCGCCGCGCGCCGGCGTCCCGCGCCCGGAGAGGTGCCCAGCTTTACCATCGAGGATCTTCCCGAGGACGCGGACGGCGGGCTCTCCACGGTGGAGATTGCCAAGACCGTTGGCCCCAGCGTGGTATGCATCAATGTATATGAGCCGGGCAGCATTTCCATTGCAGGCAGCGGCAGCGGCATCATTCTCAACGAGGACGGCTTCATCGTCACCAACGCCCATGTGGTGGAGGGCTCCTCCGCAGTTACCGTGTTGCTGGACGACGGCCGTGAGCTGGACGCATGGATCGTCGGCTCCGACACCCGTACGGACCTGGCCGTGGTCAAAATCACGGCGGACGGGCTGGTGCCCGCCTCCTTCGGAGATTCGGACATCCTGCAGGTGGGCGAGCGGGCCGTGGCGATCGGCAATGCGGCCGGACAGCTCTCTGGCACCGTCACCCAGGGCATCATCTCCGGCCTCAATCGTGAGATCAGCATGCAGGCGGGCAACAGCGTCGTCACGATGAACCTTATCCAGACCTCCGCGGCCATCAACCCCGGCAATTCCGGCGGCGCGCTGGTGAACCGCTTCGGTCAGGTGATCGGCATCAATTCTGCCAAGCTCAACAGCTCCATGTTTGAGGGCATTGGCTTTGCCATCCCCTCGGCGGACGCGCAGCCCGTGGTGGAGGATCTGATTGCCTACGGCTATGTAAAGGACCGCGTGGCACTGGGCGTGATGGTAATCGCGCTGTCGCCCGTCACAGGCCCTGCCAACGACCTGCCCAGCCAGGGCTTATATATTTCATCTGTGGAAGATTACAGCGACCTGAACAACCACGACATCACCGTGGGCGACGTGATATTGACGGCGGACGGCGTAACGCTGGAAACCACGTCCGATCTGCTGGATGTGCTGGAGACGCACAAGCCCGGCGAAACCGTGCGGCTGGAGATCCAAAAGCGCGGCAGCGGCAATGTCGTCACCGTGGACGCGGTGCTGGCCGAGAGCCGCAGCAACTGAAGCTTCAAAACAAAAAGCGCCGCCGCGGATATATCCCGCGGCGGCGCCTCTTTTTGTTTTTCTCCTCAGGTGAAGAATTTGTCCTTATAGCCCATCAAAAAGATGAACAGCACGATGAGCGGCAGAATGTAACTGACGTATACCCGCGCCCATTTTGGAAACCGTATGCCCTTGCCCTCGTCTGCCTCGGCCACAAAATTTTTCCATCCCCAGCCGTAGCGGGACGTGCAGAACAACAGGTATACAAGACTGCCCAGCGGGAGGATCGTATTGGAAACAAGGAAGTCCTCCAGGTCCAGCACGGCGCTGCCCTCGCCGAAGGGCATAAAGCCCGAAAGCACGTTGTATCCCAGTACACAGGGCAGCGACAGCACAAGAATGGCGAAAAAATTTACCAACACGGCTTTTTTGCGGCTCCAGCCCCACAAGTCCATACCGAAGGCAACGATGTTTTCAAATACGGCAATAACGGTGGACAGCGCCGCAAAGCTCATGAACACAAAAAACAGCGCGCCCCATACCCGGCCGCCCGCCATGCCGCCGAAGATATTGGGCAGCGTGACGAATACAAGGCCTGGGCCCTGCCCCGGGTTGACGCCGAAGGAAAAGCAGGCGGGAAAAATGATAAGGCCCGCCATCAGCGCCACAAAGGTATCCAGCAGCGTGATGTTGACGCTCTCGCTGAGCAGAGTGCGCTCCTTGCCGATGTAGCTGCCGAAAATGGCCATGGCGCCGATGCCCAGAGACAGCGTGAAAAAGGCCTGTCCCATGGCCGCGTACACCACATTGCCCACGCCCTGCTCCACAAGGCGCCCGAAATCCGGTACAAGATAAAATTTGAGGCCTTCGTCCGCGCCTGGCAGTGTGACGCTGCGCACGGCCAGCGCCACCATCAGCAGCAGCAGGCAGACCATCATGGCTTTTGTGATTTTCTCCACACCGTTCTGCAAGCCCAGGCTGCACACGCCGAAGCCCAGCACCACAGCCACAATCATCCAGAATATCTGCGGCCCCGGCTGCGCCAGCATGTCATTGAAAATGCCGCCCACCGCCTCGGCGGACGCGCCTGTGAACGCACCGCGCAGCATTTTTACCACATAGGCCAGCATCCAGCCCGCCACCGTGGTATAGAACATCATCAGCAGATAGTTGCCCGCCATGCCCAGCCAGGCGTACCAATGCCATTTGGTGCCCGCAGGCTCCAGCACGCGGAAGCTGACCGCGCAGCTTTTGCGGGACGCCCGGCCCACGGCGAACTCCATGGCCATGATGGGCAAGCCCAGCACGACCAGGAAAAACAGGTAAATAAGCACGAACGCCGCGCCGCCGTACTGTCCGGTAATATAGGGGAAGCGCCATACGTTGCCGATGCCGATGGCACACCCGGCCGAAATGAGCAGAAAGCCCAGCCGCGAGGCAAATTTTTCTCGTTTTTCCATAACCCTGATCCCTCTTTTTCCTTCTCCGATACCCGGCGCATCCGCATAGAGCGCCGTCTTTGTCCAGCATAGCAAACAAAACGTGCGTGTGTCAACGAAACACGCGCACGTTTTTGCATTTTCTCTGTTTTTTCCGGCCCTCAGCCGCCGGAAAGATGCTCAACGAGGATCTTTGCGCCGATGCACACCAAAATGACGCCGCCGAATATCTCGGCCTTACCGCCCAGCCAGCTGCCGAATTTTTTGCCCAGCAGATGGCCCGCAAGGCAGCAGACGAACGTGACGCAGGCGATGAAGGAAGCCGCCGCGGCGATGTTCACATCCAGCGCGGCAAAGCTGACGCCGACAGCCAGCGCATCGATGCTGGTGGCGAAGGCCTGCACCACCATCAGCTTATAGCTGAACGCGCGGCCCACGGGGCACGCCTCCGGCGCGCGCAGCTCCTTGACGGCGTCCCAGATCATTTTGCCGCCGATGAAGCCCAGCAGTGCAAAGGCGATCCAGTGGTCAAACGCGCTCACCACATCGGCGAAGGCGCGGCCCGCAAAATACCCGGCCACGGGCATCAGGCCCTGAAACACGCCGAAGGACAGCGACGTGAGGGCGGCCTCGTTCCGCCGCAGGCCGGAAAAACACATGCTGTTGGAGATGGACACCGCAAATGCGTCCATCGAAAGCCCCAGCGCGAGTACGAACAGGGTGATCGAATCCATAACGCTTTTTCCTCCAAATCTGCTTTCATAAGAATATGCGTGTCTGCGGCCGGATAATCTGTTCCGCCCGCAGCGCGCGCCGGAAAAGGGAGGCGTCCGTTTTGCGGCCCTGTGGGGCGGGGCCGCAAAAAAAAGACCCACGGACGGCGCAAAGCCGCCCATGAGTCTTGTTCATTAAGCAAAGCCAGGCGCGTGCCGGCGCGCCATCATGTTGACTTTACACGCCGTACAGGCCCGGCGCGAACTACTCCCTCAAAGGTATAAGCATATCTTACCATACCCTTTTGCGGCGCGCAAGTGTTTTTTCGTCCGGCGCGCCTTTTTCACGCAAGGTCCGGCAGCTCCCGCCGCACCGCGTCCTCCAGCCGGCACAGCGCTGCGGCGTCCATCTCCGGTGTGTCCGCAAGAGGGAACGGAACGCCCATAGCCCCGTATTTTTCCAGACACAGCTTTCGGAAGCCCAACAGCTCCACCTTCTGCAAATTATGGAACTGTCCGGCCATGCGCGCCAATGCGCGGATATGTGCCTCGCCGTCCGTCAAGCCGGGGATCACCACGTGCCGCACCCACAGCGGCACGTCCAGCTCTTGTGTCAGCGCCAGAAAATCCAGCGTATGGGCCAGGCTGCCGCCCGTATGGGCGCGGTATCCCTCTTCGGAGCTGAACTTCAGGTCCGCCAGCACCAGGTCCGTATGCGCCAGCACCTCCCGCGCGGCGGCAAGAGCACCCGCGCCGGAGGTATCCAGCGCCGTGTGGTAGCCCTCCGCCCGCAGCGCCTTCAGCAGCGCCGCAGTGAACACGGGCTGGGCCAGCGGCTCACCGCCCGTAACCGTAACGCCCCCCGACTCATAAATGTACGGCTTACAGCGGCGCACACGCCGCAGCACATCCTCCACCGTGTATTCCGTGCCGTCCGCCGCGTTCCAGGTGTCCGGGTTGTGGCAGCAGGCACAGCGCAGCGGGCAGCCCTGCAGAAACACCACATAGCGCAGCCCCGGTCCGTCCACCGCTCCCATGGACAAAAACGAGTGTATGCGCCCTTTCACGCCGTTTTCCGGCGTCTGCATCTGCGCGTCCACGGCTCACATCGCCTCGTGGAACGTGCGGGCGATGACCTCGCGCTGCTGTTCTTTCGTCAGCTTGTGGAAGTTCACCGCGTAGCCTGAAACGCGGATGGTCAGATTGGGGTATTTTTCCGGGTCATTGTACGCCTCCACCAGCGTTTCACGGCTGAGCACGTTGACGTTGATGTGGTGGGCCATCTGGGAAAAATAGCCGTCCAGCAGGCTGACGAGATTGGCCCGGCGCTGCTCGTCCGTCCTGCCCAGCGCTCCCGGCACGATGGAAAATGTATTGGAGATGCCGTCCTTGCAGTACCGGTACGAAAGCTTTGCCACAGAGTTCAGCGAGGCCAGCGCGCCGCTTTTTTCCCGGCCGTGCATGGGGTTCGCGCCCGGGGCAAAGGGCTGCCCCGCTTTGCGGCCGTCGGGCGTGGAGCCTGTTTTTTTACCGTACACCACGTTGGAGGTGATCGTCAGCACCGAGAGCGTGGCTTCGGCTCCGCGATACAGCGCATGGCCTGCCAGCTCGTTGTAAAACGCTTCGGCCTGTTCGCAGGCAATGGCGTCCACGCGGTCGTCATCGTTGCCGAAGGCGGGGTAGTCTCCCTCCACCTCGAAATCCGTGATGAGGCCTGTTCCGGCGTCGCGGATGCAGCGCACCTTCGCGTATTTAATGGCCGAGAGTGAATCTGCCAGCACGGACAGGCCCGCCATACCGAAAGCCATGTAGCGGTGCACATGGGTGTCGTGCAGAGCCATCTGCGTTTTTTCATAAGCATATTTATCGTGCATGTAATGGATGACGTTCATGGTATCGGCATACAGTTCCGCCAGCCAGGGGCGGTATGCGTCCAGCAGCGCCGTTACCCTGCCGTACTCCAGATACTCGCCCTCATAGGGCGTATGCACCGGGCCGACCTGCATGTTCTTCATCTCGTCCCGGCCACCGTTGAGGGACAGGAGCAGCAGCTTTGGCAAATTGACCCGCGCGCCGAAAAACTGCATGTCTTTACCCAGCCGCATGGCTGAGACACAGCATGCGATGGCGTAATCGTCGCCGTAAATGGGGCGCATCAGGTCGTCGTTTTCGTATTGGATGGCGTCTGTCTCGCAGGAGACGCGGGCGCAGTATGTCTTAAACGCGGCGGGCAGCGCACCGCTCCACAAAATGGTCAGGTTCGGTTCCGGCGACGCCCCCAGATTGTAAAGCGTATGCAGTATGCGGAAGGAAGTTTTCGTCACCAGCGTGCGGCCATCCGAGCCCATGCCCCCCACGGCTTCGGTGATCCACATGGGGTCGCCGCCGAACAGCGCGTTGTACTCCGGCGTACGCAGGTGGCGCGCCATACGCAACTTCATCACAAAGTCGTCCATCAGCTCCTGCGCGCCCGCCTCGTCCAGCCTGCCCGCGGCCAGGTCCCGCTCGAAATAGATATCCAGAAACGTGCTCACGCGGCCCAGGCTCATGGCCGCGCCGTTCTGCTCCTTGATGGCCCCAAGGTAGCCGAAGTAGGTCCACTGCACGGCCTCGCGGGCACTTTGCGCCGGGCGGCTGATGTCGCAGCCGTACAGCGCGGCCATATCCCGCAGCTTGCCCAGAAAGTCGATCTGCCGCCAGACTTCCTCGATGAGACGGATGTTCTCGTCCGTCATCGCGCCGCGGCCCAGCTCCGCCTTGTCCTTTTTCTTTTCCTCGATCAGTCGGTCTGTCCCGTAGAGCGCCACGCGGCGGTAATCGCCGATGATCCGGCCCCGGCCATATGCGTCGGGCAGGCCCGTGATCAGGCCGCAGTGCCGGGCCGCACGGGTCTGCTCGTTGTACACGCGGAATACGCCGTCGTTGTGGGTGGTGCGGTAGGCGAACTCCTGCTCCACCTGCCCGGAAAGCTCATAGCCGTAGGCCCGGCAGGCCTCCCGCGCCATGCGGATGCCTCCGAAAGGATTCACACCGCGCTTCAGCGGCCTGTCCGTCTGCAGGCCGACGATCAGCTCGTTGTCTTTGTCCAGATAGCCCGGCTTGTAATTGAGCAGGGAGGACACCGTCTGGGTGTCCACATCCAGCACGCCGCCGAACTCCTGCTCCAGCTTCATCAGGCCCTGCAGCTTATGCATCAGTGCCTGCGTGCGCGGTGTTGCCGGCGCCAGGAACGCTTCATCTCCTCCGTAGGGTGTATAGTTTTTCTGGATAAAATCCCGCACATCGATGCGGCTCTGCCACGCCCCGGCCGTAAACCCTTCCCATGCCTTGCACATTTCCTGTACCTCCTGTTCGCTCACACACCGCGGAGGCGCGGCCCCTTTTCATTCCTGTACCGCCCCGGCGGCGGCCATTGAGAAAATCTTCTTGTTTCAGGGCAACAAAAAAGGGCAGCACCGCAAAAGCGGTGTTGCCCAGACGGCCGGCATCAAAACTCCGCGCCCGTTCCCCTGTGGTAAGCCCACTCGTTCCGTCAGTTACGGCCGCGTCTCGGTTATGTATTCATGATACCACGCTTCGGCAAAGGCTGTCAACGGACAAACAGCCGAATCCGCAGGCCGCACAACTCAAAAATATGGTTAAACCGGCCTTCGAGATGCCAACGCTCTGCTTTACGAAGGATGCCTGTATGTGGATAACATAAAATTGGTAAATTGGAAATTATGACAATCCTTCTGCTTTTGCACGAATTGCAAAAAACTCCTGAAACGTATCTGATTTTTCCTGTATTGTCTTTTTCATCAAGGTCAATCTCCGTTTGCCAACCCGCCTATCCAATACAACAAATATTCTTACGATTAAATTGGCACCGTTAAGGCTCATTTCAATATCTTGATCATCAAACTCTGCAAAGGCGTTGTAAAAACAGCGTTGACCAAAAACACTTAGTCTTAAAGCTGTATCATCCATATACGCATTTTCCACTTCCATGCGTTTTTTGTATTTTTCATCTCCGGGAAACAAATCTGCTTTCATCCGGTTATTCCAATAACATCCCTTGATGATTTCGTTGCCATCATATCTTATTGCCGCCCGCCCCTCATGGTCAGGACTTCTGCTATACGACGTTGCGTAATACTGAATATGGCCTTGCAGACTCTGCGCCAAATATTCTGTTTCCAGCTTTTTCCTGATACCGCTCCCTGTTGCCATTTGCGGTTCTTCCTCTTCAGCTTTTGATTGTTTTATTGCCCCATTTCTTGCCCTGTCATGCAGAAAGCATCTCCTGTTCCGCCTGGCCGATTCCAGTTTGCCGGGCCGCCGGGCTGTATGAAAGCGGCTGTCTGCCTTCGTTTTACGCCTGTGTCGCCGTGTCCCGCAAAGTTCATCCGCCGCTTATCTCCGGCAGAACGCTCTGTTACAGCGTGACGCCCATCAGGTACTCCTTTACCTCCAGCAGCTCCCGCGCGGGCAGGGAAAAGGCGCGCACGCCCAGGCGGGCATAGGCCTCGGCCAGCGCGGGCTGCGCCGCGCCCTCGCCGCACAGGCACAGCGGGATGCGTGCTTCGGCCGCGGCCTCCACGGCGAACCGTACAAGCCGGTATACGGCGGGGGAGGAAGCGGGCAGATAGGCCCGCACCTGGGGGTTCACACGGTCGGCCGCATATGTATACTGGATGAGATTGTTGGTGCCCACATTGAAAAACGCGGCGCGGCGCGCCAGGTCCCCGGCTGTCAGCGCTGCGGCGGGCGTTTCGATAAACGCACCCACGGGAACCGTTTCGGCAAAGGGTACGCCCCGCTCCCGAAGCGCGCATTTGGCGCGGTAAACAGCGTCCAGAGCATGCTCGAACTCATCCCGCGTAGAGACCATGGGCAGCAGGATGCGCAGATTTCCCGCCAGCCCGGCGCGCAGCAGCGCCCGAAGCTGCGTTTCAAAAAAATCCGGATGCGCCAGGCAGTAGCGCACGCCGCACAGCCCCATCGCGGGATTTGCTTCTTCCTCCCGTGGAAATTCCGTCCCCGTCTTATCCGGCGCCACATCAAAGGTACAGATGGTAACGGGCCTGCCCTGTGCCGCCGCCAGACAGGCAGCATAGAAGCCATACTGCTCCTCCTCGCCGTTCACGCGCCCCGCCAGCAGCAGGTATTCGCTCAGCAGCAGACCCACGCCATCCGCTCCCGCCTCCACGGCCGTGCGCACATCCTCCACCGACGCGCAGTCCGCCATCAGCGAGATGCGCGTGCCGTCCTTCGTGGTACACGGTGCCGCCCGCAGCCGCTCCTGCGAGAGCGTGTGCCGCCGCTGCAAGCGCAGTTTGTGGGCAAAGCGTGTTTTCGTCGCCTCATCCGGGTCCAGATACGCTTCGCCGGTGTCTCCGTTCAGCGCCAGCGTGCGGCCGTCACAGCCCTCCAGCAGCTCCGGCCCCGCCATCACCGCGGCGGGGATGCCCATGGTGCGGGCGATGATGGCCGCGTGGGCATTGGGGGAACCCGCGCTGGTGATAAACCCCAGCACCAGGCTGCGGTCCAGCGTGACGATATCCGTGGGATACAGCTCCTCAGCCACCAAAATGGCCGGGCCCGTCAGGCGCAGCGTCTCGTGGGGCTGGCCGTCGAGTACCTTGACGACCCGGCGGCATGCGTCCAGGATATCGCAGGCACGCTCGCGCATGTACGGGTCCTCCAGTGCACGAATGCGGCCCGCAAAAATGCCCGCCGCGCGCTCCACCGATGCCGCCGCACCCGCGCCCACCCGGATATAGGACGCCACCTCCTGCCGAAGGCCCTCGTCCTCCAGCAGCACCCTCTGCACCATAAAAATATCCCTGTCCTGTGCGGCAGCGCGCCGCTCCAGCCGGATGAGCTGGTCCTGCGCCTCCCGCACCGCGTTTTCAAACGCCTCCTGTTCCTCCTTGGGGGACCGCACCGCGCGCCCCAGCCCGCTTTGCGTATGGCGCAAATACCGCACCGTCCCCACCGCCAGCCCCGCCGAGGCCGGCACTGCCGTGATATACTTCAAATCCGCGCACCTCCCGGTTTCGCGGCAGAGGCCACAAGCCGCCCCGCCGCCGTCCTCTTCCTGCTCCAATGGTTCGCGTGCCTTGAAAATCTGTTTTTGTTCTTTTTATTCGGGCATTGCCATACCAAAACGTCCCACATCCGCAAAGCCCAGCGCGTGATAGATGCGCCCCGCCGCGGGGTTGTCGTAGAACAGGCACAGGTACCGCCGCCCGGCGGCAAAACTGTGGGCCGCGGCCGCGTGCACACAGGCACGGGCAAAGCCTCTCCCGCGCCATCCCGGCAGCGTCGCCACACCGACGACCATGGCCGAAACGCTGTTTTCCGCAGTCGTCTCTGCCAGCGCCACCAGCCTGTCCCCATCGTACACGCCGAAGGCATGGCCGCCGCGCGTCAGGTTTTCCCGGCATTCCTCCACCTTTTCCTCCCGGTCCACACCGCGGAAGCTGTCGGCAAATTCATCGATCTGTACTTCCAGCCCGATCACTGCCTGCGCATCCTGCGGCCCGAGCATCCGCAGAGAAAAGCCCTCCGGCAGTGCCGCGCCGCCGGCCAGGCGGTCCATGCGCGCCAGATTCGTTCCGCGCAGCTTCCAGCCGGGCATGCGTGCGGCCAAAGCGGCCACATCTGCTTCCTTGCCCGAAAGATACTGCGCCCCGCGGGCTTGCAGAAACGCCGCCAGCTCCTCCACCGGCGCTGTCCCGCTCATGCACAGACAGTAATTGTTGAAATACCGCAGCAGCAGCGCACAAAGCGCGCCGTCCGCAGCACGTGTGCCGAAGATCTCCACCGTTTTCGATTCAAAGCCGTAATTTTCAAGGTCGCCTTGCACAAATACATTGTATTCCGGTTCGGCAGAGATATATGCCTCTACCTCGGCCCGGTTCTGCTCCGTCAGTTTTTCCATTCCTTTCCACTCCTTCTCTACATTGTCTTCCGGGCGCGGCGGTCGCCCTCTCCCGCGGCATGCCGCCCCTTTTTGCTCCGCAATAAAAGGCCCTTCTTAACGGCTATAAGCCGAGAACAACCCGTATGGCCGGGAATGATCTGCAGCTCTTTTTATAGCTTTTCTATGCAAAGCTATAAAAAGCGGCCATGTGGACTGTCCCGGCCCACGGCCTTAAAATCTCAAGCGCCCAGGCACAAAGTGTCCGGATGCGCGTAAAAACCAGCAGCTGTGCTGCTATTTTTTATTAGTATAGCACATTTTGCGCATACCCGGAAATCCGCATTGAGCGGGATTGCGGCGTTGTTTTTTCGTTTTTTTGTTCAATTGGTAAAAAATGCGTTTTTCTGTAAAAAAAATCCATCAAAAATATTGCTATTTTCACTTCATCTTGCTAAAATATTAAAATAATTTTTCCGGCCTGCCGGAAGAATTATCGCTTTTACAAAACGAAAAGAAAAGGTGGTGTAAGTCATGGAGATCAAAGGCGATCAAATCTGGCACAGTCCGTCCCCCGCAGAGTTGTTGGCCGCCGCCGGGCAGGAAATCAACCTCAAGGCGTGTGTTCACAACATTCGGGAGCTTGGCGGCATCGCATTCGTGGTGCTGCGCACCGGGCGCTATCTCATTCAGTCCGTGTACGACAAGGAGGTGTGTCCGGATAATAATCTGAGCCAGCTTTCCGCAGGCGACTGTGTCCGCGCAACGGGCCTGCTGCGCGCCGAACCCCGCGCTGAAAACGGCGTGGAGCTGCTGCTCCACGGCTTCACCGTTCTGTCCCGTCCGGCTTCGCCGCTGCCGCTGAACCTGGCCGATAAAGAGCTGAAAGCCACGCTGGGCACCAAAATGGAATACCGCACCGTGGCGCTGCGTCATCCCAGGGAACGCGCGGTATTCCGCATCCAGCAGGCTCTTGCCTGCGGCTTCCGGGAGTTCATGCTTTCCCAGGATTTTACTGAGATCCATACTCCGAAGATCACGGGCATCGGTGCCGAGGGCGGCGCAGAAGTGTTCGAGCTGGACTACTTCGGCATGCCCGCCACGCTGGCGCAGAGCCCGCAGATGTACAAACAGACCTGTGTCGCTTTTTTCGACCGCGTGTTTGAAGTGGGAGCCGTCTATCGGGCGGAGCTGCACAACACCAGCCGCCATCTGAACGAATACACAGGCCTGGACTTTGAGATGGGATACATCGACGGCATGGAGGACGTGATGCAGATGGAGACCGCCATGCTGCAGCACACCATGGCCTATGTGAAAGAACACTGCGCGCCGGAGATCGCGCTGCTGGACGTTGATGTGCCCCGGATCGGCGCAATTCCCTGTATCCGGTTCACAGACGCACTGGCTTTGTTGAAAACGCTCGGCGGCGGCAAAAACCGGAACGACCTCACGCCCGAGGACGAAGTGCTGCTGTGCGAGTATTACAGGGAAAAGGGGCTGGGCGAATTCGTGTTCGTGACGCATTTTCCCACGGCCAAACGTCCGTTCTATGTGATGGACGACCCGCACAACCCCAGGGAAACGCTCAGTTTCGACCTGCTGTTCCGCGGGCTGGAGGTGACGACAGGCGGCCAGCGCATCCACGATTATGACGCGCAGGTGGCCAAGATGCAGGCCCGCGGATTGGACCCTGCTCAATTTGAAAGCTATATCGGCGTACACCGCTGCGGCCTGCCGCCCCATGGCGGCCTGGGCATCGGGCTGGAGCGCCTGACCATGAAGCTGTGCGGGCTGTCCAATATTCGCGACGCCAGTCTGTTCCCCCGGGACATCAATCATCTTGTGCCCTGACATGGCGGCCGGCTGTTTTTACCGCCGCTTTGCCGCCTAAAAATACCGCCGCCCGGTTTTCGGGCGGCAGTTTTTTGGGAATAATCTGTTTTTTAAAACTATATTACATATTTTCTAAAATCTCTTTATTTTATATTAAAAACAGCGTATAATAATATTCACACAAGAGGGGAGCTGTCGCGATGCATCAAAAGCAAAACCCAGCCGGGTTCTACACAAAAGGCGAGGAGATTTTCAATGCCGTCAGCCACGGAGCGGGCAGTGTGCTGGCCATCGGGGGCACCGGGGCGCTTGTGGCGCTGGCCGCTGCTTTGGCCAATTGGCGGACAGTGCTCATCTGCCTTGTATACGGGCTTTCACTGGTGGTTTTATATACCATGAGCACTCTGTACCATGCATTCCCGTTCGAGGGCGTGAAACGCCTGTTTCGCGTGTTCGACCACTCATCCATTTACCTGCTCATTGCGGGCAGTTATACGCCGTTCACGCTTATCCTTTTGGACGGCACCTGGAAGGGCCCGGTCATCTGCGGCGTAGTGTGGGCCGCCGCCCTTCTGGGCGTCACGCTCAATGCCGTCAGTGTGGAGCGGTTTGAAAAGTTCTCCATGCTGCTGTACATCGCCATGGGATGGGCCGTTGTATTTGCAGTGGGGGATGTGGTACGCGCACTGCCGTCCGCCGGATTCTGGCTTCTGCTGCTGGGAGGCGTAAGCTATACGGGCGGCATCGTATTCTACGCCTGGCATAAAAAAGGGCGTGTGCATTACATGCACGGCGTATGGCACCTGTTCGTGCTGCTGGGCAGTGTTCTGCATTATCTGTGTATTTTGCTGTATGTGCTGCCCCGGGCGTATGCCTGACACACAACCGCTGCAAAGCCGCGCGTAAGCATTGACTGCCATCGGCCTTTTTGGTATAATAATTGGGCTGTGAGCAGATTTATTTGCAGCGCAGCATTTGCAGCGGTATCGAAGTGGTCATAACGGGGCTGACTCGAAATCAGTTTGCGAGCAATCGCACGAGGGTTCGAATCCCTCCCGCTGCGCCAGAACAGCCGGCCGGATCTTCCGGCCGGCTGCTTTTTTATAGCTTTGCACAGCAAGCTATAAAAAGCGGCCATGTGGGCCCTCCGTCCCACGGCCTTAAGATCTCAGGCGCCCGGGCACAAAGTGCCCGGATGCGCGTAAAAAATAGTAGCTGCGCCGACTGTTTTTATCCCTTTTTGCTTGATAGCCTTGACTTAAGTATGAAATCGGACTATAATAAACGCATTGAGTCCGAAATCGGATATGGAGGCATGCATATGGGACAGGGCCCCGGAATACGGGAATTCAACCGGCTTTACAAAGAGCTGGACGATCTTTACCACAATCTTGCACTGCGGCAGGGGCTTTCCGACAGCGCCTCCATCATTCTGTATGCGCTTTATCTTCTGGGCGACGGCTGCCTGCAGCGGGATATCTGCGATCTGTCCTACATCAGCAAGCAGACCATCAATTCCTCCATCCGCAGGCTGGAACAGGATGGCTATCTGTATCTTCAGCCCGGACGGGGCAGAGACATGCACATCTGCCTGACGCCGGAGGGCCGCAGGCTGGTGGAAGAAAAGGCCGCCCCTGTGGCCGCCATGGAGGAACGCGCGTTTTCCGGCATGCCGCAGGAGGACCAGCAGGCCCTTCTGCGTCTGACGCACGCCTATCTTGCCCGCCTGCGGGCAGAGGCCGGACGCATCCTGTAAATTTCCATATCCCATCGGAGGGCGTATGGCCGCAGCCATGTAGCCGGAGAAGATGACGAGTGCGCTCGGTTTTGGAAATCCGGGCGCAATTTTTCTGCCGCGCGGACATGCGCGCGGCACATTTATCCCAACCGTTTCAAGGAGTAGCATACTATGAAGATCCAATTATCCGACCACTTCACCACGGGAAAGCTGCTGCGCTTTGTGGCGCCGTCCATCGTCATGATGATCTTTACCTCCGTTTACGGCGTTGTGGACGGCCTGTTTGTGAGCAATTTTGTGGGCAAAACGGCTTTTGCGGCCGTGAACCTGATTTTCCCTCTGCTGATGATCCTGGGCGCGCTTGGCTTCATGATCGGCACCGGCGGCAGCGCTCTTGTGGCCCGTACCCTTGGTGAAGGGGACAGCGGCCGGGCCCAGCGTTACTTTTCCATGCTTGTCTATGTGACCATCGGCGGAGGCATCGTTTTTTCCGTGCTGGGGCTGCTGTTCCTGCGCCCCATCGCCGTGCTTTTGGGCGCACAGGGTGCCATGCTGGAGGACTGCGTCGTTTACGGCGGAATCCTGCTGGCGGGCCAGACGATGTTCATGCTGCAAAATGTGTTCCAGAGCTTTCTCATCACAGCAGAAAAGCCCCATTTTGGCCTGGGCGTTACCGTGGCCGCGGGGCTTACCAATATCATACTGGACTTTTTGTTCATCGCCGTGTTCCGCTGGGGCGTGGCGGGCGCTGCCATTGCCACGGCCGCCAGCCAGTTTGTGGGCGGCGGCGTACCGCTGCTGTATTTTGCCCGGCCCAACCGCAGCCTTTTGCGGCTTGGAAAAACGAAGCTGGACAGCCGTGCATTGCTGAAAGCCTGCACCAATGGCTCGTCGGAGCTGATGACCAACCTCTCTTCTTCACTGGTGACAGTGCTGTACAATTTTCAGCTCATGCAGCTGGCGGGGGAGGACGGCATTGCCGCCTATGGCGTCATCATGTACGTCAACTTTATTTTCATTGCCATTTTCATCGGTTATTCCATCGGCAGCGCGCCCGTGGTGGGATACCATCATGGAGCGGGGAACAGCACGGAGCTGAAAAGCCTGTTCCGCAAAAGCCTGCTGCTGGTGGGCGCGGCCGGAGTGGCACTGACTGCAGCTGCCGAGGCGCTGGCTCTTCCGCTGACAAGGATATTCGTGGGCTATGATGCGGCGCTGCTGGCGATGACCTGCCGCGGCTTTCGTTTGTATTCGCTTTCGTTCCTGCTCACAGGCTTCAACATTTTCAGCTCCGGCTTCTTTACAGCGCTGAACGACGGCTTTGTTTCCGCCGTTATCTCGTTCCTGCGCACGCTGGTGTTCCAGACAGCCGTGGTTCTGGTGCTGCCCGCTCTCATGGGGACGGACGGCATCTGGCTCGCCATCGTTGTGGCCGAACTTCTGGCTCTGGCGGTGAGCGCCTGGTTTCTGTGGCGAAAAAGGGGAAAATACCGCTATGCCTGAACGGAGCCGGGTCAAATCACATAATGGTCGGCGGACTGGGCCTCGGCCGTCAGATCTGCCAGCGTGACGCCGTCCAGATAATCCTGCACCAGCGCGTTCAGCTTCCGCCACATGGGCAGCGTGCGGCATTCGGCCCTGCGCGGACATTCCACCGGCTCCTGTTCCAGGCAGGCCACGGGGGCCAGGCTGCCCTCCGTAAGCCGCAGAATGCTTCCCACGGTATACTGCTCGGGCGGCCTTGTCAGCCGGTAGCCCCCGCCCTTTCCGCGCACGCCTGTCAGAAACTGGCTCTGCACCAGACTTTTGAGAATGCTCTCCAGATATTTTTCCGAGATATCCTGACGCCGGGCAATAGCTTTGAGAGGGATATATCCCTCTGCCTGGTGCTCGGCCAGGTCGATCATAACACGCAGCGCATAGCGCCCCTTGGTGGACACCATCATACAGCCGTTCCTCCGTTTCTTTTTGTTTCCTCTGCCGCGGGCCCTTTCCCGCGGCCTTTTTATTGCTCCGCAATAAAAAGCTTATCTTACTGACCGCGGGCCGGGGACGTCCCGCAAAGCCTAAAAACAGCCTGCGGCTATTTTTTATGGATTGTATAGACGGAAATTGTCTTATAACATCTTGCGAGTTTTATTGAGGTGCGGAAACTGCCTGCATTTTCAACCGTTTTCCCATTTCCGCTTGTACCTTCTCACATCGCCGTATAGGTTGGTTTTGTAGAGTTGGATACCATTTTAACACTACAGCTAAGATGATACAGAACAGGCACAGGGATGCAATCACGCCTGCAAAGGCAATTTAGGATAACTTTGTACACCATTATGGTTACGCATTCGAAGTTCAAAAACCTTGCCATAAAAACAGTACCGGCAATAAAACCGATGGGGTAAAATGCTTATACATGTCCCCCTGAAAACGCCATTTAGCTGCGCAATATATCAAAGAAAAGACCCTGCCTTGAGATTATCATTTCCTTTCTGTTCCTTTGCGAAAAATCCCGTAGCAAGCAGTGGAAAGGGGCACCCTTCCCGTAAAAATCACTCGTTTTCATCTATGACAGTATACAAATACAAATTTATTAAATTTCTCTTATCGGAAAATACATATAACCCTTTCCCGTTGCTGGATCGGTATAGTCGTGAACTGCTCCGACCAGCGACATACCTTCCTCATTCATTTGTTTAATGGTATCTTCAAACGCTCCATTATGGTTTTCAACAACTATATACTCATAACCTGGTATTATCCATTTTGTCCATCCAGCCGGTGCTTCTGCATTATCAACACATTCCACTCCCGCCAGATACAAGCCTTTGCTAAAGCCATCTTCCCAGGCATTAAATGTGTGAGAACCATCGGACATGGCCCCCCATATTCCCACAATATTTCCGTTTGTATCTTTCTTCGCCAGATGTGCTACTTCACTGAAGTGACCGTTTGCATCATCCCACAATTTCTGAATAAAGCCCGCGCCGTCTAGCGTTGAACCCTCTTTCCCAATGACAACAAACGCTTTTTTTATTACTTTAATCATTGTTCGCCTCCTCGATAAATTTAAAGTTGGTGCTTTTTATTGCCCTAAGAAATTCGGGCAACTCCGGGGACGCCAAAGTGCCAAAGTCATTGTAATTTTAAGTGTCTTGATACACAAAAACCAGTATTTGCAAGGGTATTTATGTTTTAAAACTTTTCGATAGCAAAAGTTCAAACCCTGTTTTTTTTATTTCTCTGCAATAAAAAACTTATCTCAATGGCCGAGGACTGCCCATATAGTCCAAGACCCACCAAAAGCTATTTTTTAGATTTCCACATATAAACCTATTATACTGTTGGGTTAATAGGAATTCAACTGCAGACCTCGGCAAAAACTTCCTGCTTTCTCCTTGACAAGCGGACCGGTTCGGGTTATAATCCCTATAAACCTATCTGAAAGGTTGGTATTTATGAAGCCTCACACCTCAGATCCTTTCCGCACACAGCCGCCGGGGCGGCTGTGCCTGTGCTGGCGCTGTTGCTGACAGCCCTTTCCGCCCGGCTTTGCCGGAACATACAAGCACATCATTCAGGGAGGAAATTTTTATGAGCCGTATCTATACATCCGCTGACCAGCTGATCGGGGCAACACCGCTGTTGGAGCTGTCCCACATTGAACGGGAACACAGGCTGAAGGCCCGCATCCTTGCCAAGCTGGAATATTTTAACCCGGCCGGTTCCGTGAAGGACCGCATCGCCAAAGCCATGATCGACGACGGGGAAGCCCGCGGCCTGCTGAAGCCCGGTTCCGTCATTATCGAACCCACCTCCGGCAACACCGGCATCGGCCTTGCCTCTGTGGCAGCCGCGCGGGGTTACCGAATCATCATCGTCATGCCTGACACCATGAGCGTTGAGCGCCGCCAGCTGATGAAGGCTTACGGTGCAGAGCTGGTGCTCACCGAGGGTGCGTTGGGCATGAAAGGCGCCATCGCCAAGGCGGAAGAGCTGGCCAAAGAGATTCCGGACAGTTTTATCCCCGGGCAGTTCGTCAACCCGGCCAACCCCGCTGTACACAAAGCCACCACGGGGCCGGAAATTTGGGCCGATACCGACGGCAAGGTCGATATCTTTATCGCAGGCGTGGGCACGGGCGGCACCGTCACCGGCGTGGGCGCTTATCTCAAGGCGCAGAACCCTGCCATCCGCGTAATAGCCGTGGAGCCTGCGGCCTCTCCGGTGCTGAGCAAGGGCACAGCCGGGCCGCACAAGATCCAGGGCATCGGCGCAGGTTTTGTGCCCGAAGTTCTGGACACTCATATTTATGACGAGGTCATACCCGTGGAGAATGAGGACGCCTTTTCCGCAGGCCGTCTGGTGGGCCGTCTGGAGGGCGTGCTGGTGGGCATCTCCTCGGGCGCGGCTGTCTGGACCGCCATTCAGCTGGCCAAACGGCCGGAAAACGCGGGCAAGACCATCGTGGCACTGCTGCCCGACACCGGCGACCGCTATCTTTCCACACCGCTGTTCGCCGACTGAACGCTGCCGGAAAGGATGAGCATATATGGCTATGACGTTTGAGGAAGCGGAAGCTCTGCTCACCCCGGCCCAGCGGGATGCGCTGGCGCGCTGTGCATTGGAGGACGCGCCGCTGCCAAGCCCGTTGTCGGAAGCACAGCGTGTATTCTGCTTCGGCCTTTCTGTGCTGTGTGAATACGAGCAGCGGGATGAAATTTTTCGCTATCTGCTCTGATCGTACATCCCGCCACGGTCATCGAGGTCGTTTTTTCAGGCCTTGCATGCCGTCCCGCGTCCAACCGGGTAAGCATTACGGAACAATCAAAAAACCGCCGCCCGCGGATTCCCTCTTATGAGGGCTGCGCGGGCGGCGGTTTTTACAGTTGCCGCTCTCCTTTATCTCGGGACAGGCGCGTATCAAACCCGTCTGTGCTCAAAACGCGGCGCGCCGTTTTCCACCATGACCACACCATAGCTGCCGCGCCCCTGCACCCGGGAAAGCGCGCCGGGGTTGAAAAGCACCACACCGCTCCGCTCCTCGCAGCCAGCACAGTGGGTATGTCCATAAAGCGCTGCATCCGCACCGCGTGCACGTACCGCATCAGCAAGTGTATCCAGTTCGTTTTTTACATTATATAAATTACCATGTGTATAATAAAATAACACACCGCCGAAAGCGGCCAGCCCGTCCGGCGGGGCAAAGGAGGCATAATCGCAGTTGCCCCGCACGCTGTAAATCTTCAGCTCCGGGCGCATATCCTGCAGGTCCTCCGCTTCCCGCAGACCGTCTCCCAAAAAAATAACGGCGTCTGCATCCGCTTCGGCATCCACCGCGCGTTCCAGCGCGTCCAAATCTCCGTGGACGTCGGAAACGACCAGCAGCTTCATATGCTTTCCGCCTTTCAGGCCGCGCCTTACTCCAGGCAGCGGCGGTAAATTTCGCTCTTGGAAAATGCACTGTGCGCAGCGGCATATTTTGCCGCCGCCGTGGCGCTCTGGCCCGCGGCCATCTGTTTTCGCGCCAGGCCGACGGCGTCGTCCAGCGTCAGTTCCTGCGCAGGGCATGGCTGTGCGCCGGCCATCACCAGCACAAACTCGCCCCGGGGCGGGTTTTCTTTATAGTAAGCGCTGGCGTCCCCCACGGTGGTGACACGGATCTCCTCGTGCAGCTTTGTCAGCTCCCGGCAGATGGTCAGGTTCCGCTCCGGTCCGAACGCCTGCTCCAAGTCTTGTAAAGTCGTGGGCAGTTTATGCGGTGCCTCGTAAAAAATCACGGTGCGCTCCTCGTTTTGCAGTGCGGCCAGCCGCTCCTTTTTCTGACGGCGGTTGGTAGGCAGAAAACCTTCGAACACAAACCGACCCGTCGGCTGCCCGGAAACGCACAGCGCCGTGACAGCGGCGCTGGCCGCGGGCACGGGCACTACGGGAATGCCCCGGGCGTGTGCGTCCCGCACGATGACCTCCCCGGGGTCGGAAACGGCGGGCATACCCGCGTCGCTGCACAGCGCGCAGGATTCCCCGGCCTCGATGCGGTCCAGAATATAACCGCCCCGCTCTTTCAGATTGTGCTCATAATAGCTCACCATCGGCTTTTTCAGGCCCAGGTGGTTCAGCAGCTTCAGCGTCACACGGGTGTCTTCGGCGGCAATAAAATCCGCTTTTGCAAAGGTTTCCGCCGCGCGTGGGGTAAGGTCGCCCAAATTGCCGATGGGCGTTGCCACGATATACAAAGTGCCGCTCATGGGGCCTCCTTTTTCGGTTCTGTTCCGTAAATTTCCAGCATGGCCGCGCTGGGGCGGCCGTCTGCCCGCGCGGTAACGAGCGGGGCCAGCACGCGCAGGCCCGGCGCGCGGTTTTTCTGGCCTTCCACCAGCACCAGCCAGGGCGCTTTTTCAGGCCGGGCCATAACAAATTGCAGACGCTTGGGTTCAATGCGCGCGCCGCGCATTGCGCACAGCACGTCCGCCAGGCGTTCCGGACGCTGGCACACACACAGCCTGCCGCCGTCTTTCAGCAGCAGACCCGCAGCCGCGCATACATCGGGCATCGTGCAGGAAAGCTCATGGCGCGCACCCGCCCGCGCCGCGTCCGGACTGACGCGCCCACCTGTAAAATAGGGCGGGTTGCAGGCCACGACATCGCGGCTCTGGGCATATGGGTGCAGGCCTGCAAGGTCCCGCAGATCTGCTGTGACCGGCGTGATATGCCAGGCCTCCGCAGCCTGCACCGCCGCGTGCAGCTGCGCTACGGCACCGGGCGCGATATCCAGCGCAAGGCATGGGCCGCGGTGCCCTCTGTCGTGCCAGCGCAGGGGAATGACCCCGCAGCCGGTACCCAGATCGCACACAGCCTCGGCGCGGCGCACGCGGCAAAAGTGAGCCAGCAGCAGTGCATCCTGGCCAAAACGGTGGCTTTGCGTGATGAAAACGGGTGTGCCGTTGGCAAGGTGTTCCTGCTGCAAAGGCGGAGGCTCCTTTCGAATCGGTTTCAGCGGCACGCCCAAGTAGAGGAGGCCGCTCAAATCAAAAATTCAGGCCCCTCGCGGATGCAGAGGCCAAAATCGCCTGAATAAGGAAAAAGCAAGGCGGGCACGCACGGTGCCCGCCTCTTTGTTGCTTTGCTCTGCTTTTCCCGGGAAATCAACCCTCGGAAATAGCGGAAACCGGGCATTCGCCGGCGCAGGTGCCGCAATCCAGGCAGGCGTCCGCGTCGATGACATACTTGCCGTCGCCCTCGGAAATCGCAGAAACCGGGCACACGCCGGCGCAGGTGCCGCAAGCGATGCAGTCGTCAGAAATTTTGTAAGCCATAAGTATCCATCCTCTTCTCCGCGCGATCGAATTTTTTACGGCAGCGTGCGCGAGCGGCGCGGGTCAGCGCATGCAGCCGCCAGAGGCTGTGCCTCCATGTGTTCTCATTTTAACATAAAATGCGGATTTTTCAAGGGGCGCAGGGCCACTTTCACGCACTTTTTACACGCCGGGAAACAGCTTTTCCCCGCACGGCCCGGCAGACGCAAACCTACGCGGGGCAAAAGCGTTCATTCGGTGATCTCTTCCGGCTCCGGGTCCGGCGCGATGGGTGCGCGCTTGCCGCCGCGCAGATACTGGCATTCGTCCTTGTGGAACGTTTTGAAGCCGGTGGCTGGGGGGTCCATCCGCACGCGCAGGGTACCGGAGATGACATTGGTCTCCACCACGGCGCCCACGCCCTCAGGCGTTTTGACAATGCTCCCCACGCCCGGAGTGATCCTGTTCAGATACTCATATGCCGGCTGCTCGTAGGCAAGACAGCACATCAGGCGGCCGCAGCTGCCGCTGATCTTGGCCGGATTGAGCGAGAGTCCCTGTTCCTTGGCCATTTTGATGGACACCGGCTGGAAATCCCGCAGAAAACGGCTGCAGCAGAACGGCTGGCCGCAAATACCCAAGCCGCCCAGCATTTTGCTCTCGTCCCGTACGCCGATCTGCCGCAGCTCGATGCGCGTGCGAAACACACCGGCAAGGTCCTTGACAAGGTCACGGAAGTCGATGCGTCCGTCGGCCGTAAAGTAGAACAGGATCTTGTTGCGGTCCAGCGTATACTCCACATCCACCAGCTTCATGTCCAGCTTGTGCTTGGCAATGCGCTCCTCGCACACCGAAAAGGCGCGTTTTTCGTCCGCGCGGTTCTGCTGCATGCGGCGCACATCCACGGCGTCCGCCATGCGCGTGACCGTCTTGAGCGGCTTGACGATGCTGGAATCCGGCACGTCATGAGGGCCTTTTGCTACCTCGCCGCACTCTGTTCCCCGGGCCGTTTCCACGATAACGTGGTCCCCCTGTTGGAGCTCCAGGTCGCCGGGGCTGAAATAGTAGGATTTGCCGTTCGCTTTGAAGCGGACGCCGATCACTTTTGTCATAGCTTCTTTCCTTTCGCCGCCGCTGCAATGGGTGTCAGTTCCGCCGCCCGCGGCATTTGAAGCGGCGTTTTATCAAGAGAGTGGGGGCGCGGGGAAGAAATATCCGCGCAAAGTCTCCGCCCGCCGGCAAAGCCCTCCCGCCCAAAGCGCAGGCTCATGCCGTCAGGCGCGCGGCAAGGCAGGTGAGCGCCAGCTTACCGCTGACATTGCCTGCCAGCAGCCGGGCCGTTTTTCCGGCTTCCCCTGCGCAGCGCGCGGCACGGGCCGGGCTTACAGGGCTTTGGGCCGCCTCGCTGCCCCGCAGTGAAGCACTGCACACGTTCAGCAGCAGGCCAAGAAGCGCCTGTGTGCCCGCGCGGTCTTTTTCATATTTGGAAAGCAGCGCCAATGCGCCGTAAACGTCCTGTTTTTCGGCCAGGCCCGCCAGCTTCAGCGCGTCCAGCAAAAGCGTCCGCCCGGCCGCGTCCTCCAGGCAGCGCTTCGCACTGCCGATCTTCCCACCGAACAGCGCCGCATACCGAGCGGCCTCAGGCTCCTTTGGAAAGTGCTTCTTCAGATACGCCGCGCACACCTCCTCGGCCACGGGGGCCAGGGAATAGGCGCAGCAGCGGCTGCGGATGGTGGCCATCACGTTCGCCTCGCTGGGCGCCGTCAGGATAAACAGCACACCCTCAGGCGGCTCCTCCAGCACCTTCAGCAAGGCGTTGGCACTGGCGCCGTTCAGCTTGTCCGCGCCTTTGATGTGCACGGCGCGTCCTCCAGCGGAGAGCGCGGTGTTGAATATCTCCCGCCGCACCTCGCGCACACGGTCCACGCGGATATCCCCGGAAACGCCTTCGCCCGCCAGCAGCAGGTATTCCGGGCTTTGACCCGCCAAAACCTGAGCGGCGGAGGCGCCGCCGTTTGGGTAAAGGTAATCCGCGGCCAGGCAGCGCGCGGCAAAGCCCGCACCTGTGCCTGCCTCGCCGCAAAGCAGGATACTATGAGAAAGCCGCCCGGCCGCAAGCGCGGCCGAGAGGCTTTCCTTGAGTGTTTCATTTCCGAGCAGGGAATCCAGCGCAGCCATTACAGCTTTTCAAAGCGTTCCACGTTGGTGACGAACACCGTCGCGCCGCCCACAGTCACTTCCAGCGGATAGGCCGTCGTGACACCGATGCCGTAGCTGGCGGTGCTGGGCACCACCTCTTTGCGCTGCTTGGAGCAGGAGGCGATCAGCTCAATGCACTTATCCACCTTTTCATCGTCGGTGCCGATGAGCAGCGTCATGTTGCCCGCCATCAGGAAACCGCCCGTAGTGGACAGCTTTGTTACCGAAAAGCCGCCCTTCGTCAGTGCGTTACAAACAGCATTTGCGTCTTCCTTGTTGACGATCGCGGTGATCATTTTCATAACAATACCCCCTAAACATTACAGGGCGCGGGGTGCGCCTTCTGCTTGCTTTCATTTTAGCACAGATCGCACGAAAAATCCACTGCCGCGCGGGTGCAGGCACAAATTCCCCGTGTCAGCGCCAGTTGCTGCGGTTCTGGTTCTGCCAGGTACGGCGCGTCTTATGGTATTTGATCTCCTGCTTGACCGTGCGGAAGAAATCCCCGCCGAAAAACAGAAGAAAGTTTGCCAGCGAGAGCAGCACCGCCGCCCGGGTGCTCCAGTCTCCCATCAGCAGGTCGATGAGACACAGCGCGCCCGAGAATAGGGCCATATACTTCATCTTAATGGGGATGATGAAGAACAGCAGCACCTGAAAATCAGGGTAGAGCATGGCAAAAGCAAAAAACAGCGACAGGTTGATGTAGTAGCTGGTGCCGTAACCTGTGAGCGCAGCCGCCAAGATGGCCCCGAGCATGCCGCACAAGTAGTAGACGTTGAACTGGAAATCGCCCCAGGTATTTTCCAGTGTGTTGCCGATGAGATAGTAGAAATAAAGCGTCAGCACAAGGCCCAGCGGGCTGGTGCTCTGGGGAATGAACACAAAGGTGAACAGCCGCCACACCTCGCCGTGCATCACGGCGGCCCAGTTCAGCGAAAAACGGCTGAGCAGCAGGATGTCTGGGTTGAGCAGATTGGCCAGATAAACCATGGCCTGCCCCGCGATGATGACCAGCATCAGATGGGGAATGCAGATGCGGCCGAATTTCCGTTCGAGCTTATAGACCCATTTCATGAAACGTTTGGTTCCTTTCTCCACCGCCCGCGCCGCGGGCGGATATTGCTTTTTGTTGAATCCGCCGCGGGCGGAAAAACCGGCGGCGATATAAAGATATTGTATCAAAACCTCTTTCAGTATTCAACAATTAGTTATGTACAAACTGTAACATTCGCGGAATATTGTGGAAAACCGGGGCCTATTTTACGCCCTTTTCAACGCTTTCCACAGGGTTTTCAACAAAAGCTGTGGAAAACCCGCTATACTCGGTGTAAAACTCGGTTGAAATGTTGAAAGTTTTCCTTGTCCGTGTTGAAAAACGCTCCGCGCCGGATCCCGGCGCGAAGCGAAGCATGGCATGTACTTTTGTTTTGAAGTATGCAGTTTGGGCGCATATATATTTGAAGCTGCCGCATGAAAATATATATTTTCTAGAGATGGGGCTTCAAATCTTTTTCTCACGGGCTTACCCACAAAATATTGGGGGTGTGTTTGCCGCCTTATGCCGACGCATCTTTATCCGCATTTGGAGAAACCGCAGTTGCGGCAGATGACACAGCCTCCCTCATGCTCCACGGGGCCGCCGCATTCGGGGCAGATATGTATCTCCGACGCCGCGGCAGGCACATGGCTGCCGCGGGGTCCGGCCGTGGCCGGGCCGCCGGCCGCCGCGCGGCGCTGCCCGGGCGTTGGCTCTGCCTCAGGATGCTGGACAGCGTTGTTGTTTTCACGGATGAAACGGTCCACTTTGGCCAAAACCTTAGCGATGGCGTCCGGGCAGGAGGTGCAGCTCATGCCCTGCTGGCGGATTGTGGACGGACAGCGGATGCCCTTGAGCTGGTCATACACTTCCTCCACGCTGATGCCACTGCGCAGCGCCACGCTGGCAAGGCGGGCCGTTGCTTCGCTCTGGCTGGGGCAACCGCCGGCCTTGCCTGTACTGGTAAACACCTCGCAGATGCCGTTTTCATCGTAGTTCACCGTGACGTACAGATTGCCGCAGCCAATCTTCATACGCTCGGTAAAGCCCATAGTGATGGCCGGGCGCGGGCGGGGCACGATGCGCCCAAAGGGATGCTGCGCGGCGGCTCCTCCTTCTTTTTTGACGCTGCCGATGTTCAGCACCTGGCTGTCCCGGCTGCCGTCCCGGTAGATGGTGACGCCCTTGCAGCCCATTTTATAGGCCAGCATATACACTTCAGCCACTTCCTCGCGGGTGGCGGAGTGGGGAAAATTCACGGTCTTGGACACCGCGTTGTCCGTGTGCCGCTGGAAAGCGGCCTGCATCCTGGTATGATATACCGGGCTTACGTCGTGGGCACAAACAAACACACGGCGGATGTCCTCGGGAATCTCCGCGATATGGGCGATGGTACCTTCTTTGGCGATTTTGCGCATCAAAGCGTCGGAGTACAGTCCGCGCTCCTGCAGCTTTTCCCGCAGCACCGGGTTTACCTCCAGCATCTCCGTACCGTCCATGATGTTGCGGATATACACATAGGCAAACACAGGCTCCACGCCGGAGGAGCAGCCGCCGATCATGGACAGCGTACCCGTGGGCGCGATGGTGGTGACGGTGCCGTTGCGCAGGAGATCGCCATCCTTGTAGATGCTCTCGGCAAACAAGGGGAACGCACCGCGCTGGGCCGCCAGCGCAGTACTGGCCGCGTGCCCCTCGTCGTTGATAAAGGCCATCAGCTTCTCCGCCAACGCAACACCCTCGTCGGAATTGTAGGGCACCCCCAGATACAGCAGCATATCGGCAAAGCCCATCACGCCCAGGCCGATTTTGCGTGTGGCCCGTGTCACCGCGCCAATCTGCTCCAGCGGATAGTTATTCACGTCAATAACGTTGTCCAAAAAATGTATGGCCTGGCGCACGGTGTCCCGCAGCAGGCCGTAATCCACGGCATAGCCTTCCGGCGTTTTTGCAAGCATTTTCACCAGATTGATGCTGCCCAGGTTGCAGCTTTCGTAGGGCAGCAGCGGCTGCTCACCGCAGGGATTGGTGGATTCGATCTCCCCCTGGGATGGAACCACATTGTCCCGGTTCAGGCGGTCCAGGAAGATGATGCCCGGCTCGCCGTTGCGCCATGCCGCGTCCACGATCTTTTCAAACAGCTCCCGGGCGCTGCGTTTGCCCACCGGGCGCCGGGTCTGCGGGTCGATGAGGTCGTAGTCCCGGTTTTCCTCCACGGCCTGCATGAACGCCTCGGTGATGCCCACCGAAATATTGAAATTGGTGATGTCCCCGTTCACCTTTTTGCAGTCGATGAATTCCAGGATATCGGGATGGTCCACCCGCAGGATGCCCATGTTCGCCCCGCGCCGGGTGCCGCCCTGCTTCACGGCCTCGGTAGCCATATTGAACACGCGCATAAAGCTGACGGGGCCGGAGGCCACGCCGCCTGTGGAATTGACGGGCGCGCCGTTCTGCCGCAGACGGGAGAACGAAAAGCCCGTGCCGCCGCCGGATTTGTGGATGAGCGCGGCGTTTTTCACCGTCTCGAAAATCGCCTCCATGCTGTCCTCCACAGGCAGCACAAAGCAGGCCGAAAGCTGCCCCAACGGGCGGCCCGCATTCATCAGCGTGGGAGAGTTTGGCAAAAAACGCAGGCTGGTCATCAGCTCGTAAAAGCTGTCCGCCAGCGCAGCAGTATCCGCGTTTTCATCATAATTCCGGTCTGCCGCCGCCACGGCCGCGGCAACACGGCGGAACAGGCCCGCCACATCCTCCGTGTGGTTGCCCTCCGCGTCCTTGGCCAGATACCGCTTTTCCAGCACCTGCAGCGCATTTTTCCCAATGTCTTCGATCGCCATTTCTTTTCCTCACCTTTCTTCAATTCTCCAATTATCATACGCTTTTCATTCTAACACCATATATTGTGTCTATCAAGAGAATTCCGGCTCATCCGCACATAAATCTTGTAGAACTATTTCTGCACTTTTTGTGCGGGGTAACCAAAGCCGGCGGCATACCGCCCGCCGGGACTCTCCCGTGCCGCACAAAAAAGGCCGCACCCCGCCGAAAACACGGAGCGCAGCCAAAATATGCTTTTCTGCCGGGCTATTGGTCCAGCTCCGGCGGGGTGAAGCCCTCGCCGAACACCTCGCTGGCCTCGGTGATCATCACAAAGGCGTTGGGGTCCACTGCATGGGCCGCGTTGCGCACCTTGAATATCTCCGCCTTGCCGCAGGCACACAGAATAAGATGCCGCTCAATGCCCGAATACGTACCGATGGCCTTGATAAGCGTTGCACCCCGGCCCGTTTCCTCATCGATCTTCTTCGTAGTGGCATAGCCGTCGGTGGTGATGATGATGGCCAGCTTGCCGCTGCCCGCGCCGTAGATGATCTTATCAATGATCACCGACGCCGCATAGGTGGAGATAACGCCGTACAGCACTGCGTCGATGTTGCCGAACACAAAACCGCCCAGCACGATGACAACAAGGTCCGTCATCAGCGTCACTTGGCCCATGGAGAAATGCGGCTTAAGCTTTTTGATGGTGACGATGAGGAAATCCGTGCCGCCGGTGGACGAGCCGCGCATATAGATCAGCGCCAGACCTGCGCCCATAAACACACCGGAAAAAATGGCCGCCAGGAAACTGTTGCCCGTGTACAGCGGCGTCAGCGGGAACACAAGGTCCAAAAACAACGTGGAAATGACCATCGTCTTGAAACTCTTGAGCAGAAACTTGCGCCCCACCACCTTATAGCTGATGATGATGATGGGAATGTTGATGATAAGGGTCATCGTGCCGATGGGCAGATCCCACAAATAATTGCAGATCAGCGCCAGGCCCGACACGCCGCCGGGCGCAAAATCTGCTGATTTGGCAAACGTATAAACGCCGATAGCAAACAGGATACTGCCCACAACATCGTATACCGTATCCACGGCAAAGGTCTTGAGCGCCTGTACGCGCTGGGCCTTCGTGCGCTTCGGCCTCTTTTGCTGCTTTTCTTTTTTCATAAAACAGACGCCTCCCTTTCCACACACCGCCCGCACTGTCTGCGCGGGCGCCGCGCGTTGCTCCGGCACCCAAACGCCGCCGCGCACTTTTTATTATACACGATTCGGGCCGCAAAACAAAGGGGATTCTTTGGCGGCAAATTGCGGAAAAGGGATTGACAGGCGGAAAGAAAGGGAATAAAATGAACATTGTTCAGTTTGGAGGTCGAACTCGATGAATAAAACTGCGACGTCCCGGCAGGCGCTTCTGGAAGCCGCGCGGGAGATCGCGCGGCGGGACGGGCTGGGACACATCAGCATCCGCCGCACGGCCGCCATGTGCGGCGTGTCTATCGGCACTGTATACAATTATTATCCCGCCAAGGCGGACCTTGTGCTGGCTGTGATTGAAGATTTTTGGAAACGCGTGTTCCACGGCGGCCTCTCCTGTGATTTTACCCATGGCTCGGATTTCAGCGCCGTATGCGGGCAGATCTATACCGCGCTGCGCACGCATCTGGCCCAGTTTGAGCACACCTTCCTGCGGGAGCTGGCAAGCCTGAACGAGGCCGAGCGCCAGCAGGGAAAAGCGCTGGAAGTGCAGTATTGGGAGCACATTCGAGCGGGCATGCTGGCCGTACTTGCCAGGGACGCCCGTGTGCGGCCCGACGCTTTTACGGAAACCTTCACCCGTGAGCAATTCGTATCCTTCGTGTTTTGCACGATGATGTCGATGCTGCGGGCGGGCAAAGAGAACGCCTCGTTTTTGCAGGAGGTCGTCTGCCGCCTGATCTATTGACGCAGGCGGCGCGGGCTTTTCACTGAAAAAGGAAATTCCCCCGCGCCCGGACACCTGGGTGCGGGGAAATACGCTCATTAAAATGAACATTGTTCAGATTGGAGAGAAGCATATGCAGGCAATTATGGAAACTCTGTTCGACGCCGTCTATCTCGTCACGGTGGTGACGCTGGGATGTATCATGGTAAAAAGCGCGCAGGACCGGGAAACGAAGCTATTCGGCTGGATGGCCGTCATTCTGGGCTGCGGCGACGCATTTCATCTGGTGCCCCGGGCCTGGGCGCTGTGTACCGACGGCCTGGCGGCCCACGCGGCAGCACTGGGAGCGGGCAAATTCATCACATCCATTACGATGACGATATTTTACGTTATTCTTTACCATATTGGAAAACGGCGCTATGGCCTGCACAGCCGGGCGCTGACGGGCGCCGTATACACTCTGGCCGCGGCGCGCATCGGATTGTGCCTGTTCCCGCAGAATGCGTGGCTTTCGGCGAACGCGCCGCTGTCCTGGGGCATCTGGCGCAACGTTCCGTTCGCGCTGCTGGGCGCGCTGGTCATCGTGGTATTCCTGCGCGGCGCCCGGCAGGCGGGGGACAGGGCCTTCCGCTGGATGTGGCTGGCCATCGTGCTCAGCTTCGCGTTCTATATCCCGGTGGTGCTGTGGGCCGACGTCGTTCCGCTCGTGGGCATGCTCATGATCCCCAAGACCTGCGCTTATATGTGGGTGGTCTGGATGGGCTTTTCGGATATGCATCGTAAAAGGAAGGAGACTGTCAAATGAAAAAATTGCTGAACACCGCGTTCATTTACGCTCTGGCCGCGATGGCCGGCGGCGTATTCTACCGTGAATTCACAAAATTCAACGGGTTTTCCGGGCGCACGGCGCTGGGCCTGGTACACACGCACCTGTTCCTGCTGGGAACGATGTTTTTCCTGCTTGCCGCGCTGTTTTCCAAAGAGCTTGACTGGGCCCGGGGGAGAAACTTCCGGCTGTTTTACGGGCTGTACAATACCGGGCTTTGCGTGACGGCGGTAATGCTGGCCGTGCGCGGCGCGGCGCAGGTACTGGCACTTCCGCTTTCCCGCGGGATGGACGCGGCAATCTCCGGCGTCGCGGGGCTGGGACATATCTGCCTGGGCGCGGGGCTCGTGGTGTTTTTCCTCTCCCTGAAAAAAACGGCGTGCACGGCCAATGTGCAATAATTAGCTTTAAAAAACAAAAGCCAGCGTTTTTCTCTTCGAAGAACGTTGGCTTTTTTATTTTCCTTTTTCATCGGAACGCCCCGCAAGATAATCCAAGGATACCCCGTAAAAATCGGCCAGCGTCATCAACGCGTCGATGGGAATCGCGACACGGCCCAATTCATACTTTGAATATGTGGTCTGCTTAATGCATAACAAGTCCGCTATTTCCTGCTGAGTCTTATCGTTATCCTCTCGCAGCGCGCGGATGCGCGTCAAATCCATTGCCTTCACCCATGTTTACTATACCATAGTCTTATTGTGACTATTGAAATTTAGTCGCAATTGGACTATTATAGTAAAGAAAGGAGGAAATAGAATGGGCAGCAAACATTTAGAAGAATTGACTAAAACAATTGCTGAGAGAAATGGGACCACGCCAGAAGCAGTACGCCGGGAAATGGAAGCCGCACGAAACAGCGCATGGGATACCGACGATTCCAGCGCTCGCGGTCGTCAAAAAGTATTGTTTCCCGCTGGAAAGCCGCAGCTTTCGGAATTTCTGGAGGTTATCGCAAAAGAAATCAAAAAAGCATAATGTCTCTTTTTTGATTAAAAGAGCGCCCCGCACCTTTCGGTGCGGGGCGCTCTCTGCTTTACTTCGCTTGTGCCGATTATTCGTACAGCTTGGCAAGCTTGCCCAGGTACTCGTAGCGGTCCTTCGCGGCGTCGGCTGCCTTGTCGAACAGCACCTGCGCACGCTCGGGGAAGGCGCGCTGCAGGCGGCTGTAACGCGTCTCGCTCTCAATGAATTCCTTGTAGTCCGCCGTCGGCGCTTTGCTGTCGATGGTGAACGGGTTCTTGCCCTCCGCCTTTTTGCGCGGATCAAAGCGGAACATGTTCCAGTAGCCGGCCTCAACGGCGCGCTTCATCTCATTCTGACAGTTGGTCATACCGCCTTTGACGCCGTGCATCTCGCAGGGGGCATAGCCAATGATGAGGGACGGGCCGTGATAGCTCTCGGCCTCCGTGATGGCCTTGATGGTCTGGTTCTTGTCCGCGCCCATGGCGATCTGCGCCACATACACGTAGCCGTAGCTCATGGCGATCTCGGCCAGATTCTTTTTGCCGATGGCCTTGCCCGCCGCGGCGAACTGAGCCACCTGACCGATCTGGCTGGCCTTGGAGGCCTGGCCGCCGGTGTTGGAGTAAACTTCGGTGTCAAAGACCATGACATTCACGTCTTCGCCGGAAGCGAGCACGTGGTCCAGACCGCCGAAACCGATGTCATAGGCCCAGCCGTCGCCGCCGAAGATCCAGACGGACTTCTTGGCCAGATACTGCTTCTGCTCCAGAATTTCAGCCGCAAGCGTGCAGGCCTCGCAGTCGCAGGCGGCCTTACCGGCAGCTTTCAGGCTCTTCATGTGCTCCAGCGTGGACGCGGCGTTGTCGCCGAACTTCGCCTTGCCCTCGGCGCTCTCCAGGAACGCGATGCCTTCCTCTACGGTCAGCACGCCGTTCTCCAGCGCGGCAATATACTTATCGGCGGCGGCAGGATTCAGCTTGCCGTCCTCCATAGTGTCCAGCCATTCCTGCGCAGCGGCCTTCAGGTCGGGCAGCGCGTACTCAACAGCGATCAGCGCACGGGTCTTGTCGGCCAGGCTCTCGCGGATGGTCTTCTGGCCCAGATACATGCCGAAGCCGTGCTCTGCGTTGTCCTCGAACAGGCTGTTTGCCCAGGCCGGGCCCTTGCCGGACAGACGGTTGCGGGTGTACGGGGACGTTGCGGCCGGGCCGCCCCAGATGGACGAACAGCCGGTGGCGTTGGAAATATACATACGCTCGCCGTACAACTGGGTAATCAGGCGGGCGTAGCTGGTCTCGGCGCAGCCCGCGCAGCTGCCGGAGAACTCAAGCAGCGGCTGGTTGAACTGAGAACCCTTGACGGTCGTCTCGGCCATCATGCCCTCTTTCTTGCCCACGTTGGCTACAGCATAGTCGAACACTTCCTGCTGGGCCAGCTGGCTCTCCTGAGGCATCATCTTCAGCGCCTTGCCGGGGGCCGGGCAGACGTCGACGCAGACGCCGCAGCCCATGCAGTCCAGCGGAGAGACCGTCATGCCGAACTGATAGTTCTCGCAGCCCTTGCCGGTCATCGGCTTCACCTTCAGCGCGGCGGGGGCGGCGGCAGCTTCTTCGGCGGAGAAAGCAAACGGACGGATGGTGGCATGCGGGCAGACATAGGCGCACTGGTTGCACTGAATGCACTTTGTAACATCCCACTCGGGCACGCTCACGGCAACGCCGCGCTTCTCATATGCGGAAGCCCCCTGCTCGAACTGGCCGTCCACATGATCCACGAAAGCGGAAACCGGCAGGCTGTCGCCGTCCATCTTGTCGACCGGGAACAGGATCTCCTTGACCATCTTGACGGTGGCGGGGTTGCCGGCCAGCTCGTGGTCGCCCTCGGCGTCCTTCGCGTCGGCCCAGGAAGCCGGCACGTCGATCTTGACGAAAGCGTCAAAGCCCGCGTCAATGGCCTTGTAGTTCATCTCGACGATGGCGTCGCCCTTCTTGGCAAAGGACTTGTAGGCCGCTTCCTTCATGAACTTCAGCGCGTCTTCCTTCGGCAGCACGCCTGCCAAAGCAAAGAAGGCGGACTGCAGGATGGTGTTGGTGCGCTTGCCCAGGCCAATTTCGATGGCCTTGTCGATGGCGTTGATGGTATACAGCTGGATGTTGTTCTTGGCGATATAGCGCTTCGCCTCGGCGGGCATGTGGTGATCCAGCTCTTCCGGCGTCCACTGGCAGTTGATCATGAACACGCCGCCCGGCTTTACGTCGTTGACCATCTTGTAGCCCTTGATGACGTAGGACGGGTTATGGCATGCCACGAAATCGGCCTTGTTGATATAGTACGGCGCGCGGATGGGCTTGTCGCCGAAGCGCAGGTGGCTGATCGTCACGCCGCCGGTCTTCTTCGAGTCATACTGGAAGTAGGCCTGGATATATTTGTCGGTATGGTCGCCGATGATCTTGGTGGAGTTCTTGTTGGCGCCGACCGTGCCGTCGCCGCCCAAGCCCCAGAACTTGCACTCGACGGTGCCTTCGGCAGCCGTGTTGGGCGCGGGCTTCTCCTCCAGAGAGAGGTAGGTGACGTCATCGTTGATGCCCAGTGTGAAGCGCTCCTTCGGAGCGTCCTTCGCCAGTTCTTCATATACGGCAAACACGCTGGACGGCGGGGTATCCTTGCTGCCCAGGCCATAGCGGCCGCCGATGATGGTGCCCTCGCGGCCCGCTTCGCGGAACGCGGCCATAACGTCCAGATGGAGCGGCTCGGCCAGAGCGCCCGGCTCCTTGGTGCGGTCCAGCACGGCAATTTTCTTCGCGGTGGCCGGAATGGCGGCCAGCAGCTTGTCGGCCGCGAACGGACGGTACAGGCGAACCTTCACCAGACCGACCTTCTCGCCCTTGGCGGTGAGGTAATCAATGACTTCCTCGGCCACGTCGCAGATGGAACCCATGGCGATGATGACGCGGTCTGCGTCGGGAGCACCGTAGTACTCGAACAGCTGGTAGTTGGTACCCAGCTTCGCGTTCACCTTGCCCATGTATTTTTCCACAATGCCGGGCACGGCCTCGTAGAACTTATTGCAGGCCTCACGGTGCTGGAAGAAGATATCGCCGTTCTCGTGGGAGCCGCGCATAGCGGGGTTCTCGGGGTTCAGCGCATGGGCGCGGAACGCCTTCACCGCTTCCATGTCCGTCATTTCCTTCAGGTCGTCGTAATCCCAGACCTCGATCTTCTGGATCTCGTGGCTGGTACGGAAGCCGTCGAAGAAGTTGATGAACGGCACACGGCTCTCCAGCGTGGCCAAGTGCGCCACAGCAGCCAGGTCCATGACCTCCTGCGGGTTGGACTCGGCCAGCATGGCAAAGCCCGTCTGGCGGCAGGCATATACGTCGGAATGATCGCCGAAGATGTTCAGCGCATGGCTGGCCACGGTACGGGCGGAAACATGGAACACGGCGGGCAGCAGCTCACCGGCGATCTTATACATGTTGGGGATCATCAGCAGCAGGCCCTGGGACGCGGTGAACGTGGTGGTCAGCGCGCCGGCAGCCAGGGAGCCGTGCACGGTGCCGGCCGCGCCCGCCTCGGACTGCATCTCAACAACTTTCACTTCGGTGCCGAAGATGTTCTTCTGGTGCAGGGCGGACCACTGGTCCACCTGGTCGGCCATGGGGCTCGACGGGGTGATGGGGTAGATGCCGGCAACTTCGGTAAACGCATAGGCTACATGAGCCGCAGCGGTGTTGCCGTCCATAGATTTCTTGGATCTTGGCATTTTTCTTCCTCCGGTTCTTTCTTTATTCCCCCGCGGCGGCAGATGATTCCGGGCGGGGGGTGGTGTGAGCAGAAACAGGCGTTTTGCGGGGGCATCGTTTCTGCATTACGCTCGTCATTATTGTAGCAAAGTTTTGCGGGAAAGTAAACAAGGGGCATGGGATTTTTATGGGGAACCGCGGCCATTTTTACAAAAAAATCCCACCTTCACACCTCCATGCACCTCCTTTTACACGGATTTTACGCCCCGCATTTGACACGCCGCTTTCAATCCAGTATATTATAAGGTAAATATCCGGGCTTATGCGCCCGCATTCTATGGCCCGCGCTCCGGCGGCGGGCGGAAAGAAGGAGTTTTTTTCAGATGGACCCTGATGGTCTTAGTATCCTCATCGCAACAGCTTCCACGTTTGGCGCGCTTGCGGCGGCTTACCGCGCGGGCGCAGTGTCCGCAAGCGAACCGGAGCGGCAGCAGAGCGGCATCCTTGGTTTTTCCGACAGGATGGCCGGGCTTTGCGCGGCATTTGTGTTTGCGTGCGGATTTTTTGTTTACGGCTTTCTTCGCATTTTTGCACAGGCTCCTTGGTGGACGCTTCTGTGCCTGGCGGCGCTGGCCGCGCTGGCCGTGCTGCTGTACAGCCTTGGCCGGGCGAAGGGCCGCATAAAGGAGAAAAGCGGCTTCACGGCCGCCTGTATGCTGGGTGCGCCGCTGGCCGCTCCCGCGAAGCTGGTGTTCAAGGCGCTGGGGCTCTCGGCCCAGTCCGACGTAACAGAGGAGGATGTGCTCTCTTTCGTGGACGACGTGGAGGAGCACGATCTGATAGACGAAAGCCAGAAGAAGATGATCACCAACATCTTCGAGCTGGACGACGTGACGGCAGGCGACGTGATGACCCACCGCACCGAGATCGTAAGCGTGGAGGAAAACACGCCCGCCGCCGACGCGGTACGCCTTTCTCTGGAGCACGGATTTTCGCGCCTCCCGGTATACCGCAAGTCACTGGACGACATTGTCGGCATTTTGTATGTGAAGGACCTGTTCGCGCTTTGGGACACGCCGGAAAAGGCGCAGGCCCCGGTGAGCCGGTTCATGCGCGGCGCGATGTTCGTGCCGGAAGCCTGCCGCGCCCAGGAGCTGCTGGTGGATTTTAAGGTAAAGCACACGCAGATCGCCGTGGTGGTGGACGAATACGGTGGCACCAGCGGACTTGCCACGATGGAGGACGTCCTGGAGGAGATCGTGGGCAACATCCAGGACGAATTTGACAACGAGGACGAGGACCTTGTGGCCACCGAGGACGGGTTTGTTGCCGCAGGCAGCGCGGACCTGGAGGAAGTGTTCGAGGCCTTCGGCCTGGAACCGCCCGATGAGGACGAGGACGGCGAGGCCGATTTCGATACCGTGGGCGGCCTGATCATCGACCGCTTGGGCCGTATCCCCGCAGCGGGGGAAGATGTGACGCTGGAATACGGCGGGCTGGAATTCACAGTGCTGGAAGTGGAGGACCGGAGAGTGGGCAAGGTAAAATGCACCCGCGCTCCGGAGCTGAACCCCGAAAATGACGACGACGAAGAAGAGGATGCATGATGGCACATTTTGAAAAACGGCTTTCGAGCGAGACAAAATTCGAGGGACGCGTCATCACCGTGACGCTGGACAGGGTGGAACTGGAAAACGGCGGCACCAGCACCCGGGAGGTGGTACGCCATCACGGCGGTGCGGGCGTTGCAGCGCTCAACGACGAGGGTGAGCTCTATCTGGTGCGCCAGTACCGCTACGCGCTGGACCGGGAATTGATCGAGATTCCTGCCGGCAAGCTGGAAAAGGGGGAGGACCCATTGGAAGCCGCCAAGCGTGAGCTGGGCGAGGAAGCGGGCCTTGCCGCCGCCGAATACCGGGACCTGGGGTATATCATTCCCACCTGCGGATATTGCAGCGAGATCATTTACCTGTATGCGGCCAAGGGCCTTTCTCCCGTGGGGCAGCACCTGGACGCGGACGAATTTCTCTCGGTGTTCACGCTGCCGCTGGACAAGGCCGCGGAAATGGTTCTCTCCGGTGAGATCACCGACAGTAAGACCGTAGCCGCTGTACTGAAGGTGAAAGCCCTGCGGGACGCGGGCCGGTTTTAAACAGTTTCAACACGCGGAGCACGGGAAACGGCGGTCCCTGTTCTGCCAGACAGAACGGCCGCGCCCCTGCGGCGGCATCTGCCGTTTTGGAAAGGAGCTTTTCGGAATGAACGTTGCTTTCTGCACCTGCCGGGACACAAAATGTCCGCTGAACCCCGTGAACCACGACAGGGGCTGCACGCCCTGCATTGGGAAATGCCTGCGGGAAGGTGAGCTGCCGAGCTGCTTTTTCAACGCGGTGGCCCCTTACCGGGGACCGGACGCGGATTATACCTATCAGGGCTTTGCACAGCTTGTGCTGGAGGCGGAGCGGCCCTGCACGGCGGGCCCGCGGTAGGCGGGCGCGGAGCAGATGCAATCTCCGCCGCCGGAAACTTAAGAACATCCACAGGATATTTTTTCAGGCCATGCGGCCGCTTTTCACGCGGGCTGCGGCCGGGGGAATCGTTGGGATGAAAAACAGCGGCCGGATACTTCCCGGCCGCTGTTTTTTCTGTGCGGAAAATCTTATTTCTGCATCACGGCGCCTTCGTTTGCGCCCGACACCAGCTTTGCATAGCGCGCCAGCCAGCCTGTGGTCTCCTTAGGTGCAGGAGCCGTCCATGCCGCGCGGCGGCGCGCCAGCGTATCGTCGTCCACGCGCACGCCGATACGCCCGCCCGGGATGTCGATATCGATGACGTCGCCCTCCTCGATGAGCGCGATATTTCCGCCCACGGCGGCCTCAGGCGCCACATGTCCGATGGACGCGCCGCGGGACGCGCCCGAGAAGCGTCCGTCGGTGATGAGCGCCACGGATTTGTCCAGCTTCATACCCGCCAGCGCGCTGGTGGGATTGAGCATCTCGCGCATACCGGGGCCGCCCACCGGGCCTTCGTATCGGATGACCACCACATCTCCCGGCTGGATGCGGCCGTTGTAAATGGCGTCGATGGCGCTTTCCTCACCGTCAAACACCCGCGCGGGACCGCTGTGCACCAGCATCTCGGGAGCGACCGCGCTGCGCTTCACCACGCAGCCGTTCTGCGCAATGTTGCCCCACATCACGGCGATGCCGCCCGTCTTGCTGTACGGGTCGTCCGCGGGACGGATGGCGTTTGTATCGCGGTTCTGCGCGCCTGCAATGTTCTCGCCCACAGTTTTGCCCGTCACCGTGGGCAGACTTGTATCCAGCAGGCCCAGCCCGGCCAGCTGCGCCATGACAGCGGGCACGCCGCCCGCGGCGTACAGGTCCTCGATATGCGTGGGGCCGGCCGGAGCAAGGTGGCAGAAGTTGGGCACCTTCGCGCTCATTTCATTGAAAGTCTCCAGGCTCATAGGCACATCCGCCTCGTTGGCAATGGCCAGCAGGTGCAAAACGCTGTTGGAACTGCAGCCCAGCGCCATATCCGTAGCCAGTGCATTTCTGAATGCCGCCGGCGTCAGAATATCCCGGGGACGCACCCCGTCCCGCACCAGATCCATGATACGCATGCCCGCGTGCTTTGCCAGCTGCGTGCGCGCCGCGTACACGGCGGGGATCGTGCCGTTGCCCGGCAGCGCCATGCCGATGGCCTCGCACAGGCAGTTCATGCTGTTGGCCGTATACATACCCGAGCAGCTGCCGCAGCCGGGACAGGTGTTTTTGGTGTAATCGTCCAGCACGTCTTCGCCGATGATGCCGGCCTTGTAGCTCCCCACCGCCTCGAACATCTGGGAAAGCGAAACGTGGCGCGTGCCCTGCCGGCCCGAGAGCATCGGCCCGCCGCTGACGACAATGGACGGGATATTCAGCCGGGCCGCGGCCATCAGCATGCCGGGCACGATCTTGTCGCAGTTCGGCACCAGTACCAAGCCATCAAACCCGTGGGCGCGCGCCATCGTCTCCACGCTGTCGCAGATCAGCTCACGGCTGGGCAGGGAATATTTCATACCGATATGGCCCATGGCGATTCCGTCGCACACACCGATGGACGGTACCAGGATAGGAGTACCGCCCGCCATGCGCACGCCCGCCTTGACAGCCTCGGCCAGCTTGTCCAAATGAGCATGGCCGGGTACGATCTCGCTGTACGCGCTCACAACGCCAATCAACGGACGGTTGATTTCTTCATCAGTATAACCCAGAGCATAAAAAAGGCTCCGGTTCGGCGCACGTTCAGCGCCTTTCAGTACGGATTCGCTGTTCAATTGCATGGTGTTCCTCTCCTTTTTTTGCTTTTTTCCCCACCGTATCCCATGTACAATAGACGCGGTACTTTTTAACTAGCCGCAATGTACCAAAAACGGCGCACAGCCAAGGCCGCGGACGGGCGCTGAACGCTTTCCCGGGCCCGGCCGGCGCTCCGCGGCCTTTCCGTTCGCGCCTGCGGCATCGGATGAAGCCTTCGGAGCTTTCCGCCGCGCGGCGGAAAACCGCTGTTTTTATACACTGATACTATAGCACAGGCGCGGCAAAACTGCAAAGCATAAATGTGTATCGGTTGCAACCCCGCCGGGGAACGGGTATAATGAGGGCAGAGCGCCGCCGCACGGCCGCGCCATTGTCCGCGCGGCGCGGGCCTCCGGGCTCCGTCCCGGCGGAGACCGAAGGAGACAAGCTATGAATATCCTGATCGTAGGCTGCGGCCGCGTGGGCCGCAGGCTGGTACATGTGCTGGAGCGGCTGGGGCACGATGTTTCCGTGCTGGACGAAGACGCCGCCAATCTGGCTCTGCTCAATGAACTGGAGCCGCCATTTTCCGGCATGGCCGTGGCGGGCGTGCCCATCGACGGCGATGTACTGCGCAGTGCGGGCATTGAGGCCTGCGACGCCGTGGCCGCCGTCACCAAGGATGACAACATCAATCTGATGGTAGCGCAGATCGCGCGCGAGCTGTTCGGTGTGAAGCACGTCATCGCCCGCGTGGCCGAGCCCTCCCGCAAAGAGGTCTACACCGAGCGCTTTGGCCTGCGCATCGTGTGCGGCACCAATCTGACGGCCCAAGGCCTGCTGGCGGGTATTCTGCAGGAGGAGGACGACGAGGACCAGTGCGTGATGTTCGGTTCCTCCACGGCAAATTTTTCAGCTGTACCTGCCGCGAAGCATCAGTGGAACCGTCCGCTTTCGTCCGTACAGCCGCCCCGGGCGGGCATGATGGTATTCGGCGTGCTGCGCGCCAACGGCACGATGGAACTTGCCAACACCCAGCCTACGCTGCATGTGGATGATAAGATCCTGTTTGCGGAACTGGCGGACTGAGGAATACTCCCGCCGCCGCGGATAGCGGCCCATGCGGGGAAACATCATAAGGAGTACACAAATATGCGTGTTTGTATCGTGGGCGGAGGCAAAGTGGGCTACTATCTTGCCAAGACCCTTCTGGAGCACGGCCACACGCCGGTGCTCATCGAGGACGACCCGGCCATGTGCCGCAAGGTGGCCGACAGCCTGGACCTGACCGTGGTGTGCGGCGACGGCACTTTTGCCGAAGTGCAGGAAAGTGCGGACGTGGCTCACTGCAGCGCCATGGTTGCGGTAACGGGCCGGGACGAAGACAATTTGATCGTATGCCAGCTTGCAAAGCAGGTGTTCAAGGTCAAGCGCACGGTGGCCCGGGTGAACAACCCCAAAAACGCCGCAGTGCTGAAAAAACTGGGCGTGGACATTGCCGTGAGCGCTACCGATAACCTGACGCACCTCATCGAGCGCGAGGTGGAGACGGCGGCCATCCAGCAGCTGCTCAGCCTTGCGGGGGGGACGGCCTCGCTCACCGAGGTGCTCATTCCACAGGGCTTCGCCCATGCGGGGAAAACGCTGGCTGAGCTTGTCATCCCCAAGGATGCGGTGGTCATTTCCATCACGCGGGACGGTGAGCTGATCGTCCCCCGCGGCAATACGCAGATCCTGGTGAACGATAAAGTCGTGGTGCTGGCCAAAAACACGGCGTTCCACGAGCTGGCACAAAGCTGGAACCTGGCGGACGTAAAATAGCCCCGCACGGGCGGCTCCCGGTTTCGGCGGAAAGGAAGATCTATGGAATTTTCTGTCCCGCGGCACGGCGCCGCCATCGTCAGCGGCTGGTGCGCCGCACTGGGCGCGATGCTGTGCCTGCCGTTCTGGAAAAATTTCTTTACGCCGACGCTGGCGGTATTTCTGCTGTGGCTTGCGGCGTGCTTCGGCGTGCTGGCGCCGCGGCTGGCTTCGTCCTGCGTGCGTGTGGGCGGCAACCATCTGACGCTTCGGCGCGGCCTGCTGTTTCCCGTAACGAGGCGCATCCCGCTGCGGTTCCTTGCGGGCTGCCACATCGTGCAGACGCCGCTGCAGCGCATGACGGGCACCTGCCTGTTCTTCCTGTACTCCAGCGGCTGCACCACGTTGGTGCCCGGTATGCGCAAGGCGGACGCGGAGTGCCTTTCCGCCAAGCTGACGCACGGGGGGAAGCTGCTGTGAACAGGCAACGCCGGTTCCATATCATTTTTGCGGTCCATTATCTGCGGTACGGCCTGCTGCTGTGCCTGGTACCGATGCTTCAGGCGCTGCTTGCGTTCGACCTGGACAGCCTTTGGGCGGCGCTCCGGCAGGACGCCGTTATCCTGCTGGCCTGCGCTGCTGCGGCGCTGGCTCTTTGGCGTGCCACAGCCTTCCGGCTGGAGGACGGCGCCGTAAAGGTGACGCAGGGCGTGTTTTACCGCAGCTATCACACCTTCGGCAGAGCCAGCATCGCGGCGCTGGAGATCGCCCGCCCTTTGTACTGCCGCATGCTGGGCGCAAGCCGTATAACGCTGTATTTTAAAACGAACGCCTCGCCCAAAAGTTATTCCATGTTTCTTCATAAAAAGGACGCGGCTGCGGTGGCGGATGTTCTTCTGCCTGTGCGCAGCGATACGTCCGTATTCGAGCCCACGGGCTTTGAACGCCTGAGCTTCGTGATGCTGAGTGCCAATATCATCACCAGCAGCGCTTTTGCCCTGTGGGGTGTGAAACAGCTGGATGAGGTTCTGGGGCAGAATTTCCAGCAAATCGCGCTGGACACTTTTCATGAGGCCGAGCTGTTTGCGGCGCGGTATCTGCCCACGGGCCTGGCTTTTCTGGTAACGCTGGGCTTTGCCGTGACGGGATTCACCTTTTTGTATGCGCTGCTGCACACGGCAGGCTTTAAGGTATGCCGGAACGGCGGAGTCATCATCAGCAAAGGCGGCTTTGTCACGCTCATCGAGCGGCGTATCCTGGTGGCCTGTGTGTCCGCCTGCGATGTGTGCGTTACGCCGCCGGCGCGCCTTCTGCGGCGCTATCCGGTATACCTTTCCGCAGGCAGCTTCCGCGGAGGCGATCTGCCCGTGCTGGTCTATAAAAAAGGGGAAGAGCGGACAGTGGAGCGCCTGCTGCCCAACTTCTGCCCGCCGGACGGTCCGCTGTGCATGCCTGCACGCAAAAGCCCGGTGCAGTATCTTTGGCAGCCCGGCACGCTGCTCGCGCTTTCTTTGGCGCTGTGCGGCGTGGCCTCTTACGCAATGCCGCAGATTCTGCCCATGCTTTTCGTACCGGTGGTGCTTGCCCTCGCTGGGCTGCTGGTTTCGTTGGAGGGCTTTTTCCGTGAAGGCCTGCACAAAAACGCCAACCGCACGCTGTCCGTATGTTATACCCGTTTTTTTACCCGGCATGAGGTTTGTGTGTTCACGCCGGATCTTTCCTATACGCTGCTGGAAAACCCATTTTCCGTCAGCGGCGGACGGTGCGACGTGCGGGTGCACCTGCCCTGCGGGCTGCAGTACCGCGTGCGCGGCGTACTGCAATATCTGGCGCGGGAAATCCCGTTCACGCTGTGAGCGGCGTCACCGTGCTTTTCCGCCGCTGTGCAGGAACCGCACCGCGTTTTATTCTCATTCTTGAAAGAAGCTGATTCTTTTGTATCGAGCTGTGATATTCGATCTTGACGGCACGCTGCTGAACACCATCGGCGATCTTGCCGCCGCGGCCAATCATACGCTGGCCGAAATGGGCTTTGCGCCCCATACGGAAGAAGAATACAAATACATGGTGGGCAACGGCATTCCCAAGCTGATCGAGCGTTTTCTTCCTCCCGGGCACCGGGACAAAGCTACGCAGGCGCAGGCAGCCCGGTTGTTTTTCCCTTATTACGACGCGCACAAGGAGGACGCTACGGCTCCGTATCCCGGCATCCCCGCCCTGCTTGCCGCGCTGCACGGCGCAGGCGTAAAACTGGGCGTCGTGTCCAATAAGGAGGATGCTCTCACCAAAAGCGTTGTCAGCCATTATTTTCCGGGTCTGTTTGACGCAGTGGCCGGCCATACGCTGGGCACCCCCACGAAGCCCGACCCGCATCTTGTGAACGGCATGCGCGCCGCCTTCGGCCTTTCGGCGCAGCAGGTGCTGTATGTGGGGGACAGCGGCGTGGACATCGAAACGGCCCGCAATGCCGGGCTTGCGGGCTGCGGCGTTCTGTGGGGCTTCCGCACCGGGGACGAGCTGTGCGGCGCGGGCGCGTCCTATCTCGCCCGCAGCCCGGAGGATATCCGTGTGCTGGTGCTGGATGCCTAAGAGCAGCTGCAGCGTCCGATCCATGTACCTGCAAGAATTGAATTTCATTTTGCTGTTCACGGGGGGAGGGGAGCACAATGTTGATTTTATCGTTCAACGCCCTTACTTCTCCCGCCTTGCTGAAGGCGGTCCGCATTCAGGTACGCCCGTGGATGCAATGGGACCACTCGTCACTACGGCCTCTTTGGGTTATAAAGAGCAGGACCGGCATGTATTCCAACGTTTAAAGGAACTGGATGCCCTTGGCCTTGCGGCAGAGTATTTCGATTTTGACGACAGTCCGGCACGGTCTTTTGCCGACTATAACGCGGCCGTCTTTTTTGGGCGGTAATCCGTTTTACTTGCTGAAAAGCTGGCGTGCCTGCGGCGCAGAATCAATATTGGAGGAATTTTTAAAGGATGAAAAACGGCTGATCGGCTGCAGCGCCGGCCGCTTTGTAATGCAGTGTTCCATTGCATTCATCGCCCGCTGCACACCGGAAATGATAAATCCGCCGGTTTGTTGGACACCACCGGGCTTTGTCTGACAGACGTGGAAATCTTGCCCCATTATCACAGATTCCTGCCGCGTTTTGAGCATTTTGAGGAAGCGCACACAGGCTTATAAACAGGAGACCGTTATCCCTCTGCTGCGCACCGACGACGGCAGACCGTATTTTTATATTCCGACGGCCCGCGTGTCGAAGGAACGCCTCTTTCGATGTGAGGCGGCTTGCCGGGAACAATGCTCCAAATGCTGAAGCCCCGCCAGATCCTTTTGGGATCTGGCAGGGCTTTTTCTGTCCCGTCCTTTTAGGGTGCCCGTGCGCATGGTCAGAACCGGGTACCGCCGCATACAATGGTTTGACGGCGCTTTGCCGTCTTGCGGCACATCAATATAACGGGAGGCATTGACCATGGAACTGCAACACAGTCAGACGTGGAAAAATCTGCAGACCGCATTTTCGGGCGAGCTGCACGCTTGTGCAAAATATAAGATCTATGCGCTGCGTGCGCGGGAAGACGGCTACGAGCAGATGGGGAACATCTTTGATGAAACATCCCGCAATGAACAGGAACATGCCGAGATCTGGCTTAAGCATCTTTCCGGCGGCGAAGTGCCCGGCACGCTGGAAAACCTGCGGGACGCGGCAGCCGGGGAACACTATGAATGGACCGAGATGTATGCCGAATTTGCCCGTACCGCCCGCTGTGAAGGCTTTGAGGAGCTGGCGGAACTGTTCACCCGCGTGGGGAACATTGAAAAAACGCATGAACAGCGTTACAACAAGCTGGCTGCCAACATTGAGGACTGCCAGGTTTTTTGTAAGGGGCGCCCCACCGTGTGGGTGTGCATGGTATGCGGAAACGTAACGTATGCCGCATGCTCGCCGGAAGTTTGCCCTGTATGCGGGCATTCCCAGAGCTATACCGAAATCAAGGCGGAAAATTATTGAAGTAAAAAATAGCAGCATGCCCTTTCTTCCTGCCATGCGGGTCTGTTTGGCCGGCACGGAAACGAACAGGGCATAAAAGATGTTCTCATTTCGTTGTCACAGCATTTTAAATGCATAAAAAAACGCACTGTACAACCGTTTTTGGCTGTACAGTGCGGTTTTCATCTGGTGACCCGACCCGTTTTCAGGTGTTGTATGGTACTTTTCACCGCTTGCGCTTTCTGAAGGAAACAACTCCAAGTGCTGCGGCCTGGATTTCGTTGGGTCAGGATCTGTCCCATCCGTAGAAATCAATGTTTTAATCTCGATGGTATCTGTGCGTATATTCACGCGGCTTACAACGGCCAGTATAAGTTTTAATCCTTCGGGTGTGTCAATATCTACCTTCGCCACATTTTCTACACAGCGGCGAATCGTAGCGTCGTCAAGCCCTACATAGCCCTTATATTGATTCAGCTCTGCCGTTTCTGCTTCGATTTTTGCCTTTTCTTCTTCCAAGCGCCTGACCTTTTCTTTCAGCTCCGCGCTGACCACGCCTTCCAAAAGCGCGTTAACACCATTTTCCAGTTGGCGGCATACACGCGTATACCGGGACGCCAACTCTGCGCGACGTGTATCGTATTCGGTAGTGATTTGCCGCTCCTGGTCGCGTGCTACATCAACCAGCATTTCAATATTGGCTGGCTCATTCAGCATTTGCTTAATACTGGCCGCGACCGTCTGTTCCAGCCACTCCGTACGAACATTTTTCATTTTGCATGTATGTGTACGCCTTTTATTATTGCACTCATAGTATTGGTAACCGGATGCCTTGCTTCCCATCACCACCATGCTGGCGCCACAGTCACCGCAGAATACACGGCCGGTGAGCAGATATTCGCGCTTGGCACTGTATCTCCCGCCAGCCCCCTTGCGTGTTCGGATTCGGGACTGTACCTGCTCCCACAATTCTTGTTCAATGATAGCCGGCACACCGTTCTCAACCACAATAGCGTCCTCTTTGCTTTTGGCGTGACTATTCCATCGTCCGTCCGCCTGTGCCTTGGTGGCGCCGTAAACAAGGCGGCCGATGTATTTTTCGTTTTTGAGCAGGTCAAAAATGGAGTTTTTCCCGAACGGTTGGCCTCGTTTTGTAAGATATCCTCGGCTGTTCAATTCGTCTATGATTTCTCCGTAACTGAATCCCCGTGCGAATAGTTGAAACACAAGGCGCACGGCCTCTGCTTCATGCTCATTGACCACATACTTTTTGTCCTTGTCAAGATCGTACCCCAGGGGCGGCTTACCGCCGGAGGATTTGCCCTCCCGGGCGTTATGCTTCAGCGCATCTATTGTTTTCTGGCGCGTTATCAGAACCTGCGCGTGATTGAGCATCGCTGTTGCAGCTTCATTGATGAATACGGCGGGGTCTTTAAGATCTCCTCCCACCATTGGCTGCGTCACACTGGCCACCCGTGCTCCCAGCATATCCACGTCTTTCCGGAACTGAAACCACTCGGTAAATTCGCGGAACATACGGCTTTGGTCATAAACAACCACAAGCTGCGCGCCGCCCATGCCCAAGTGCATCATACAGGCTTCATAACCGGCACGGGTCTCTTTCATGCCGGAAACAGCTTCATCGGAGAATATTTTTCCCACCTGATAACCATTGCGCTCACACCATTCGCGGCATTTTTCCACCTGAACGTCGATGGTCACGGGATTCTGATTGTCTGTTGAGTACCGGGCCAGAATATCGGCTACCGGGCGCGTATCAAGTTCTTCCACTCTTTCAGCCCTCCTAAAAAACCCGGCACCTTATACCGAAATATCCCTTATTGGCTTTCTTTCTTTTTCCATTGACTATTAAGGCCGTCGATGTGTTCAAACAAATCAGCCTTGATATCTGCCCACATTGGATCGAGAATAAAATCGATTCCTTCTCTCCGAGCCAATTTCGCGGCTGGAACAAAATCGCTATCACCAGAAATTAGAATGATTTGATTCACCTGTTTTTTATAGGCTAAAGATGAAATGTCAATTCCGATTCGCATGTCAACACCTTTTTGCTGGGCAACAAACATGAAATCTTCTTCCTTCAGATCCTGCACTGATAAACTTCCCGCCATCAACTTACGAGTAATTTCCGGCCGTAAATTGTAGCACGCTTGATTGGACAGTTCCCCCAGACGAAGCGCAAACTTCCGACGCCGCCTCAATTCATTCAAAAACGTCAGCGTCCATGCATATGTATCAGATTTGTCCAAATCCACATTTTTCTTCGTCAATGGATGGTATACGCTGCGATGTCCTATCGGTTCGCAATCATAGTAAAAGATGCGATAGAGCTGGCGAGCTTCAACACCATCTTTGTCACGCAGATGGGCGAGGCAATATGCATTCAGCTCTTTCGCGCGGTCTTCAGCGCTCTTTTTCCCCCACAGATGCGCGGCCCGTTTTCGGTAAAATCCTCCGTCTACCAGAATTGCCGTATGCGCCATTCTCACACGTCCTTCTAAAATGAATAAGGCCCCAGGATTCAGCCTTCCCCGTATCTTGGGGGGCCTACTACCAGGGGCCTGTTAAGCAAGTATAAAACTTGGTAGCTTATGCTACACCCCTATTATATGCAAGTTTGCTTGAATTTGTCAACATGTTTTTATTGGGTTCAATAGTATTTTGCGCATGGGTTTCATGGGGTTTATACAGGGTTTACGTCCAGTTCACCGTCACTATTCGCCCATTTCAGAGGAATCGCTTGAGCCAATAATCTCTCCGGAATCCGCGTTTACAAAGTCAACGTGGATATTATCCGCTTCCGTTCCATTGAAAATATTATATAAAGCTCCATACATGTAATATGCAAGAACAGACATCGAATCTGTCAAATTCAGTTCCGTAGACGTTGTAGTGACCGTAAAACTGGTATAATCTTCATTTGCCTCGATATTTGTCACATTCGGGCTACTCTCAGAGCCCGGAATCTCTGCGAGGCTTTGATTGATCGAGGCCGCCAGTTCTTCCATCAGCTTCTTGTGCTGACTTTTGCTCATTACATACGTAGCGCTTCCATCCTCGTTCAACGTAATGGAATAGATATCTTGATCTTCCGCCTGCTTCTCCAGCTCTTCCTGTGTTGTTTCCCCGACAAACTCTGCCGGCAGGGTAACAACCACATCAAACAATTCCTGTTCGACCTGTACGTCTCCTATTGCATCAAGATCTGAAATCGTGGTCGACGATACGTTGGAGTTATCGGCACTTGATGACTTATTACCCAGCGCAGAAGAAGCCGTTTCCCCTGCACCTCCGCAAGCCACCAGGGATAGCATCATAGAAGCCACAAGAATAACAGAAAATACTTTTTTCATCAAAATCATCCTCCATTTTATCCAAAACTTTGGGTCACACCGAAACCAAATAGGGGTTTTTGAGTTCTTCCTGTATGTAAGGCAAATAGCGCTGCACCAATTCCAGCTCCTGCTCGCCCATGTGATACCAGTGCTTGCGCTGCATCTCCCCGATACGGTGCCGCGCCGCCGCGCCCGACACCATAAACCAATCAGACACCTCATGCTGCACCAGCCATCCATTCCGGCTCCACAGCTCCATCATAATGCATTCAGGCATCAGCAGCTGTGCAGCAAACCAGTCCGCTTCATTTTCCTGCTGGACGCCACGCTGCTTATGGCCAAGATAAACATGTCCCAGCTCATGCGCAATTGTAAAACGGCGGCGGCCAGCGGGAAGAGCATGGTTGTAAAGGACAAGACATCCCGGCCCTACGGGCACACTGGTACCATCCAAAAGCTGTCCACGACTTTTAAATTCCGAGAGCGGCATTCCCGTTTTTGAACAATATCCCTGTATTGTATCCATCAGAATCGAAGCGCCTGCGAACACCATGCTCTGTAAATCAGTAGCTAACGAATTGATGTTCTGCTGAAGTAAAAGCCATGTAGCTACGCATTGCGCATCAGCGATAGTCATCCGGGTCAAGCCCCCGTGCTCTCAAATATATATCAAGGGTATCCTCAAAGTTTTTCACAAGCCGATTGTAATCTTCTTCAGGCAATTGCGACGCCATGCGCGTCAAAACCACTATATCCCGTTGCCGTGCATCCTGCGCGGTGGCGGGATTATTTTTTTTGCCTTCTGACGGATCATCTGTTTCTCCCAGCAGATAAGCGGGGGTTGTGTGGAGTGCGGAAGCCCAAGTTTCAACGGCATCCAGAGGAATCGCTATCCCCTTGTTTTGACTATCTGCAATATACGAGTTCTTCTTTCCGACGATATTACACAAGTGCGTAATGGTCATTCCTTGTTTTTTTGCAAGGGCTCTTAATCTGTCGAAATTGAACATAATTACCCACCAATCATTGTACAATGCAACAAATATCTAGCTTATCCTAGAATAACTCTTGAAATTCTAGGTTTTGCTAGATATACTAAGAATGTCCCCTCAAAAAGGGAACAAAAAACCAGCCTTACATGGAGTATGCCCCAAGAAAAGGTGTTTTGCGTATTAAATTGAATGTAGCAACTTCAAATTACCACAAAACGCCAAAAAAAGCAAGGCATACTCCATGAAAAGGCAACAAAAAAGCCGAAAAAATCGACATTTAAGGAGGTGGAACAATGCCCCTGCACACCGTAGAGGAGGCCGCAGAATTGATGAAGGTCTCCCCCGACACTGTCCGGGAGTGGGTACGCAGCGGCCGCCTGCGGGCCAGCAAGTTGGCAGGCTCAAAAACGCTGCGAATCAGCACGGATGACATCATGGCGTTTTACGATGCAAATGAAACCCGGGCCAAAGAAGAAAAAACACATGCTTAAAAGGAGGATATCATGCGCCTGATCGTCAGCCGGGAAACCGGAGAAATATTGGACGTTCTGGAGCCTGCCTCCGCCGCAGATTATGCCGCGTTTCATCAGTTTCTCGCCGATCAGGTGCGCCGTGAGATTTTGCGAATCGGCCGGGAACATTTGGATGGCATTTGCAGGAAAGCGAGGGTAGCACATGAATCATCTGATACTTAGAATGACTGCCGTAACCGCGGCGATTCTTTCCATTGCCGTTTTAGATGGTATTGTGAGCGGACAGACGGCCCCCTGGACAGGATTGTTCACCGTCGCGGCGCTGCTCGGCATTGCAGCATGGAGCTACAGCAAACAGACCAAAAGAGAGGCGCCCGCCCGTGCTGCGAACACGGACAAGCGCCAGGCGGTCAAGTTGAACCCTACGACCGCCTCCATTGTAACACATCAAGGAGGTATACATCAATGAGAGTTATTACATTACGCCCGGGCGAGGCCCCGAAATTTAACGATATCCCGGCGCTCTTGGACACCACCGAAGCAGTGCAGCACTTTTGCGGCGGCGATATCTGCGAAAACCGAATCGGATCCAGCGGAATTTTCGCCATCACCAGCGGCGAGATATCGCCCGAAGACATGCCGATATCGTGCATGATCCCAGAAATGGACATGCTCCTGCGCGGGCCGGTCGTGTTCTGCAGGCGCTGCGGCCATGAGCTTGCAGCAGTGTATGAGGACGATTTAAAGGCCGTGAAGAAGTCCATCGTCCTGCCCGGGGGTGACTGGTTTTGAACCGATACCTCTGCAAGTGCGGCCGGGCGGTAAATAAAAGCACAAATGCCGACAACACGGGGAACCGGGAGACAGATGGCTGCGAGGGCTGTCCGTACCTGATGCCTTGGGGGCCGACGCAATGGGATACCACCCGGCATGCAGTCGTTACCGACGTAAAAGGGTATGAATGCCGCATGTCGCCAACTTTGGAATACCGTACGGAATTACGCGGCCATCTTGACGATAAAACGACCATCCGAATCACAAGCCTGGATTTTGATTTTCTTGAACGTGTGAGCGATTGGGTAAAAGAGCATTATCCAAATGGCGAGCTTTACGGCGGCTTCTCCCGGGACCGCATCCGGGCTGTGGAATATGTAGACGAAGGACGGTATCGGTATACGCTTGCCTGCTCGCAAAACAAAAAGGGAATTGCTGCGAAGCGTGCCCTATGGGCTGAATTTTTCGATGAAACCTTTCACCGAAAAGACATGGACGCCGATGCAGAAAAGCAAAAAATTCTGCGCGATATCGAGCAGGGAAAGGCAGCGGCACGCGAAGGCGCCGCCGCGCCCGATAAGGAGGAAAACACTATGCTGATATACAGAGACCCAGCCACGGGTTGGCTGTACCGGGTAAGCCCGCAACCGGAACACGGCTCATATGTGATGCAGTACCGCGACCCTGCGAACAGCGCCACCTGGAAATGGTGTGCGAATTGGAATATCGGAAACATCTATCGCGAAAGCCTGGAGGAAGTTTTGGAGGCCCGTGCGAAACGCGACGGCTGGGAGCTGGTGTCCGGTCCGGCGGGCATCGAGCCGCCGGAGGTTGTGGAGGGGAGTGGTGAAGAGAAAGACACTCCTGTTTTTCCTGAACGTCCTAAAAAAACAACAAAAGCCCAGAAGTTGAACCTGCGCTGCCTCTGCGTCACCTGCAAACGCGAGGGATGTTGTGGCCATGAGTGCAAAAAGGAATTCCCATCTAATGCCGATGACACTTGCTTTACTCCACAATGCCCTGAATATTCGGCAATACGAATAAGAGATGAGGAAATGGAAAAATGCAACAATCAACCTGCCCCGAATGGGGATGCTGCTGCGACCACGTCCGGGAGTGCTGCGCCGGAGGCGGCGGAAACATCGACCACCCCGATGGATGCAAACACCTTGCCGGCCCCCGGCTGCCCTGCGGATGCTGGCAGTGCGACACAAAGCCTGTCCGCTGCTGGGCCTGCCTCTTTGGAAGCGGAGCCGGAGGCCACGCCCTTTGACTACTCCGGGCTGGACGATCAGACGGTGGCCGATCTTCATCTGGCTGAACGGGAGTACTCTGGCGGTAAGAAGATGGCCGAGATAGGGCTGCGCCGGATGGCCGATGGTGTGGCAATCGCGCATGATACGCTGTGCGGCACCGTTGTCCACAATGTGGACAACGGGCAATTCGCCCAGAAAGAGGACACCTTCCGCCGCTGGTGCGAAAGCATCGGCGTTGGGAAAAGCACAGCCTACAAGCTTCTGCAGGTCTCGAATTTGTTCGAACGCAGCACACCACGGGAGCAGAAAGTGCTGGAGGAGTTGTCCCCCTCTCTGCTCTACGCCGCCGCCCGTCCATCCGCAGAGCCAGAGGCCGTTGCAGCGCTCAAAGGCGGCGATATCACCACACACAAACAGTACAAGGAGCTGGAGGCCCAGCTGAAAGCCGAACGCGAGGCGCGGGAGAAGGCCGCCGCGGAAGCGGAAAGCCTGCGCTACGCCAATGATGCGCTGCGCGACGAAGCTGCCACAGCCCGGGCACAGGCAAAGCATGCGCAGGAAAAAGCGGATGCACTGGAAACAAGGCCGGTGATGAGCGAGCTGTTCGATGCCAAGGAGCGCATCAAGGAATTGGAAGCCCGTCCTGTGGAGGTAGCTGTTCAGGAGCCAGACCCCGCCGAAGTGGAACGTCGAGCCGGTGAAAAAGCCCGGGAAATGACGGCCATGCTGCAAGCGCAAGTGCGTGGCATGCAGGAAGATCTGGACGACGCACGGAAAACCATTGACAGTGCAGAGAGCGCCACATATATGGCGGCAGCGGAATTTGCAGTAAATGCTGCGCAGGTACTGAACGGCATTCGGGCCTCGTTTTGGGCAGTTGCGAAAGAACTTTCCGATGAAGATTTTTCAAACGCCGCGGCGCCGCTTCTTGAAGCTGCAAACCGCATCGTGGAGTTCGAATGGGATGATGACGAGGAGGAACAAGAATGAGCACTATTATCAAAACAAATTATGTCGCTGTGCAGCTCGCTGACCGAAACCAGCCCGGCATATACAGCGGTCGTGAATATACGTATATTGCGGACAAAAGGCTTGCTGTGGGCGATATCGTCTATGCAGACACACGCCTGGGCGGTACTTTGGCCAAAGTCGTGGCGGTGGACGTGCAGGAACACACGATTGCTCCGAAAATTCGCCCGCTGCTGAAGCATATCACCGACGGTCCGCTTCCGCCGGATAAGGTTCCTCAGCCACGTCCTCAAGCGGTCACGCAAATGACACTTGGTTGAAAAGGGGTGAATGATGTTGATTGTTGTTAAACTGCTGAAGCTGGATATTGAAAATTTTCGCGGCATAAAGAATTTTGTGCTTACTCCCGACGGGCGCAGCGTCACCGTACAGGGGGCCAACGGAACCGGAAAAAGTACGTTGATGGCGGCTTTCCTCTGGCTCCTGACGGGTAAGGACGCACAGGGACGCGAGAACTACAATGTGTTTCCGCTGGGAACAGACGGGAACCGCCTGTCCGGCTGCAGTCCTACGGTGACGGCTACTCTCTCAATGCCGGACGGGCGCACGCTCATTTTGCAGCGTTCCATATGCGAACGCTGGACGAAACGTCGCGGGAGCGCCGAAACGGAATACAACGGTGACGAGACGCGCTATTTCATCGACGAAGTTCCCGTGAGTGCAGGGGAATATAGCTCCGCCGTTTTCGGTATGTTTCCGGAAAAGCTGCTTCCGTTGCTGCTCAATGCTGTCTGGTTCTCGGAGCAGACAAAGGACTATAAAGAGCGGCGCCGCCTTCTGCTGGAGCAGTTCGGTAGCCTGCAGCCAGCGGACGTATTTACTGCCAATCCCGAGCTTTCCGACCTGGAAAGCATGCTGGGGACGCATTCCGTGGATGAATTTTCCCGAATCTGCACAGAACGTCGCAAGCGGTATAAGGATTCCCTGTCGGCATTACCCGCGCGCATCGACGAAAACCGAAAGCAGCTGCAACCTATGTCCGACGCCGGGGACATCAAAAACGAGCGCAGCAAGCTCAACGTTGAAATTGCCAAACTGCAGTACGAGATCGAGCACACGACCGCAGACGCTGTGCAGCGGCACAACCAGCAGGAACTTGAAAAAGTACGGCAGTATCTGGAGATGATTCCCAATAAGCGCCGCGTGCTGGAGGCATCCGGTAATGCGGGATGGCTGGAAGAGCACAACCGTCGTGTTGATGACGCTGCCCGCGGAAAACAAAATGCAATGTGCCGAGCGGAAACGCTTGCCGCAGAACTTCGCGTCTTGAATCGGGAACGGGACCACCTGGCTGCTGAACGTGACCGTCTGCGGGTTGAATGGGTGGAAGTGAACGGGACAGTGCCCGACATTGCGCAGACATGCCCGACCTGCGGACAGGCATTGCCTGCGGAACTGGTGCAGGAGGCGCAGGAGAATTTTAACGTTTCCAAATCTGAACGGTTGTCGGATATCGCGGCCAAGGGTGCCAAAGCCGCTCAGGACGTGGAAACAATGGAGAAAAAAGCGGCACGCTTGCGCGAGGACCTGGATACATGCGAACGCGCGGCCAAGGCGGCAGCCGCAGCCTATGATATGGTGATCGCAGAGAAGCCTCCTGTAACACAGATAGGACTTTTCGCGGAACTGGATGCGGAGGAAAAGGAGCTGAAAGCCAGAGCTGAAGAATTGCGGCAGGCAATCCAGGCCAGCGCCCAGGCGGCCGAACAGGTTGTTCAGGAAAAGCGCCAGAAACTGGCAGACATGCAGGCCCAATCCGATGCAATGACCTCACGGCTGGCGGAAATCGAACGCAATGCGGCTCTCGAAACTCGTATCCAAGAGCTGGAAGCAGAACAGCGTGACACTCTTCATCAATTGGAGGAAGCGGAGCGCGGGCTGTCTATGTGCGAGGAATATACCCGCACGCTGGTGACACTTCTGACCGAGCGCGTCAACAAGCATTTTCCCACGGTGCGCTTCAAACTGTTTGAGCAGCAGAAAAATGGCGGTCTGCGTGAGGTCTGCGAGGCAATGGTGGACGGCGTTCCTTACGGCGCTCTGAATACCGCGTCCAAAATGCAGGCGAACGTGGAGATCGTGCAGGCATTCAGCCGGGCGGCGGACATTTCGCTCCCGTTGTTCCTGGATAACCGGGAGAGCGTTACCGATTTGACGCTTCCGGATGAAATGCAGGTCATCAATTTGAATGTGATCCCCGGCGAAAAACTGGGGCTGAAAGGGGATTAAAATATCATGGCAGAAAATAACGGAATCGCAAAAATGCCGGATTATCGTACTATCGTGCAGAAAACAGGGGCCGCATACATCCCATTGGTGGAAAAACAGATTTCCAACGGTGGCTCGGTGGACCTTTATCAACATCTATGCATGGAAAACGCGCTGACAATGATGCACGAAACAGCCGTTGGAGCGGGCCTTGAGGGAATCTCCGCGCTTCAAAAAAGTGAAATCATGCAAATTTTGCAGCAGGTGGCTACGCTCCGCTTGAACGCATTTTCGAGACCGCGGGAATGTTATTTCCAGACGCGCAAGAAAAAGCAGCCGGATGGGAACTGGACAACCTCCATCGAAATGGGCATCGAGGGGGATGGCAACGACGTCATTCTGAGAAACTTTGGCCATGGCGTCGAAGAGGTATATCCATATTGGGATGTTCATGTAGATGATGAATTTACTTATCCCGTACACCACGGAATCGACGTAGAGCCGCCCACCTGGAAACGCTGCGGCACTGGAAAATATGCCCGCGTCGTCTATCCTGTACGCTTCACGGACGGCACAGTGCGCTATTTCATCAGTGAGCGCGCTGAAGTCCGTGCGAACTTGGTCGCGCATATCAACAACAACATGATGAACGAAACCTTCGGCATTGCAGAAAGCCGTTACAAGGCCACGCTGCAGCAGAAACAGCAAATTGATGCGCGTAAGTCCGAGCTGAAAGCTCTGATGGATGGCAAGGACATCGACGAGATCCTCGACATTCCTGAACTGAAGCCATACATTTCCCCCGCTTGGATGGAGGGGAGCCGTGAGCGGATGATTTTGCGTAAAATGCGCAACAATGCGGTCAAGCCTATCCCGAAGGATTTTGCAAATGAACTTTCCTTGTCCGCCTACTACAAAAGCATGGCGGTATCGGAATCCGACAACACCATCGACGCCGAATATCGTGAAATTACTGATATGGATGCTCTCCCATCCGGCCCGCAGGAAGTAGAAATGCCACCTGCGGCACCGCCCCGCTCCGAGCCTGCACCTGCACCAGTGGAGCCAACCAGCAAAGTAGAGCAGGCGGCCTCGGCGGCTCCGCCCGTTACCGCCGCTCCGTTTTAACGGTGAGGCTGTATGGAAATAAAGACACTGGCCAGCGGCAGCACAGGCAATGCATATCTGGTGGGCGATGGAACCACCACGCTCCTGTTGGAATGCGGTATCTCAATGCGTGAGCTGATGCGACGCAGCCGGTTCACGCTCTCCCGGGTAGATGCCTGCCTCATCACACACGAGCATGGCGACCATGCACGGGCGGTTCACGACGTGATGGCACGCGGCATCCCGGTTTACTGCAGCGAGGGGACGGCCGCCAAGCTTGGAATCTCCGGAGCCGCCGGTTGCAATTCAAAAATTTGGCATATTCATCGCTTCGATATCGGCACTATCGCCGTGCTTCCCTTTTCCATGTATCACGATGCCGCCGAGCCATTGGGGTGGTTACTGGAATCCGTTCACACCGGTGAGCGACTGGTTTTTTTAACGGACACAAGCCGAGCTGAATATGTTTTCCCTCCACTCGACCACATCCTGATCGAGTGCAACCACATGGGCGCCGAAAGTATGGAGGATACCAATGCATATCAAGCACAGCGCGTAATCGACAACCACCTAAGCTTACAGGAGTGTATCGCTTTTCTGACACATCAAGACTTGCGCCGCGTGCAGGACATCCGATTGCTCCATATAAGCCGCCGGCACGGCGACCCCGACGCTATGCGCCGGGCCGTCGCCGCGGCCACCGGAAAAAGAATCATCATTGCAGAGGAGGAACTATAATATGGCATACATTGAGCACGATCAGTTGGACGCCCAACTGAAAAAATTAGAGAATGTCTGCGCCGAAAATGGGTTTACGTATAAATTTCTTCGGGACAAGTATCCCGTCCGCATCATCATAACGCCGGACGGTACCATGGATGGCCAGATGAGCATGTTGGACAACCCTGTGGGATATAACACCAAAGGCTCCGCACTGGCATTTGTTTTTGTGGATGGCGATGTATATCTCAACCCGGGAAAAGAGGGGGGCCTGTCTCTGAGTAAGCGCCTGCAGAACAAACTGCGCACCATCGCGGAAAAGGTATATTTCAATTACCTGAAGGTTTTCTTCATCGACACTTTGGAAGCAAAAAAAATGGCGGATAAGCTGCACAATTCCGATGCGGATGAATCCCACACGCAGGACCCCGAATTTGAGGCCATAGGAGACGGGGAAATTCTTGCCGATGAGAATGTCGAAGCCGATGGAAACAGCGCTCCTACGGCCGCACAGGCGGATGCATCGGACGATTCCGCCAGCGGCAACGATAACGAGTAAAGCGAGGACGAACAATGCCGGACGACGCCGAAAAATCAAAATACATCCCGATGTATTATTCGTACATCGAGCAGCTTGGGCTGCTGTCTCTGGAACAGGTCGGCGCTCTGGTTATGGCGCTGCTGGTGTATGGCCGCGATGGTACTCAGCCCGATTTCCCAAAGGATGGGAACGTATATATGGCATTTTCTTTTATCGCAGACAATTCGATGCGCGCTGAAATCCGCCGGCAGGAAATTGTTGAAAAGCGCCGGGAGGCCGGACGTATCAGAGCTGCATCCGCAGAAAAAGATGAAAGCGGACGCTTTGTCCAGCAAAAAGCCAGCAAAAAACCAGCACTTTCCAGCAAATCCAGCACCGACCAGCAAATCCAGCTATACAAAGACAAAGACAATAACAAAGACAATAACAATAACAATCGTCGTATACGCGCGCACGCGCACGCATACGCGAACGACGACGGGTTCGACGATAGTTGGTCAGAGAGAGAACGGGAGATCGTCGCCTTTTGCCGTGAGGTGGTGAAGGACATAAAGCCCGAGCAGGAACGAAAGGTCCTTGCTGCCGCCGATGGTATGGAGCTGGGAATGGTCCTGGACGCTATATCCATCGCCTACGAAAAAGGATGCAGTTCTCCCGATTATATCGTGAGCAGCATTGAGTCGCAGCGTCACCAGCCTGATCGCCGCCCCGGAAAGATATAATACAGCGCCCGCCCGGCCAACCACCGGGCGGGCATCGTCAAGGAGGACAGTATGGAAAGAGTGATTTTTGAGGTCCCGGGGAAACCGCAAGGTAAGGGGCGCCCCCGGGCCAGTGTTGTGGGGGGCCACGCCCGCATGTATACCCCCGCCGGCACGGCTTCGTATGAAAACAGAATCATGCTCTGTTACCAGCAGAGACATGCCGGTGTTCGATTCGCACCACCGATTATCTTGGAGGTAAATGCATATTTTGCAATACCCAAATCCTATCCGAAGAAAAAGGCTGCATTGTGTAGCCAGAATATCCTCCGTCCCACATGCAAACCGGACATGGATAATATCGTGAAAGCCGTAGCCGACGCATTGAACGGTGTGGCCTACCGCGACGACAGTGCCATCGTAGAGCTGCGCGTGGCTAAGCGGTACGGAAGTCCGGAGCGTCTTGTGGTGCGTGTATCAGGGGATCTCGAACCAGAGGAGGAAGTAGTGGAGGGATTACATCATGGTTAAATCCAGAGAAGATAGCATAATCGAAATTTGGGGTACGAAGTATATAAACCGCGATGTAAATCGTCTTCAGGAGGACATTTGCGCGACGATTATCCAATGTGAGCCCGGGAACACTTCGGGCGATTATATCGTCGAAGTCGTACGGAAGGAGCATCCCGACCATGAATAAGAAAAAACATTGCCACTCAGAAAGCACGCGACTTGGGAGAAGACAGGATGTAGCAAAAAGCTGCTTCAATTGCGAACACTTCTTGTATTGTGGCGATGGAGATCATGTTTGTGATCTTGAGACTTCAGCAGGTGCTATCGTGCAACCACTCATCGACGAATGGGACCCTACAGAACACTTTTTTTATTGCGGTGGAAAGAAATGGAGGTGTGGATATGCCGATTAAGAACTACACCACAAAAATAGACGTATTCGAAAGCCTAGGAGAAATACAGGGCGCGCTTGCCCGGAACGGCGCGCGCAAAATCATGGTGGATTATGACGACCGGGGACGGCCCGTAGGAATTACTTTTGGTTTGCAGACAGCGCAAGGAGGAATGCTGTTTCAGCTTCCCGCAAACACGCCGGGTGTTATGGCTGCTTTTGAGCGGCAGAAAATTCGACCGGACGCCGAGCAGGCGGAGCGCACGGCATGGAGAAACATTCGGGATTGGATACTGGCGCAAATGGCGTTTGTGGAGGCGGGCAACGTACAGGTGGACGAAGTGTTTTTGCCGTACATGACGGATGGCAAGGGCCGCACACTGTATCAAGTGTACCAGCACGGGCAGCTGATGCTCGGGGACGGCCAGCGCCGGGAGGATGCACAATGAAAAAGCAATGCATAGTAAGGACATTCCCGGCGAATTACACAAACCCAACAGCAAAACTTAGAGAGGCATTAAATCAAGGCTGGATTGTGGTGTTTTCAACTCCTTTTGAGTGCGGCGACGGAAAAAAGGGAACGGAATATATTTTGGAAAGGGAGGAAGATTGACGTGGCTGAAATTTCAGTGAAATTTTCCGAGTATAGAGCATGTGTCGTGAAGGGGAAAAATGCCCTATTTCATCGTTGGGCTGACAAAGCACAGACTGTGGGAGAATCACCGCTGCGTGGCGGACATTCTTCCGGCCAAGTCTGGCTTGTGGTTGGAATCATAGAGTACGAAGACGGCACAGTGCATGAAGCATATCCGTATGAAATTAGGTTTTTAGATGGGAAATTAAATGAATACTGTTTCGATGAACCGCGCCGGGAGGAAAGGGAGGAAGCATATGTTAAGTGATTTTGATAAAGCTGAAATCCGCGTGCAATATCGTGATGCCGCAGACAAAAGAAAGCAGATCGGCATTCTGGCCGACCTATATGCATGCAGCAAGGAGGATATTTTGAATGCCCTGAATCTGGATACTGAAAATGACACTACGGTAAGGTCTGAGCCCGCTGCACAAAAGAAAAAACGCATTGTGCGCAGCTACGATCAAGCGGTAAAAAAGGATGTCGTAAAGGCGATTCTGCTGGATGGTAACACGCATGAAGCTGTCGCGGAGCGCTTTGGCATTCCACTCAGCACAGTGACGCATTGGGTGCAAAGAGCTAAAAAGGCACAGGCAAAAGTTATGGCGGACGCCGATGCAATTGCGAAGGCTCCGCTTCCCTCGGCTTCGACAAAATGTGAGAAAGAGGAAAGCGAGCGCAAGGCACTTGGCATGTGTATCATACAGGAGCTTCGCGCCGGAATCAACGGCCTGCACGCTTTCATGGATAATTTCGCCGGCGTGGATATCCTGAGCGATGACGAGCGCAGCATACTCGATCGTATCCTTCATACGGCATCCGGCTTTGCTGATGGGTTCGAGACGGGAATTGCTCTTGCAGAAAAGGCGCAACAAAGGAATAACTTTGTGGAGGACGACCCATGCAAATCTTGATAAATCTGGCGGTCTTGGCCGTCGCACTGGCGGTTGTGGCCACGCTGGCCTGCATTGCCGCGGGGAGGGATGGGCGATGAAATCCGTTCGCCCGCTGGCGGTTCCACCGGTTGCGTATATAGAAAATGCAACTGCAGATGCTGTTGTAGATGTGATTTATCCAGCGATGACATATCGCAAAGGGTACACAGAGTTCAAGGCCGATAATTTACCACGTCAGGGCCGTGTGGAGTATATATCGCCACGCGGGTGGGCCACTCTGATGCTGCTCTTAAATGCGGACAAGCATCCGCTATACCGGGAATCATTCTGGATTCTGAAAAGATAGCACGAGGAGGCGAGAATCACGGAGGCTGAAGAGAAAAAAGAGCGGCTGATGAAATATCTGTCGCTGAAAAAAGAAAACGAAAACCGCCGTGAACGCCTGGCACGGATGAAAGCCGGAGCTGAGATACACGGTCGTACTTACGAATATTTGAAAGATTCAGGAGCTCCCGGACGTGAAAGCGGCCGGGTAATCATAAATCCAGCCGCACCACGGCTTATGCCACAACATACCGGTTCCGGCGGGGATGCGATGGCTAAATCTGTAGAGCAGTATCTGGAATATGAGAAAGAAATCTCTCCGCTTATCACTGCCAATGACAAGGAAATCGCATGTATCAACGCAGCAGTTCATGCGCTGAGTGATCCCATGGAAAGAGAAGTTTTGCGACTGCGCTATTTAGACGGAGACGGGGATAGTTACCGCCTTATGAGGTGGCGAGAAGTGGCCATTAGAATTTACGGAGATGATGATGCAAAGGATATTATTTCCGCGCAGCGTCTGCACGATAAAGCATTATTGGAGATAGATTTCGTATAAAATGTTGTGAAATGTTGTTGTTTGTAGTGCTTTTTGCGTGCTATCATTAAACCGTCGAAAAGCGAGACGAAAGCCGAGCTATTCACAGGAATTTCGCAAGGGCTGCCTTCGGGCGGCCCTTTTGTTATGGTCACGGTCGCTTTGCGAAAGGAGCGCAAAGTGGATTACAAAAATCAAATATTCAATATGGATTGCATTGCTGGAATGACGCTACTTCCAGACGGATGTGTAGACATGGTACTAACAGACTTGCCATATGGTATGACGGACTGCAGATGGGACAGCATTATTCCGTTTGATCTCCTCTGGAAGCAACTTGAGCGCGTTACAAAGCCAGACGGAGCAATGGTGTTTACTGCATCGCAGCCGTTCACTACAAAGTTGATTGGCAGTAATCAGAAGAATTTTCGATACTGTTGGTACTGGGTGAAAAATATGGTGACAGGTTTTCCTTTTGCCAAGTTTCAACCACTACGCTGTGTAGAAGATATTGTGGTTTTCTACCGCAAAAAACCTACATATAATCCACAGGGATTGGTTGCGACAGAAAAAAAGATTCATACAAAATCTCGCGTAATGAAAGATGATTGTGTGTACGACCAGAAAACTTTAAACAAAGAATACGAAACAAAGTACACTAATTGGCCACGGCAGACTCTCACATTTTCGTGCCAACGTGGTGGGCTTCATCCAACGCAAAAACCGGTAGCGTTGTTTGAATATCTGGTGCGGACTTACACAAACCCGAGCCAACTTGTGCTGGACTGTTGCATTGGGAGTGGTACAACAGCTATCGCATGCCGCAATTCCAACCGTGATTTTGTAGGGTTTGAGATTGATAAAGTTCATTTTGAAACGGCACTTGAAAGGCTGAAAGAATAGAAGAAAGGGGCGGCAATAATGCCATGTATCCGAGATCCTGCTGTGCAGCAAGCCATCGCAGATGCATACATCGAAAATGGTGGAAACAAGGAGCAGGCCGTTATTGCCGCCGGTTATTCCGAGCGGTATGCCCGGGGAAATGCGTCAAAATTAGTGGCAATTAGTGGCGTTCAGGAAAAAATCAACGCAAGAAATCGGGAGCTGGAGCAATCGCGTATTGCCGACATGACAGAAATCAACAGATTTTGGAGCGATACGATGCGCAATGCTAAATATGATATTAAGGACCGCCTGAAAGCATCCGAGCTTCGCGCCCGGGCCGCAGGCGGTTTTGTTGATAAAGGGGAGCACAGCGTCGAGTTGAAAGTAAAAAATCCCTTTGCAGAGTTGACAACGGAGGAGCTGCGGAGGCTTGCGGGGGATGAATAGACAGGAAATTGCAATGCATGCGCGCATCGAACTGGCACGGCGCTGCTTTTGGGATTACTGCCGGCTGCGTGCCGGAGACTTCTATAAGCCGGACCGCCCGCATCTGGTGCGCCTGTGCAATGAGCTGCAAGGCTTTTCGGAGAGCGATGAAAAAGTGATGATCGTATGCGAGCCACCGAGGCACGGAAAAAGCCGTACCGCCGGACTGTTCACGGAATGGCTGTTCGGCCGCGATAATACCGTGAAAGTAATGACCGGCAGCTACAACGAAAACCTTTCCTCTACGTTCTCCAAGGGCGTGCGCAACGGCATCAGCGAGCAGAAGGCAGACCCTGACGTTATAGTTTACAGCGATATCTTTCCGGAAACTCGCATCAAATACGGCGACGGCGCTACGAACCGCTGGGCACTGGAGGGGAATCATTCGAGCTACCTTGCCACAAGCCCGAAGGGGACGGCAACGGGCTTCGGTGCGACGTGGCTCATCATCGATGACCTTGTCAAACTGGCGGAAGAGGCATTCAACGAGAACGTTCTGGAAGCCCATTGGAAGTGGTTCACTGACACCATGCTCTCACGTTTGGAGGAGGGCGGGAAAATCCTCATCATCATGACGCGGTGGGCCAGCGGAGACTTGGCCGGGCGTGCGATGGAGCATTTTACAGGAGCCGGCGAAAAAATCCGGATGCTGGTTGAAAAAGCACTGCAGGACGACGGCACTATGCTGTGCCCGGAAATACTGAGCCGTGAAAGCTATGAGATGAAAGTGCGGCCCATGAGCCCGGAAATCGCGTCTGCAAACTATCAGCAGATTCCCATTGACCTGCAGGGCAGGTTATACCAGTCTTTCAAAACATACGCTACACTTCCCTGCAAGCCGGATGGTAAGCCTATCCCGCTGCAGATACGCAACTACACCGACACCGCCGACCAGGGCGAGGATTATCTGTGCAGCATCACATATGCGGACTACAACAACGAGGCGCTTGTTCTGGATGTGTACTTTACCAAGGCCGGGATGGAAGTAACCGAAGAAGAGACCGCGCGCAGGCTTGCGGAAACAGGATGCCAGGTCGCACGTATCGAGAGCAACAACGGCGGCCGTGGGTTTGCCCGCAACGTGGAGCGTATTCTGCGGGAGAAATATCGTTCAAACCGCTGCCGGATCGAATGGTTCCATCAGGGGGAGAACAAGACCGCACGCATTCTGACGCATGCTACCTGGGTGTGCGATCACATGTATTTTCCAGCCAACTGGAAAGACCGCTGGCCGGAATTTTACAAATCCATGTACAGATACCAGAAAGAGGGCAAAAACGCCCACGACGACGCACAGGACGCGGCTACGGGCGTCGCGGAGCAATTCAATAAACCAAGCGGCTGGGGGTTTTCTTCCGGCCGTATTGTCTAGCAGGAGGAAAGATACATGCTGCAAATGAACCAGAAAGCCCTGGAGGCTTATAGCGCTGAGACTATCCAAAACCTGGTGGACAGGATCGCGCCTATTCTGGAGTACCGCCGCGAGATGTACAAGCGGTATTCCCGCAAAAACGGGCTGTATGAGATCATCGGAGACGACGGCCAAAAGAAAACGGTGCCTTTTGAATACTACATCGCCAATATGGTAACCGGATACCTGAGCGGGAAAGCGCCGCAGTACAACGTGCGCTGCCGTAATTGCGGAGAGGGCAGAACGCACGATGAAGTGTATATCCGCGAGTTCAAATCCGCTATTGACTATATTCGCCGCTACAACGACGACGGGGCCACGTACATGGAGCTTGTGCGGGATTATGTCGTCATGAGCGGCGCCTATTTGTATGTGTACGAAAACAGCGACAACGAAATCGTGTATACCCGTTTCGATTCAAAGCAGACGGTGGGCATATGGGATTACTCAACGCCTGCAAATCTGGTCGGGCTTGTGCGCATGTGGAAGGAAGAGGATGACGCTGGAAATCCTCAATCCGTAATCGAGCTTTTGACGCAAGCAGGTACGCGCATGTTCCGTTCTTCTTCGGACGGTTACAAGGAGGAAGCCGGAGACAATGGCTCCACTTTATGGGACGGCATCCCGGCCGTGGCGTTCGAAAACCCGGACAACATCGCCATTTTTGAGCCTGGCCTGAGCGACATCAAGGATTTTGAGCAGATCCGCAAGAATATCCGCAGCATGACACAGGAAAACGATGAGGCGAAGCTGCTGCTGAGAGGCTACAACTATGAGAATCAAGCCACCATCCTGAATGAGCAGGGAGAAATGGTTCCCAACCCGGCCCGCCTTGTGGAGGAACGGGCCATTCTGAACGCCCGCACCATCTCGGTGGACGATGATGGAGATATCCACTGGCTGCTGAAGGACGTCAACTATTCCGGCTTGCTGGATGTACTGAAAAGCCTGCACGATGAGATCACGATGCTGACAGGTGTGCCCAATATGACGGATGAGGCGTTCGCCAATGCGGACAACGCAAGCGCGCTGGGATATAAGCTGTATGCTCTGGACCAATACACGGCCAGCATGGACCGAATCTTCCGAAAGGGGTATCTGGCTTTGTGGGAGCTGATCTGCGGCCGTCTTGCCAAGAAAGGACAGAAATTTGATTTCCGCGACATTGACGTTGTGATGCAGCGGAATATTCCGACCGACAAGGATAAATCCATCAACCGGGCGGCTACAATGAAAACCAGCGGCCTGTTCAGCGACGAGACATGCATCAGCGAGAGCCAGGTGGAGGTGGACCCTGCGGAGGAGATCGCCAAGCGTGACGCCGAAGCAGCGGCGAACTATGAGCTTGCCGTGGAGCGGGCAAAGGAACTTGGAAACGAAGACGATACACCCGGACAGGATGATGACAAAACAGGCGAGGACGGGGATTTGAATGGCACAGCAAGGCCGTAACGATAATACATATGGCTTTGACGAGCTGGCCTTCTGGCGGCCCATCGATGCGGAAAACAGGCACGTATACAGGGCGGTCCTGCGGGAAAGCCGCGCGATACAGGATGAAGCACAGGACATTCTCAACCGTTTTGCCGGTCTGTCCATGATGGGGCTTCTGCCCAAGGCGCAGGTGGAACGGCTGCACCGGGATATCGCCCGCTGGAAAAAGCAGGGAGAGAGCACCGGCGAGCTGCGGCTGCTGATGCAGGACGCCCAGCGCCGAACAAGGATGCGCTGCGACGAGGCAATGCTGCTGTACCTGATGCACGCCATTTCTGACAGCTACGCCAGAATTTCAGAGACAGACCGCGACGCCCTGCTGAGTGCCTCCAGAATCGTATACAAGCGCGCTTTTGCCGAGGGGAATGAAGTTACACGCCTCGGAGCAAAAAATGCTCCCGGGGCCAAATTTGTGCGGGATACGCTTTCAAACAATCCATTGCCCACGGGCCTGACGTATGAGCAGGCACTGGCTGCGGATGCGGCATACCGGGCAAGAGAAATCACCAAGCAGGCCGTTGTCGATTCATCCCAGGGAAAAGAACTTTCCATGGACAGCGAACCGATGCAGGCTATTTTGAGGCGGCAGCGGGCATGGCAGCTCCGCGAGGTGCAAAAAACGCCGGAGGGCAGATTTGCGGGCTACTACGATATGGTGATGGGCTTCATCGTGGGGCACACGGTGGTGCAGGCGTTCATAGATGCGGGCGTGAAAGCGTACCGGTTCATAGCGACCATCGACGACCGCACAACGAGCGAATGCCGGGCGCTGCACGGCAAGGTGTTCCGGATGGAGGAGCTGAAGCTGGGCGTCAACGCCCCGCCCGTGTATCCTCCGCCGCACCCCTGCCGCAGCGTGATCCAGGCGGTTGAGGTGGAGAGCCGCCGCGGAGCTGGTGGGGATGACGGGCAACCGGGAGCTATTGTACATGAGATGAAAGGGCATATCGACCCAAACAATCATGCTTTGGTTGAAAAACTGATAAAAGCATTCTGCAAGCAATATGCAAGATCTCCCGTGGAAAACATGCTTGTTATCACCCGTGACGGAGAAGTGCACTTTATTACGGACAACAACCCGACAGGGGTTGACTGTTCGTATCTGGGTGATAAGATGATAGAGAGCTACAACATCCACACCCATCCGCCAGACAGCACGCAGTTTTCGTTCAGCACAGATGTGGACATGCCCGCGTTTTTTGAAGACGGCTCCGCCGTGATGGAGGCTGTGGACTTTAAATACCATTATCGGTTTGAGCGCCCGGAGGGCATTACATGGGAAATGTGGGATAAGGCGAGGGCGGAAGCCGGAGAAAGAATACAGGATATTCTAGAAATCCGATGCAAGCCAGACTATTCCGATTATGAGGATTTGCGTCAGCATTGTTTGATGGAGGAAACCTGCAGAATCTTGGGAATCGACTGCTATACGAGGTGGGAAAGATGAGTAAAGCTGAAGAGAAAAAGTCGGAGCTTCTTGCGCTGGGGAAAGAAATGACCCGCAGAGATGATGAAATTATAGCTGCGTACAAAAAAACACATAAACTTCCCAGCCGCGGCGTTATTGATACTCCGGAGCGTCGTGCACTTCGGGCGGAAGAAAAGCGCCGATTTATTGAGATTTGCGAAAAATATAAGGACTAAACCACCACCCACGAGGCGGTGGTTTTTTCATGCCCATTTTTCGGGAAAGGAGAGGACATTATGCCGAAAATGTGCCCATATAACCGGGCGCGCGAAGTGCAGCGCTACAAGCAGAAAAATGAGCTGGACGAAAGTGGAAATATCAGCAGCTACGCCTATGAGATGCGGGTAGACTTTATCCCGCTGCCATGCACAGGGGAAGAGTGCGGGGCCTGGCGCGATGGCGCATGCCGTTATGCGTCTGTAAATCTGGACAACGAATGAAAGAATTTCCTCAAATTCAATAGCACAAGGCCCACGCTTCGGCGGCGGGCCTTTTGTTATACACGCATCCAAAAAAATAAGCCGGCGGGCGTAAAACGCAAATAAGCCGCGCGGGCGTAAAACGCAGGAGAAGAACATGGACGAAAACAATATCACACAGGAACAGGCCACTATGACGGTTCAGAATGGGCAGGCCCAGGAACCTGCGGCGGGCACCGGCGCTGCACAGCAGCCCGCTGCCTCTGCTGCCGCTCCGGAGAAAAAGCCGGAGCGCACGTTCACCCGGGAGGACGTGAATAAAATGATCGCCGCAGAGGTCAGCAAGGCCCTCCAGAAGCAGCAGGAGGCCGACAGGCTGGCGAACATGACCGAGGCCGAGCGCGTACAGCACGAGCATGATGAGGCCATCCGGCGGGCCGATGAAGCGGAGCAGGCGCTGAATGCCTACAAGCTGCAGGCCGAAGCATCCAAGCTAGCCAACGCCGCCGGGCTGCCCCTGGAATTTCTGGACACCATCGACTTCCGCACCGCCAAGGCCGAAACGGTGAAGGGGACTGTTGAAAATCTGGCGTCCGTGTTCAAAAAGGCGGTCGAGGCCGCTGTAAATGAGCGCCTGAAGCAGCCCGCGCCAAAGACCGTGGCCGCGCAGGTGCAGACCGAGCGCCAGCGGCTTGAAAAGCAGGCCGCTGACCTGAACGTACCGCTGGCCCAGCGGGTGGCGGCGAAGAACAAACTTTTCAGCATTCAGAAGGAGGACTAAAAGACTATGGCAAACATTACGACCACGGGCACCGTTTGGAACCTGCCCAACTATGCGGGTGAGCTGTTCACTGCCGACGCAGTGAATACCCCTATCCTGTCGGCCATCGGAGGCTTGACCGAAGGCGGCATGCAGACGGAGGATTTCGAGTTCCCGACCGACAGCCAGTACAATTTCCCCGAAGCGGCACAGCCTGCGATCACGGAGACCGCGTCTCTGACCGCACCCGCTCCCGTCGGCATCGTGCGCAGCCAGAATACCAACGTGACGCAGATTTTCCACGAATCTGTGGATATCAGCTATGTGAAGATGTCCAACGCCGGACGCATGAGCGGCCTGAACACCGCCGGGCAGGAAAACAATGTGCCCGACGAGAAAGACTTCCAAATCGCAAAGGCGCTGCAGAAGATTGCCCGCGACGTGGAGTACACCATCATCAACGGCGTATACGCCAAGGCTACCGCTGCGAATGTGGCCAACAAAACGCGCGGCCTTCTGGCGCTGTGCGCCGGCGCCGGCGGCACAAACGTGGCGGCTGGGAGCAAAGCTCTCACCAAGGCGCTGATGCAGCAGCTTTTCAAGGCCATGTATGATGCGGGCGCCATCTTCAGCAACATGGTTTTGTGGACCGGCAGCACGCAGAAACAGCTCATCACAGATATCTATTCCTATGCGCCGGCGGACCGCAACATCGGTGGCACCAACATCAAGCAGATCGAAACGGACTTCGGAAACATCGGTATTGCCCTGGACCGTTTCATGCCGCAGACGGCGGTGCTCGCCGTAGAAATGAGCGCCGTGCGCCCGGTGTTCCAGCCTGTGCCGGGTAAGGGGAATTTCTTCTACGAGGAGCTTGCCAAGACGGGCGCCAGCGAGAAAGGCCAGATTTTCGGCCAGTTCGGCCTGGACCACGGCCCAGCGTTCCTGCACGGCTCCATCACCGGCCTGACCTGATAGGAGGGAACAGATATGACGCCCGATGAAATCATGAAAATGGAAGGAATTGCGCCGGAGCTGCGCAAGGTGCTTGCAGACATGGCTTCCGACACCACGGCGCTTGATGCGCGTGTTGCCGCACTGGAGGAAGCCGCGGAGCAGGGCGCGTAAGGGAGGCTGATGTGCGATGAAGCCCGAAGAAAAGGAAAAGCAGTTGGACATCATCCGACGCCAGTTGGGATTGTCCGAAGCGGGCGAGGAGCTTGGCGACCTGTTCGACGGGCTTCTCGCCTCCGCCCTGATGCACGGCAACCGCACCAGTACCCCGGATGCGCTGCTGAAGCTGGTGCGGGACGCTGTATGCGCAGCGTGGCGCCGCCGCGGCGATGAGGGCAGCACCGGCAGCACGGCGGGCGGCCAGAGCTATACCTACGAGGATATTGAAGCTACTCTGCACAAAAACATCGTGGCAGCAGGATTGCGGGTGCTGCGGCTATGAAACTGGAAAACAACAGCACCGTGTGGGTGACGACGCCCCATACCGCGCGGATCAGAGCGCAGGAGGAGACCGTATACACCCGCCTGCGTGCGGTGGAGATCAATGTTCAGACTGACCGCTCCGAAGTTGATGTCCAGGCGTACGGCAAGACCGTGAACGAGCTTATAAAGCTGCGCAGCGAAACGCCGCCGAACATAGGTAAGGATGACCGCCTGTACCTGACGCGGCCTGCGGTACAGCGCACCGTCGAGATACACGGGGAAGCCCTGGAGGATTACGGGCAGGGAGAATACCGTGTAGAGGCCGTGCGCAGCGCGTTCATAGGCGGCATACATCCCAAAAACCCAACGCTGATAGAGGCGGTGCGTGTGAAATGGTGACCTTCGATTTCAAACGTACAGGGCCGGGACTGCAGCGTATTATCGACGGCTTGCCGGGAGCGGCGGAGCGCGGTGTGCGGCGCGCTTTGGACGACACGGCGAAGCTGGCCATCCGGATGGCTCCAAATGTCGTCGGGAAGTGCATCAAGGTCGAGATGCTGAACAGCGAGACCGGAGAAATCGTCGGACGCGTATATACCGACACCGGGGTTACGAGTTTTGCGCCATACGTGGAATTTGGAACAGGCGTCAAAGTGGATGACCAGGGCAACCCGGAGGCCATACGCCTCAAGCGTGCCAAGCAAATTCCATGGTTTATCCATGTAAGCATGGTGCCGCGCAGTTTCGCAAAATACGGATATCCTCTTATCGTGGGGCGCGACGGGGCGCAATACTGGGTTGTAGACGGCATGAAGCCGCATCCGTATTTCCATCCGGCGGCGTTCAACCGTCGAGGCGACAATGTAAATGCTGTGAAGCAAGAGATTATCGCCCTTGTGACCGGAGGAGGTGACGTATCGGATGAATGACCCGCTGCACACGTTGAATCAGGCGGAGATTGCCGTGATGTTCTGGCAGACAGTGGTGGATTCAGGATTGTTCCCGGACGAAGAAAGCGTGATGCTGGAAAATCCCAGCACCCGCGCCGTATTTCCGTGCTGCACGCTCTCCGTGCCGCTGGCGCGCCCTCTGTATATGGGGAGGGCCTACGATATCTCTATCACGGTTGAGGTGTGGGCGGACAAGCAGCTTGACGCCGTGCGCCTGTTTGAACAGCTCCGCACAGAGCTGGAAAAACTGAACCTGCGGCAGACCGGGAACGTGCCCAGCCAGCAGGACGATATCACGGAAAAATGGCGTTTCGGAGGGTACTTTGAGGTCCGCTGGAACGCCATTGACAACACATTTGAAAGAAACAACTGAACTGGAGGGATATACTTTGGCAAAATACAATGCAGAATTTACGCCTCCGTCCGCAACTGTGCTGACCGAGCTTTATTATGCGGAAACGGACACCGTTGCACCTACGCAGGTGTTCGGCGTACAGGGCATCCCGGAGGTGGACACTCCGCCCGATGATATCACGTACCGCACGCTGGAAAGCGACGTTGAGTTCGGCGTCCCGGGCGTGAAACCGTTCAGCGCCATCGAGGTGGAGATTCTCTACTACAAAGAGCAGTACACGACACTGAAAGCCCTGGAGGGCAAAAACCTGTTCTGGTATGTAAAACTGCCAGACAACACCGCCGGAAGCACGCCCGCGGCAAAATCACTCGTGAAAAAATGGAAGGGAGATTTCCGCATTACTCTGGCGGCGCTGGAGCTGGACGACATGGTGAAATGCATGCTGAAGATCTACAAGGCCACCGCGCCAGAAGACCTGACGACCGGACTTCCCACCGGAGGCGGCTGATTCCCGATGGACTACCTGACGGTAGTCCGCAGCATATGCTTGCAACCGTATGCTGCGGAGTGCCGTTTCGGCCTGAAAATACACAACGATCTGGAGGAAATGTACATGCTTATCGTAACGAAAGAAAAAGAAGTGGAACTGAAACTGAAAACACGCCTGATGCTGCTCCTGGAGGAACGGCTGCACATCGAGGACACGCAGCTTTTTTGGCAGAAGGCCGCGCAGGCGGGGAATATCCGTGTCCTGACCACGGCGGTACTGATTCTTTCCGACGGTGCTCTGAAGAAGCTGGAGGATGCTGCGGACCTGCTGGACGCATATCTGGAGGAAAACAGTGAGGCGTCGGTGCAGAATTTGTACGTTGCCCTTTTGACGGAGATCAATGAACGCGGTTTTTTCGGCCGGAAGATGACGAAGGAGCGGCTGAAGGCATGGCTGGAGGAGCCGGCGCTGGAGTTGGGCGAGATCGTCAACCGCGCGGTGGACAAGGTGGCCGAGGGCATGGTGGCCTCCGAACTTGGCGCGCGGTAATTGACGCCAGCCGGGCGGCCGCTTATGCATGCGGTATATCCCCGCTGGAATTTGGGGAAATGACGCACAGGGAGATAGGCGAATATGTGCAGGCACAGAACGACCGACAGGAAGAGGACTTCAAGAAACAGGCGATCCTGCTGGATGGGCTGTACCGGCAATGGATATCCACGCAGCAGAAAAAACCGAGAGTGCTCAACCTGAAAGAACTGTATCCGAGCCTGTTTGGGAAAAAGTCTCCCAAGCATATGACGCCGGAAGAGCGGCGCGCCGCCGAAATTGAAGCGTGGACAAAATTTTTGATGGGATGACCCCGGCAGATTCTGCCGGGGTATTTCTGTATGTCGCCAAGGAGGTGAGGACACATGGCGGTAACCGTAGAAGAGCTTGAGATCATCGTCAAGGCAAAGGCAGATGAAGCTCTTCCAATATTGGAAAAAGTGCAGGCAAAATTGGATGGGATTATAAAGAAATCTCTGCCTGCATTACAGCAAGCCGCCGGGACAGCCGCCACAGTAACGGAAAAAGCGGTGAAGAACGTTGAAAAGCCTGTGAGGGAGGCTGCGGAGGCGCTGGAAACAGTTTCTTCTAAGAGCGTTTCTGCGGGAAAATCAGTCAGCAAATCGTTTGCAGCGGCGCAGAAAAGCCTTGCCAAAACGGAAGCCGAAATCGATGCTGTAAACGCTGCACTGGATAGGATACGCACCGAAAAGCGCGACAACTATATCCCGGAAGGCGCACCCAATCAGCAATATGTATTGGAGAGTCTTCTGGCTCAGGACAAAGAATACCAGAAATTACTTCAGCGCAGCGATGAACTCGTGCACCTATGGGATAGACAAAACGCGGAGCTTGAGCGCCAGAAAAAATTGCTGGAAGAATCCAGACGTAAGCAGGATGAGATTGCAACTCAGCAAGCGAAAAATACCGTTCCGTCTCCGAAGCGCTCGCCTTCTTTGGCACGTCCGGTCAACGCAGATTATATTTCTCCTGATACATATGGAACGGAATATGAATCTCTCGTAAATGCGGTAAATAAGGCCAATTATGCTTTGGAGATGCAGCGGCAGAAATATGCGGCTCTGCGAGCCGAAAGAACGGCGCTTTTGAGCATGGCAACCAACGAAGCCAGTGCAAACGGCAGGCCATCTTCTGAAACTTTGGCCCGCATTGATGATTGCACGGCCCGCCTGGAACGCGAGCGCCTTGCACTGGACCAGGTATCTGCATCGGCACGCAATGCCGAAACTGCATTAGATTCAGCTCTTGGTGAAAACGACACAGAGAGCTGGAGTGAAAAAACGCACGCGGCGCTCAATACAGTGAAACAAGGGCTGCTGAACATTGGAAAGATGTCTGCTGGCATGGCAGTTGGCGGTGTAAAAACGCTTTTCTCAAAATTATTTGGCTGGTGCAAAAAAGGCGTTTCCATGCTGGGGAAACTGGGAAAATCGCTTCTTGGATTCCGTTCAGGCATGAAAAAAGCAAACGGCGGCGTCCAGAGCTTCGGCACCCGCCTGCGCAGCATCGTGTCCGGCGCCCTGATTTTTAACGGGATATCCGCAGCCCTGCGGAAAATGACCGAATATCTGAAAAGCGCCATTTTAAGCACACAGCAGATGCGCAGCGCTATGGGCAACCTAAAAGGCGCGGCGTCTGTCGCGGCGGCGCCCATTATACAAACCCTCACACCCGCACTGTCGGCGCTGGCCAACGCGGCGGCAACGGTGTTTTCCTACATCGCAAAGCTTATCAACCTGCTGACAGGGAAGAGCATCAGCAGCATGAAATCCGCGGCAAAATCCATGCACAGCTACGGCAGCGCGGCAGGGAGCGCGGCCAAGGACGTAAAGGACCTGCAAAAGGCCAATAACACACTCGGCTTTGACGAATTGAACGTGATCGACACGGGCAAGGAGGACGACGCTTCAAGCGGCGGTGGCGGCGGCGCAGATGAAATACTTCCAAACTTCGATTTTGAGGGAAAATCCACACTGCTCGATCAGGTGCTCGATGCCATAAAGGGCGGAGACTGGGAGGGGGCCGGGGCTATTCTCGCGGAGAAAGCCAACAGCATTCTGAACAGTTTCGACGCCAACGGCTGGGGGAAAAGGTTCGGGAAGAAACTGCAGAACGGCATCTCTTTCGCGTATGGGCTTATCACCACATTCGGCTGGAACAGCCTGGGCGCGAAACTGGCCGGGCTTGTCAACGGTACGCTGAGCCAAGTGGACGGCGCACAGATCGGCGCGCTTCTCGTTTCAAAATTCACGATTGCCATCCGCACGCTGGGCACTTTCCTGGCCACGCTGGATTGGGCGCAGCTGGGGCAGGTCCTGAGCAACGGAATCATCGGCGCATGCAATGCGCTTGTCGATGCGATTCACAGCGTAGACTGGAAAGCCATAGGAACCGGCATAAAAGATATGCTGTGCAATATCGACTGGCCGGGTGTGTTTTACGCGGTAGGTTCGGTCATCGGTGCAGGTTTCGGCGCACTGTGGGGCGTTATCCAGGGCGCGCTTTCAGATCTGTGGGACTGGATCAAAGAGCAGTTCTTCGCGGGATTCGACCAATTCGTGACTGGCGAAGGAAATCCGGAAGAGCTCGGCGTTCAGCTCATCACCGGCCTGCTCAATGGCATCTGGAGCGTTATAAAAGGCATCTGGGACTGGATATACAAAAACATCTTCAAGCCGATTGGGGACGGAATCGCAGACGCCTTTGACATGCACAGCCCGAGCCGTGTGGCCGAGGGCTGGGGCAGAAATATCATGCTCGGCATGTTGAACGGCTTAACGGCTATCTGGACAAAAATTACGGTATGGCTGGACAATATCAGGAACGGATTTATTTCCGTATGGGAGGGCATCAAAAACGCCTTACGCCCTATCGTCAACGGCATCATCGGGTTTATGAACGGGATGATTTCCGGCGTCGTGAGCGGGATGAACGCAGTGATAGATGTGCTCAACCACCTGAATGTGCATATCCCGGATTGGGTTCCGCTATTCGGCGGAAAAAGCATCGGATTTTCCATTACTCCCATTACCGCGCAGCAGATCCCATTGCTGGCTACCGGCGCAGTTCTGAAGGAACCGACGCTCTTCGCAGGCGGCGAATATCCGGGGGCGAACAATAATCCGGAGATCGTCGCGCCGGAAGACCGGATGAAACAGGCTTTTCTGGAGGCGATGGATTCCGCCAATACAGCGGGATTTGGCGGCGACATCGTTGTGAACGTCACTGAAGAGATAGACGGGGATGTGCTTTATCGCAACCAGCACCGCATCAAAACGAATCGCGGCGCGTCTGTGGGCGGCGTATTCGCAGAAGCATACTAGGAAAGAGGCGATTGACAAGATGGAAGAAAAAACAGGATATATCTATCTTGGCTCATCACCAGCGACGGATCGTGAGAATTATGCGATTATGGTGCCTTACCCGGATGAGGGCAAGGCACCTTTTGAAACCTCACGCATGGTGGACAGTGCTCGCAATGCAAACGGTGAGGTAGTGGGCCGGATGGTCGGTCGCAGCGTCCACAAGCAAAGTCTGGCCTGGTCCGTCATGCCGGCAGAAAAATGGTGGGAAATGAACCGCTGGTTTGAACAAGGGCATTTTACTTTCTACTGCCACTACTTCAACCACAACTTTGGCCAATGGGAAACGCGGCTTTTCTATTTGGGCGACGTGAAAACAAATCCTTTCGTGGTGAGCACGGAAACAGGTGAACCGCGATTTTACCGCGACGCGTCGTTCAACGTCATTGACTGCGGGGTGGTGTGATTGCAAAAGACATCATCGTTGTACCAGGCGGCGGTGCAGGAGCAGATCGCGCCGCAGGGATACATCCGCATCACCTTCGGCCTGACGGACACCGACGCGGCCGCGACCTGTGCGCCGCCGGAAACGACGCCGGGGGCGTTCTACTCGCGCCCGGACACGATGCTGCTGGAGGACGGCGCGCCGCGCGCCACTTACGCCACCTTTGAGCCGGGACGCATGCTTGCCGACGGCTCGCAGTTGATCCCCCCCAAGCCCGGCTCCGCCGACCTGCGGCCCGAGGGGTTTGTGTCTGCGGCACTGTGCGGTGCGGACGGTGTTTTCGCAGCGGCGGACGTTCCGGGCATGGTGCTGACGTTTTCCAAAACGCACACCGTGCCCGGTTTAACATTCACATTTGACCCGGCCTGCGGGGACTGGCCCGAGGAAATGCACCTGACGGCCAGCCGCGGTGGCGCTGTGTTCTTCACGGCGGATTACACGCCGGACGCGGCCGTATACACCACGCCCGACGCCATCGAGCGCTTTGACGCGCTGGCGTTCACATTCCCGCGCATGACAAGGCCGTACCGCCGCATGCGGCTGCAGCAGCTGATGTTCGGCTTCGGTCTTGTGTTCGACAACCGCCTTGTGGAAAAGGCTGTGCACAAGCTGGATGTGGACCCCATTTCCCGCCGCCTGCCCACGAATACGTTTGATTTTACGATCGTCAACATCAACACGCTGACGGGCACGGGAGGCCAATATCTCTACGACCCGGACAACGCCTCCGGCATCTACAAGTACATCTCCGAACAGAACCCGGTGAAGGTGGAGTACGGCCAGTACCTTGCCGGGGGCATGACGTGGAAAGACGTTGCGGCGAACACTTGGGCGGAGCTGGAGCTGAACGGCTGGCGCGAAGTGTACGAGGGCGGCGTGACGGAATGGGTGCCCGGCGGGCGGTACTACCTGACGGGCCAGCCCACGGTGGACGGGCTGTCAGCCAGCTTTAAGGCGCAGGACGCGCTTTCGGGGCTGGACGGCACTTACTACAAAGGGGTGTATGCTCCGGCCGGGCGCACCCTGTACCAACTTGCGCTGGATGTGCTGGAGGACAGCGGCCTTGCACCGTTCAGCGGCGCCGCGCCGCCCTGGAAGCTGTGGGAGGGGCTTGCGGACTTTATGACCACCGCGCCACTGCCCGCAAAAAAGCACAAGGAACTGCTGCAGCTCATCGCCCACGCGGCGTGCTGCGTGCTGTACACCGACCGGGAGGGGTATATCCGCATCGAACCTGCCAACGACGTACAGGACAATTTTAAATTGGACTTCCACACGATGCTGGCCCGCCCCAAGGTGAGCCAGATCCCCACGCTGTGGGCCGTGGAGTGCCCGGCATATACTTACGCGCCGGAGGCAGCGGCCAGCGAGCTGCACAAAGAAAGCTATGCCGTAAATGGCACGCTGGAGCTGCACCTGACCTTTTCGCAGGCGGCGGACGTGGCAGTGGATGTGACGGGGGCTGTGGTGGCCGCAAAGGCCGTTTTTGCGGCTGCGGCGGATTTGACGCTTACCGGGAGCGGCGAAGCTGTGGTAACGGTGACGGGGCGCAAGCTGGAAAGCAGCGCCCGCACCGTGACGGCGCCCGTGGAAAAACCGGATGATAACGGGAGCGTGGAGACGCTGGACAACCCGCTCGTCACCGACGCCGTGCACGCGCTGGCGGTGGCCGAATGGGTGCGGGACTGGCTGCTTTTGCGGAATACCTACGAATTTGAGTACCGGGGCAGCCCGGAGCTGGACCCCGGGGACCTAATCTGGCTGGAAAGCCAGTTCGCGCCGTTTTCCGCGCCCGCGCGGGTGCTCAAAAATGAGCTGACGTTCAGCGGCGGGCTGAAAGGAAAGATGATCGCCAAAAGGATGGTGGACGAAGAATGAGACGCAGCAAATTCTACAACATGCGCCTGCCGGAGCGCGGCGCCCGGGAGGGCGAGGCGAACGATGCGGCCGACATCGAGGACCTGACCTACGACCTCGGCATCATAGACGCTGAGATGGAGCGCCAGCGCCTGGAGGATGTGCGGCTGGAAAAGGAAAAGGCCACAAAGCTGGAATTGTCGCAGCATAAAGCCGCTGACGTACTGGACCACCCGGACGACAGCGTTACGGACGCCAAAATCGGACCGCGCACGGTACTGACGACCAGTGGTACGCTGCAGACGCTGCTGACGGCCATCGGAAACGCGATCAGGGCGGTTGCGGGGACCGGCACCTGGAACGGCGCGCCCGCCACCACGCTGGCAGCGGCCAAGGCGCACATGGACAGCGGGAGCAACCCACATGGTGTGACCGCACAGCAGGCGGGGGCGCTGCCTCTTTCTGGCGGCGTGATGACGGGGGATTTAACGCTGCATGCCGCGCCCACGGAAAATATGCATGCGACTACAAAGAAATATGTGGATGACCAGATGGCGGCTTCCGGCAGCGGCGACATGACAAAGGCTGTATATGACCCGGACGGCCGGGGGCTGCCGTTATTACCGGAGACCGGGAACGGCTCCAATGTAACGGTGGAATTTACCGAGACGGCGCAGGACGCGGATATTGCCAGCGGGGAAAAGCTGTCCGTGCTGTTTGGCAAAATCAAGAAGCGGTTTTCCACCTATGACGCGGACGGTGACGGCGTGGTGGATAAGGCGGGCAGCGTGGATGGAGGGACATATTGATGGCATGGGTAACCCCTAAAACCGACTGGAAGAAAACGGACCCCGTCATGCTCGACCCGGACTATGCCCGCATTCGCGGCAATATTCTGCATCTGCGGGACATGGCCCGGCAGTTGTATCTGCCGTTCCCGCTGGCGGATATGGAAGACTATGGCCCGGCAGGATTTCCGTATGTGGAGTTCTTCGCCAACGTAGACAACAATGTGGACGCGCTGCTGGACAACACGTTCCGTCCGCCCCGCTCGGAGCGGGCGCGCGCCTATGAGGCCAATGGCCGTGTATGGGACTATGACGACCTGAACCGAATAGAAAGCGCGCTGGCCGGGCTGTACACAGCTCTGACGGCACAGCGGAACGCAAGGCAGACATTGGCTTTTACCATGGGAGGTGGCATATTTGGCGCGTGCATTTAAAGACATGATTGTGCAGGAGGCGGACGGAAAGCCCCGGCTTACGTTCCGCAACCGGCAAGGCGCGACTGTGCTGGAGGATGTTGCCGTGGAAGTATCCAGTACCGTCCAACAGCAGGGCGATTCCTGGGGCGCGCTGGCTGCAAATCTGTTGCTGGAACTGGATGACGACGGCGTGCCGATTTTGAAATTGGATGGAGGGACATACTGATGGCCAAACAAGGAAGTATCAAACATTACCGGCAGAGCGGCGCCACAAAAGCCCCCGCTGATCTGCCATACAGCGAGATCGCTGTCGCCAAGGACGGGACCGTCTATGCCGGCAACGAATCGAACCAACCCGTAGAACAGGCGAAGGCAAGCCACACCCACGACGACCGATATTACACCGAAACGGAAATGAACACCAAACTGAACGGCAAGGCCAACAGCATACACAGTCACACCAAAGACCAGGTGGGGCTTTCCAAAGTGAATAACAACGCCATCGGTATGAGTTATGATGGAAACCTATGGATATCATTTTCGTGAACAGGCGGTGCAGACATGGCGCTATATTACAACAGCAACAACGTCCCACAGTCGAACAATGTGTATTACAACAGTAATGCCAGCAACAAGGTTTATCACAATAACAACCTTGTTTGGCAAAAGCAGAAAACTATCTATCCCGGCGTACCAGTTGCGAATACACAGAACCTTGGATATGCCGCATATTTTACCGTGACAAATAGTGGTTCAGATATTAAGGTTGACGCATTCGGAGGAACAGAACGCGGGTATGGCCGTGTAATGCTTGGTGGATTTAGCACAATAGGTTATTCACAAATATATTTTGCCAATCTCCGGGCATTTATCACAAATAGCTTTTCCCATATCAAGGTGGCATTGAGTGATATAAACGGGAATGTTGTTCAACAGCTTATTTATTCCGAAGCAAACGGATTCGACACAACATATACCGCAAGCACTAAATTCAATATAAACTCCCCAAATGGGAATTACTATTTGATGTTAGAAGTTGAATCCGGCGCTACACACTTGGGAAAGAACGCGACTATTTTAATGAATGGATGTTATTTGATTTAAAACGGAGGTACACAAAATGCTGAAAATCACACTGGAAAACGGTAGCGCCTACGAGGTGTTGCACGAGACCGCATGTTACCCGTCCATGTCTACCACGGCGCGCAGCTATCTTGAAATCCACATGTCGGCAGACGCAATGACGCTGGACGAGTTTTACACGCTTATGACTGACAGCGAGGCGACGAAGAAAATCACCTTGCAGAACATCGACGCGGAAAACCCGGAAAAAGAGTACACCAACATTTATGCGGACTTCACATATCCGCGTTCTATTGGCAAACAGTGCGTGACGAAAGTGAATTATGCGACAGGTGAACCTGTCGAGGAAGTGCACCTCGTTGCCACGCTGGAACAGCTCACATTCGTGGAGCGCCAGCTTGCCGCACTGGGGCTGTAAAGGAGGCATGACATATGGCAATTTTTAAGGGCCGCGTGCGGGTGCGGTACGGGTACAGCCGGTGGGGCTATACCCGGAACAACGGCAAGGGCTGGCACGGCGGCAGCGACGAGGAGGGGCTGGACAGCACCACCATCCGGATGCCCGATTACAAGGGCAAAAACATTTCCGGGCGGGTCGTTACGGCCCGCAAGGTGGACAGGTCCACGGGCAGCAAAACGTGGGAATGGGGCTGGTACGTGTGCGTGGAGCTGGACGCGGGCCAGACGCCGGACGCGGTGAACTACCTGTATTTCTGCCACAACGCGCGGAATCTGG
>PPYE01356818.1_pt1 | contig 87856 bp, 82 predicted proteins | sample 1559881 | NCBI WGS metagenome assembly PPYE01 (sample SAMN08240022, study PRJNA423297) | Human gut metagenome, whole genome shotgun sequencing project.
CATCCGGAGACCTTACATCGAGACATGTGTATCGCATGCTCCGGGAGTTCGTGGATTTTGCCAATGTATTTCACTAACTTTCAAGTTAAAATAAGAAGGGTGAGCTTTACAGCTCACCCTTCTTATATTTTGCAACGATATTCTGAATTCTTTCATTCGGATTCAGCAGATCACTGATGGAAGAATCGTGGTTCAAAGTATCAATGATGTAAGCGATGTACTTACTCATATCGCAGTTAATGTACCATTCTCTCTGAAGTAATTCCGGAGTCTGGTAGATCAGGTTGGTGGTCAGTACCTTATCGATGATGCCGTTCTCATAAGCTTTGTCGAACTTGTCCAGACCGTTGGTGAAGAGACCAAAGGTGGAGAAGACGAAGATCTTATTTGCCTTGCGCTCCTTCAGAGCAGCGGCAACTTCCAACATACTTTCACCGGAGGAGATCATATCATCAATGATGATCATATCCTTGCCCTCTACGCTAGTGCCCAGGAACTCATGAGCTACGATGGGGTTACGACCGTTGACGATGCGGGTGTAATCTCTTCTCTTATAGAACATACCCATATCCAGACCTAAAACGTTGGCTACATAAATAGCACGTCCCATACCGCCTTCGTCCGGGCTGATGACCATCATATGGTTGGAATCTAACTGCAGATCCTTCACATTGCGAAGCAGACCCTTGATGAACTGATATGCAGGCTGTACAGTCTCGAAACCGTGCAGAGGAATTGCATTTTGAACACGGGGATCGTGAGCATCAAAAGTGATGATGTTGTCTACACCCATGCTTACCAGCTCCTGCAGTGCCAGTGCACAGTCCAGAGACTCACGGGAAGTTCTCTTGTGCTGACGACTCTCGTACAGGAAAGGCATGATGACCGTAATACGACGGGCCTTACCACCGACTGCTGCAATGATACGCTTCAGATCCTGATAGTGATCATCGGGAGACATATGATTCTCATTACCACACAGGGAATAAGTCATGGAGTAGTTCAGTACATCTACTAACAGGTAGAGATCGGTACCGCGGACAGATTCTAAGATCTGACCCTTTGCTTCACCGGAACCGAAACGGGGTACTTTTGCGTCCAACAGATAAGAGCCTCTCTGATAACCTGCAAAAGCCAGAGATTCTTTGTGCTCGCTTTCTCTTTCTGCTCTCCATTTTACAAGATACTGGTCTACCTTTTCGCCTAAAGGCTTACAGCCGGGCAGGGAAATAATGCCCAGAGAGCCTACCGGGATAGTCTCCAGATTTCTTTTTTCTTCACGATTCGCCATTGGGGTAATCCTCACTTTCTGATTCTGAATACTGTCTTAAACATGATCATTAGCTTTACAAATAATTAATTGTCAGATGCAATACGCATCCGTTTTTTACACATACGTATATCGGGTCCGGTCAGCTTGCATAAATCATAATAACTGACGATACGAGAAAAGATACGATCGGAATAGCGGTCGCGTAACTCTTCCAAACCTAAATTTGTGGAAATGATTGTTGATTTTTTTCGTAAATGTCGTTCATTCAAGCAAGAAAATAACTGTGATGCCACAAAGGTGTTGGTCATTTCCGTGCCGAGATCATCAATGATCAAAAGATCGCAGCTATATAAATCTTTATAAAAATCGCTTAAGGCTTCTTTGGATTTTGCATCAAAGGAATATCGTGCAAGAGTATCAAACAATCCGGAAGAACTAAAATAAATCACAGATTTTCCTTTTTTGAGCAACTCGTTGGCAATGCACCCTGACAAAAAACTTTTACCAGTACCTACTGTACCATAAAAGAATAGGTTGTGGTAGTCTTGTTCGAAGTTTTGTACAAAATTGTGACAAATGCTTACGCAATTTTTAAAACGTACCAGGTCTTCATTCTGGTAGTATTCATAGGAAAGATTAGAAAAATTCTCGGAAGCGATCATATTGCGAATATTAGACTGCTCATAGAGGATATCTAATTCTTTTTGATGAAAACAATGGCATTTTTGCCGAAGACCGCCATCAATATCTACATAACCGGTATCTTTGCAATCGGGACAATCATAAATTGGCTCCAGATAATTGTCAGGATAACCGGCATCCGACAGGAGAGCCTCTTTTTGAAGCGATATTCCCTTTAGAGAACACCGAAGCTTGTCAAGAGCCTTATTGTCCCCATTTAATAAAAGCTTTACCTGAGCCACGGATTTTTCTGCTACGGATCCGTCTAGTCTTTCGTACTCCGGAAGCTTAGCATAGACCTCCTGACGACGTTGTTCTAATAAGTGACGGTTACGGTCTCTTGCCTGTTCGTAACTTTTCATGATAAAGTCATATTGTGCATTTGTCAGTGCCACGATTTGCTCCTCTTTCATTGCCTAATTGCTCATGATTTCTTTTTCTAAGGAATTATAATCATAATTGTTCTGTGTAAATTGCGTGAAACGGTTGGAGGATGCGGCAGCAGGCTTTGTGGCCTTTTTCTTCTGGAAAGTGGCATCCGCCTGCTGGATATCCGTTTTGTGATGGATCCCTGCGTCTTTCCAACTGCTTAAGATTCCTTCGGCATACTCGAAACGATGCCTGTCCGTAGCAAGGGAACTGCGCTCACAGGCTTCCAATATAATATCGGTGCTGAAGCCGTACTCTCTGGTCCAACGATTGATGAATTCCAGTTCCTTTGCTGTGGGAGAAGTACTGCGTCCTAAGCTGTTCATGATGGAATAGACATTTTTATCGTAACGGGTAGAGAATTTTTGCGCCTGTTTTGGCGTGGTGATACCCTCCTCTGCCCAGTTGACAGCAACTTTTTCTATGTATTTGAAATCTTTCTTTCCACGTTCTACGCAGTACTGCAGCAGATAATCGATCAGATCATCCGAAAAATGCAGCACATCTGTGAAGAACAGAATCGTTTTGATCTCGGAGGGGGTCAGAGGCTTACCAATATATGCTTCTGCGATGAACAAAAGCTGGGAAGTCTCTTCTCTTTCTTTAAATTCCCGCAACTGATCCAGGGAATAGGCGGGCTTGGTATAGACAGGAGTTGCCTCCTGCGGTGTAGTCTGCACACGCTGTGCAGCAGCGCTGATCATGGAGCTTCCTGCAGTATTCTGCGCCTGTACGGAACCGGAAGTTAACAGTACATTGTGCTGGGGGGCAGGGTTGGCCTGGGCGCTCAGATCACGGAGATGGATACCTACCAGAGCCTTATTCTCATCAAAGTCCAGATCCAGAATCTGCTGCTTCTCCCAATATTTCAATGCACGGATCACATCCTTTTCCGTGTGATTGAACTTGTCCGCAATTCCGGACACACTGATGGCCTGATCCGCATTCAGCATGCGCAGCAGATAGAAATAGACCTTCAGTTGTGCGTCGTTGGCATCCTTCATATATTCATCAATAAACAGATTGGACACTACTGTCGAATCTGCATAATTATCCTTATAGAGCGCTATTCGTGCCATAACACACAATACCTTCTTTCACAAATTTCACAAATCATTCCTTTTTCAAAGTAAGACCAAGTATAGCATAAGACCTGTGAAAAAGAAATAGTCAATTTGCCGGAAAACCTTGTAAACACTGGGTTTGCGGACACACGAAGCAAAATGTGGAAACGGTGGATATTGTGGATACCTACAGACGGTGTATCGGAAAAAGCTTATATATCGGCAAATATGCGTCAAAATTCGACACGGAATTATCCACAAGGGAACAATAAAATATCCACAGGGAAAGAAGGGATAATCCCCAACATTCTCTGTGGATAATGTGGATAACTATTTACCAAGCAGGTTTTCACCGATTTTTACTACATCTCCGGCACCCATAGTTATCAACAGGTCACCGTTTATGCAATTTTCTAATAAGAAGTTTTCAATTTCATCAAAAGAAGGAAAATAGTAGCATTCATGCCCCAGTGCCTGGATCTCTGCCTGCAGGGTCTCAGAACTGATTCCCAGGGTGTCGGTTTCGCGGGCAGCATAGATATCTGCCAGGACGACCTTGTCTGCCAGACTTAAGGCTTTGGCGAAATCTTTCATAAACGCCTTGGTCCTGGTGTAGGTATGGGGCTGGAAGACGCACCAGAGAGTCTTGTGAGGGTAGTTGGCTGCGGCATGCAGAGTGGCTGCGATCTCTGTGGGATGATGCGCGTAGTCATCGATAATGGTAACGCCACCGATGGTTCCCTTATATTCAAATCTACGGTCCGTGCCCGTGAAGTCGTGCAGTGCGGAAACGGTAATTCCACGGTCAATCGACAACAGATCGGCTAACGCAATGGAAGCTACTGCATTGCAGACATTGTGTTCTCCGGGAACCTGCAGGGAAAAACTGCCGGATACCTCGCCATGGCAATGAAGCGTAAAGGAAGGATACCCCAATTCATCATAAGTAATATCCGAAGGATAATAGTCTGCAGCAGAACCGTCACTGTTGACAGCTTCTTTATTAAAAGTGATCACACGGCAGTCAAGATCACCTGTGATCTCCTGCAGTTTGTCAATGGCACCGTTGATGATCAGACAGCCATCTGCGGGCAGGAGTTTTGCAAACTTATGGAAAGAATTTCTGATATCGTTAATATCCTTGAAAAAGTCCAGATGATCCTCTTCGATATTTAAGATCATACCGATCCTGGGGAAAAAGCTTAAAAAACTGTTGGTATATTCGCAGGCTTCCGTAACGAACAGGTCGGTATTGCCTACGCGGATATTGCCGCCGATACTTTTTAACATTCCACCGATGGACAGAGTGGGATCTGTGCCGGCATGCAGCAGGATCTCACTGACCATGGATGTCGTGGTAGTCTTGCCATGGGTACCGCTGATAGCGATGGGTGTTTTGTAATTCTGCATGATCTCACCTAAGAGCTGGGCTCTGGTCAGATGCGGGATACCTTTTTCCATCGTGGCGATATATTCGGGATTATCCTTATGGATCGCACTGGTAAATACGACGCAGTCGATATCATCAGTAATATTCGCGGCACGTTGTCCATAAAATACAGTAATCCCCTTTCTTTCCAGAGTCTCGGTAAGGGGGCTTTTGGAACGGTCGGAGCCGGAGACACGAAAACCGGCATCCGCAAGGATCTCTGCGAGACCACTCATACTGATACCGCCGATACCTACAAAATAAATGGACGAGGGGTGATTAAAGTCTATCTGATACATGTTGACACTTCCTTAATATAATGTAATGGCATTACTTATTAATTAACATTATATACATATAGACGAAAAAAAACAATCCGTAGGCATGATTTTGAAAAAATGTGTAACATTACAATTTTGCGCAAAGTTGCTCTGTACGGAACTGGTAGAAACTTACAAAAAGATAAAAAATGGAACGACAATTATGTAAAAAATGAATATAAAAATTGTAAAAAGGCAAAAAATCCTAGTAATAAATATTCACTTTCAGGTATTGGTGTGATATAATCAGATTATCACATCCGAAGGAAAGAGCAGACGCTTTTTCGAGTCAGATGGATACATCGGATAATAGCCGCAAGCGACTATTTATTACAACAGGTGGAAGGCTAGATAGAGGTGAGGATATGATTAAGAAAGAAATGATAGCTATGCTATTGGCTGGAGGACAGGGAAGCCGTCTTGGTGTTCTGACATCCAAGGTTGCCAAGCCTGCCGTTGCATTTGGAGGTAAGTACCGCATTATCGATTTTCCCCTTTCTAATTGTATTAATTCGGGAGTGGATACGGTAGGCGTACTGACACAGTATCAGCCGCTCAGACTGAATACCCATATCGGGATCGGTATTCCCTGGGATCTGGATCGCAATATTGGAGGTGTGACCGTACTGCCTCCCTATGAGAAGAGTAGCAACAGTGAATGGTATACAGGTACTGCAAATGCGATCTATCAGAACCTGGAATATATGGAGAGCTACAATCCCGAATATGTTCTGATCCTTTCCGGAGATCATATTTATAAGATGGATTATGAAGTTATGTTGGACTTCCATAAGGCCAACAATGCAGAGGTTACCATTGCGGTAATGCCGGTTCCCATTGAGGAGGCAAGCCGTTTCGGTATCATGATCGCAGATGAGAACCATCGTATCACCGAGTTTGAAGAGAAACCGGAACATCCCAGAAGCAATCTTGCAAGTATGGGTATTTACATATTCAACTGGAAGACATTGAAGGAAGCATTGATTGCTATGGCAGATCAGCCGGCACTGGATTTCGGCAAGCATGTCATTCCTTATTGTCATGAAAAGGGAGCTCCGCTGTATGCATACGAGTTCACCGGTTACTGGAAGGACGTAGGTACCTTAAGCTCCTATTGGGAAGCTAATATGGAACTGATCGATATTGTGCCCGAGTTCAACCTGTATGAGGAGTACTGGAAGATTTATACCAAGAGTGAGATCCAGCCCCCCGATTACATCGCTGGGGACAGTGTGGTAGAGAGAAGTATCATCGGCGAAGGTTCCGATATCTATGGAGAGGTATATAATTCCGTCATCGGATGCGGCGTAACGATCGGTAAGGGAACCGTGATCCGCGATTCCATTATCATGAACCAGACACAGATCGGTGAAGGATGCGAGATCAATAAGGCAATTATCGCAGAGAACGTTGTGGTAGGTAATCAGGTAAGATTAGGTGTTGGTGAAGAAACAGAGAACGATACTGCACCTCATATTTACAACCACGGACTTGTAACCATCGGTGAGAAGAGCGTGATTCCTGACGGTATCAGCGTAGGCAAAAACTCAGTGATATCCGGAGTGACAGCTGCTGCAGATTATGAGGATTCCCAGCTCGCAAGCGGCAAAACATTAATTAAGGCAGGTGAATAGCAGTGAGAGCGATTGGAATTATTTTAGCAGGCGGTAACAATCACAGAATGCGGGAACTCTCCCAGAAGAGAGCAATATGCGCTATGCCTATCGCAGGCAGCTACCGCAGTATTGACTTTACACTGAGTAACATGACCAACTCTCATATTCAGAAAGTGGCAGTATTTACCCAGTATAATGCAAGAAGTCTGAACGAACATCTGAACTCCTCCAAATGGTGGGATTTCGGACGTAAACAGGGTGGATTGTATGTATTCACTCCCGCTGTGACAGCAGAGAACAGCAACTGGTACAGAGGAACTGCGGATGCTATTTATCAGAATCTCAGCTTCCTAAAGAACAGCCATGAACCTTATGTGGTCATCGCTTCCGGTGACTGTGTATATAAGCTGGATTACAATAAGGTGCTGGAATATCACATTGAGAAAAAGGCAGATATCACTGTAGTCTGCCGCGATATGGAAGCCGGTACCAATGTAGAGCGTTTCGGTACCATCCGCATGAATGAGGAAAGCCGTATCGAAGAATTTGAGGAAAAGCCTCTGCAGGCCAAGACCAATACCATCTCCTGCGGTATCTATGTGGTACGTCGGCGACTGCTCATTGAGATGATCGAGAAGTGTGCTGAGGAAGACCGCTATGATTTTGTAAGAGATATTCTGATCCGCTACAAGGATCTGAAGAGAATCTACGGATATAAGATCAAGGATTACTGGAGAAATATCGCATCGGTAGACGATTATTACAGTACCAACATGGATTTCCTGAAAGCAGATGTGAGAAATTACTTCTTCAAACAGTATCCGGATGTATATTCCAAGGTAGACGATCTGCCTCCCGCAAAATACAATCCCGGTTCCCAGGTGCGCAACAGCCTGGTATCCAGCGGATGTATCGTGAATGGTGTGGTAGAGAATTCCGTCATTTTCAAAAAGAGCTATATTGGCAATAATTGTGTGATCAAGAATTCCATTATCCTCAATGACGTATATATTGGAGATAACACGCATATTGAGAATTGTATTGTGGAGAGCCGTGATACGATCCGGGCAAATTCGTACTTTGTGGGAGAAGGCGAAGTCAAGATCGTAGTAGAACGTAATGAAAGGTATGTCATTTGAGTGATCCGGATCCGAGATCGTTACAGTGCGTGGCTGCCTGCAGGGCGGAAAAATGCGTAGGGATCACTGCAACAATACCAAGGGGGTTAGCAAATGCAGATTACAGATGTACGTGTTCGTAAGATCACCAAGGAAGGCAAGATGAAAGCGGTTGTATCCATTACACTGGATGACGAATTCGTAGTGCATGATATTAAAGTGATCGAAGGCGAAAAAGGATTATTCATTGCAATGCCCAGCAAGAAGGCAACGGATGGAGAATATCGGGATATTGCACATCCCATCAATTCTTCCACCAGAGAGAATTTACAGAAAGTAATCCTGGAGAGTTACGAGAAAGCATTAGAAGAGCCGGAAGAGGCAATTTAAATCATCAAAAGACATATAAAAACTGCTGTCGTCAGAGAAATCTGCGGCAGCAGTTTTTTACGCGGAAAATTAAAATCTTTGATAAGCACACAATCCATTTTCAAATTGAAGTCTGTCAATTAACTCCAAAGAACCGCCGACTCTTCGATACAATTCAATGGTTCCGACAGCAGTGCCGCCCTCCCATAGAGGAGCGGGAGAGACTTTTCCATCCGGATTTTCATAGAGCAGGGGCATCATCTGTTCCTTACTGCAGCTTCCTGAGATGCGTATGACGGAAGTACGGTTCTGCGCTTTGAAATGCCAGATAAAACGTTTGTTGGTTTCTTTTATCTTCCATTTGCAACGGGGCAACGTAAGCGGTTTGCCGAAATGATATTCGAAATCTTCTCCGGTATAAGTCAGCTGCATCAGGATTCTTCGCCGCATGGGGAAAAATAAAAACTTCGGACAACAGCCGTCGATGGCGAGAGCGGAATGTTTCAGCTCACGACCACTGCGTTCACTGATCAGATGACCGGAAGCAAACTGCAGCCATGGCTGATTGTAGCTGCGTCCCCAATGTTTGTCTGCATAGCCGTAGGAAGTCTCCGGTGTAATATCATAGGTGACACCGTTTAAATTAACAGTACCGCGGAAAAAGGTCCGGATTCCCTCACCGTGCCAGAAGCTTTCCAACGCATGAATCACCGTAAAAAACGCATTTGCAATATATCCGGTATGGCAGGCTACCGCCTTGTGCATTTCCAGATCCCATACAAAACTGCCGGCATCGGTCATCAGAGAGCGATGCCGTGCGGTATCCTCGGAGATCTCGATGGCACCACTGATGCGATTTTCACTTAAGACACATTCCTCAATCTGCATATAAAAAGGATCCTGTGCTACCTGTAGAGAGGTCATGGGATAGTAGGACTGCAATTGCAACCCACCGTCACCGTTCTTAGGGAAAACGCCTGCTTTGATACAGACATAAGAAGGCTTCATGCCATGACGTTTGTAATAGGGGTGTTGTCCGAGAATCGGCTGTGTGGTTCCGAGAGCCGGATTCAGAATACTATATTCCACAAAAAAAGTGCGAGTCTCCTGCGTCGTGGGACAAACGCCCTGGAAAGAATGCCACCAGCGCATGTAACCACGTTTTGCATCAGAACCCCGCAACATATATGCATTTCGTTTCAGATCAGATAAATTCATTGATGAAAGACTCCCCCGCTTTAGTACCCCTTAAAACAACATTTCGTAGATAACGTCTATATTATAATACTATATATTGTGAATGACAAGGGTGTCGGAAGAATCTTAAGAAAGTTTTAGAGATTTTCTTTGATCCGGATATCCACTGCGGTATAATTGTATTCCTTCTCCGGAGTCTCTCCGGTGGTCAGATAGGCGAACAGCAGGGAAAGCGGTTTGCTGCCCTGAATTTTTGGCTGCTGGCAGATAATAGCGGCAATCGTGCCATTTTCCAACATCTGTCTCGTGGTAGGGACCAGATCGAAAGCAATGATCCGGACGGAACCTTTTCGCTCCAAAGCTTCCACACTGCGGCAGCCGCCATAGACACCGCCGGCAGCAAAAAACAGCGCATTGATCTCGGGGTGTTCTGATAACAGTGCAGTGGTCTTCTCGTAGCTTTCCACTTCATCGTCGTGGATCTCCACCGTGTCTATCACGTGGATCCGGTCACGGTAAGGGACTAAGGTTTTCATAAATCCGGCAATGCGCTCCGTATGGCAGAGGATATTGGAAGAACCGGTGACGATTCCAATGTTTACCGTACCGGAAGTCATCAGCTGTAAAAGCCCGGCGGCAGTGGCACCACTGCGGGTATAATTGCTGCCCACATAAGCGAGGCGTCTGGAATTTTCAATGTCTGTATTCAGCGTGACTACGGGGATGCCTTGTTCATATAACGCATTGATACGGTTGCGGATCCGGGCGTCATTATAAGGAGTCATGGCGATGCCGTTTACCTCTTCCGCCAGTAGTTCGTCGATTGTCTGCAGCTGTGCCTCCACACCGAAGGAGATCTTCTTTGTAATTACAGTGCAGTTGTAATTTGCCAGCTCTTCCGCTTTTTCATCGATTCCTGCCAATACATCCTGGAAAAAGGGATTCCCGGTGGAAAACAGAATGACGCCTAACTTCAATCTCTTTTTCTGGGCAGCCAGGACCAGACCGGCACGATTGGGTTTATAGTCCAGTTCTTTTGCAATTTTTCTGATTTTCTCAGCAGTCTCCGGGTTTACTGCGCCGCGATCATTCAAGACACGGTCCACGGTGCCGCGGGATACTCCGGCAAGAGCTGCAATTTCTTTGATTGTAGCCATAAAAAGCCCCCTATATTTTGTTATAAAAGTATCACAATTTCCATATAAAGTCAATGAATGTTGCACACTTGTCCGAGCACGGTTTGGATAGACGGACATTTGGAGCATACAGCTTCACTTTTTAGAGAAAATCATAGGAAAAATAAAATTTCTACTTGAAAATATTTCTCACAGCAGTTATGATTAATACATAGCGTGCACGAGCACATAAAGGCGGCGAAACGGAAGTGAACAGTAAACATAAATAAAATAAAACTTATGGGACAAAAAATGCCGTACAGATTAAAATGGGAGGAAGAGTATGCTATATATTGGGATTGATCTTGGTACGTCAGCGGTAAAACTGTTGTTAATGGATAGTCAGGGGAATATTTGCAATATTGTATCCCGGGAATACCCCTTGTATTTCCCGCATCCCGGCTGGTCGGAACAGAATCCTCAGGACTGGTATGAACAGACCATGGAGGGCATCCGGGAGCTTTTAAAAGACGCAGACAAGAATCAGGTGGCAGGCATCAGCTTTGGAGGACAGATGCATGGACTTGTCATTCTGGACGAGAAGGATCAGGTGATCCGTCCGGCGATTCTATGGAATGACGGCAGAACTACCGAGGAGTGTGACTACCTGAACAACGTGATCGGCAAGGATAAGCTGTCGGAGTATACCGCAAATATCTCCTTTACCGGTTTTACCGCACCGAAGATCCTCTGGGTGAAAAAGAATGAGCCGGAGAATTTTGCAAAGATCAAAAAGATCATGCTTCCGAAGGATTACATCGCGTATAGGCTGACCGGTGTACATTGTACGGATGTATCGGATGCTTCCGGTATGCTCTTGTTTGATGTGAAGAATCGCTGCTGGTCAAAGGAAATGTGTGAGATCTGCGGTGTGAGGGAAGAGCAGCTGGCGACCTGTTATGAAAGCTATGAAAAGGTGGGCTGCGTATTGCCTGAGGTGGCAGACGAACTTGGACTTCCGCACAATGTAGTGGTAGCGGCGGGAGCCGGAGACAATGCGGCAGCGGCTGTGGGAACCGGAACCGTTGGGGATAATATGTGTAATATTTCTCTGGGTACCAGTGGAACAATCTTTATTTCCTCCAATCATTTCGGAGTAGATCAGCACAATGCCCTGCATTCCTTTGCCCACGCAGACGGACATTACCATCTCATGGGCTGCATGCTGAGTGCCGCTTCCTGTAATAAATGGTGGATGGATGAGATCATCGGAACGAAGGATTACGCCGCGGAACAGGCACAGATCAGTAAGCTTGGAGAGAATCATGTCTATTTCCTGCCGTACCTCATGGGGGAGCGTTCTCCACATAACGATCCCAATGCCAGAGGTACCTTTATCGGCATGACCATGGACACCTCAAGAGCCGATATGACCCAAGCGGTATTGGAAGGTGTAGCATTTGCCCTGAGAGATTCTCTGGAGGTGGCGAAATCTCTGGGGATCCATCTGGAACGGACCAAGATCTGCGGCGGCGGAGCGAAGAGCCCGCTGTGGAAGAAGATGATCGCCAACATCCTGAATCTGAAGGTGGATGTGATTGAGAGTGAAGAGGGTCCGGCCATGGGTGGTGCCATGCTGGCAGCGGTAGCCTGCGGCGAATATGCAAGTGTGGAAGAGATCGCAGAGAAGTTTGTGAAAGTCACAGGAACCGTAGAACCGGATCCGGAGCTGGTGGCAAAATATGAAGACCGCTATCAGAAATTCCGCCAGATCTATCCGGCATGCAAACCGCTATTTGAGATTATTAAATAACATCATAGAAAAATCAAACAACGACATAACAAAATGAACCTCGTTATTTTTAGATTGTGCTATAATAGAGAAAGGTTGGTAGAGTAGAATGCATATTTTATCTGTAAAAGATCCTGCATTTCGCAAGTATGGCAGAGTGATCACCAATGTGGATTTTACACAGCTGGTGGAAGAAATGAAAAAGACTCCGGTTCCTGACGGCGTGGTGTACGAGCCCGGGATCAATGCTTTGGAAGCATTACCTGTGAAAAAAGAACTGGAGACCATCACATACGGAGAAATGCCTGTACAGATCGGTTACTGCAATGGCCATAATTCCAAACTGAATGCCGTGGAATATCACAGAAGTTCCGAAATTAATGTGGCAGCAACGGATGCTATCCTGATCCTGGGGCTGTTAGCGGATGTGGCAGAAGATTTTACCTACGATACTTCTAAGATGGAAGCATTTTTAGTACCGGCCGGAACCGGTGTAGAGGTCTTCGCAACTTCTCTGCATTATGCTCCCTGTGGAGTAAACGGACAGGGATTTCAGGTAGCCATCGTGTTACCTCAGGGCACTAACTATCCGTTAGAAGGAGCACATCAGAAGGTGGAGCAGGGCAAGGCACTCAGCGAGGATGCGCTGCTTGCCGCTACGAACAAATGGCTGATCGGTCATGCGGAGGGCGGACTTTCCGAGGGAAGCTTTATCGGACTGATTGGAGAGAATTTGGATGTCAGCAAATAATGGTGGCAGAATAAAAAGATTTGAACGCCGGAATCCCCTGCATGGATGTATGACGGCGGTAAAATAAATGGTGTAGAGAAAAAGAAAACGAAAACAGGAGGATTACAAAATGAGTAATTTACCCGAAGTAAAAATTGGCGTTGTGGCTGTCAGCCGTGACTGTTTCCCCGAGAGCCTTTCCGTGAACAGAAGAAAAGCTCTGATGAAGGCTTATACCGAGAAGTACGGCGCCGACAGTGTCTATGAGTGTCCCGTATGTATCGTGGAGAGCGAGATCCATATGGTGCAGGCATTGGAAGATATTAAGAAGGCAGGTTGTAATGCACTGTGCGTATATCTGGGCAACTTCGGCCCCGAGATCTCCGAGACCTTACTGGCAAAGCATTTTGACGGTCCTGCCATGTTCATCGCGGCAGCAGAAGAGACCCAGAACGATCTGGTAGGAGGCAGAGGCGATGCTTACTGCGGTATGCTGAATGCCAGTTACAACTTAAAGCTTCGTAATATCAAGGCTTATATCCCTGAGAATCCTGTGGGAACTGCAGCAGAGTGCGCAGATATGTTGCATGAGTTCATTCCCATTGCAAGAGCTATCGTGGGCTTAAGCGATCTGAAGATCATTTCCTTTGGACCCAGACCTCTGAATTTCTTAGCTTGTAACGCACCGATCAAGCAGCTGTACAATCTGGGTGTGGAGATCGAGGAGAACTCCGAGCTGGATCTGTTCGAAGCTTTCAAGAAGCATGACGGAGATGAGAGAATTCCGGCTAAGGTAAAAGAGATGGAAGCAGAGCTGGGCGCAGGCAATCATAAGCCTGAGGTACTGCCTAAGCTGGCTCAGTATGAGCTGACCCTGTTAGATTGGATCGAGGCGCACAAGGGGTATCGTAAGTATGTAGCGATTGCCGGTAAATGCTGGCCTGCATTCCAGACCCAGTTTGGTTTCGTACCCTGCTATGTGAACAGCCGTCTCACCGGTATGGGAATTCCCGTATCCTGTGAGGTAGATATCTACGGCTGCTTAAGTGAGTTCATCGGAACCTGTGTCAGCGCAGATACCGTAACTCTGTTAGATATTAACAATACCGTTCCCGATGATATGTACGAAGAGTCCATCAAGGGCAAATTTAACTATACTCACAATGATACCTTCATGGGCTTCCATTGCGGCAATACCAACTCCAAGAAGCTGACCTCCTGCAACATGAAGTACCAGATGATCATGGCAAGAACCCTTCCCGAAGAAGTGACCCAGGGTACTCTGGAAGGAGATATTCTTCCCGGAGACATCACCTTCTACCGCTTACAGTCTACTGCAGACAGCAAGCTGCGCGCTTACATTGCACAGGGTGAAGTCCTTCCCGTTGCGACCAGATCCTTCGGCGGTATCGGTATTTTCGCTATTCCCGAGATGGGACGTTTCTATCGTCACGTACTGATCGAGAAGAACTTCCCTCACCACGGTGCCGTAGCATTCGGACACTTCGGCAAGGCTCTGTACGAAGTATTCAAGTACATTGGCGTACCAGTAGAAGATCTGAATTTCAACCAGCCGAAGGGAATGCTGTATCCGACCGAGAATCCTTTCGCGTAAAAAGAACTTAAGTAACTGGCAAGCTACGAAAGCATAGCCGTGCATAGACAAAAATAAGACAGTGACCGGGAGCTTGCTCATAGGGCACTGTCTTTTTTGCCGTGATGCGGTGAACGCTGCGATAGACAAACGATGGAAGGCGTCCTTTGCCGACAATCTTATGAATAGCGTGGGTCTATAGCAGAAAATCTTCTCTCCAGATACTTTTGAAGCTGTCAAATGCCTTCAAAATAAGAAAAATGGGTCTATACAGAAAAATTTCCTTCTGAGATACTTATTTTTCTTATTTTGAGTATCTCCTGAGCAAGTTTTTTTGTATAGACCCAAAACACTCTGAACAAACAAAAACTCCCAGAGTTATCTGCTCACTTTGAGAGTTCTATGGTTCTAAAGTTTTCAGTAAACCAGTAGCTCCGGTTGTATATAAGTTAGGTAACTTGCTATTTAGCAGGAGATTTCTTCCGGGCTTTCACAACATACACAATGGCGATCACCACATCCACGCAGTAGATAAAACATCCGACTCCCATGAAGATGGCACCGGGCAGGGATACAAGCCCTTCTTTACGCATGCGGACGCTGCAGCCAATGGAACTGATGCCGGTGAGCAGAATCGTCAAAAGATCAATGAGTACCGCCCATAGGAGAAAGCCGATACCCCAGACACTCATGGCAAGTCCGATAAAGCCGAGAATAAAGTGCATGATATAAGCGGGAATCTGCACACATTTGATGATCAGGTTCATTCTTGCCGCCTGCCTTGCGGTCATTATCCCCTTCGCTGCCTGCACCGCATTGACGATCACGATGATAAAGGAATACAGATTATAAATCACTGCAACGATCAACAGCCCAATCAGTGCGACATCAGTGTAATCTTCCGGCAGAATACCTGCGAACAATAAAAAGATAGCAAGAATCAATACATAAATATAAGGATAGATAATTACAGGTATCATTTTCAGATACTTCAAAAATTCGTTCATGATAATTCCCCTCTCACAATAATAATCCTCGTAAAAAATAACAAAAATAGTATAGCAAAAAAGCATAAAATGTGCAAAAAAAGATATTGCTTTTTTGGAGCGCCGCGTATATACTCTCAACGATAGAAATAACAGGAAACACTGATAAATTCAGTGCCTGCGGTTGATTGGAAAACCAGAGAGGATATTACCATGACAAAAGACCTGACAAAAGGCAGCCCCATGAAACTTATCATCAGCTTTGCTGTGCCGTTATTATTCGGATTTTTATTCCAGCAGTTTTATAATCTGGTAGATACCATGATCGTAGGACGTTTCTTAGGCGTGGATGATCTGGCAGCAGTGGGTTCCACCGGCTCCATCAACTTCCTGGTGATCGGTTTCTGCATGGGTGTCTGTAACGGATTTGCCATCCCTGTATCTCATAAATTCGGTGCCGGAGATTATGTAGGCATGCGTAAGTATGTGGCGAACTGTGCCTGGCTGGGACTGGTATTTTCCGTGGTTATGACCGTGGTGACGGCAATTCTGTGCCGGAATATTCTGGTCTGGATGAAGACACCGGCGAATATTATTGATGGGGCTTATGATTATATTTTTATTATTTTCATCGGTATCCCTACAGTGTATCTGTATAATATCGTGGCAGGCGTGATCCGTGCTACCGGCGACAGTAAGACTCCCGTGGTATTTTTAGTGCTGTCTTCCATTATTAATATTGTGCTGGATCTGTATTTTATTATCTCCCTGCACATGGGCGTGGCGGGGGCAGCCTGGGCAACGGTGATCTCCCAGGGAGTCTCCGGTGTGGCGTGTCTGGTCTATATGGTGAAAAAGTTCGAGATCCTGCGGATCCGCAGGGAAGAATGGAAAGTGGACGGACATATGATGATGGTGCTGTGCGGCATGGGCGTTCCCATGGGATTACAATATTCCATTACCGCCATTGGCAGCGTAATCTTACAGACTGCAGCCAACACCTTAGGTTCTGCGGCAGTTGCGGCCATGACCGCAGGCGGCAAAATCGGTAACTTCTTAGCCTGTCCTTTTGATGCCATGGGTTCCACCATGGCAACCTATGGTGGACAGAATGTGGGCGCCGGTAAACTGGATCGTCTCGGCAAGGGACTGAAAGCCTGTGTAACACTGGGTGTGGGATATTCTGTCATTGCTTTTCTGATCGCCGTATTTTTCGGCGGTCCGCTGGCGCAGCTATTCGTGGACGGCGGCGAGGCAGAGATCATTGCCAACGTGCGTGCTTTTCTGTTATGGAATACAGCATTCTATATTCCGCTTGCACTGGTGAATATTGTCCGCTTCCTGATCCAGGGCATGGGTTTCCCGAAATTCGCCATTTTAGCGGGTGTCTTCGAAATGATAGCAAGATCATTAGCAGGCTTTGGACTGGTGCCCATCATCGGCTTCACCGGGGTATGCCTGGGCAGCCCCATTGCATGGCTGATGGCAGATGCCTTCCTTATTCCGGCTTATTTCCATGTGAGTAAGGTGCTGCAAAAGAGGATGGTGCCGCAAACGGATGTCCCACAGGCAGTTTGACAACACGACGGTCGTAAGTCACCAGACCGTTGACTTCTTCCTCCACATCGGAGAGCTGCGTGTATACCGCACCGCTCAATCCCTTTGAGATCAGAGGAAATAACTGTCTGGAAAATAACAGCTTCAGGGCAGCAGCCATTTCTTCCGGGGTGTCGTACTTTTGATATCCATAGACGCGGTTCACACTGGAATGCCCAGCAATATGGCAGGCGTAGCCACCATATTCCGAGATAACGAAAGCCCTTTTTCCATCCAATTTTACCTGTAACGGACGGAAGTAGTTATGAATACTGCGGAAATCCCCGCCTTTCTGGTCAAACCAGCCGCTGGCATGGTCTACCGGACGGGTGGGGTCTTTTTTTGCCACCATTTTCGCGATACGGGCGGCATCGAACTGCCCCCAGCCCTCGTTGAAAGGCACCCACACGGCAATGGAAGGCACATTGTACAGATGATCTATGGTGTCTAAACATTCCTGCTCCCAGCTTTTCCGGCCTTCCTCGGAGCTACGGGAGAACAGTTCGTAATGATTGTCCTTCGTGTGGGCGGACATGTGGGGGAACAATGTTGGCATATAACACACCCAGGGCATATGATAGGTAGAGCCACCGCTGACCATATCCTGCCATACGATCATTCCCAGACGATCACAGTGGTAATACCAGCGCAGAGACTCGATCTTGATATGTTTCCGGAGCATGTTGAAGCCCAGGCCTTTTGCAAGGTTAATATCATAGACAAAGGCCTCATCGCAGGGAGCGGTCATCAGTCCGTCGGACCAGTAGCCCTGATCCAGGATCCCATGGAGAAAATAGGGCTTGTGATTCAGGCAGAAGCGGGGGATACCCTTAGAATCTCGCTCTACGGAGTAGCAGCGCATGGCAAAATACCCTTCCACGGTATCACCATCGGCAGTCAGAGTAAAGGGATACAGCCAGGGGTGTTCCGGACTCCAGGGCTTGAAATTCACAGGCTCCGGTGCATCAGCGGGATCTGCTGCGGAATAGGTGACGCTGGCGGGAAAAGAAAGTACTACCGTGGTATGCGTGAGCCCAAAGGAATCCTGTTGCTCGGAAATTTTACGTACACGCATCCGCGTGAGTGAACCGGTATTTTCCTGCGCGAGGCTTCCGTCGCAGGAGGGAATGTTCACCCGGAATTCCAAATGGTTGAACGGCTTCGGAGAACACAGAACGAAGGTTACGGAAGCCTTGTTGTACTCCGGAGTGATCTTATAATTGATCACATAGTTTTCCGGAACCCATTCGTACCAGACACTCTGCCAGATGCCGCTCTGGGCAGTGTAGAACATGCCGCCGCGGTTCAGGGTCTGCTTTCCCCTGGTGGCGTAACCGGTGTCGGTCAGATCCCGGACTTTTACGTAGAGGGATACAGGATCCTCATTTACATACTCCGTGATGTCTAAAGAAAAAGGAAGGTAGCCGCCACTGTGGATGCCAAGCTGCTTTGTGCCGAGGAAAACGGTTGCCTCCTGATCTACCGCGTCAAAATGCAGAATGCAGTGCATGTTTTCCTCTTTTTGGGAAAGCTCTTCCGTGGAAAAAGAAAGTTCCCGGTGGTACCACAGGTACTCCGTGGGCTCCAGCCGTCTGTGAACTCTGGAAAGCAGGGCTTCCGGAGAAAAAGGAACCCGGATGATACCCTGAGCGGTAAAATGTGCAGGATCCTCCGAGGAACTGCTCCCATCTGCGGGCACAAAGGCATATTCCCAAAGACCGTTCAGCATATGATAATCTGTACGTCTCATCTGCGGCCGGGGATATTCGGACAGGATATCATCATAAGAACCGGATCGCATCAGTAATTCCCCCCAGGGAGTATAGAGGGGATGCAGGGTATCCTCCGGGTGTGCCTGATTCAGATTCGCAGCAGCATCTTTTAAGTTCATGCGAAAACCTTCTTTCCTAAAATAGATTATTTATAGTATACTACATTTGGAAGTATAGCACATGAAAAATGATACGATTCTTTGAGAAAAAAGTTTAGATAAGCCATCCAGAGAATTAATTCTGAAAAAATGAGGTAGTACAGATGAATATATTGACTGTTGACAATATTACCAAAAGTTATGGAGTACGCAAGATTTTTGACGGAGCCTCCTTTTTCCTACAGGAAGGGGAAAAGGCCGGAATCATTGGTATTAACGGAACCGGCAAATCTACACTATTAAAAATAATTGCCGGGCTGGAAGAGACTGATGACGGTACCGTGATCAAGGCAAATCACTGTCTGGTGCGTTATCTGCCGCAGAATCCGGAGTTCGCACCGGAAGAGACCGTACTGGAAGCGGTGCTGCGGGGCAACCGCGTGGAGGAAAACGCAGGAACCATCGAGGCGGATGCCAAAAGCATGCTGACAAAACTGGGTGTTACGGAATTTGACCAGCCCTGCGGGCAGTTGTCCGGCGGACAGCGCAAGCGTCTGGCACTGGTATCGGTACTATTGTCCCCGGCGGAGATCCTGTTATTGGACGAGCCTACCAACCATCTGGACAATTCCATGTCCGACTGGCTGGAGGAGCAGCTGCGCCGCAGAAAAGGTGCCATGATCATGGTCACTCACGACCGGTATTTCCTGGACAGCGTCACTGACCGGATCCTGGAGCTGGACAAGGGGAAGATCTATTCTTATGATGCCAACTATTCCGGCTATCTGGAACTGAAAATGCAGCGGGAAGAGATGGCGCAGGCCAGTGAGAAAAAGCGTCTGAACATTTTACGGAATGAGCTTGCCTGGGTGCAGCGCGGTGCCAGAGCCCGCTCCACGAAGCAGAAGGCGAGATTACAGCGTTTTGAGGAACTGAAAAATGTGAAAGGTCCTGTGACAGACGGTAAGGTAGAGCTGGCTTCCGCAGCATCAAGACTGGGACGGACTACCGTGGAGATCGAGAATGTGTCCAAGAGTTATGGGGATAAAGTCCTGATCCGCGATTTTACTTATCTGTTCGGGAAGGATGACCGGGTGGGATTCATCGGACCCAACGGAAGCGGCAAGACTACGTTAATGAAAATGATCCTGGGTGAAGTGGCTCCGGACAGCGGACACATCGAGATCGGGCAGACCGTGAAGCTGGGATATTATGCCCAGGAGATCGACGACACCATGATGCATCCGGAGCAGAGAGTCATTGATTACATCCGGGATGTGGCAGAATATATCATCACGGAGGATGGGCAGATCACGGCAGCGAGAATGCTGGAGAGGTTTCTTTTTTCCGGGGAAGATCAGTACGGACAGCTGGGAAAACTGTCCGGTGGAGAGCGGCGCAGACTGCAGTTATGCAAGGTACTGATGGGGGCACCGAATGTTTTGATCCTGGATGAGCCGACTAACGATCTGGACATTGCCACCCTGCAGGTACTGGAGGATTATCTGGACACGTTCCCAGGCATCGTCATCGTTGTGTCCCATGACCGGTATTTTCTGGATCGTGTGGTCCGCAGGATCTTCGCCCTGGAGGATACCCGCATGGTGCAGTATGAGGGTGGTTACACAGATTATGCCAATAGGAAAGCTGCGGAGGGGAACACAGAGAGCACAGGAACGGCGGCAGCATCCCAGCCGAAGAACGCCGATGAGGAAACTACTTCTAAAAACTGGAAAAACGGACAGAAACGCAAATTAAAATTCACTTACCAGGAACAGAAAGACTATGAATCCATTGAAGGCGAAATGGCGGCATTAGAGGATAAAATTGCAACTTTGGAAGCAGATTTTTCAAAATATGCCAGTGATTTCGTGAAACTCAATGAATTAACACAGGAAAAAGAGGCTGCGGAACAGCAGCTGGAAGAAAAGATGGAACGCTGGATGTACTTGGAAGACCTGGCGGCGAGAATCGAACGGGGAGAAGAAAACTGACAATCCGAAGTCCGGAATGTCAGTCTTCTGCATCGTCGGTAGCTGCCGCAACTGCGGATACCACGGAGGATACTACGGCGATCACTACTGCCAAAAGGATGATCAAAAGTCCGCCGGCTAAAAGTAAAAACATAAAGTACGCTCCTCTCTGAAATAACTTTACAGACACCCATATTATATCATTTTTCCTAAAAAAAACAATAAAAATCGGCATATAGTAGAAAAAATCACCAAAATGAAGTATAATAAAAGCATTCATCGGGACTGATTTATGTTTTGAGGAGGGTGCCTATGACGTATCAGAAAGCAAAAGAGGAAATCGTTGAATCTTCTCCGCAGAAAACAGATGCCGGAAAAGAAGAATTATATCTGTATTCTCTTAGAAAAATGGCGGAAGAAAATGTAGAAAATAACAGAACAGGGCTGACAAATCTGCATAATATCAATTCTTTTTTCTATCTGTGCGGTGAAATGATCAAGCAGCAGCCGGATAAAAAATACGGTGTCATAATTATGGATATTGTACAGTTTAAGGCTGTGAATGAGTTCTGCGGCAGAGACGAAGGAGACAGATTGCTAAGATTTATTGCGTCTTGCTTTGACTGGTATGAGAATAACAGGCCGGATAGCTATGCCTGCCATATCAGAGCAGATATCTTTTGCTTATGCACAAGCTATGAGGAAGTAGAGGAACTGGAAATTATTGTGCGGGAGATCAGAAAAAAGATAACTGACTTTCCGTTCGCTTACCGTGTACAACCATCCTTTGGAATCGGAATCTCACCGGAGAGAGCCCCTGCCATCAGCTATCTGAAAGATTGCGCCACGATGGCTATGAACAGTATCAAAGGCAAAGTATATCGGACATATGCAATATTTGACGAAAAAATGCGTAGTCAGAAGATGCGAGAACGCCAGGTGGAAAATGATATCGTGTCCGCACTGGAGAACGGAGAACTACAGCTGTATGTGCAGCCCAAGGTCGATATGAGGGACGGAAGAGTGATCGGAGGCGAGGCGCTTGTGCGCTGGAAGCATCCGGAAAAGGGGCTGGTGCCACCGAGAGAGTTCATTCCCGTACTGGAGAAAAACGGATTTATCATCAATGTAGATGAATATATCTGGGAGAAGGTGTTTGCTTATCTGGGAAAATTGCACCGGGAAGACCGGATGCTTGTCCCCGTTTCCATCAATGTATCGCGATTACATGCCTATGATGAAAAAATGGCAGAGACACTGATCCGTCTCAGGGAGGAATATGATGTTCCGCCGGAGTATGTTCCGTTGGAACTGACAGAGAGCGCCTTCCTGGAGGACGAGGCAGGTATGTATCGCCGCATGGAAAGCCTGCGGGAGCGGGGCTTCCTGGTGTCCATGGATGATTTCGGAACCGGTTATTCGACTATGAATATGCTGAAGAACCAGACACTGGATGAGATCAAGATCGACAGAGAGTTTATCCGGGATCTGGAAAAGGATAAGAGCCGGATCATTATCCGCAATACCATTGCCATGCTGCAGCAGCTGGGAGTACATATCGTGATTGAGGGAGTGGAAACAGAGGAACAGAAGAGCTTTCTTTTGGGATGCGGTTGTACAGATGCACAAGGCTTTCTGTTTCACCGTCCTATGCCGGTGGAGGCGTTTGATGCATTGCTGTTGCAACAGGAATGTGAGTATGATAGGACAAAATAGACAAAGACAAAATATACAAGGTGCGAGACCGCAGTCTGACTGGATTTTCAGTGAAAAATCCCCGGACTGCGGTTTTTGTTTGGGCACTATTCCGAAAATCAGGAAATAGTTTTGAAAGCGTTGACATATCATGGCAGAAGGAGTAATCTGCATATTACCCGACGGGACAGTCAGAGCGTCGGCATCTTTTATCCGGTCATGTTCGACCACACATCACATTACAGAAGAAGTAATAACAGGGAACGGCTACAACAAAATATGCGATTGGAGGGAAAAATGGAAGAGGATTTACAGCGATTAGTAGAGGATTTCCTTACGCAAAAGCAGATTCTTTTGGTGCAGGTGAAAAAAGGAATTCTGAGTAAGGAACAATTTTTACGGGAAGTTTTGAAACACATAGAGCAGAATTATCATTTACCGGTGGAAAAACAGGCGGATCTTTTAAAAGAATTCGAGCAATATGTGTTCGGCTATTCCAGATTGTCACCGCTCATGGATGATGGGAGTATTTCGGATATCCGTGTAGTCAGCCATGACTGCATTCGGATCAAGAGAGAGGGGAAACGTATGGATGCAGGCATTGCCTTTGCTTCCGAGAAGGAATATCGACAGTTTATTGATTATATAGCGACCAGAAATCAGGTGAATATTTCGAATCTGAATGCAATTCAGCGATTTACGGATACGGAAAGTCATCCGGATTTTATATTTCGTTTTACACTGTCCATGCCGATCGTGAATACATACAGCGAACCTTATCTCTGTATTCGTAAAGTTCCGAAGAATTTTCCGATGATGGCGCAACTGGTGGAGAAGAACATGATGGACAGGGCAACGGCGGAACTGCTGGTGCAAAGGTTCCGGCAGGGGTCCACACTGATCTGCGGAGGTAATTCCTCCGGGAAAACGACACTGCTGAATGCACTTAAAGAGACTTTGCCGGATGATATGGCGATACTGGTGGCCCAACAGGCGGATGAACTGACGACACTTTTCCACCCGGATATGATGTTTCTACATTCCCTGCCGGGTGCTTCGGAGAGTTCAGTGAATTATGATCTGAAGCATATCAGCATTGCCGGTCTTACCATGGATGTGGATTTTTTCATTATCGGAGAAGTGAAGGGCGGAGAGGCACTGTATCTTCTGAATGCAGCTTATACGGGACAGATCTGTGCCGCTACAGTGCATGCGCCGTCCGCTGACAGAGCTCCGGAGAAAATAGTGGATTATGCAATGTATGACAGTAGATACTCACGCAATGAGTTGATGAAAATGATGGACTGCTTTCAGACACTGATCTTCATGGAACATTACAGGGTCAAGGAAATATTTGCCTGCCTGGGCTGGAACGCAGAGAAAGAGAATCTGGAATATGAGAGGTTGTTTTGATCATTACACAGGAGGAACTTATGATCATATACGTATGGATTGTCTGTTTATTATTTATGGGCTTTTTGCTTCTGTTTGGCCGGATGAGGTGGCTGGAGAAGCTATGGGAGCTGTTGCACCGGACCAGGGAAGGAATGGATCGTGCGTCACAACTGAGAGCAGTAGAGAACCGGCACCGTCTGATGGAATTTCAACAAAAAAATAATGTCTGGTACAGGATAGAAGAGGTTTTACGGTACAGCGGATTGCGCAGAAGAATGCCCCATTTTACAGCAGAAAAATGGGTTGCCGGAAATGTACTGCTGATTGCGGCTGTCTTCGGAGGGACACAGGTGCTTGGGTGCAAAATGATAACTTCACTTTTGTATCTGATGATCACAATGGCTGTCGAGATGATTCTCCTGAACACCTTTCGTTTCTTGGAATACCGGTCGGTAAATGACAATATTTTAAAGTGCCTGAATTTCCTGGGAAATTACAGCCTGACTGCCGGGGAGATCACCGGTGTCCTGGGGCAGGTGAGTAAATATATGGAAGAGCCACTGAAAGGAGTGATGGAGGAATGCGCCTATGAGGCACAGATGACGGGAAATTCCTCCACGGCACTGCTGGCAATGGCGGAAAAGGTGGAACATCCGAAGTTCAAAGAACTTGCCAGAAATCTGGAGATCAGTATACGTTACATGGCAGATCTGACAACACTGGTAGACAGTAGCAGACGTTCTGTGCGGGAATATCTTAGGACAGAGGAGGAACGAAAAGGAATGCTGAGGGAAGCAGCGATCAATATGGGACTGCTGGCGGCAATGTCAGTATTCGCTCTGATGACAGTGGATCGTCTGATCGATGTATCTGTCTGGAAGATCGTAACAGATACGTTACCCGGACACCTGGCATTGGGAATCTATGGGATCATATTTGGATTGTTCCTGCGCAAGGTATATGGGTTTCGAAGATAAACACAAATGTTGTGTAGATACCAAAATGTGAGGAGAATGAGAGAATGTACTGGAAAACTATTTGGATACCGCAGATATTGGGAGCTGTCTTCGGCGGAGTGTTTGTTTTTCGTCTGGGAAGGAGTAAAACACCGGAAATCCTGCTGCACACCATGGAGGAATTTACGGGAATGATACGGGAAAGCAAAGGCTATACCGGCTGGGCGGAAAAGACAGAGAGAAAATTGATCCGTAACGGAGCAAAATATCATTTTGGAAAAACGATTACTCCCATGAAGTACTTAACAGGTAGAATCGTACTGGCTTTTTTGGGGGCGATCAGTCTGTTGAAAATCGGATGCGGATACGCTGTTTTGGCAGCAACGGTGCTGTATTTTCTGCCGGAACTGCTGTTGATATATATGAATGAGAGGGATAATCGCAATATGTTGACGGAGATCAAGTTGATCTATCAGGCATTGGAGGTACAGATCCGTGCCGGTATTTATGTCGCGGATGCTTTGACGGAATGTTGTCAGAGTGTGAAAGGACGGCGCCTGCAACAGGCCCTGATAGAACTGGCGGGGGATCTTGTAATGCAGTCTGATCTTATGACGGCTTTGTCAGCTTTTCAGGGAAAGTTTGATAACCGGCAAATTGATGCATTGTGCATCACGCTGATCCAGGCGGGGGAATCCGGACAAGCTGTGGAACTCCTGGGAGATATGGGAGAACAGCTGAAGGATATGGAGATAACAGTTCTAAATCATCAGAAAAATGCACTGGACCGCAGCATTACATTTTACCAGTTGGGGATGCTGGGCGCGACTTTGGGAGTGATTTTGTATGCCTGTGTGGGATATATGCTCCGTGCGGCAGTGAAATTCTAAACAGCCGGCCAATGAAAAAACAAAAATACAAAATATTAAAATACGAAAGGAACGAAATAAAATGAAAGAGAAAAAACATGGAAATTGGGAAAAGATTGTGAGCGGAATTAAAAAACATGCCTTAAGCAGAGAACCGGGAATCGATGGGATTCTGGTGACAGTCGGACTATGCATTATTGCATTGTTGCTGTGTGTGGTCATGAAAGACAGTCTGACAACGTTTATACAGACGATCGTGACGGCAATGCAGACAAAAGCGGCAGATATTCTCACCGGTGTATAAGGCAGGAGAGTGTATGACAGGACGAAAAAAAGAAGCCGGAAACGTAGGAGAAATACTGACAATAGGACTGTGCATCCTGGCACTCACCGCATTAATGATAAGTTATATGGAAAATGTACAGCTGATTGCCAAAAAGGCGGAAGTGGGTCAGCTGGCACGATGTTATCTGCTCAAGATGGAAACGGTCGGCTATCTGGCGGCTCAGGATCAGACGCAGTTGACCGCAGAACTGGAGAATCTGGGGATGACAGGGATTGATTATGAGGGAAGTACATTAAATCCGGCGGGATACGGAAATGACGTTGTATTGCAGATTCATGGCCGGCTGGGGGAAACTTATGAAATTTATGAAAAAAGAGTATCTACAGCGAAAAACTAGAGAACAGGGACAGGTTTCCTGGGTGCTTGGACTGTTCCTGATACTGTTTTTGGCAATACTGCTATGTATGCAGCTGCAGGTTGCTTTGTACAGAGAATCTGCCATGTATATGGAAGATGCCCTGGCACTGTCGAATCTGGCCTCGGCGGTCATCGATATCGAAGAATACGGCATTACGCAAAAAGTACTCATAACAGATCCCGAACAGGCATATGAGAGATACTGCCATGCACTGAGAGAAAATCTCGGACTGGATAATCATTTTATGGCACAGAACCGGAGAATGATCTCTGGACAGGTGGAAATACAGAATTACACAATCTACAATGTCACGTTCGATCTGGTAGAAATCTGGCAGAGAGATCGGGATGGAACGGTATCTGTATGGAGTGGAAATGTCGGAAATGTTCATGCACCGAATGGTCAGATGATTGAAGAAACCGGTGTGTACAGTGAGATCGCTTATCCTGTGGAAGGATTTCTGGGGACACGCGTGATGGCTCATAAGGGAAAACTGGTAGATGTTATAAGAAACGACAACAGGGAGAAGGAAAATGAAATTACAGAAAATAAAGTTACGGGAAATGAGTAAAAACACAAAAAATAAAATATGGAATGGGAGTATTCTGGCGGCATTCATAGCGGCGGCAGCAGTATTTATCATAATGCTTCAGGCAGAAAAAAAGGTTCTGGCAGAGTATGAGAAAATCACAGTCTGTGTAACGATCGACGATCTCCCGAAGGGAGAAAGCATCACGGAAGACAACATCCTGAATTATGTACAGACGGTGGAGATCGACCGAAAGATCGTACCGGACACGGCAATAAAGAATATGGATGAAATCACAGGCAGAATAGCGGTACACCGGATTGAAAAAGGCAGTGTTGTGACCCGGGGAATGCTGGAAAGTGAAGAACAGATTACCGGAGAGATGGAAGAAGCTGTAATTGCCGGATTTTGTGCGGAAGATCTGTATCAGGCAGTGGGAGGAGTCCTGCGAGCGGGGGACAGGATTCATATTTATTGTATTGATAAAGAAGAAACAGCCAAAGAAAAGCCGGTTTGGAAGAATTTGTTCGTGCAGCAGGTTTTCGACCAAAACGGAAATGCGATAGACAGTGGAGATACAACGACTCCTGCGCAGAGGATCAATGTTTACATGGACAACGGTAAAGTAGATGATTTTTACAGAAATCTGGCAAAAGGATCGCTCAGAGTCGTTAAGGTCTGCGATTGACAGTGCTCCGGGATACACCAGGAAGGAGAAGCGGCATGACGGAGAAAATACGCTGTGCATTGTACAGCATCATGGGAATTGCACTGGGAATTGTGCTGTTGCTTCCGGGCGGGCATGTACAGGCCTCCGAAAAAAAGACGATTTACAACAGCAGTTATGTATCATTCAGCCCGGACGGGAAAGCATGGACAACCTGTGCTGGGGACCGGAACTATAAATGGTATGACGAAAACGAAACAACGACAGTGTATACCGGAATCAAATCTTCCCTGGAGGCATTACAGGAGGGAGAACATTATTACAGATCCAGCCGGAGAGGGGAAGTACCCATAGGGGCATGGCAGGTTGTTTTGCGCGGTGCACAATGTATTCATAATGCATATGGAGCACCCCCCGGATGGCATGGTATTTCGTTCGGCATGAAAAAATGTCATAGGTATTATTATTCCGGCTGGAAGCCGTTGTGTGCGGATTGCGGAGAACCGATAGAATGGTGGAATATTTATATGAGCAGGGAAGCGGCGGAGACGATACAGTATATGGATCTTGGCAGCGAAGAAAACCCTGTGACCTATTATTATTTGTGCCCGTTTTGTAGTAATCTGGAACAGGGAGTTACATTTTCACCACACCGATGTAAGACGATCTCAAACAATCAGTATAGGATTACCTATGATGCAAATGCTGAGTCCTGCCATGGGTTTATGGAAGAAAGCTATCATATGTATGATAATGCTGTACTTTATGAGGGAAAAGAAGTAACGCCGGTCACACATCTTGTGGTAAATAATTATTCCCGGACCGGATATGTGTTCACCGGATGGAATAGCAAACCGGACGGAAGCGGTATCTCTTATGGGGACCGTGCAGAAATATACAATCTGTCTACGGCTGATTACAAAGACAGGACCACGTGGACGGAGGAAGACAACGGCACGGTGATTCTCTACGCACAATGGCGTCCCTGTAAAAGTACTTTGAAGATAGATGCAGCAGGAGGAAGCTATAACGGAGAAAGTGTTTTTTCAGTTACAGGGGAGTATCAAAAAAAATATGCATTGCAGGAAGCACATATAGAACCACCGGAAGGCTGTCTTATAAAGTTTGAGACCAACGGAGGTACGCCGGTGTCACCTGTCAGGGCGACTAATCATTTCGAAGAATGGATGAGGATCCTGCCATTCCGGGGACAGATAGACGGGGCTAGTTATATATTTCCCGCTGCAGACGGACATACGGATACGGTAAAAGCAGTATATCATCCGGATCCGGTCACATTGCCGGCCACATCCAGAGAAGGCTGGTCGTTCGGCGGATGGTATTATGATACAAAGTTTACGCAGCCGGCGGGCGCTCCGGGGGACAGGATCATCCCCTCCGCCTCACTGACATTGTATGCTCATTGGGTGACATTGCGGCTACAATCGACGGACAATTACAGAGCCAACGAGGGAAAAGGGGCGGTAGATCTGACATGGTCGCAGGCAGATCAAAAAGACAAATCGTATCTTCTGTTTCAGAAACGGGAGAATGGTGCCTGGACCAGAGTGAATACGGCAGACGATATCAGTAATGCAGCGGAGGTGAACAAAAAGGAGGAATATACAGGAAAAGAAAAAACATTTCTTATTCCGTATACAGGTCTCTATACGATAACGGCAAAAGGGGCCCAGGGACAAAATTATGAGTCAAACAGTGGAGGATACGGAGGGAGTGTTACGGGTACATTCTGGCTGCAACAGGGAGAGAAGCTTACCTGTTTTGTAGGCGGTCAGAATGGCGTGAACGGAGGTGGCAGCGCCACAGATTACGGAAACGGAGGCGGGAAGACAAGCGTTGTGTCGGACCGCAAAGGGATTCTGCTGATCGCCGGGGGAGGCGGTGGTGCATCTCCTGCCGGAAACGGAGGTGCCGGAGGAAGTATGGCGGGAGTGACAGAAAACAGTGACGGACAGGATGGAATGGCTGGTGGCGGTGCCGGATACCTGGGAGGAAGTGCCGGGGAGAGAATCGTTCATCACCATACGAACGAATGCTATCGGGATGCTTCTTATACGCCGGCTTTCGGAAATTGGCAGCATTTTGTGTATGCTAACGATTCCTACAGTAATACATATACCGCCACCAGTGTCGGAGGGCATACGAAGGATGATGACAACACTTACCATGTTATCAGAGCAGGCTGGGCCCGGCCTCATTGGGCCGCAGATGGATGGAATACCAGCGGATATCAGGGGATTGATACCAGAGGAAATACAAAATTAAATGTATCTGTATATGCTGACAGTTGGGGGAATGGGTGCAGATTTTCGCTGAACAGATCAGAATATTGTATTTTGAATCAGGCGGGAAGAATCATTCTATCCGGAAGCTTCCGGGATGCAGTGTATGCTTTGGGTGAGACACCAAACTCTTCGTGGCAGAATGAGGATGGCTCCTGGGGTGGAGCTCCGGGCACAAGTAAATTTTCAGGAACATTTCACTTTAACTTGCCGGAGGGAACTACAAAAGTATATTTGCACTTTAAATTTTATCACGATTGCAGCAATGCCTGGTTTTCATCATCTCTTACCGGTTTGAATTTCACCGGCGGAATGACATCGATTTGTGGATATACGGAAGGCCAGGTGCTGTCGTCTAAACCGGCCTATGGAGGAAGCAACTATGTGAATGAGGATTGTGTACAAATATTTGAAAGCCTGAGTGGTAATAACAGAGGTGACGGAAGCGTGGAGATTCAATCCCAAATGGTAGGATATCAGGAAACATCACATTTAAAAGGTATTGTGGCAACAGATTTTGCACTGCCGGATAAAATACCGACAGAAGCGATTTATGAGGCAATAGATGAAAAACGCGTACGTGTTACCTGGCAGGAGCCGAAGGACAACGGAACGGTATATTATCACAAGGCAGAATCATATCTGACCGGAAGTACAGTACGGCTTTGTGAATCGAATATTACACAAAACAGATTGACCAGTGGGATTGCAGGATATTATCTGGTTGCAGATGACGCAAAAGATACGAATGTAACGAAAGTTAACGGACATTTCAACACAGAACCGCATACAAATGTGACAGCTGACAAAATCACGAAGTATCTCCATGTGGCAGCAGTAGATGTTGCCGGAAATATAGGAGCTACAACACATTTCACCATCAAAGAAACAGAGGTGCCATGGAAGATTTATACCGGCCAGCTGATTCCGGAAGGAGAAGACGGAAATGTAGCTCCGTCATCGGAAGAAAGGTGCTGGTATGTACGCGCTGACGGAAGAACTCCGATCACATTAAAGCATCAGGCATATCTGAAAGGGGTGGCCTCTTTGCAATATCAGCTGAATGAGACAATTTATGAGACAAGGACACAAGAAGGGACAATAGCCCGGAATATTATCCGTACGCCTTCGTCAGATACAGCTGTGGAAACTGTCCGCACAGATGCTGAAGGTTTAATTTATGCTACGGAAGGAACCACAGTATTACAGCAATATCCGTATTCATTTACTGTTCGCTCAGATTCAGGTAAAAGTCTTACCGGTGTACAAAAATTTACGATCACAGGGGATCGGTCCGGACAGAGGATACAAGTAATTCCCATTGCAGAGGCCGATTCCGTTGCAGGTAAAATCTATTCGCTTCATGAACTGGATGAAAAAAATAAGATTACTCTGATCGCGGATGGAGAGCCGCCGGTGATATATGGAATGGAAATGCTGGAGAACAGGGAACTGATCGACAGGCGGGACGGAAAGGTGAATGTAACAATAACGGCTAGTGATGCTGTCAGTGGAGTGAAGGAGTTTTATGTGAACATACAAAATACAGACAATACTGTAAGTAAAACATATCATCCGGATGCAGATGGCAGTATACGGATGGAAATCACAGAAGATGATGCTCTGTTCAGCGGAGACTTTACTGTGTTTGCATATGCATGCGATCAGGTGGGAAATGAAACGGAAATATCCGAAGGAACGACGGAATTCGGATTGGAGGCTGACATTATCAGAATACGGGAGCCACAGGATGCAGCCTTCCGTTGCGGTGAGAGCGGTATCTTGACTTTTACGGTCTGGGGATATGCGGATCGTGTGGAAGTGATCTTCCCCAAAGAAATGACAGATCTGTGCCCGGAGCTGAATCGTATTTTTGACTATAGGGACAAGCCGGGATATCGTATTACGGAACAGTTACAGTTTATGGTGCCTTTGTATACTCCTGAAAACGAGAATTTTGAAGTTACGGTGAAGGCATATAAGGGAGATAAAAAGCTTGAGGACCATCCCGGAATTAGCGTGATCGGGGTAAAAGGCAGTGTATTGGAGGACCTGCGGACCAGACTGAGGTGATGACATGGGGAAAATAGTACTTGCGACGATCATCATTTCAGGCAGTGCAAAGTGGCTGCTGAATGTTGACGGGAATAAAGAAAAATGGTACGGAAGTGACAGGATTTTCATGTATGTCATGACTGTGTTTGGTGCGATGACCGTAAACTATTCGGAGCAATGCACAGAATACGGGTGGGTCGTGAGTAATCTCAGACTGCTGGCCGGCTGTCTGCTGGCCGGAGGCCTTCTGAGTGCAGCGTACATGGATCGTAGAAATTGCTGGGTGTATAATTATGTATGGTGGTGGTGTCTCCCGTGGGCCGGAATCCTGGGAATGACGGCGGGCGGAGAATTTTCTGGTATCGTCGCTGTACTGGTGTTTGTCATGCTGCAGCAGCTTCTATTCAGCAGAATGTACGGAAAAGCGGATTGTCATGCATTTTCGGTCTGTGCTTTGGCGGAGTGCGGAAATGCAGTCGGAATGGTGGGGTTTCTGCTGCAGATGTTCCTCTCAGTCGTGTTATTGACAATCGTGCAGCTGTTTCGGGGAAATGTCACTCCAAGAGGCAGACTGCGCGAACCACAGCCGTTTATTCCTTATATTATCACAGCATTTTTTTCCGTAACGTTCCTCGAAAGTGTTTTTAGAACAACGTATATTTATGCATAAACAGTTGCGTATCTTTTTAAAAAGTGCTATAGTAACTAAAGTTTAGAAACCATAGTGGTTTCCAAAACACAGACAGGAGGAAAATATTATGAAAAAAGCAATCGCAATGTTACTTGCAACTGTAATGTGCACAGCAATGCTGACAGGCTGTGGTTCTGATTCCGCAACCAATGAGAGTTCTCAGGCTGCTGAAAGCAGTGTGGCAGAGACTGCTGTCGCAACAACGGAAGCTGCTGCAACAACGGAAGCAGCCGATAAGACAGAGGGCGGCGTACTGGTATTCGGTACAAATGCTGAGTTCCCTCCCTTTGAGTATGTTGGTGATGACGGAGAACCCGATGGATTTGATGTCGCTCTGATCAAGGCAGTAGGTGAGAAGCTGGGCATGGAAGTCCAGGTAGAGAACATGGAGTTCGATTCTCTGGTAAGCTCTATTGGCAACAGAATTGATGGTGCTATCGCAGGCATGACCGTTACCGACGACCGTAAGGAACAGGTGGATTTCTCTGATCCTTATTACGAGGCTGTACAGTTCGTCATCGTACCGGCAGATTCCGATATTGCAACCGCTGATGATCTGAAGAACAAGACGATCGGCAGCCAGCTGGGTACTACCGGAATGTTCCTTTCCGAGGACATTGAAGGTGTTACTGCACAGACCTATAACAGAGCCATCGATGCTGTCAACGATCTGGTAAACGGCAGAGTAGATGCGGTTATCATCGACAAGAACCCTGCAGAAGTATTCAACACGAAGTTCGAAGGCAAGGTTAAGATTATCGATGGTGCAGAGTTCGGTTTCGAGACCGAAGAATATGCAATTGCACTTCCCAAGGGAAGCGAACTGGTAGATCAGATCAATCAGGCACTGGAAGACCTTAAGGCAGATGGTACCTTTGATGCTCTGGTAGCTCAGTACATCGGAGAGTAATTTTTATACAAAATATACACGAAAAAAGAAGAGAATGGCTTGTGCCATTCTCTTCTTTTTGCTATATTAAGGTAGGTAATGGAAATTTATACATTTACAAGAAAGGCATAGGAAATAACATGCAAAATATCTGGCAACATATTTATGCAGCCTTCATTGAAGCTGACAGATGGAAGCTTTATCTGAAAGGCCTGGGAGTAACCTTAGAGGTTTCTTTTTTTGCGGCACTGCTTGGTATCCTGATTGGAACGATTGCAGCATTTTTAAAATTGTCTACGAGAAAAAACGGTTCGAAGACTATAGCATCCCGTATTGCGAGCGCCTATATTGATATTATCCGCGGTACGCCTACCACGGTCCAATTGCTGATCATGTGGTCCGGTATTCTGGCTACCTGCAAAAACAGTGTTCTGATTGCCAGCCTGACTTTCGGTATTAATTCCGGAGCATACGTGGCAGAAATCGTCAGAGCGGGAATTCTGGCGGTGGATAAAGGACAGATGGAAGCGGGAAGATCCCTGGGATTGAATAAATTCCAGACCATGCGTTATATCATTATTCCTCAGGCATTCAAGAGCATTCTGCCTCCGCTGGGCAACGAATTTATCGTGTTGATCAAGGAGACATCTATTGTGGGTTATGTAGGAATGAGCGATCTTACCCGTGTGGCCAATCAGATGACTTCCAAGCTGTTCGATGTATTTACACCGCTGCTTGGTATTGCCTTCATCTATTTTGTATTGACCAAGGTATTGTCCATCCTGCTTGCAAAACTGGAAAGGAGACTGCGTAAGAGTGATAATCGTTAAAGATCTGCATAAAAGCTTTGAAGATAATCAGGTGTTAAAAGGGGTAAGTTATCATATTCATCCCGGTGAAAAAATCGTAGTAGTGGGCCCCTCCGGATCCGGCAAAAGTACATTTTTACGTTGCCTGAACCTGCTGGAGAGACCTACCAGCGGCGAAATATGGTTCGACGGACAGAATATCACAGACCCCAAGATTGACATTAATAAAGTCCGTCAGCATATGGGAATGGTGTTCCAGCATTTTAATCTGTTCAATAACCTTACGATCATGAATAATATTACGCTGGCGCCTGTGAAGTTAAAACTGATGGGCGAAGAAGAAGCAAAGGAAAATGCTCTGAAACTGTTAAAACGTGTAGGACTGGAGGAAAAAGCAGATGCTTATCCCGCATCCCTCAGCGGCGGACAGAAACAGAGAATCGCCATTGTAAGATCTCTTGCCATGAATCCAAGAGTAATGCTATTCGATGAACCGACTTCCGCACTGGATCCGGAGATGGTCGGAGAAGTTCTGGAAGTTATGAAGGAACTGGCGGAGAGCGGTATGACAATGGTGGTCGTAACGCACGAAATGGGATTTGCCAGAGAAGTAGGTACAAAAGTGCTTTTCATGGATGGCGGAAATATTGTGGAGGAGAATACTCCTCAGGAATTTTTCACCAATCCGCAGAGTCCCAGATTACAGGAATTTTTATCCAAGGTATTATAAGATGTTATAAAGGAACGGTGAATGCAGATGATCACAATTTCTTTATGCATGATCGTGAAAAATGAAGAACGGATCCTGGCAAGATGTCTGGACAGCGTAAAAGATCTGGTGGATGAGATCGTCATCGTGGATACAGGCTCTGCGGATGCGACCAGACGGATCGCACAGACATACACGGATCGGGTCTATGATTTTACATGGATCGATGATTTCAGTGCAGCGAGGAATTTTGCTTTTTCCAAGGCAACTTGTGAGTATATTTATTCCGCAGATGCGGATGAGGTTCTCTCGGAAGAGAACCGGGCAAGGTTTCAGGTGTTAAAAGAAACGCTTCTGCCCGAAATTGAAATTGTACAGATGAAATACGGCAACCAGCTGCACAACGGTACAGTTTATAATTTTGATGAAGAATATCGGCCGAAGTTGTTTAAGAGACTGAGAAATTTTATATGGGAAGAACCAATTCATGAAATGGTCCGGCTGGAACCGGTTGTCTATGACAGTGATATTGTGATCACCCATATGCCGGAGCAGAATCATGCAGGCAGGGATATTGCCAATTTCCGTAAACAGATCGCAGCAGGAAGACAGCTTTCCAGAAGGTTGTATGGAATGTATGCAAGAGAATTGTTCCTGGGTGGAGCGGACAGGGATTTTCTGGAGGCAGAGAACTATTTTCAGATGCAGGTGGCTTCTCCGGACAGAAGCGGAGATGAGATCACGGAAGGCTGTTGTGTGGCAGCAAAAGCGGCAAGACTGCGGGGAGATGCGGTGAGCTTTTTTAAATACACCTCGAAGGTGATCGCCGGAGACGGCTGCTCGGAGATCTGCTGCGAATTGGGGCATTTCTACGAGACATCCGGGGACTTGGAGGAAGCGGTCATCTGGTACTACAATGCGGTATATGAAACGCAGCCGGTACTGGCACTAAGGACTTCCGGGGCAGAACCGCTGGAGGGACTGGTCCGATGCTATGATCGCCTGGGACTTTCGGAACAGGCAGCAAGCTATCGGGAAGAGTTGAATAGCAGGAGTGAGGAGTGAAATTATGAAATGGGAAGAAAATGTACGTAAGGTAGTTCCTTATGTGGCAGGGGAACAGCCGAACCGGCCCAATATGATTAAATTAAATACAAATGAATGCCCGTATCCTCCCGCACCTGGGGTACGGAAAGCGGCGGAAAATATGGAGAGTGCAGCACTCAGATTATATCCGGATTCAAATGCCCAGCCACTGGTGGATGCCCTGGCAGCATATTATGATGTAAAACCGGAGCAGGTATTCGTGGGAGTCGGTTCGGACGATGTATTGTCTATGGCCTTTATGACTTTTTTTAACAGTGGTAAGCCGATACTGTTCCCGGACGTCACCTATTCTTTTTATGATGTATGGGCAGATCTGTACCGGATCCCATATCGCACCTGTGCACTGGATGAAAACTGGCATATCCATCCGGAAGATTATAAACAGCCTAACGGCGGTGTCATCTTCCCGAATCCCAACGCTCCTACCGGCGTGGAGGAATCTCTGGAAACAGTTGAGGAGATCCTGCAGGCAAATCCGGATGTGGTAGTGATCGTGGACGAGGCTTATGTGGATTTCGGTGGCAAAAGTGCACTGCCGTTACTTAAAAAATACGAAAATCTGTTGGTCGTTCAGACGTTTTCCAAGTCCAGAGCTATGGCGGGAATGCGTATCGGTTTCTGCATCGGCAACGAGAAACTGATCCACTATCTGAATGACGTGAAGTTTTCCTTTAACTCCTACACCATGAACCTGCCTTCGCAGGTAATGGGCGTGGAAGCAGTGAAGGATGATACTTATTTTAAAGCAACCACGGCTAAAATTATAGCTACGAGAGAGCGGGTGAAAAAGGAACTGACGAGCCTGGGATTTACTTTCCCGGATTCCAAGGCAAACTTTATCTTTGCTTCTCATAAGGAAGTTCCGGCAGAAGAATTGTTCCGGGCACTTCGAGAGGCGGATATTTATGTCAGACACTGGAACAAACCCCGCATTTCCAACTCCCTGCGTATCTCGGTCGGTACGGATGAGGAAATGGACCGTCTGATCGTTTTTCTGAAAGAATATCTGGAAAAGAGGGTATAATTAAAAAATAAAAGAATTGGAGTAAACACATGTTAAAAAAGTATTTGATCATTTTTCTGGTATCTATGGTTCCGTTGATTGAACTTCGAGGCGCTGTTCCCATTGCGGTGGGAATGAATCTGCCGCTGCTTCCCAGCTATATTGTATGCATCCTGGGCAATATGCTTCCTGTGCCGTTTATTTTCTTTTTTGCGAGAAAAGTATTGGAGTGGGGTGCAGACAAGCCTGTCATCGGTAAGTTCTTTACTTTTTGTCTGGAAAAAGGCCACAAGGGTGGACAGAAGCTGCAGGAGAAGGCCGGAAGAGGTCTGTTCGTGGCACTGCTTCTGTTTGTGGGAATTCCGCTTCCCGGAACCGGTGCATGGACCGGAACTCTGGCAGCCAGTCTGTTAGACATGGACTTTAAGTCCAGCGTAATAGCTGTAATGTGTGGTGTTGTTCTGGCAGGTGTGATCATGGGACTGCTCAGCATGGGAGTGTTCGGGGCACTTGGGACTATTTTTTAAGAAAACGGAGATGCTGTAGCTATGGAAAACACAGAAGAGATTTATACCGATTTTGCAAGAGTATATGATGAACTCATGGACAATACCCCTTATGAAATGTGGTGCGAACGTCTGAACCGGCTGATCGCAGCCTATGGAGTGTCGAAGCCGGAGCGGGATGCGGAGGGAATTCTGGATTCCGAGCGTAATCTGGTGGTGGATCTGGGCTGCGGCACAGGTACGTTGACGGAAATGCTGTATCAAAAAGGCTATGACTGCATCGGCTTGGATAATTCTGAAGAAATGCTGAATATTGCCATGGATAAAAAAGCGGAGAGTGGTTCGGAGATCCTTTATCTGCATCAGGATATGCGGGAGCTGGATCTGTATTCTACCGTGGGTACGGTGATCAGCGTCTGTGATTCCGTCAATTATATTTTGGAAGAAGAGGAACTTTTGCAGGTATTCCGGCTGGTGAACAATTATCTCTATCCCGGCGGGGTATTTATCTTTGATTTTAATACCGTCTACAAATACCGGGAAGTCATTGGTAATACCACTATTGCGGAGAACAGAGAGGATTGCAGTTTTATCTGGGAGAATTATTACGATCCCGAAGAGGAGATCAATGAGTATGATCTCACCATTTTCGTGCAGGAAGAGGAAGATATTTTCCGCAGATTCACTGAGACACATTTGCAACGTGGATATACTGCGGAACAGATGAGGGCGCTGTTGGAACAGGCCGGACTTAATGTCCTCGAAATCATGGATTCCGATACCGGAGAGGCAGCAACGGCGACCAGCGAGAGAGTATATATTGTAGCAAAAGAGCAGCAAAAGGAGCTGCCGACAGAAAGGTACGTGAAATAAATGAAAGATTATATGGTACGTGCAACTGCAGCAAATGCACAGATCCGGGCATTCGCCTGCACTACAAGAGAGACAGTGGAGACTGCACGGGCGGCACATAATACAAGCCCCGTGGTTACGGCAGCGTTGGGAAGACTTCTCAGTGCCGGGGTTATGATGGGCAGTATGCTGAAGGGAGACGATGAACTGATCACCCTGCAGATCAAAGGAGACGGTCCTATCGGCGGACTGACGGTGACTGCGGATAGGAACGGACATGTGAAGGGGTATGCCAATGTGCCGGATGTGATCCTGCCTGCCAATGCCCAGGGCAAACTGGATGTGGGCGGTGCAGTGGGCGCCGGTGTCTTGAGCGTGATCCGCGACATGGGCCTGAAAGACCCCTATGTGGGACAGACGGATCTTCAGACCGGTGAGATCGCAGAGGATCTGACTTATTATTTTGCAGTATCTGAGCAGGTTCCCTCTGTTGTGGGATTGGGAGTGCTGATGAACAGAGATAATACCGTAAGACAGGCCGGCGGTTTTATTGTGCAGTTGATGCCTTTTGCAGAGGAGGAGACGATCAGTAAGCTGGAGGAGAATATCAAAAATCTTGCTTCCGTCACCACAATGCTGGATGCCGGCAAGACACCGGAGGAAATGCTGGGTGTTCTGCTGGAGGGAATGGATCTGGAAGTTACGGATACACTTCCGGTGGAATTTTTCTGTAATTGCAGCAAAGACCGTGTGAGAAAAGCGCTGATCAGTATTGGAAGAGAAGAATTGCAGTCTATGATCGATGATGGCAAAGAGATAGAAGTGAATTGCCATTTTTGTAATAAAAACTATAACTTTACCGTGGATGAATTAAAGGAAATGATTCGGGATTGATTCAGTAAAGCGAGGAAGCCTATGAAACAGGGATTTGTCAAAGCAGCATCCGCCACACCGGCGATCCGGGTGGCGGATCCGGTTTATAATGCACAGGTGATCTGTGAACAGATGGAGGAAGCGGTCTCCCATGGAGCAAAAATAGTGGTATTTCCGGAACTGTGTATCACGGGGTATACCTGTGGGGATCTGTTTCTTCAGAACCTGTTGTTGGAAGAGGCAAAGGAAGCATTGCTTCGGATCACGGCGCAGACTGCAAAAATGGATGCCGTGATACTGGTGGGACTTCCGATAGAGAAAGACGGCCGGTTATACAATGTTGCGGCGGTATTACATCACGGAGATATCCTGGGAATGATCCCGAAGAAAAACATTCCTTCCTACGGAGAATTTTATGAGGGAAGACATTTCACTCCCGGGGAGGAGACTGTAACGGAATATCAATTATCCGGGCGGGAAATTCCCTTTGGAATAAACCTTCTGTTTCGCTGCACAGAACTTCCGGAACTGGTGATCGGCTGTGAAATCTGCGAGGATCTGTGGGTGGCGGAACCTCCTTCCACATCTCATGCACTTGCGGGAGCCACGGTGATCGCAAACCTCTCTGCATCCAATGAGACCGTCTCCAAAGATGACTATCGCATGTTATTGGTAAAATCTGCCAGCGCAAGACTCCTGTGCGGATATATCTATACTTCCGCAGGAGAGGGAGAATCCACCCAGGATCTGGTATTCGGAGGACATGACCTGATCGCGGAGAATGGTACGCTGCTTGTACAGTCATCCCGATTCTCTTCCGGAATTGTATATGCGGATCTGGATGTGCTTCGAATTGTGAATGAACGCAGAAGAATGGGAACGTTCGGACAGAAGCCGGAGAAAGAGTACCGCGTGGTCCCTTTTTCCGTAAAGCTTGCGCAGACCCGTTTGGATCGTAAATTTGCCGCACATCCTTTTGTGCCGGAGGATCCTGCACTTCGAAACAGACGGTGCGAGGATATTTTGTCCATTCAGGCATACGGACTGAAGAAACGGTATGCGCATACCGGATTAAAAACGGCGGTCCTCGGAATCTCCGGAGGATTGGATTCCACATTGGCACTGCTGGTGACGGTACGTACCTTTGACCTGCTGCAACTTTCCAGAAAAGGAATTATAGCAGTGACCATGCCCTGCTTCGGAACAACGGACCGGACGTATGAAAATGCCTGCCTGTTGGCGAAGACTCTGGGTGTAACCCTGCGGGAAGTGGATATCAGAGAATCTGTGACCAGACATTTTGCCGATATCGGGCAGGATATGGAATGCCATGATGTTACCTATGAAAACGGGCAGGCCAGGGAACGCACGCAGGTGCTGATGGACATCGCAAACAAGGAAAATGCACTGGTCATTGGTACGGGAGATATGTCGGAACTGGCACTGGGCTGGGCCACCTACAACGGAGACCATATGTCCATGTATGGCGTCAATGCCGGTGTACCCAAGACACTGGTGCGGCATCTGGTGGACTATTATGCGGATACCTGTGAAAACAGGGAACTTACGGCAGTATTGAAGGATGTGCTGGATACCCCGGTCAGTCCGGAACTGCTCCCGCCGGTGGAAGGAAACATTGCACAGAAGACGGAAGATCTGGTAGGGTCTTACGAACTGCATGATTTCTTCTTATATTATATGCTTCGCTGCGGATATGCTCCGGATAAGATCTACCGGATTGCAAAAGATACATTTTCGGGAAGATACAGTGACGAAATCATTAAAAAATGGTTGATAAATTTCTACCGAAGATTCTTTGCCCAGCAATTTAAACGGTCCTGTCTGCCGGACGGTCCCAAGGTGGGAAGCGTGGCATTGTCGCCCAGAGGAGACCTGCGGATGCCGTCTGACGCCTGCGCCCGGATCTGGCTGGAGCAACTGGAGAAAATATAAAAATATTGTTAAAATTTCGTCGAAATTCTTAATTTTCTGTTTTTAACTTGAAATGAAAAACGCAAAATCGTATATTATAGCTGTACCAATTATGGAGGATATGCGGAGGAATAAATATGACTAAGGCGGAGATTTTAAAGAAAGAAATTTTAAGACAGTATCGCAGTGTCAGACAGTTTGCAATGGAGATGAACATTCCTTACAGTACACTGGTAACAGCTCTCGAGCGCGGTATTGAAGGGATGGCGTACGGAACAGTGATCAAAATGTGCGACAAGCTGAGCTTGAATCCTGTGGATTTTTCCTCTCTGGAGAGAGATGCATCTCTGGGGGCACAGCTTTTGGAAAATCGTGTTATGCAGAATTATGTGAAGCTGAATCAGACGGGACGTGATAAGATCCTGGAACTGATGGACGATTTTGTACAGATCGATAAGTACAAGGCCAAGGCGAAAAAAACAAAATAAAGACAAACAAAAACAGCTACTGCTTTGATCTGTGAAAGGATCAGCAGTAGCTGTTAAACATCATGCCGCTGTAAGCACTGGTGGTGTAGGGACTGATAAAATTGTGACCGGGATTTTTGTAGGCCACTATTTTTTTGTCTACATAATCCATAGGGTTCAGGGAGACCTGATCGCTCTTACGCAACAGGGAACTGCTGAAATCCTTCAATACGCTGAAAGATGATAGATCATTTCCCGCTGATGCCGCTGCCTGCTGTAATTTTTCATCATTGACAGAGAGAATACCGTCATCCTGCAGGTGCATTCCCATATTTTCCAGAGAAGTGCCGTAATGGGAAGCAATTGATGAAAATTCACGGACCAGCTGTCTGCTTCTGGACTGGGTCTCCAGATAAGAAGCTGCAGACCGGATGAAGCTATTGTAGCTGCCGATCAGCTGGTTGATATTGTCAGTAATGGATTCGGTGTCTGTCTTCAGACCAATATGCACCGGCTTATCTTCGGAACTTACGGCTTTGATCTGTACATCGAACAGCTTGCCAACCGTGAAATGGTTGGAGGAAGAAGAACGCTCTTCACCATTGATCAGGAAGCATGCATTGCCGGCAGGATGGCTGATATAATTCAACCCCATATTGCCTACGACACCGGAGGCTTTGCTGGTGTGATCGTCACTTACACGGAAATGATAAGCCTTGTTGGCCGGTACACCGGTAGCATCAGAGGTCAGCCGGAGCGCGTAACGGGAATCGGATTCTGCAACATTTGCCTGGATACCGATATCCGCATTGTTGATCAGCCTGGAGAGACGATCCATGATCTGGCGGTTCGTATCTCCTTCGTTGATATTGAACTGGAATTCATAGTTCATATCGTTGATAGAAATATCAAAGGAGTAGGTCGCAGGGGAAAGCGTGGTAGCCAGATCCGGGAGAAAATATCCCAGGTTCTCCTGCGGGGTGGCCAGTTCTTTTACCTCAAGATCAAATTCCGGAGAAGTACTTGTCAAAGTGTCGGAACCGATGTAGGCTGCTTCTGCTACTTCGGTGTCTGTGGAATAAGCACTTTTTTTACGGAACATGCTGTCCTGCTCCAGACCGCCGAGCTGTGCGATCGCGTTATGAAGCTCACGGGCATTTTCCTTCAGAGATACGGCATAGTGCTGTGTGTCCTTGTTGGTGGTCGGAAGATACCAGGGAGCATCTTTGTTCAGTTTTACAATGGAATTATATACGCTACGGAGTTCGCTTTTTTTATGTGTGTCATACTTCGTCAGCTGTCTGGGAGAATATGCCGCCAGATAGTTGTTGTATACCGTGTTGAGAACAGCACCCATAGATATCTCCTTTCTCCTCCGTGATCAAGGATATTTTCTGAAAAAATACAGTCATCCACTTTTATGAGGCTATTATAGCATACATAATAAGAAGAAACAAGAAAAACAGCTGGATTTTCGGGAAAACAGTTGACGAAAGCCGAGGATTATGTTATAGTATCCAAGCGAGATGAGATTTAGGTCTTTTTTTTATGCTTAAATTTAGAGATCAGAAAACACGTGGAGGTAGAAAAATGCGTACAAAAATTACTTTAGCATGTACCGAGTGCAAGCAGCGTAACTACAATACTACCAAGGATAAGAAGACTCATCCTGATAGAATGGAAACCAAGAAGTATTGTAGATTCTGCAAAACACATACATTGCACAAAGAAACCAAATAATCAGCCGTTCTAGCATGGGAGGTCGAAATGGGAGATTCCGCAGAAAAACAGAAGCGCCCCAGTTTCTTCAAAGGCGCAAAAGCTGAATTTAAGAAAATTTCATGGCCGGACAGACAATCCACATTGAAGCAATCCGTAGCGGTTGTTGCAATTTCAGTTGTAGTTGGTGTGATTATTGCGGTGCTGGATTATTTTATTCAGTACGGCGTAAACTTCTTAACATCATTATAGAGCGAGGGTGATTGTATGGCAGAGGCAAAATGGTATGTAGTCCATACCTATTCAGGATATGAGAACAAGGTCAAAGCCAATATCGAGAAGACCATAGAGAACAACAAGAATCTGGCAGAACAGATTCTTGAAGTAAGAGTCCCTATGCAGGATGTGGTGGAACTGAAGGACGGAGCCCGCAAGACGGTATCCAAGAAGATGTTCCCCGGATACGTACTTCTTAATATGGAAATGAACGATGATACCTGGTATGTCGTTCGTAATACCCGTGGCGTGACCGGATTCGTAGGTCCCGGAAGTAAACCTGTACCTCTTACAGAAGCTGAGATGAAGCCTTTGGGCATTAAGACCGAAAATGTATCGATCGACTTTGGCGAGGGCGACAGCATTGCTGTTGTGGCCGGAGTATGGAAAGATACTGTCGGCGTGGTGCAGAAACTGGACTATGGCAAACAGACAGCTACGATCAATGTAGAACTGTTTGGAAGAGAGACCCCTGTGGAAATCAGCTTTGCAGAGGTCAGAAAGCTTTAAGAAAGCTTACAAAGATATTTTCTTCCGGAGATATTCGGAATAAAATATAAACTCTCGGATCCGCAAGGGCCTGAGAGAGGCAGCACAAAAGGAACGGCAACGTTCCAGTGGGAGCAGGAGGCAAGCAACAAGGCAGCCTGCGCCGAATTACCACATTATAGGAGGTGCCACAATGGCAAAGAAAGTAGAAGGATATATCAAGTTACAGATCCCTGCCGGCAAAGCAACACCGGCTCCCCCTGTTGGTCCTGCACTTGGACAGCACGGGGTGAACATCGTTGAATTTACAAAGCAGTTCAACGCAAGAACAGCAGACAAGGGAGATCTTATCATTCCCGTAGTTATTACTGTATATGCAGACAGAAGCTTTAGTTTCGTTACAAAGACTCCCCCTGCAGCAGTACTGTTAAAGAAAGCCTGCAACATCAAGTCCGGTTCCGGCGTTCCCAACAAGACCAAGGTAGCTACCATTTCCAAGGCTAAGCTTCAGGAGATCGCTGAGATGAAGATGCCGGATCTGAATGCAGCAAGCCTGGAAGCAGCTATGAGCATGATCGCTGGTACTGCACGCAGCATGGGTATTGTTGTTGAGGAGTAACTTATAAATATTTGGGAGGCAATCGACAATGAGATTGCCGCTGGAACCTAGGAGGTAAAATAATGAAACATGGTAAGAAATATACCGAAGCTGCCAAGCTGGTAGATCGCGCTACATTCTATGAGCCTAACGATGCTATCGCTCTGGTTAAGAAAACTGCAACTGCTAAATTCGATGAGACCATCGAGGTTCACATCAGAACCGGTTGTGACGGACGTCATGCTGAGCAGCAGATCCGTGGCGCAGTTGTACTGCCTAACGGAACTGGTAAGACTGTAAAAGTTCTGGTATTCGCAAAAGGCGATAAGATCAACGAGGCTGAAGCAGCAGGCGCTGATTATGTTGGCGGCGAGGAGCTGATCCCGAAGATCCAGAACGAAGGATGGCTGGACTTCGACGTTGTAGTAGCAACCCCTGATATGATGGGTGTTGTAGGTCGTCTGGGTAAGGTTCTCGGACCTAAGGGCTTAATGCCTAACCCTAAGGCTGGTACCGTAACCATGGATGTAACCAAGGCAGTTAACGATATCAAAGCCGGTAAGATCGAGTACAGACTTGACAAGACCAACATCGTGCATGTTCCCGTTGGTAAGGCTTCTTTCACTGAGGAAGCTCTGCAGGAGAACTTCAACGCACTTATGGACGCTATCGTAAAAGCTAAGCCCAGCGCATTAAAGGGTCAGTATCTGAGAAGCATCACTCTGACCAGCACCATGGGCCCCGGCGTTAAGGTTAGCGTAGCAAAGTTCTAATCTGATCTCTAATCTAATTAGATAACGAATGCTAAAGAGCCGCTTCACTGCTTACAGTGAGGCGGTTTTTGCAAAAAAAACATTTTGCAAAAAATACTAAATAATCCTTGACAAGCACAGTCTCCTATGCTATTCTATCTGAGGTTGTAAAACCATGCCGAAGACAGCAGGTGCAAGGGAGACCGAGCGTAAGTCCTGCCGAGGAGATAAGTATGATGATATCATCTCTCTGTGTCTTCACAGAGAGTTTTTTTTACTTTATAGGATTTTATCCTATAAAGCAAAACGCTCCGCGAGGATCGCACTGCGGCGAAGTGGAATATATCGCTAAAGCGATTCGCCGCAGGCGTAGAATCCTGCGAGCAGGATTCTATTTATATTCTTCTTATCGGCACAAAATCTATAAGGAGGTAAAGAAATGGCAAAAGTTGAATTAAAACAGCCTGTAGTAGAAGAGATTTCTGCTGGTATCAAAGATGCCCAGTCTGTAGTTCTGGTAGACTACCGTGGACTTACTGTTGAGCAGGATACCCAGTTACGTAAGAGCTTACGTGAGGCAGGAGTTAGCTACAAGGTTTACAAGAACACCATGATGAACTTCGCGTTCAAGGGTACACAGTTCGAAGGTCTGTCCGAGTATCTGGAAGGACCCAGCGCAATGGCTTACTCTACCGAGGATGCAACCGCTCCTGCAAGAGTACTGGCTCAGTTCGCTAAGACTGCTGATAAGCTTGAGATCAAGGCCGGTGTGGTAGAAGGTACTGTTTATGATGCTAAGGGTATGGCTGCAATCGCTAACATCCCTTCCAGAGACGTACTCATCTCCAAACTGCTTGGCAGCTTACAGAGTCCTATCACCAATTTTGCACGTGTTATGAATCAGCTGGCTGAAAAAGGCGGCGCAGCAGCTTGCGAAGCAGCAGCACCCGCAGAAGAAGCACCCGCAGCTGAATAATAATTGCAGCTAATTGACAATCAATCAAAATATTTCAAATGGAGGAAATTAAAATGGCTAAATTAACAGCACAGGAATTAATCGATGCTATCAAAGAGTTATCTGTATTAGAGTTAAATGATCTCGTAAAGGCTTGCGAGGAGGAGTTCGGCGTATCTGCAGCAGCTGGCGTTGTTGTAGCAGCAGCTGGCCCTGCTGAAGCAGCAGAAGAGAAGACTGAGTTCGACGTAGAGCTGACCGAGGTTGGCGCTGAGAAGGTTAAGGTTATCAAGGTTGTTCGTGAAGTAACCGGTCTGGGCCTGAAGGAAGCTAAGGACGTAGTTGACGGAGCTCCTAAGGTTGTTAAGGAAGGCGCTTCTAAGGAAGAGGCTGAGGACATCAAGAAGAAGCTTGAGGAAGTTGGCGCAAAGGTTACTCTGAAGTAATTTTTAACCAGTATATGACGGACCATGTGCCGGCACCTGCCGGTGCATGGTTCTTTCTTATTTATTATTTTCTAAATTATTCATTTTTTCAAAAATATTCAAAAAAATTCCTTGACGCTATTTTATCATTGTGCTATTATGGATAGTGCACTATTGTGCGGTGCTATGCTTATTTGTCATGCATAAAATTTGACGTTTATATATACTGCATTGTTGCCGACGCAAAATAGGCTTTAAATCTGAAAGAACGGGGTGAAATGTCAATGGAAAAGAACAGAATACGTCCGATTGCCGGTACCAAGGTTATGCGTATGAGTTATTCAAGACAAAAAGAGGTTTTAGAGATGCCCAACCTGATCGAGGTCCAGAAGGACTCTTATCAGTGGTTTTTAGACGAAGGCTTGAAGGAAGTCTTTGACGACATCTCTCCGATCGCTGACTACAGCGGTGCCTTAAGTCTGGAATTTGTGGATTTTGAACTCTGCAAAGACGACGTGAAGTATTCTATCGAAGAGTGTAAAGAGAGAGATGCTACATTCGCAGCACCTCTTAAGGTTAAGGTTCGCCTTTATAACAAGGAGAAGGAAGAGATCAGTGAGCATGAGATTTTCATGGGCGATCTTCCGCTGATGACTGAGACCGGTACTTTTGTGATCAACGGCGCGGAACGTGTCATCGTCAGCCAGTTGGTTCGTTCTCCCGGCATCTACTACGGAATCGGACATGATAAGATCGGTAAGAAGCTGTTCACCTGTACCGTGATCCCGAACCGTGGAGCATGGCTGGAGTACGAGACGGATTCCAACGACGTCTTCTATGTACGCGTGGACAGAACCCGTAAGGTTCCCATCACTGTATTGATCCGTGCACTGGGCATCGGTACCAATGACGAGATCCGCGAACTCTTCGGTGACGAACCTAAGATCGAGGCAAGCTTTACCAAGGACACTGCTGAGAATTATCAGGAGGGTCTGTTAGAGTTATATAAAAAGATCCGTCCCGGTGAGCCTTTAAGTGTTGAAAGTGCAGAAAGCCTGATCAACGCTATGTTCTTCGACCCCAGAAGATATGATTTAGCCAAAGTCGGCAGATATAAATTTAATAAGAAGTTAGCTCTGAAGAATCGTATCCGTCATCAGATCCTGGCTGCTGATGTGGTAGATCCTTCCACCGGTGAAGTGATCGCATCCGCAGGAGACAAGGTGACCGCAGAGCTGGCAGATACCATTCAGAACAGCGCCGTTCCTTTCGTATATATTCAGACAGAGGAGAAGAACGTAAAGGTACTGTCGAACCTGATGGTAGATCTGACTCATTATGTAGATTGCAATCCCAGAGATTTCGGTATTCATGAGCTGGTATATTATCCGGTTCTGGCACAGATCCTGGAAGAGTTCGGCGATGATCCCGAGAAGCTGGCAGAAGCGATCAAGAAGAATGTACATGAACTGGTACCCAAGCATATTACCAAGGAAGATATTCTGGCTTCCATTAACTATAACATGCATCTGGAGTATGGTCTGGGCAATGATGACGATATCGATCATCTGGGCAACAGACGTATCCGTGCGGTAGGTGAACTGCTGCAGAACCAGTATCGTATCGGTCTGTCCAGAATGGAGAGAGTGGTACGCGAGCGTATGACCACACACGATGCTGAGGAGATCTCTCCCCAGTCTCTGATCAATATCAAACCCGTAACCGCAGCAGTGAAGGAATTCTTCGGATCTTCCCAGCTGTCTCAGTTTATGAATCAGAATAACCCTCTGGGTGAGCTGACCCACAAGAGACATCTGTCTGCACTGGGTCCCGGCGGTCTGTCCAGAGATCGTGCCGGATTCGAAGTTCGAGATGTACATTATTCCCATTACGGAAGAATGTGCCCTATCGAGACTCCCGAAGGTCCTAACATTGGTCTGATCAACTCTCTTGCAAGTTATGCAAGAATTAATGAATATGGTTTCGTAGAGGCTCCTTATCGTAAGATCGACAAGTCCGATCCCAAGAACCCCCGCGTTACCGACGAAGTAGTCTACATGACTGCGGACGAAGAAGATAATTATCATGTAGCACAGGCGAACGAAGCACTGGATGCAGAAGGACATTTCGTGAGAAAATCCGTCTCCGGACGTTATCTGGATGAGACACAGGAATATCCCAGGGAAATGTTTGATTACATGGATGTATCCCCGAGAATGGTATTCTCTGTGGCTACTGCACTGATTCCTTTCCTGCAGAACGACGATGCGAACCGTGCACTGATGGGATCCAACATGCAGCGTCAGGCCGTGCCTCTTCTGAGCACCGAAGCACCTGTAGTAGGTACCGGTATGGAAGAAAAGGCAGCAGTAGACTCCGGTGTCTGCGTGGTAGCCAAGAAAGCGGGAACCATCAGTTATGTATCTTCCAAGACTATCCGCATTGATTATGATGACGGTGAGAAGGAAGAGATCCATCTGACCAAATTCTCCCGCAGTAACCAGTCCAACTGCTACAATCAGAAGCCTATCGTATTCAAGGGCGATCATGTGGCACAGGGACAGGTCATTGCAGACGGACCTTCCACTTCCGAAGGTGAGCTGGCACTGGGTAAGAACCCTCTGATCGGTTTCATGACCTGGGAAGGTTACAACTACGAGGATGCAGTTCTGTTAAGTGAGAGACTGGTACGTGATGATGTGTATACTTCCGTTCATATTGAGGAGTATGAGGCAGAAGCACGTGACACTAAGCTGGGACCGGAAGAGATCACCCGTGATGTACCCGGTGTCGGTGATGATGCACTGAAGGATCTGGATGACAGAGGTATCATTCGTATCGGTGCAGAGGTTCGTGCCGGTGATATCCTGGTGGGTAAAGTTACTCCTAAGGGAGAGACCGAACTGACTGCGGAAGAGAGATTGCTGCGTGCCATCTTCGGTGAGAAGGCAAGAGAAGTAAGAGATACCTCCTTAAAGGTACCTCATGGTGAATATGGTATCGTAGTGGATGCCAAGGTATTTACCCGTGAGAACAGCGATGAGCTGGCACCCGGAGTAAACCAGGCAGTCCGCATTTACATTGCGCAGAAGAGAAAAATCTCTGTTGGTGATAAGATGGCAGGCCGTCATGGTAACAAGGGTGTCGTTTCCCGCGTGCTTCCTGTAGAAGATATGCCTTATCTGCCCAACGGACGTCCTCTGGACATCGTGCTGAATCCTCTGGGCGTGCCTTCCCGTATGAATATCGGACAGGTCCTGGAGATCCACCTTTCCCTGGCTGCCAAGGCACTGGGCTTCAATGTGGCAACCCCTGTCTTCGATGGCGCAAACGAGAAAGATATTATGGATACGTTGGATCTTGCCAACGATTATGTAAATCTTCCTTTCGACGATGCAGAGAGTGCAGAGTGGAAGGAAAAGGGTCAGGAGACTACTGCAGACGGTAGGCCCTGGTCCGGAGAGACCTTTACCAGCAAGCATGGTGAGGAGCTTCTCCCTGAAGTTATGCAGTATCTGTCCGAGAACAGAGACCACAGAGGTGTATGGAAGGGAGTTCCCATTTCCAGAGACGGTAAGGTACGTCTGCGTGACGGTAGAACCGGTGAATACTTCGATGGTCCCGTAACCATCGGACACATGCATTACCTGAAACTGCATCATCTGGTAGACGATAAGATCCACGCACGTTCTACCGGACCGTACTCCCTGGTAACACAGCAGCCTCTGGGTGGTAAAGCTCAGTTCGGTGGCCAGCGTTTCGGAGAGATGGAAGTATGGGCTCTGGAGGCGTATGGTGCATCCTACACCCTGCAGGAGATCCTGACAGTGAAGTCCGATGATGTGGTTGGTCGTGTTAAGACTTACGAAGCAATCATTAAGGGAGACAATATCCCTGAGCCCGGTATTCCCGAGTCCTTCAAGGTTCTGCTGAAAGAGCTGCAGGCACTGGGTCTGGATGTCAGAGTGTTGCGTGAGGATCAGACCGAGGTCGAGATCATGGAGACCGTCGATTACGGTGATACCGATTACCGTTATGAGATGGAGGGTGATCGTAAGTATGATGACGATTACGACAAGGGCTCCCTTGGCGAGATGGGCTATCAGTCACAGGAGTTTGACGACAACGGCGAACTGGTGAATTCCGAAGACGACTATGTGGAAGACGATTACACCGATGATAGCTTTGACGGCAGTGATGATGAATTTTAATGCTTTGTATAGAAGGGAGTGCCATTAATGTCAGAAACAAAAAATGAAACAACCTATCAGCCTATGACATTTGATGCCATCAAGATCGGATTAGCTTCCCCGGAGAAAATCCGGGAGTGGTCCCATGGCGAGGTATTAAAGCCGGAGACAATTAACTATAGAACACTGAAACCCGAGAGAGACGGTCTGTTCTGTGAGAGAATCTTTGGACCCAGCAAAGACTGGGAATGTCATTGTGGTAAATATAAGAAGATCAGATATAAGGGCGTTGTCTGCGACAGATGTGGTGTAGAAGTTACCAAAGCCAGCGTACGTAGAGAGCGTATGGGACATATCGAGCTTGCTGCTCCGGTATCCCATATCTGGTACTTCAAAGGTATCCCCAGCCGTATGGGTCTGATCCTGGATCTGTCTCCCAGAATCCTGGAAAAGGTTCTGTACTTCGCGTCCTATATTGTTCTGGATCCGGGAACCACCAACCTTGAGTACAAGGCAGTGTTGTCTGAGAAGGAATATCAGGATGCAAGAGAGACCTGGGGCAACAAGTTCCGTGTAGGCATGGGTGCGGAAGCTATCAAAGAGCTGCTGCAGGCCATTGACCTGGAGAAGGATGCAGCAGAACTGAAGACCGGCCTGAAGGAATCCTCCGGTCAGAAGCGTGCCCGCATCATTAAGAGACTGGAAGTCGTGGAAGCTTTCCGTGAGTCCGGAAATAAGCCCGAATGGATGATCATGGATGTTATTCCTGTTATCCCTCCCGATCTTCGTCCTATGGTACAGTTGGATGGTGGACGTTTTGCAACCTCCGACCTGAATGATTTGTACAGAAGGATCATCAACCGTAATAACCGTCTGAAGAGACTGTTAGAGCTTGGTGCTCCCGATATTATCGTACGTAACGAGAAGAGAATGCTGCAGGAAGCAGTAGATGCTCTGATCGATAACGGCAGACGCGGACGTCCCGTTACCGGCCCCGGTAACAGAGCACTGAAGTCTCTGTCCGATATGTTAAAGGGTAAGACCGGTCGTTTCCGTCAGAACCTGTTAGGTAAGCGTGTAGACTATTCCGGACGTTCCGTTATCGTCGTAGGACCGGAACTGAAAATTTATCAGTGTGGTCTGCCCAAGGAAATGGCAATTGAACTGTTCAAGCCTTTTGTAATGAAAGAGCTGGTAGCCAAGGGAATCAGCCAGAATATCAAAAATGCCAAGAAGCTGGTAGAGAGACTGGATACGCAGGTATGGGATGTGCTGGAAGAGGTGATCAAGGAACATCCTGTTATGCTGAACCGTGCACCGACACTGCACAGACTTGGTATTCAGGCATTTGAGCCGATCCTGGTAGAAGGTAAGGCAATCAAACTGCATCCCCTGGTATGTACCGCATTCAACGCGGATTTCGACGGAGACCAGATGGCTGTACATCTTCCTCTGTCCCAGGAGGCACAGGCAGAGTGTCGTTTCCTGCTGCTGTCTCCCAATAACTTACTGAAGCCTTCCGATGGTGGTCCTGTAGCCGTTCCTTCCCAGGATATGGTACTCGGTATCTACTATCTGACCCAGGAGAGACCCGGTTCTATTGGTGAAGGTAAGTATTTCAAGAGCGTAAACGAAGCAATTCTGGCATATGAGAACCAGGCGCTGACACTGCATTCCCGCATTCATGTCCGCATGAGCAAGGTAAATGCAGCAGGTGAGACGATCACCGGAACGGTAGAGTCTACACTGGGACGTTTCATCTTCAATGAGATTCTGCCTCAGGATCTGGGATTTGTAGACAGAAGTGATCCCGAGAACTTCCTGAAGCTGGAAGTAGACTTCCATGTAGGAAAGAAGCAGCTGAAGCAGATCCTGGAGAAGGTCATCAATACTCACGGAGCATCCAAGACCGCAGAAGTACTGGATGACGTTAAGGCAATCGGTTATAAGTACTCTACCAGAGCCGCTATGACCGTATCCATTTCCGATATGACTGTGCCCGAGAAGAAGGGCGAGATGCTGGCAGCCGCACAGGCAACCGTAGACAAGATCGCAAGCAACTTCAGACGTGGTCTGATCACTGAGGAAGAGCGTTATCGTGCAGTCGTAGAGACCTGGAACGAGACCGATAAAGAGCTGACCGATGTACTGCTGTCCGGTCTGGATAAATACAATAACATCTTCATGATGGCAGACTCCGGTGCGCGTGGTTCCAGTCAGCAGATCAAACAGCTGGCAGGTATGCGTGGACTGATGGCGGATACCACAGGTAGAACCATCGAGCTGCCCATCAAATCAAACTTCCGTGAAGGTCTGGATGTACTGGAATACTTCATGTCCGCGCATGGTGCACGTAAAGGTATGTCCGATACCGCGCTGCGTACCGCAGACTCCGGTTATCTGACCAGACGAATGGTTGATGTATCTCAGGAGCTTTCTATCCGTGAAGTAGACTGCTGCGAGGGTCAGGCAGAGATCCCCGGTATGGTAGTCAAGGCATTCATGGATGGTAAAGAGACCATTGAAGGCCTGAAAGACAGAATCACAGGCAGATATTCCTGTGAGGATATTTATGATAAAGACGGTAACATGATCGTTAAACACAACCACATGATCACCCCCAGCCGTGCAGCTAAGATCCTCAGCGTAGGTGTAAATGCACAGGGTGAGCCTATTGAGGAAGTGAAGATCCGTACGATCCTGACCTGCCGTTCTCACGTTGGTATCTGTGCAAAATGTTACGGTGCCAACATGGCAACCGGTGAAGCTGTACAGGTAGGTGAAGCAGTCGGTATTATCGCTGCACAGTCTATCGGTGAGCCCGGTACCCAGCTGACCATGAGAACCTTCCATAGTGGTGGTGTCGCAGGTGACGATATCACACAGGGTCTTCCCCGTGTCGAGGAGCTGTTCGAGGCCAGAAAGCCGAAGGGACTTGCGATCATCGCTGAGTTCGGCGGTAAGGCGGAGATCCGTGATACCAAGAAGAAACGTGAAGTAGTAATTACCAATGAGGAGACCGGAGAATCCAAGGCATACCTGATTCCTTACGGTTCCCGTATCAAGGTAATGGATGGCCAGGTATTAGAGGCCGGTGATGAACTGACCGAAGGTAGTGTAAACCCTCACGATCTGCTGAAGATCAAGGGAATCCGTGTCGTACAGGATTACATGCTGCGTGAAGTACAGCGTGTATACCGTTTACAGGGTGTAGATATCGCCGATAAGCATATCGAAGTCCTGGTACGTCAGATGCTGAAGAAAGTCCGTATCGAGAATAACGGAGACACCGAATTCCTGCCCGGTACTCTGGTAGATGTTCTGGATTTCGAAGAAATGAATGAGAAGCTGACCGCAGAAGGTAAAGAGCCTGCAGAAGGCAAGCGTATCATCCTTGGTATTACCAAGGCAGCACTGGCTACCGAATCCTTCCTGTCCGCAGCATCCTTCCAGGAGACCACTAAGGTACTGACAGAGGCTGCTATCAAGGGTAAGGTTGATAATCTGATCGGTCTGAAGGAGAACGTTATCATTGGTAAACTGATCCCTGTAGGAACCGGTATGAAGAGATATCGTAATACCAGACTGAGCACCGATGATGTGGAAACCATTGATTTCAGTGGCGACATGTATGGTGATGATGCAGAACTGAATCTGAGTGACGGAACAGATCCGGAAGCTGAGAATACAGATGTTAACACCGATGCAGAGACTGTGGAAGTGGGAACAGATGCTGATAACCAGTAAAAAAAGAAAAGATCTTATAAAAAAGCTCTCCGGGGATTCCCCAGGGAGCTTTTTTTAGCTGGAAATTACTGTAAGTCCTCTGTATTCAGTACCTGCCAGGCGGTGATCTGGTAAAAGGTGTCATCCGCAGACAGAGGGTATAAGATCTCAATGGTAACCTGTAAGGATTGCAGATCGGAAATAGGTATCACATATGACTTTCCGTGTCCTACGGAACCGTAATACGCATCCTCGCTGTCGGAGGCTTCGTAGACGCGACGCAGCGTATTGTCCATACCGGCCAGAGACTGCTCTGCCTGATTGCAGGCATCATAGTAGGCAGTAGTACGTTCCAAAACGCGGGTGCTGAGCCTGCTGTCAGCATTAGCACTGACAATAGACAGTACGGCAAAGGATACCAGACAGAGGATCACGAATACCAGCAGGATCGAAGCGGAGCCAATATTCATACCAAATTGTTTTTTCTTTGAAGAATTACTCATGGTCCCCCCTCCTCTCTGCGGTGTGATGCATGACAGAAATTGTATAAATAGGCATCTCCGGTGCAGACAAGTCATACACGGTGATCTGGGCTTCCATGATACCGGTACCTTCCGCCGGAGTATGTACCAGCTCGGCCTGATAGCTGCCGCCATTTTCTGCGGAACAGAGGTTCCAGCAGCTGTCAAAAGTAAGTCGGAGTGTATCGTCGCTGATCTGTTCCGAAGGAGAGAACAAATCCTGCATGGCATTTATGTCGCCCTCCAGCGCGAGGTACGATTCCGCCAGATTCTGTGCCTGGATGACAGCATGGTTCTGATTTACTGTCTGTGTGCTCAGCAGATGGGACTTGGCAAACAGCTGGATACATACGGCGCTGGCCAGGGAGAAAAACAGGATCGCTATGATCATTTCCATTAAAAATAAACTGGATCTGGAATGTTTCATAATAAGTTCGGAATCCTTTCTGCCCGGTGTTTATTCCGTGGCATTACAGTGAATATGGATATAAAAGGTGTGGAACTCTCCGGAAGCCGTTTGCAGGGATGCACGGATCAGATCATTAGAGACATAGGAAAATGTCAGGTCCTTAAGCTCCATGATGTCCGCACCGGCAGGCAGGACCTGTCCGCCGAGAGAAGTCCCTTCCCGCATAAAGAGCTCTTTTAAATGTCCGTCGTAGAAATAGAGGTAGGTACAGTAGGTCTCATCCTCGATCCGGGAAAGCATGCAGAGAGCCGGGGTATCTTCCAGCGTGGCCAGAGAGATACTGTCCGTGGTATCATTCTGCCGGACTTTTTCCAGGATATAGGACACGGCAGTCCTGCTTTCGTAATTGACACCCATATCTTCCACGGTGTGCTGGTATACATCCGCTCCGATGGTAACGAGCGCCAGCGCGGAGACGGCGAATACACCGAACAATGCCAGAACGAACAAGATATCCACAATAAAATGTTTTTCCTGATTTCTATTGTTCATAATGTCAGAAACTCCTTTAGTGAGCGCCGGTTCTGCGGAGTACGGTGACTTCCGGAAGAAGGTTGCTGCCATAGTATTCATAGTCAACAAAAAAACTGTTCTTATCATACAACAGACCGTAGTGCTGCTCCAGATATTCCAGAGAAGGAGGATAACAGCCTTCTACGGCATAGCATTGAGAAATGCTGCGTCCCAGGGCAGTTTCCAGACTTTCCTGCTGCTTGGTCAAAGTAGATTCACTAACGGATCCAATTCCCTGTAAAAACAGAACAAACAATACCAGAAATGCCAAAATCGGAAGCAGATAGACCAGTTTGCGTCCGAAGGACATACTTTTTTGCTCAAAACGATTCATGATATCACTCCTATCCGATGCTGGTCATAATACCCATAAGAGGCAGGATGACCGATAACAGGATCAGACCGACGATCACTGACAGAATGATGACAAGGGTCGGTTCCAGAACGGCGATGATGGACTGTAATCTGCGGTTGGTATTTTCCTCATAGCGGTCTGCGATTTTTCGAAGGACCATATCTACGTTACCACTGCGGAAACCTACGGATACCATCTGAGAATACAGGTGATTGAAAATACCTGCACCGGTCAATGCTTCCGCAAAATTGGCACCGGCATGAATGGCTTCTTTGCAGTTTAAAATCTTCTGTTTCATTTTCTCATTGCCTACCAGTGCAGCCACCATGTCCAGACTGGAATAGGTATCCATACCACTGCTCAGAGTCAGGGCCATACCGCTTGCAAAACGCTCGCAGGCCACACTCTCATAAAAACGCCTTGTCAGAGGAAACCAGTTCAGAAAACGCGCGGTAGTACGCTTGCCACCCTGGGTTCTGGTGGCGAAAAGATACAGAAGCAGTATCACGCACAGAATACTTACGAAGATAAAGGAATAACGGTTCAGATGATTGCCGAGACGTAAGAGGGACGCGGCAAACCCCGTCATCTCACTGCCAAGCTCCACATAGACCTGCTCGAAGATCGGCATAACACGGCTGACCAGCACTACGATGACAGCAGCCATCATGGCGATCATAATAAAGGGGTAAGTTACGGCATCCCGGATACTGTTGGCGATGGCATCTTCTTTTTCGTAATAATCTGCCAGAGAATTCATGCAGACATCCAGATTACCGGATTCCTCGCCCAGAGCGATCATATGCAGACAGTAATCGGGAAATACTCCCGTGGCTTCCAGAGCCTTGTGAAAACTTTCTCCCTGCCGGCATACGGTAAGGATCTGGTCGAAGATCGCCTTCCCCTCAGGCGACTGTGCATCACTTTGCAGGATGGCCATGCCCTCCACCGGAGGAATGCCTGCCTGAAACAGCATGGCAGACTGATTGCAGAAAGAAGCGATCTCTTCATTAGAAAGTAATTTTTGTTCTGTGGTCTTCATGTCGTTTTGTTCCCTTTCACTAATACATTTTCTGAAGGATATAATTGCTGCCGTCACCGATGAACTTTTTCAGCGTCTTGTTATCCGTGTTGGCACCGAAGGTAGGATCCACCAGGGTCCAGACATTGCCGTCGAATTCGATGATGCCGTTCAGCCAACCGGTGTCGGCGGTGTAGACGCTGATCCAGGCGTGATAGGCATCCTGCGCGTATCCGACCTCCAGTCTGGTAGGGATCCGCTGGCTTCTGAGCATGCTCGCCATAACGGCGGCATAGTCCAGACAAATACCGGTGCCGGAATCCAAAATGGCATCTACGTCGGAAGTATAGCCGGTGGGGGGATCGGAAGCCTTATCGTAGTCGTAGGTAATATTTCCGGTGATATAATCATAGATCCGGGTGATCACCTCCAGATCGGAGGATGCACCTTCCGCCAGTTCCTGCCCCTTGGCAACGACTTTGCTGTCTGCCGTAAAATTCACGTACTGATTAGGATAGAGAAAAGGACTGAATTCATCCGGGATCTGTACGTCCAGATCCGCATACAGGCAGGTGGCATAGTTCGTACCGGAAATATTTTCGTAGATCGTCACATCATAATATCCGTCGCCCGAGGAGAGAGGAAACGTCTCGTAGCCGCCTCCGTGCAGATCATAGGTATAGACAACGGTGTCGGGACCGGTGATGCGCAGTTTGACTTTGGGACAGGTGCCGGTATAATTGGCACAGACATAGCCATCGGACATATGAGAATAATCGATGACAGCTACATCATTGGACACCACCGCGGTGCCGTCGGCCTGTGGTACGAGGCAGACAGGAGTGGCATCCCGCAGAGGTCCCACAGGGGAAGTGTTTTCCGTGTCCGGGGAAGCAGTCTCCGGGGAAGAGGTGTCGGTATCCGCAGAAGCGGGATCTGCGGAGGACTGGTCGTCGTAAGTGCCTGTCACAGAAGCATCCACAGGCAGAGAGTCAGAAGCGGAACCGCAGGCGCACAGACCCATGGCCATACAATATGTAATTAATAAAATGCGCAGCCGCGCAGATGATCTTGGTATCCGCATAGAAATCATTACATCCTGTTGTTATTGTGCCAGGCCCGTTACATTATCGGGAGTAAAGAGCAGGTGGAGGGTCTCACCGTTTTTTACGGGAACATAAATATTGGCTTCCTCAGAAAGAAAAGGGAAATTGATCACACCCTTGGAGGTGTCTACGGAGAGCGGTTCGATGATCTCGCCGGACAGCGTCTCCATAAAAGCCTCGTCATAGAGAATGTTATCTCCGGTAAATTTAAGGCTTAAAACATTATTCTCCACATAATCCAGAGTAAGCTCCGCGGGAGCGGGGGCAAACATTTTCTCGTTAAATTCGGAGAGCGGAACGATGACTAAGGGCGACAGAAACGTCAGCACGAAGATCACCGCTGTGGCAACGATCAGACGATTATAGGAAGCGGCATTTACTTTTTTACGAAGTACCAGCTTGTCAAAAGGAATGGTATTGACCGGTTGGTTACAGGTGGACAGGATATTCTGCAGAGCATTATTGGCAGTCGTCATGTCCAGTTCATATCGGTTCTTTTTATGAAAAAACATAATCTGTTATCCTTTCATTCTTTCTTTCAAATGATCCTGTCCGGAGGCAATATAGCGTTTGACGCTGCTGCGGCTGATCTCCATGGCTGCAGCGATCTCTTCGAGCTTCATGTCGTTATAGTAGCGCATGATCAGGACCTGCTTCTCATTGAAAGGAAGCTGCTCTAAGGCGTCCGCCAGCCGGGAATATTCATCCTTCTGCTGGTAGTGCAGTTCCGGATTGGTGTCCAGATGGGGGTCCTGGACGATATCCAGAATCTCCTGGCTCAAGACCTGGCAGTCGTTCTGTGGTCGGTTCTTCTGAGTCATGTCATAGCAGACGTGGAAGCAGATGCGGTTCAGCCAGGCGATAAAAACCGTGGGATCATTCAGTTTTCCAATGTTTTTCAGAGCCAGTATGTAGACCTCCTGCATAGCGTCCTGAGCGAGAAAGTCATCTCTCAGATAATGCCTGGTGTAGTTGTATACTTTATTATAGGTAAGAGCATACAATTCCGCGAAGGCATCCGAGTCGCTGTGCTGGGCACGGATCACAAGACCGGCAATGTAAGGAATGTTCATGTCTTTCATGCGTTCGTCTCACTGCTTGGTTAACGGGTTCCTTAAGCGTGGAGCTTATTGTATGTCTCTGTAAGCAGAGTGGAGAAATACTCTGCATGTGCTTCTTCATTTAAAATATATGCGTACTTGATCTGAATGGGCGCATTGCTGTGCTCTTCGTTATATTCCCTCAGCTGCTGATCCAGACTTTCAATGAAATATTCCATGGTGTCATGGGAGCCGTGGTTGACGATCATGAGGAATTCATTGCCGCCGTTACGTCCCACCACACCGAAGGTATCACCGACACTCTCTAAGATACCGGAGAAATCCTTCAACATCTGGTCGCCCACGACATGTCCCATGGTCTGATTGATCTCCTTTAAGTTGGTGATGGTGACCATATAGCAGGCTACATGCTCCAGAGATTCCGGGGAGTCGTAGGTCTCAAAGACCACATCCAGTCCGTGTCTGTTGGGAATGCCGGTCAGATGATCCAGGAAAGCCGCACGGTTCAGCGCGTGGCTTTCTTCGGCAAAGGTGCGCAATTTATAAAAATCGTATAACAGCCATATCAGATTAAATAAAGCAAGGATCCAGGAAAGTGTGCATAGAATAAACAGGGTCCGGTCTTCGAAAAGCTTCGTGCCCAACGCCGGGTTCAGGGTCAGCACCAGAACATACGTAGCTTCCAATAGAAGCAGAAGGACTAACTGCACGGTTTTGGTGTTACGGAAGGTTTTTACGAATTTCTTTTTCTGTATCATAGGGTCGCTCCTTTAAAAGCCTGTGTCATGATTTTCTTTGGATGTATTATAGCATATTGTCTGTCAGAAAAAAAGATAACGATGCCTGCCTTCACTAATTTGAATTTAAAAACTTAGATTTTTTGAAACTTTTTTTAAAATTAAATAAAAAAATTTGACCCTTTTTTTTGAGATGAGCCGTCTTAATAATTAGAAAGACACAAAAGGAGCGGTTTTACCGGCAACTCCGGAAGAAAGGAGCAGAAGGGGACGATGGAAGAACGAAGGAGGATCGACCGTGTTGGCTATCAGGCTAAGAGCGTTATCGTAGTATGTGATTCGGGAGAGAGCATTTTTGTCGAAACATGCAATGTCAGCCCACTGGGCATAGCTTTTACGATGCCGGCCGGATCTCCTGACCTTAAGGGGAAAGACATCATAATCGTAGCGGATACGATGATCATGTATGCAGATGTCACCAGACAGGAGGAGCAAGAAGACGGAGATTTTAAAGTAGCTATTTCGGCAAAGAAGTTCACGCCGGAGGTACTGCAGTATTTATTTGAACATATTGTTGAAAAATAGAATGGAGAGGAAAATTCATATGAGAAAAAACAGTAAGAACGAAAAAGTGATTCGTGCTATGGCGATCGGCATTTCCGCAATGTTGATGGCATCTTCCCCGCTGACTGCACTGGCAGCAGAGGGAGAGGGCACCACGCCTGAAGGCAATGAGGATAAGAACATTACCGTGACACCGGAAGCCGGTATTGCTGACCAGGCACAGGCAGCTGCAAAAGAGGCTGACAAGGCAGTAGAAACGGCAGAAAAGAGTGCTACTGATGTGAAGTCGGAAGTGGCTGACCAGGTAGTGGCAGGGGAAGCTAAGGATACGCAGGGCAAGGATCTGTCTCAGGCTGTTCTGGATGCCAATGTCAAAGTAGAGGATAAGACCGTGGAGGGCGGTTCTTCCCTGAAGGACGCAGAGTCTGCTGTGGAGAGTGCAGATACCAAACTTGGCGTTGCAGAAGCAAATGATAAGCTTTCCGACGCAGAACTGAATAAGGCAACTGATGCAGCGGCAAATGCAGGACAGACTGCGGCAGAAGCAAAGGATGCCATGCAGGCTGCCCAGAATAAGGTAAATGGACAGATCGAGAATATCAAGGATGCTGCTTCTATCACCGATGCCAATGCGGCATATGAAGAAGTAAAGACTACCGTAGATCAGGCACAGGCTGATTTCGATGCAAAGCTTGGGGAGTACAATACCGCCAAGACAGCTTATGAAGAGGCAGCACAGAAGGTGGCAGCTTATGAAAAGGCTTATGAGGAGGCTGTAAACAGTGCAGATGCTAACGCTGCGGCAGCAGCAGCTGAACTGGAAGCAGCGAAGACAAATGCAGAAGCACTGGCAAAGGCTCTGGAGGCTGCAAAGGGTGCAGTGGATACCTCTGCGGCAGGTGCTCTGGATATTGCAGATAAGGAAGCCCTGACTCAGGGCGACAATGGACTGAACTGGAAAAATGAGGATCAGCTTTTCATTTCCATTATGCAGAACTACTATCTGCCCGAGGTACAGAAGATCACTGCCGATGATATTAAGGTTGTCCGCAGACAGGGTGAAGACAATAATACCAAGAATTATTTTGAAGTAACCTATACCGATGAGAATGGTAATAAGCAGACAAAGTATTACAACTATGTGATGGATGACAAACAGACTTCCAAGGACAATATCGTGATCTTTGAGAAGCGAATTGAGGAAGTAAACTGGAAGACGGCGCAGGAGACCAATCCGGATCAGTATGTGAAGGGAAACGGGGATACGATCACTGTTTCCGAAGTGGAAAAAGGTCTGAAAGACGGAACTATTATTGCAGTAGATGGAAAGAAAGTGATCAAGAACGACGGAACCGAGAGTATCATTATTTCTGACAATAACCAGAAGACCGAAAACGGCGAGGTTGATACTGATGTAAATGAGGCTACCGAGAAGGAATCCTGGAAACTGGATGAGAACGGCAACCTGATCAAGACAGTGACCGCTGATGTGACCACCATCACCTATACCGATGCAAAATTCACTTCTACCGAACAGTATCAGACAGAGGCAGAGAGAGATGCTGCAGCTGCTGCAAAGGAAAAGGATTTGAAGGACGCTGCCGGCAAGGATGTAACCGTTACAGGAACAGAAAAAACGGATTATACTTATACCGGTAACGGAACCTACATTCCTACCTTTACGAAGACTGTGAATGTGAAGGATGAAGAGGTTGAATGGAAGCATACAGATAAAAAGACGGATTATGGTGTAAGAACAGAGGAAGAAGCAGTAGCAAAGGTTACGAAAGAGCAGGAGAAGGCGTTAAGCAATAAGATTAACGATGATGACGACTTATACCTGATCGGTGTAAGCAGTGATCTTAAGGTAACCGGCTATACAGAAGATCACTGGTATGATGATTCCGACTTCCTCGTATCCGGCACTGTATCCGCAACTTATGCAAAGGTCACTAAGAAGACAGTAGACCAGAGTACCTTCGGCTCCCTCTGGAATGACATCAAGGCTCTGTTTGGTAATGGAGAAACTACGAACAAGAAACTGGAAGATGCAGCCAGAAAGGCAGTCGAGGCAGATGGCGGTATTTTCGTCAGCGCTAACTGGGATGACTGGAAGCTTGGCAAGGCAACCATCCGCTATGTAGCAGGTGTCAGTGTCAAGACCGATGAGAAGACCACCGCAGCGGAGGCACAGAATGCGGTACAGGATGCAGCACTGGCACAGGCAAAAGCAAGCGGCGCAACCGGTGTGTACAATGTGAAGACCACAGATACCGATACCATTGCTCATACCAGCTATTCCTATGAGATTGATTATCTGGAGAAAACCGGAGAGACCACAACCAATACTGCTGTCAGAACTGAGACTTATGCAAATGCAGAGGTGCTGACTGGTCAGATCATCCAGAACCTGAACTATATTCAGGGCAACATCAAACTCACCCAAAAGGATGAAGCCTATCGTAAATTCGTAGATGATGCCAAGGCACTGACTGAAAAGTATCAGAAGCTGTTACAGGATGCAAAGGCAGCACAGGGTGAGGTGGAAGCAGCACAGGGCAAGGTAGATGTGCTGAAGGCAGAGATCGAAGCTCTGAAGAGTAACAGAACCAGTAACCTTGGAGCTCTGAAGGAACTGGAAGGAAAGCTGGCCGTGGCTGAACAGAACAAAAAGGATGCAGAAGATACTCTGAAGGAGATTCTGGACAGCCTGGATAAGGCAGGCGGAGAGCTGGATAAGGTGATCGAGCGTCTGACTCCCGCACCCACACCGGCAGCTCCTGCGGGCGGCGATAGCGCAGGCGGCAGCAGCGATACCGGAGAGACTGTTGTTAACCCGATTGTTCTGGCACCCGCACCGGTGGCACAGGCAACAGTAGTGACCCAGAATCAGGCAGCGGCACAGGGCGTGACGCAGATTGCTGATGAGGTAGCACCTCTTGCAGCAAATGTTGAGGAAGACACCCAGAAAACAGCAGAGGAAGCACCTAAGGCGGAAGAAGCAGTGAATATTGCAGACGAGGCTGTTCCCCTGGCAGATGTGGCTGTGGAAAGCGAACATGCAAAGATGTCCTGGTGGTGGTGGCTGATCATTCTGATCCTCGGTGCAACCGGATATGAAATGTACAAGAAGCACAATGAGAAGAAGCTGAAGGCTCAGGCAGAAAATGCAGGAGATATCGAAGAATAAAAGATAACAAAAACGACATCCATTGGGATTTCCCCTGTGGATGTCGTTTTTTAGACCTTGGAAAGCGGATTACTCGAAGAGCTCTTCGACTTTTTCCAGATCACCGTCTCCGGTCAGCAGAAGAGTCACTGTGGTCTGGGCACTGCTGATATCGGTTGTCCCCTCAACGCATAATTCACCGTCAGTATTGTAGAGAGCCCATTGGAACTCATTGACAGAGGAGGGCCAGTCTGCTTCCATAGAGATCGATTCCTGATCCGACAGGGAATCCAGATTTACCTGTTCCCCGGTCACGGGATCAATGACCGCTACCATACCGACTTCGATGCCACACATATTGACTACCGACAGGGTGAGGACCCTGGTATCCTCCGAAGTGGATTCTATGGCAGACGTATCGGAATCCGGGGAAGTATCGGCAGGCAGGGCAGCAACCGTCTCAGACGGGGAGGTGGAAGCAGTCGTGGCGGATGATGTATCATCTCCGGCAGAATTCTGACTGCATCCTCCTAATAACAGACAACAGGACAATATACTTACAGTAAACAGATGTTGTATGAAGCTTTTTTGCATAACAGTCTCCTTTGTGTGAAAATCTATATCACTATTATAGCGAATTTCCCATAATAAGTAAATTTTCGCGATGAAAATTTCCGGAAGCAGACCGGTAGGAATTCCTGAAAAAAATATCGAAAAATGTGAGCCGTTTTTCATGGATAAGTAGTCTTTATAGATAGAGACTAAGAAATAACGGAGGCGGTCGAGATGAGCGGCATGCTATATTCCATACCTGTGATTTTGACAGGTTATCGAATCGTACAAATTGAAGATGAAGCGACACCGCTTGCACAGACAGTAAAGAGTGGATATTACGGTGACACAGTAGCCGGAATGCTGGGCATTGGTGTTTTATTACTCTTGGTGATTTATTTTATATTATGCAGAAAATACCAGAAAAGAATCATAGAATTGCAGGAAAATGCACATCCCGGCTGGAACTGGTGGAAGCTTAGAAAGCAGGCAACCGAACTGGAGGATAAAAAGGCAGAAGGAATTGTCGAGGATATCCGGCGGGCAGCGCAAAGCTATATGACTGTTTAAATTGAAACAAATGAAATAGAACTGAAATAGAACTGATATAAAAAGGTCCGGGGAGCGTTCCCTGGATTTTTTTGCGATACAATACAAAAATGAAGTATTTCGTTGCTGATGTCTGACGGTAATGTTATAATTATGTATGTGGTGGTTCCGGAGACCGGTGCCATAAGCATTAAGAAAGAAAAGGAAGGCATTCTATGAAAGTATTGGTAACAGGCGTAAAGGGTCAGTTGGGATATGATGTGGTAAATGAACTTACAAAGCGCGGCATTGAGGCGGTCGGTGTGGATATTCAGGACATGGATATCACGGATGCTGCCAGTGTGGAAAAAGTGATCGGTGAGGTAGCACCGGATGCTGTGATCCACTGTGCAGCCTATACTGCAGTGGATGCAGCGGAAGACAACGTGGAGCTCTGCCGCAGGGTCAACGCGGACGGCACACAGAATATTGCCAATGTCTGCAAAAAGTTAGACTGCAAGATGATCTATATCAGCACGGACTATGTATTTGACGGCGAAGGTACCAGAGCCTGGGAGCCCGACGATGAGCGCCATCCTCTGAACGTATACGGACAGACCAAATACGAGGGCGAGCTGGCAGTGCAGAATACACTGGAGAAGTATTTTATCGTAAGAATCTCCTGGGTATTCGGTGTGAACGGTAAGAATTTCATCAAGACCATGCTGAATCTGGGTAAGACCCATGATCATCTCACGGTGGTGAATGACCAGTTTGGTTCGCCTACTTATACTTATGATCTGGCAAGGCTTCTGGTGGACATGGTGCTGACCGACAAATACGGCATTTATCATGCGACCAACGAAGGTATCTGTAACTGGTATGAATTTGCCTGCGAGATATTCCGCCAGGCTGGCATGAACGTGGATGTGGCTCCCGTACCGGCGTCCGAGTATCCCACGAAGGCGAAGAGACCGGAGAACAGCCGCATGAGCAAGGAAAAGCTCACAGAGAACGGTTTTGAGAGACTTCCTTCCTGGCAGGATGCGCTGGAACGCTATCTGCCACAGATACAGTAGCGGTTCCTTATATAAGCAGCCCCTGTATAGGGGGAAATTTACGGGAAATACTTCATGGAGCGGTATCGGAAACGGTACTGCTCCTCTTTTGGTTATAATAATATGAAAAAGTCGTGAAAAACCCTGTAAATTTCACGAAAAACCAGTTGACAACGGAAGTTGGAACAAGTATACTATTAAAGCGTGCCAGAAAAGGTGCGTCTATTATACTATTAAGAAAGAGGTGAAACAGAATGCCAACATTTAACCAGTTAGTAAGAAAAGGACGTCAGACCTCTGTCAAGAAGTCTACTGCACCTGCTCTCCAGAAGGGTTACAACTCTCTTCACAAGAAAGCAACAGACGTTTCTGCCCCCCAGAAGCGTGGTGTATGTACTGCTGTTAAGACAGCAACTCCTAAAAAGCCTAACTCTGCTCTTAGAAAGATCGCCAGAGTACGTCTTTCCAACGGAATCGAAGTTACCAGCTACATTCCCGGTGAAGGTCACAATCTGCAGGAGCACAGCGTTGTTTTGATCCGTGGTGGTCGTGTTAAGGACCTGCCCGGTACCAGATACCACATCATCCGTGGTACCCTTGATACCGCCGGTGTCGCTAACAGAAAACAGGCTCGTTCCAAGTACGGCGCTAAGAGACCTAAGGATGCTAAGAAATAAGTAGTATCCGGGGCGTTTTGAACGTCGGACCGAGAGTTCGATGAAAATCCGTAAGGATTTTTGGAGACGATGCGGACATCGTCTTTGTACCACAAAAACGAAACTAAGAAAAGTGTTGGAATTCTGTGATACAGATATAACAGCGCGAACACTTGGGGAAACACATGTGAGTACCTATGATCTAACGTAAACAATTTGTTAAGGAGGGAAGAACCGTGCCACGTAAAGGACATATTCAGAAAAGAGATGTATTAGCAGATCCTTTATACAACAACAAAGTGGTTACCAAGCTTGTCAACAACATCATGTTAGATGGCAAGAAGGGTGTAGCCCAGAAGATCGTATACGGAGCATTTGCTAAGGTTGAAGAGAAGAGCGGCAAGCCTGCTCTGGAAGTATTTGAAGAGGCTATGAACAACATCATGCCTGTTCTGGAAGTAAAAGCAAGACGTATCGGTGGTGCTACCTATCAGGTACCTATCGAAGTTAGACCTGAGAGACGTCAGGCTCTGGGCCTTCGTTGGTTGACCATGTTCTCTCGTAAGAGAAGTGAGAAGACCATGGAAGACAGACTTGCTAACGAAATTCTTGACGCAGCCAACAATACCGGATCTGCAGTTAAGAGAAAAGAAGACATGCACAAGATGGCAGAGGCAAACAAGGCTTTTGCTCATTACAGATTCTAGTAGGAGGGAAAAAACTTGGCTGGAAGAGAATATCCGTTAGAGAGAACCAGAAATATCGGAATTATGGCTCATATCGATGCCGGTAAGACCACTACTACCGAGCGTATCCTGTATTACACAGGTGTTAACTATAAGATCGGTGATACTCACGAAGGTACTGCTACCATGGACTGGATGGCTCAGGAGCAGGAGAGAGGTATTACCATTACATCTGCAGCTACTACCTGTCACTGGACTCTTGAAAAAGAGACCAAACCCATGCCCGGTGCTCTGGAGCATCGTATCAATATTATTGATACCCCGGGTCACGTAGACTTCACCGTTGAGGTTGAGCGTTCCCTTCGTGTACTGGATGGCGCTGTCGGCGTCTTCTGTGCAAAGGGTGGTGTAGAGCCTCAGTCCGAGAACGTATGGCGTCAGGCTGACACCTACAATGTACCTCGTATGGCATTCATCAACAAGATGGATATCCTGGGTGCTAATTTCTACGCAGCAGTAGATCAGATCCGTACCAGACTTGGTAAGAACGCTATCTGCCTTCAGTTGCCTATCGGTAAGGAAGATGAGTTCAAGGGAATCATTGATCTGTTCGAGATGAAGGCTTATATCTACAACGATGAGAAGGGTGATGACATCACTGTTACCGATGATCTTGGAGATATGGCTGATGAGGCTGCTTTATATCATGATGAGCTCATTGAAAAGGTTTGTGAGCTGGATGATGATCTGACAATGATGTATCTGGAAGGTGAAATTCCTTCTGTTGAAGAGATGAAGGCTGCTTTGAGAAAAGCTACTTGTGAGTGCAGAGCCGTTCCTGTATGCTGCGGTACTGCTTACAGAAATAAGGGCGTTCAGAAGCTCCTGGATGCTATTATCGAGTATATGCCTTCTCCTCTGGATGTGCCGGCTATTAAGGGTGTTGACCTTGACGGTAATGAAGTAGAGAGAAAGTCCTCTGATGAAGAGCCTTTCGCTGCACTTGCATTCAAGATCATGACTGACCCGTTCGTAGGTAAGCTCGCTTACTTCCGTGTATATTCCGGTACGCTGAATTCCGGTTCTTATGTACTCAATGCTACTAAGGACAAGAAGGAACGTGTAGGACGTATCCTGCAGATGCATGCGAACAAGCGTGCAGAGCTGGAAAAGGTTTACTCCGGTGATATCGCAGCAGCAGTTGGATTCAAGTTCACCACTACCGGTGATACCATCTGTGATGAGCAGCACCCTGTAATCCTGGAGTCCATGGAGTTCCCTGAGCCCGTTATCGAGCTGGCTATCGAGCCTAAGACCAAAGCCGGTCAGGGCAAGATGGGTGAAGCTCTTGCAAAACTGGCAGAAGAAGATCCTACTTTCCGCGCTCATACCAATCAGGAGACCGGTCAGACCATTATCGCCGGTATGGGTGAGTTACATCTGGAGATCATCGTTGACCGTCTGCTTCGTGAGTTCCATGTAGAAGCTAACGTAGGTGCTCCTCAGGTTGCATATAAGGAAGCGTTCACCAAGGCTGTTGAAGTGGATTCCAAGTACGCTAAGCAGTCCGGTGGTCGTGGACAGTACGGACATTGTAAAGTTAAGTTTGAGCCCCTGGAGGCTAACTGTGAGAAGTTTGACTTTGATCCGAAGGCAAACATTCTGATCAACGATCCTCCTACCCTGTTATTCGAATCTACTGTAGTCGGTGGTTCCATTCCTAAGGAATACATCCCCGCAGTAGGTGAAGGTATCCAGGAAGCAGCTCAGGCTGGTATTTTGGGTGGATTCCCTGTACTGGGTGTTCATGCGAATGTATATGATGGATCCTATCATGAGGTCGACTCCTCCGAGATGGCATTCCACATTGCAGGTTCCATGGCATTCAAGGAAGCAATGCAGAAGGCAGCTCCTGTACTGCTTGAGCCGATCATGAAGGTTGAGGTTACCATGCCCGAGGAATACATGGGCGATGTAATCGGTGATCTGAACTCCCGTCGTGGTCGTGTAGAAGGTATGGAAGACATCGGCGGTGGTAAGATGGTTAAGGCTTTCGTTCCCCTTGCTGAGATGTTCGGTTACTCCACAGACCTGCGTTCCAAGACCCAGGGTCGTGGTAACTACTCCATGTTCTTCGAAAAATATGAGCCCGTTCCTAAGAACGTTCAGGAAAAGGTTCTTGCTGCAAAGGCGAAATAAGCGCTAAATCACTAAAAATAACTTGAAAAACCTCTGATTATTTAATATAATCAGAGGTAGCGAGTTAAAAAAATAAAACTACGAAACTGTTTAATTATTTTAAGGAGGACTTAAATAATGGCTAAAGCTAAATTTGACAGAACAAAGCCCCATTGTAACATTGGTACCATCGGTCACGTTGACCATGGTAAAACTACCCTGACCGCTGCAATCTCCAAGGTTCTTTCCGAGAGAGTACCTGGTAACGAGAAGGTTGACTTCGATCACATCGATAAGGCTCCCGAAGAGAGAGAGCGTGGTATCACCATTTCTACCGCTCACATCGAGTACCAGACCGAGAAGAGACACTATGCACACGTTGACTGCCCGGGCCATGCTGACTACGTTAAGAACATGATCACCGGTGCTGCACAGATGGATGGTGCTATCCTCGTTGTAGCTGCTACTGATGGTGTTATGGCTCAGACCAAGGAGCACATCCTTCTGTCCCGTCAGGTAGGCGTTCCTTACATCATCGTATTCCTGAACAAGTGTGATATGGTTGACGATCCCGAGCTGATCGAGCTGGTTGAGATGGAAGTAACCGAGCAGCTGGAAGAGTACGACTTCAATGACTGCCCTATCATCAAGGGTTCCGCTCTGAAGGCTCTGGAAGATCCCAGCAGCGAGTGGGGCGACAAGATCATGGAACTGATGGATACTGTAGATTCTTATATCCCTGATCCTCAGCGTGATACTGATAAGCCTTTCCTGATGCCCGTCGAGGACGTATTCACCATTACCGGTCGTGGTACCGTTGCTACCGGTCGTGTAGAGCGTGGTGTTCTGCATCTGAATGATGAAGTTGAAATCGTTGGTATCAAGGAAGAGACCAAGAAGACTGTTGTAACCGGTATCGAAATGTTCCGTAAGATGCTGGATGAGGCACAGGCTGGTGATAACATCGGTGCTCTGCTTCGTGGTATCCAGAGAACTGAAATCGAAAGAGGACAGGTTCTGGCTAAGCCCGGTACTGTTACCTGCCACAGAAAGTTTACCGCTCAGGTATACGTTCTGACCAAGGATGAAGGTGGACGTCATACTCCTTTCTTCAACAACTATCGTCCTCAGTTCTACTTCAGAACCACCGACGTTACCGGCGTTTGCGAACTGCCCGCTGGTGTTGAGATGTGTATGCCTGGTGATAACGTAGAGATGACCATCGAACTGATCCATCCTATCGCTATGGAGCAGGGTCTTACCTTCGCTATCCGTGAAGGTGGACGTACAGTAGGTTCTGGTCGTGTTGCTACTATCATTGAGTAATCGTTGATTTAGAACCAAATATTATAATAAACCCCGCAATCCTTTGTTTTTCAAGGGGTTGTGGGGTTTTGCATAAAAACAAGAATAGCAAACATATAAGAAATGTATTTAAGACTTGTAGGTATTTGGTTCTGATTTGGTTCTAGTTTGTTTCAAATTGTAAAATATTGCAATAATTGGAGAAAAGATATGGCAACACGAAAGAGAGATAAAAGAACTACTTTTCTTAAGAATAATCATATCGAAGAATTATATCCTAAAGCTGAAAAAATTGATAGTGATTTGTGGAAAATATTGCAGGATATAGACATATCATATGATGAGTACTCCAAAAATTATGATGCAATAGCTCAGAGGCTATTGCTTGAAATCCTGAAAGATAAGAAGATAAAAGACAAGATTCATTCAGCAAGGTATAGGATAAAGGAAAAAGAAAGTCTAAAGGCTAAAATTGTAAGGAAGAAAGCGGAATTGTCTCAAGAAATTTCTGATGATTATGAAAAGGAAAAGTATAGATGTCTTGACGCAAATAACTATTATAAAATAATAACAGATTTAATTGGGTTTAGGATTATTGTGCGTTATCGTGAACAATGGATTGAGGTACATAAATGGATTTTTGAAAAATTCTATAAAGGCGATGAATTTTTGTGAAAAATTTTATTGATGATTATTGTTCATCTGTGTCAACACCGTTTATTGCTGAAAAGCCGAAGATTTATTATAGAAATAGACAAGAGAGAGCCTTTTATGAACAAACCGGTAGAGATTACTATGAGTTAATTGAATCAGATGAGGGATACAATAGTATACATTATCTTGTCAATATTGATGGAAAATATATAGAAATTCAGGTACGTACAATATTTGATGAAGCATGGAGTGAATGTACACATGATATTGTGTATAAAAATAAAAATAAAAAATTAAAAAATGAGTTAAAATATTTATCCAAGTGTCTGGCCCAGCAAACAATAGCTTCTGAGGCTATGGTTAATTTGATGTATGAAAAGGTTCATAAGGGTAGCAGAATATATGGAAATATAGGTGAAATGACAAATATTCCCTTGATTACAATGGGTAAAGCGAAAGATACTAATGATGCTACTAGTAATAAATCCACTGTTGAAAAGAGAATCTTGAAGTTGAAAGAACTTCAGGAGGGTGAATTTGATGGTAGCATTGACAATTTAATTTAAAATGGTGAGAAATATGAAAAATAGTATGAGTGCAGCAAACAGCTTTTTTGATTTATTAAATAAGGGCAAGATCCGAAAGAATATATTGCCAAATACTGCTCCAAATTATACAGATGAAATGGAACAGATTGATTTGTTACGATATAAGCGTTTCTTAAATTCTTCTGCGTATGATGAAATTAAAGAGTGTGAGGTAAGAAAATACAATGCCGACGAATAGAAAAAGTTATGATTATAGTGAATTGGTAGATTCATTTGGACAAGAAAAAATTGAGGCTCGTTATGTTACATTATATGAGTATTTGGAGTCTTTTATTAAAAGAAATAAATATGACAAAAATGTTGTGATTGCAAACAGCGTGCTTAACCAAGCTGTTGTAGATTATTTTACTGATATATACCGTTTGAAAGAATTTCATAAGATTGAACATATTAATTATATAAAGATTCATGCATATACAGCATATTGGCTACTTCGAAGGAAACCGCTTCAAATTGTCGTGGACAATGAGGAGGATATTGAACTTGCGTTCGTTAATGAAAAATTTGTTGCATCATATTTACTTCAGTTTTTACGTGGAGAACATGAAAAGGTTGTTATATTAGAAAATGATAGGCAAGATTACATAGAATTTGTAAAAAATATGGAATATTTTCTTCGATATCGAACCGTGACGCCTCAGATGATTGAAACGATGTTAGAATCATATATGGCTGGAATGGCATTTTATAAAGCGGTAGATTATATGGAAAATTAGAGGATAACTAAAGTTCTATAGGATTTGCCAATCTATTTTAGGGTTTGGCGTAAAAAAATAGAATAGTTTTCTAGGCTCCTTCGTGAGGGACTGATTTTAGAGTCCTTCAGTAGGGGCTCTCGAAAGGGTCTGGCGCAACTTGGATAATCAAAGTTCTTTAGGGTTTGCCAATCTGTTTTAGGGTTTGTCGATAGGGTCTGGCATAAAAAATAGCATAGTTTTTTAGGGCTCTTCGTGATGGCCTGATTTTAGGGTCTTTCAGTAGGGTCACTCGTGAGGGTCTGGCAGTTAAGCCAGACCCTTTCTTAAAATCAGTCAAATTCTGTTGGATATGGGATGTGGTTGTCATCCAAGATTGCTTGTAGGGTTTGGATGTATTGGGTTTTGCGCTCAATTTCTATCCAGTTTCCATGGCAGAGAGCATCTGCCTCTTCTAGTTCTTGGCGTGTTATTATGTAATCGAGCCATTTAAGGCAAGTATGGTCTTTGCTAAATGCGCAGTAGTTTTCCATGGTGCTTCCTCCTAAAAATCATCATCTTCATAATAAGTTACAGGGTTATGATCAGTGACTCCGTCCAGTACCGGTGTCTGCCTGGTTGCAAAGAGGAATCTGTTGCGGAAATGCTCAAAGTTACGGAAGCCTCTGCCCAGACGCTTTAAATCTTTTACTTTGCGGTTTATGGATTCGATGGGACCATTACGAACAGAAGCCAAAAGAAATTGCTCTTGCGCTGAACTTGAGTGTGAAGCAGGTGAATAATCGCCTGTATCAAACAAAACAGAAATTGCGTGAAGCGCTTTCGAATTGAATAGGAGGAATAACATGAACTCATTTCGCAAATCTAATTTGCAAAATATAAAAAATATTTTTGAAGAAAAAACCGGAGTTGAATTGGAGAGCGCTCCTGTATGGCGTTATCCGATTAAAAAATATGTGGTAATTGCCGCTGTGTTGGTATGTAGCTTCACTATGACGGCATTCGCAGCAAGCTTGTTTTCTTCACTGTCGGGTGACGATCTAAGCCTCTCTTCTACCTATGAAGGAAATGGAATTGTGTCTATCCAAGTTGAAAACAAATCTGATAAAGATTTGAATTTTCAAAAACAACTCAAACTGATGCGCTGGTCTACCAGTGAAGAAATTGCCCCACTGTCCGACAACATCATCTTTGAGAATACGGAAATTAAAGCAAATACCAGCGGCACGATGACCATTGACCTATCTGCCGCATATGATTTTTCTGTATTAGAACAGCCGCTGGTTGATGACCATTACTATTTTGTGTTGACCAATAATAATTTCCTGTTTGGGCAGGATTGGATGTGCAGTATCGAATTTACCGAGCCTATCATTACTCCTATACAGGAACCAACCCCAATAAATCCCGTTGAAGTAGATAAAGTGTCTGTATCTAAAGTTGCAGAAAAACTCCAGCACTATTTTGATACCTACATTGCTGACCCGCTTGAGTGGCAAGCGAGGAACGAGGAATATCTGTCCGATTGTGCGCAGCTTCTCAACGATCTGGATGGGAATGTTGTTCCTTCCGTTGCACCACATCTTCTTGTCGATATGTTGAACCCCGGGGTTATTTTTGACGAAACAGTTCCGGCAGATAAACAGCATTGGCTTACTGGCGAACACCATAAACCCATTGATGGATACAATCTGCCGATTGGTTCTACTTTAGATGAAAAGGCATTGGTGTTGAGTGCCTATGTTCCTCAGCACAGGGGAGAATTTGATGGTGGTGTAGATGTTCCGTTGGTCTATATCATGACATATGAAGCGGATTCCATTCAAAGTTCTGAAGATTACGCATTTATCCGTGGGCAACTTCTGACATTTGCTGAAATGGAGCAGTACAAGGTATACGAAGATGAAAAATATATTTGCTTCAATGTAACAGAACTATTCTATACCGATTTGCGAACTCATGTAGAAAGCATGATTTCTCAGCGAAGCGATGTATATTTCGATGAACAGATCTGGGAGCGTGTGCAAAACATTTACAACTACTGTATGGATAAAGAGAATCTTGAAGAGTCTTTTTATTACATTGATGATGGCGAACCATCCACGCAAGGGCTAAGTAGTATGAAGCTGGATTCACGAGGGGAAAATGGTGAGAATTCATTAGCTTATCTTGATACACTTCGTGATAATATTTCGCAGGCCATGCTTAATAAAGAATTAAATTTTGTTTCTTCTTGTTGGGTAGATGAAGCATCACGAACTGTAAAGGTAGGTATCACTGAAATGAAGGAGGAGTATATACAAAGATTAAAAGAATTTGAGAACATGGGACCAGCATTAGATATTTTTCAGCAAGATTTACCAGTGGATGAATAAACATTAGTTTGTACATGCGTGGTTCTACTATGGTTCTAAAAAATTTCAAAACCTCAAATAAGAGGGCATATTTGGAATAATACAGATAAAAAAGTGCCTGAAATACACCTAAAAGTAATAGGATTTTATATCCAACGAAGCGTGAAGGTGGTAGAACCGTTGGTTCCGGTCGTGTAGCTACCATCATTGAGTAATTGTGCGTTAGCAATGAGAAGCATTAAATAAGTGTAAAATAGTCCAGAGCAAGCTTGCTTGCTTCTGGGCTTTTTTATGCTTATGGGAATGCGGCGAATGCCGCATTCATCGAGGAAACACGCATATAGAATGTTACATATAAAGTGGTTGTATCTTCAAGTAAAAATTGGTTGACAAAAATGACTACTGACAGTAGACTATACATAAACGACTACACGCAGTAGACGAAAGGGGGGTGATCATATGAGTGAAATAAGATTAGGAGCAGTAGAGTCCAAGTTTGCAGATATCATATGGAATAATGAACCATTGCGACCAGTAGAATTGGAGAAACTCGCGGAAGCTGAATTGAATTGGAAGCGGACGACTACTTTAACCATTTTAAAAAGGTTATGTGAAAGAGGAATTTTTCAAAACAAGGACCGAATGATTACTTCCTTAATCAGTAGGGAAGAGTTTTATGCTCTCCAAAGTGAAAAGTTTGTGAATGACACTTTTGAAGGTTCATTACCGGCTTTTTTGGCAGCATTCGGTTCCAGAAAGAAGTTATCGGATATGGAAGTGGAGGAACTGAAAAAGGTGATAGATAGTATGAGGAGGTGAGTAGATGGATTGGTACGAATTATTACCTAAGATTTTGAATATGAGTCTTACGGCAAGTGTTATCATTGTTACGGTGCTTATACTCAGAGTGCTGCTGAGACGGGCACCCAGGATATATTCCTATATGTTATGGACAGTTGTACTGTTTCGTCTGCTTTGCCCTATCGCTATAAATACTCCCTTATCGGTATTGGGTTTATTTGATACCCCAATTGTGGAAACAACTGATAGTGTGAGTCAGGTTGCATATATTCCGAACAATATCGTTCATACAGAGAATCCAGAAGTGACATTACCAGTTCCGGTATTGGACAATGCTGTAAATAATGTGTTGCCACAAGGGGCGGAACAGCTTGTAGCAGATCCTTTGGAGGCGCCTGTCAGCATTGCGACCTATATATGGCTGGCTGGAATCGTGGCTATGATAGGCGTTAGCATGATTTCTTATGTTAAGTTACGAAAGAGTCTGGTTGGAGCAGTGCGGGTAAGGGGTAATATTTATGTTGCGGACTACATTACTACTCCTTTTGTACTTGGCATATTCAGACCGCGTATCTATTTGTTATCTTCATTAAGCGAACAAGAACAGGAGTATATTCTAAAACATGAGCAATATCATATTCGCAGAGGGGATCATATTTTTAAATTGCTTGCCTATGTAGCCCTTTGCATCCATTGGTTTAATCCATTGGTTTGGCTAGCCTTTCTATTATTTAGCAAGGACATGGAAATGAGTTGTGATGAGGCGGTTGTCAAAAAACTTGGGGAAGATGTACGAGCAGATTATTCTGCTTCTTTACTGAATTTAGCAACAGATAATGCTATTATGTTTGGAATGCCACTTGCATTTGGTGAGGTGGACACCAAAGGACGCATCAAAAACCTGGCAGCGTGGAAGAAACCTACTTTCTGGGTTACCATAGGGGCAATTTTGATATGCATTGTTGGAATTGTGATATGCATATCCAATCCAAAGGAAGAAAATTTGTATGCACCGGAACCTTTTGGTCATAGCTACAGGGTGGCAGAAATTATGAATGATGCATCCCATTATGCGTTCGCCTATACACTTGAAACGGCACCCAGATATCAATTTACATCGGATTATACTATGCTCATGTCAGGTGATGTATTGGATGATAAGGGCACAACGGAGTGGGTACAGCAGAGCGGGAAAATTGAGGAAGTAAAGATTACAACAGAAAACTTTGATAACTATTTCGATATGTCCGGCTTTACTATTTCAAATGATTCATGGTCAAAATTTAGAAATACAATAAATAAGGCGTGGCGGATAGATGTGGAGAATAATGTGTTTTACTATTTCCTTCAGACAAAAGACGGAAGTGTATATCTGACTTATGGGTATGACGCAGATAATAGTACGGAAGTGTTGGAGGAAGGTTCTTATATCCGATGGTTGTTTCGTTTGGAACGTACAGACATCCTAAGTTGCAATGCCATTAGTGAGGACTGCAATGCGTACATTGAGCCGACATATTATCTAAATAGTGACGAAGTGAAATATGATGAATTATATCCAAATCCGATAAATCATTCCGGAAAGCTGGTATTTACCGTGGATGGTGGTACAGATACAAATGTTTTGGCCGTTAATGAGGAGTATCATAAGTACACATCGGACGGAGTTATTGTAGAAAAAGAAACTTATGAGCTGGAACGTAATGCACAGGGAAAGTTTGAGTTGGAGGTTGCTGTCCGGGGCGATCATCGTGATGAGGCAATATATTTCATTTATGTCTATGGAAAATCCGGATTTTACGCAATGAAGATAGATTTTCAGACTAGCGAAAGTGCACTGGCAATTGAGGTACCGGGAACAATGGAAATAGATAATATGGTGGACAAGACGGATTCCTTAGATACAGCCATATTAAACGCTATTGTTGAACATACTGTATCCGATTATCCGGTTGGTGCCTATCATTGTGCCAGCTTTGTAGAGTTGCATAGGGAGGAATTATGCGGAGTGTCTATTGCTGGTGGGAATGTGTCGAAAGAGTTGATAACGGTATACGGAATGGCATTGGAACAGTCATTTTCTTATTCGGAAGGTAAGTTAAATCAAGTCGGTGGAAGCCATATGCCGGTGGTCATTACTTTTGAAGTGGCAGATAACACATATACGGTGACTGATTTTTGGGTTCCTGGAGATGGAAGTTATTATGTATCGGATATTAGGGACAAATTTCCGGATGAAATTGAAGAAGATGCTCTGGATACGCAGAAATATGTGGTGGCTCAAGTACAAGAGTGTTATAGTAGAGCGGTTCAGTATTATCAGATAGATACAGAAGCCGTTATAGACGAATTATTTGATACAATTGAATCATCTCCGGCAACTGCATCGAATCCAGCAGATTATATTGATGCACATTCTTTGGAATACAGAGAACTTACGTATTATGGACAATACAGTTTAAACTATATCTTTAATAAATTTATGGAAGGAGAGCAGAACGGATTGCGTGGTCAATTGATGAGGATACTTTTAGATGATTTGGCACCGGAAGCAAAGCTTCGATTATATGCAGAAACCGGACAAGAGTACTTTGACGAATGGGCAAAGGGTGCTGTACAGGTATTGGAGCAACATGATATGGAATGGATAAAAGAAAATCAACCTGCAATGTGGATTTATTTGCAGATGGTTGAGTAAAGGATGAAGAAAACAGCTTCTCTACAGAGTGGCGAGGCTGTTTTTGTTAGTTGTGGTCGTTTTTTGTAGATGTTATAATTAGAAAGTATGAAATATAGAAGAAAACTACGATATAAAATGGAGAGTTTGGGATATAAATGGTAGGAATATATTTTAGTGGCACTGGCAATTCCAGATATGCAGCAGAATTGTTTTGCAAGGAATATGATGAAGCGACTAAAGCATTTTCATTAGAAGACGATAATATTACCCGGGTTGTGAAAAACGAAGAAATGCTTGTATTTGCCTGTCCGGTGCAATATAGTACTGTGCCGAAAATACTGCGTGATTTTATAATTGAAAATAAAGAACTGTGGGAGAGTAATAAGGTTTTTGTTATTGCCACGATGGGATTGTTTAGTGGTGATGGTGCAGGCATTCTTGGGCGACTTTTGCAGAAATACGGAGCAGAAATACTAGGTGGTTTGCATCTAAAAATGCCGGATAGCATAGGTGATGAAAAAGTGTTGAAGCGTCCGTTGGAAAAGAATAAGGAGCTTGTGAAGAAAGCGGAGCAGAAGATTAACAAGTCGGTTCAGCTTTTGAAATCAGGGAAACCAACCCAGGAGGGAATTGGTGTATTATATCGCATGGCGGGTATCTTTGGACAAAGACTGTATTTTAGACATAAGACAAAGAATTATTCTAATAAATTGCGTGTAGATGAAGATAAGTGCATAGGTTGTGGCAAGTGTGAAAAGTTATGTCCTATGAATAATATCAGGATTGTCGATAAGAAAGTGGTACAGAATAACCGGTGTACTATGTGTTATAGGTGCATTAATAATTGCCCGAAGCAAGCTATGACGCTGCTTGGAAAAAAGGTTGTGGAGCAGAGCGTGATAGAGAAATATTTATGATGAGGAGAGCGTAAATGGTACTTTTAGTAGTCGATACACAGAAATTAATAACGACACCTGATTTATATAATTTCAATGCGTTCGAATGTGCTGTTAAATCGTTAATTGCTGCAGCCAGAGAGAATAATGTTGAGGTTATTTATGTAAGACACGATGATGGAGCTGGTGCGGAATTGACAAAGGGAACACCGGGTTTTGAGATATATGAAGGTTTTGGTCCACAGCCGAGTGAGAAGATTTTCGATAAAACGGTAAATAGTTCTTTTAAGGGGACGGGGTTGTTGGAATACTTGAAAGCTAAGAATGTTCATACAGTGGCAGTTGTGGGATTGCAGACGGATTACTGTATTGATGCAACAATCAAGTGCGGATTTGAGCATGGTTTTAAAATGATTGTGCCGGAAAATGCAAATTCCACATTTGATAATGCCTTTATGACAGGAGAGCAGAGTTATAAGTATTATAACGAGTTTATGTGGAAGGGCAGATATGCGGAATGTATTTCCGTAGAGGAAACGATTGAAGGAATGAAGGTGGAAGTGCAGAATGGAAGAAGTTATTAGAAAATATTTTCAATGCTGGCTGGATAAAGATGTTGATACTGTAAAAAGGATTTTTAGCGATGATATTATTTACAGCGAGTGTTATGGTCCGGTGTATAAAGGCATTGGACAGATAATCAGATGGTTTGAGGATTGGAACCAGAAAGGTACTGTTTTGCAGTGGGATATAAAACGTGTGATGGTTGCCGGGAATACAGCTGTTGTGGAATGGTATTTTAAGTGTGACTACGAGGGCAATGTGGATGGTTTTGATGGGGTTACTATTGCGGAGTTTGATGCAGATATGAATATTTATGAGGGTTGTTGCAGAGTTAAAAATTATCTATCTGTTTTGCAATAACCCTCGTTTTGAATATAGCTATTTATGTGAATATAAAAATGAAATAAACAAAAAAGTGCATTTCAAAACAGAAAAAGCAACTATTTATGCGAAAAAACATAGATGAAGTGAATAAAAAGGTTGACTTTTGCACAAATTACACTATAATATATAATATAGCATAGATGGAGTGTGGTTAATATGAAGATTAATAGCATTACAGTAGGTGGATTTAAGAATCTGAATACTACTAAATTAGAATTGGATAACATATGTGCAATTATTTCTCCAAACAACTATGGTAAATCCAACCTTTTAGAAGCAATTGATTTTGGATTTGATTTTATTCACGAATCGAGAAAAGGAAGAAAAAGTATGATGGGATGGGTAAGAGGGATCCCTTTGTGTTTGGCGTTGGAAAATTCTGAGTATAGATTTGAAATAGAATTTGAAGATGAAGAACTTGGAGAATACAAATATGTAAGATACGGTTTTTCTTTCAAATGGCATCGTGATGATGAAAAAGGTGATTGTATTACCGATGAATGGATTGAAACCAGGGAAAATACCAGTGTAAGGTACACTTCGTACTTAAAAAGAAAAGAAGGAAAATATAGAAAGAGCAAGTCAACAACGGCATATCGGAAGATTGAACTAGACGGGTTACAGTTGGCAATCGACGTATTGGGATTAATAGAAGATATAGAGATTGTAAATGTTATAAATGCAATTCAAAAAATTGCATTTAGGGTATGTTCTTCTTTAGATTTAAGAGATAGGTATCAGCCATCACCATTGGAGTATATTGAAGATGAGGAAGATTCTATAAGGTTTGATGATACAGATGTTCCTAAGGCGTTGCAACGTTTAAAAAATAAAGCCCCGGAACTGTATGAGTTGTTTGAAGAGTCATTATCTATAATGTTTCCGGAGTTTACGTCGATCAATTTAAATGAATACACATTAACTGATCAAAATGTGGAACGACAAATGATGGTAACTGTTGCTGATAAGAAATTATCTGAAGAGGAGATTGAGAAGGAAATTCCCTTTAAACTTCGTGAACACATATATCGTTTGTTTGTTAAATGTGATTATATGAATCAGCCGTTAAGTATGGCTAATATGTCGACAGGAACTAAGAGAGTTATATGGTTGCTGGCCAATGCGTATATTGCTAACTATATGGAAGCAGGAATTGTTGGAATTGAAGAAATTGAGACTAGTATACATCCTAAAATGATGCGCCAGTTATTAGAAATAATAACTGAGGCATTAGGAAATGCTCCATTAATAATCTCAAGTCATTCTCCATATTTGGTACAATACTTGAAGCTGGATAAAATATATATTGGCGTTCCGAACAATCGAGGAGTAGCGGAATTTAGAAGAATTCAAAAAAATAAAATGAAAGTTATTATATCAAATGCGAGAGATATGGGGCTTTCAGTCGGCGAGTATTTATTTGAATTATTATCAGGTGATTCCGATTCTTATGAGACGTTGGAAAGCCTTCTGGAGGTGCTTGATAGTTAATGGATAATTATACAGAAGGCATTGCTTTTATTCTTGAAGGAGCGACGGAAAAAGTATTTTATAAAGCATATTTGGAATACTTAAGTGCTTTGGATGAAAAGACTTCGTTGATTAGGAATAAATTAACAGATGATGGAGAAATAATTTTCTGTTGGCAATCTGGTGAAAAAAAGATTCTTGTCAAATTTTATGTTGTTGGCACCATAACGCAGATTGCTCATTCTAGTAAGTGGTTTCTTAATATGTGTAGTAAAAAAAATAAAATGCCTTGGACTGTCTACTTGTGTTATGATACAGATTCTTCTAATTCAAATATAAGTAAGTTTTATGAAGGTGATTGGAAGATATTGAGGCAGGATTTAGAAAAATCAAAAACAACTACAATAGTTGATTTGGCGGCCAGTGCAGATATAGAAGATATTATGCTTTATGATATTGAAAGTGTTTTAGCTTTTCTTGGTATTGCAATGCCTGTAAAGTTGGTTGGCAGAAAAGGCAAGGCAAAAATGAAAGCATTATATAGAAGCGCAGGAAGAGCTTATCATGAAGGCGAAAGAGCAAAAGATATGATATCTAAATTAGATTTTTCCAAGATAACACAAAGTGCACCTATTAAATTAGCGGAGCTAAAAGACCATTTGGCTAATTAAAAATGAGTTCAACTTTTTGAACTTAAAAAGTCGAACTCATTTAAAAAAAGAGGCAAATAGCAAAAAAAAAGAAAATGAAATGCACTTTTTGGGAATCCTTTATTAATAATATGAAAGAAGGTGATAAAAATACGGGTACTGAACGAATGTGGCAACAAAAAAGCCGAAGCGGCAACTTCGACTAGTTGTTAATGACCATAAATGACCATTAGATTGTTTTGAATAGGTCTAATTTATCATTTATCATTCGAAAAATCAATCCCTAAACTGTTGTTCGACTTAATTGTAATTCCAAATCAGGTCATTATTTGTTCATATAAATTAGCCTAGCAGTATAAATTGTGACTGCTTAATTAAGTGCACCTAAAAAAGGAGAAGAAATTATGAAATTAAAAGTATCTAAGGAATCCGCAAGCGGATTAAATACAGAATTTGTAAATGTAGAAACTGGTAGACGCATCCCGTTAGAGCAGGCTGTTGCGCAGATAAGTAAGGGTAATAAGAATTATGAAAATTATCAAGTGGTAAACAAATCTGATGGAACAACCTATATTCGTTCAAAGGCGGACGGGATAAAGAAAAATAATATTGAGGAGTAGATAAGATGAAAAAAGAATATATATCTGATGTGTGGCAATTAAAGCAAAAGGGCCACGAAAACTTTGAATTCGTAGATGTAGCAGTCAATGATGACAATTTGCTTTTTATTGATCCGTGTTTAATTGAGAGATGGAATAATGCATGGGCTATCAAAGCAATGAAGCATATCAACTCATATTTTGACAAATTGTTCAAAGCATATAATACATGTAATAGAAAAGATATGAAATGCCTGCTGTCTCATGCTGGGGAGCAAAATGCAACCAGATTGGGATATGGTAATGGCGATAATGGTAAAGGTAATACAGCCGATGGTTTGTTGGAAATATTTCAACCACTGGAGCAATTAATAAGTTCAATTAGGACAATAGGAAAAGCGGAAGATTTACCTTTGTTGATACCAGGATTTGCAGAAGATGGTATGTCGGATTTACTTACAAACATTCTTCATGAATGCTTGAATGAATTTACAATGGAGCAAATGCATAAATATGGCATTCTAAGTAATGGCACGAAAACGTTTTATACCTGGGACATGCATGCTGGTGAATGGAAGAAGGTTGAGAAACCTGTTTATTTTGTCAACGGCAAAGAACTGCTTCTTGTTCCTAAAAATATTGTTAGAAAGAACTATTTGTTTGGAGTGAGTCAGTATTTTACAAGAATTATTTTGGAGAGAATGATTGACGAAGGTGGTTATCGAGATGCTGACGGAAAGGCAATACCTAAGAAAGAGATTGTAAAATCCAAAAGATATTCTGGTGAACATTGGCAATACGATGAGGCAATCAAGTATACGGTAGAGAATAATGATGCTTTATACGAGTATCATCGTAAACTGCCGGGATTCTACATGGAACATGGGAAATCCATGACAGATGAGGATATTGATTTTGTAATTTATGGATATGTAGTTGCTAAAAGTGCATAACTAAAAGTGTGGCACTGTAGTTTTCCTAACTTACAGTGCCACAGAAATAGCAGGAGGAAAAAATAATATATGAAAGAAAAGAAAACTTTTGCAGAGAAACATCCCAAAATTAACTTTTTAATAGGATTACTGTTATTGATAGGAATGGTGATAGCAGCGGTATTACTTGTTAAATGGTTTTTTGGCGTGGTGGGAAGTTGGATTGTAAGTGTAGTTGATTTTTGTAGAAAACTTTGTAAACACATCTGATCAAGTTATTGTGGTAGCTATGATAACAGGTGCTGTTTCTATCACCGGTGTAGTCATCAGTTCAATCGTAGCCAAGATAGTGGAATATAAGTACAACGTAAAAAAGTACTTATATGATAAGCGTGAAGAACCATATAAGCAATTTGTAGAAATGATTTATAAAATAATGGAAGATTCCCCAAAAAAGGATGGAGAGAAGATGACAGAGGAAGAAATGACTAAAATGGTTTCGGAATTTTCTATAGGTCTTACTTTATGGTGATCAAACAGAGTTGTGAAAAAATGGCTGAAATATAGAAAATCATCGATAAAAGGTGATAAAAATATCTTGTGGGAAATGGAAGATATAATTTATGAAATAAGGAAGGATGTGGGACTCGGAAGAAGACTTAAAAAGGGTGATATGTTATCATTTTTTGTTAATGATATAGAAAATTTGAAGTAATTTCGGAAATGTATATATATAGATAAGAAATATTAGGTTTTGTACGAGAGAGGAGATGGAAATGTGGATATATTACTGATGATGTGGTTCGTTATAGATATGGTGCTTTTATTAATATTACCGTTCAGGAAAACTGTGACAAAATATGAAAATGTGATGCGTAGACGCTCGATAGAAAGCGTAAAAAGTTTAGGTGCTAGACTTATGGATGTGTTATCAAAAATATTTTTGTTAATTCCTGTGGGTTTAATTGTATATATTTTAATACATATTGTTCCAGATATGATAATTCAAAAGCTTTTAGAGTGGTACAAAGGAATATTTATTGTTGCTTTGTTTCCGCTACTTTTTACATGGATTAAAGAAAAGAATTTTAATATCAAATCAATATGGAATGGGTGTCTGACTGTATTGGCAATTCTTTTTAGTATAGTAGGCTATATTATAGATACAGAAGATGTAAAAGCTGTATCAGAGTATAGGGTTGCATTGAATGTATTAATGACAATGTTGGTAATAATCTTTATTGTTGCGGTGCTTGAGATACGAAAGGAAAGTAAAGAATATTATTCTAAAAAAATACCCAAGAAGGGTATTAGAAAAGACCTGTACTATCGGACGCCCGGACTGGTGTTGAATGTATCAAATGTTGAATTGATTAAGTGTTGTGAGAAATACTTTGATGAATATATATGTAGATATAGAAAAATCAAAGAATTACGTACAATAGAATATGTAAATTTGGCAGGAGTACATAGAGAATTATGGTATAAAAAAGCAGCGCATTTTATGAAAATATTTGTTGCACTAAGCATATTTGTTACAATATTTAGTATGTTTTTCGGAATATCATATAAGCCTTTTGGGGTAATTGGGCTTATAATCATATTTGGGATTTTGGTTATTATATATAAACATATAGATTTGAAATGTTTATATATAATAGGAATTAGATATTTCTATGATGAATGGGGGTACTTTTTAACTTGTACAAGTAGAAATAAATTTATTGGAACCGTCCAAATGATTGAAAAATCTAAATTTCATAAATATATTCATTCATTTCTTGACATAGTAGCGTTATGTAGAGCTGTGGCAGTTAGCGATAAAATGAATGGAGAGAAAAAAATATGCATTATTACAAGTAATTTAAGTGAGCTATTTGCAAATTATTCTGATTATAAGGAGAATCAAAACTGGGTTATGGTAATACCGTTATGGATAGCTGCTTTGTTTGAATTTTATGTTACTGATAAAATAAGTGATGATGCAAAACTTATTCTGCTGAAGTCTGTTGATGAAAGTGTAAGAGCTGATATAAGTATATTTTTGCAAAGTTTTTGGGCTGATATAGAGAGAAAAGAACTTAAAGATGGCATTTCGAAATATATACAGTTATTTGAAGAAAAACTATATGGTTAAACAGTTGGTAAGGTGTTTGGGTGTTTATAGAAGTGCAGAACTCCTCCCTCAAAGAGAGGGAGGAATATTCTGTTAAAACACCTCCAAACTATCCTCCGCATCCACCCACGCCTGCATCTCGCCATCCAGAGCAAGCCTTGCATATTCTAGCGGATTATCAATCGCTAAAGCATTCAGGCACCTCTGGGAATTAGGAGTGGTCCGTATCACGGATTCAGCATGATTACAGTCAATCCGGAGGACGTAGCCGTTATAGTGGTTAATGTCGATGCTGTTATGCATCGGGTTATATTTAGCGTGTATCAATTTCATTGTTATCAGTCCTTTCATTTGAATTGGAGGTAAAAAGCCCATGGGCTTATTTTGGACTTGAAAAACTTTCGAAATAGATATAATAATCACAAAATGTACCGTTTTATAAAACAAAACATTACTAGAAATATTCAGAACAATACAATTCGTGATATTAACAGTTGTGTTGCTACCATCATCGAGTAATCTTTGATAGATAGTATATAGCTTTTATGCTGGGGAAGTACTTGTACTTCCCCAGTTTTTTAAACAATAACTCAGAACAGTAATTCGTAAACGTCAAATCATGCGCGTGCACTTAAAATCAACGCCACCCTTATGAGTGACGTGGTTTTCGGCATTCCTCCG
>PPYE01584717.1_pt1 | contig 87806 bp, 86 predicted proteins | sample 1559881 | NCBI WGS metagenome assembly PPYE01 (sample SAMN08240022, study PRJNA423297) | Human gut metagenome, whole genome shotgun sequencing project.
ATCTAAAGAAGCTGGCAATTTGGAAATGGCGGATAAAATGGGGAGCGAAATACCGCTCTTCATCATTGCAATTTTTCTTTTCCAGCATAAAATTTAGATTTGAAAACTGGAAATGGGCAAAAAAACGGTTCGCGGACATGACATCGCGAACCGTTTTGTCTACAGTCTGAAACGGCTGTTAAGCCGTTTTTTTATTGGAATTAATGTAAAAACGTTCGACACAAATGAAAAATCTAGTAAATACATAGTTTATGGTGGCATATCCTGTCATAAAAATAGGCGGAAAAATGATGAATGGTGGGGAAAAAACTGAAAGGGATATTATACGGAAAAAATGGTACAATCAGTCACTTTTCAGATGTTTTTTATGCAATTATAATAGCCTATATTACAAGCAGGAGATATCGGTAACTATTACAGTCTATATTTCACAGCAGGAGGTATCGCAAATGTACACAGAAAACTATGTTACAGGAGAGACAATTAGAACATTGAGAAAAGCGAGAGGTATTTCCAGAGCATTATTAGCAGAGATGGTTGGGATTAGTGAATCTCACATGAATAAGATTGAAGCAGGAAGTAGGAAACCCAGCATCGAAGTTTATGAAAAAATAATTAACGTCTTAGATGTGGAATTAGTGATGAAAAATAGAGCGGTAACTGCTCATGATAAATGTATTGAAATTGCGAAGAAAATATTGTTTAGCAGCACAGAAAAACAGGCTATTTTTTTGACTAATATGTTAGAGCATATGGCAGAAAATATAGGAATAATTAGTTAGTACATAACTATGCAGATGTTATTATACATCTGCCGAAGCATATTTTATAAAATATGCTTCGGCAGGTTGATAATCAGCCTATATGGACTTTGAAAATTGAATACCAGTATGGTGATATTTTTTAAGTATAATATGTCATATCTGACATTAAAAGTATCTTGGAGGATACAAAACATCCAGAACACTTGTTGTGAGGTGATGAGGGGTAATAAGCTGCGCGACGAAACATTTGTCCGCACGACAAAAAGTATTGTGTTTGAGTAGAGCGGATTAAACAAGGAACCGTAGTAGGAGAAGGAAAAGTGTGAGCGGCCCCCCGGCATAGATTACCAGTGGCAGGTAATCTGAAATACTGGATGGTAATGATACCTTTGCCGAAGAAAACACGGCAACCAGGGTAGCGTCTGGGGCATGCTGCAGCGGGAATGGGTGCTGTGGGGTGTCAGGCGGCCGCCAGGCCGGTCCTACATACTCCCGTATCACACCGGGGAGAGATAATTAAAATCCGTGTCTGGCACGATACTGTGCCGGCATGGTGTGTGAGAGCATGTGGAAAGGATAATAGAATATGAAACTATTTGATTACATCATGATGGGGCTTTTCATCATGGATTTTATATTTGCGTTACTGGTTCCTTTTTTTATTATAGCCAGTTTGTTTCTGGTATTTTGATTTCATTTCAGGGATAGGCAGAGAAATTATTCTCTCCCTATCCCTGGGATGAAAGCCGGGAAATCATGAAGGAGGCATTACAAATGGAAAATTTACTATTTGGCTTACTTACAGAAGATAAAATGGCTTCACAGCAGAATATGAATCTCTTTGCTGACTGGCACAACAATAATTATGCATTGTATAAACCAGAACAGGAAGTAAAAAAAGAGAATGCGTTGATTTATACCAGATTCTCATCTTACAGAAATGCAGAGAGATTTTTACACTATGAGCGGAAAAAAGGGATTGAATATTGCGAATTGAAAGGATATAACCTATATGCAATAGCGGAATCCGTTGAAAAACAGAATATGTTTGAAGACATAACCGTGAGAAAAATCTTGGACCTGGTAGAAAGAGGAATGATTGACGTTGTCGTATTGACATCGCTGAATGGATTTACCCGGAATCAGCAAGATACCTTCAGGCTGCTGGATAAATTGCATGAATTTGGGGTCCATGCGGAGGTGATCGGCTATGGCAGTTTGGATAAGGCGATTTTTGACTTATACATAGAGGAAAGCAAAAAGCAGGAACAGAAATTCCAGAGTATGCTGGCGGCTTTTGTGAGCCAGTGTGAGAGCAGTGAAAGGGGCAGATAGCTTATGTTGTCAAGAGAAGAACTCTTACATATGAGGAATATGTCCTTTGATGATATTGATCCGGATGAAGTACCAGATATTAAAGATTTGGATATTGACGTTACAAAACCCAAAAGAGAAAAAATCATGGGTGTCCTGGCATCAGGACGGAATCCGTATTTTATCAAGAGCGGGAACATATTGGTGAAAATTGGATTCGCCTCTACCAATCGTACTATAGAAGAAGCACTGGAAAGCCTTGTGCAGATGAAGTGATAAAACAAAAGAGAAGACGCAGCAGTTTCGTCAGCGAATTGCGGGGTAGACAGAGAAAAAAATCTATGGTAAGATGATGGCAAGAAAAGGACAAGCGGCCATAACTGCCAATCATCAAATTAGTTGCTGACTAATTTAACGATTGGAGTTTATGGTTATGAAAAAACAAGTAATTGAAAAAATCTATCGTGTTGTGATTTACCTGCGTCTGTCGGATGACGATGGAGACAGCAGGGAAAGTGACAGCATATCTAATCAAAGATTATTGGCACATCGTTATCTGGAAGGAAAGTCGGAATTTACAGTTGTGAAAGAGTGCGTGGATGATGGATATACAGGCACAAATTTTAACAGACCCGGTTTTCAGGAAATGATGGGATTGCTCGAGGACGGGAAAGCAGATTGTATTATTGTAAAAGACCTATCCAGATTTGGCAGGGATTTTTCAGGAGTCCTTCAGTATGTGGAAAGAATTTTTCCAAAGATGGGAGTCAGGTTAATTCTGCTCAATGATCAGTATGACAGTAATCAGCGAAGTCAAAGTAATGATTATCTTACCCTGAGATTTAAAAGCTTAATAAATGATATTTATCCCGCAGATACTTCAAGAAGTGTCCGCGCTAATTTACGTGCCAAAATGTTAGATGGTCAATGTGTAGCGCCGTTTGCTTTCTATGGTTATCTGAAATCACCGGATGATAAACATAAATTAGTAATAGATGATTACGCAGGATCAGTGGTACAGGAAATTTTTCGTCAGAAACTGAAAGGGAATAGTCTTTCGGATATAGCGGGCAGATTGAATTCATTGGGCATATTACCACCGCTTGCGTATAAAAACAATATATTAAAGCAGAGCTTGAAGACTGGTTTTAAGGTGACAGGCAGGGACAGATGGGAACCTACAATGGTGCGCAGAATCCTTTCGGATGAAAGATATAGTGGTATTCTGATTCAGGGAAAGACTACGACACCAAACTATAAAGTGAAACGCCTTATCCACAAAGATCCGGAAGAATGGATACGCCATGAAGATGCGATACCAGTTCTTGTTGATAAGCATACTGCAGAGGTTGTGCGACACCTTATGGGAAGGGATACCAGAAGGGGCGGAAAAGGAAATGCACTGCTGGCTGGCTTAGTGGAATGTGCAGATTGTGGACAGAGCATGGTTATGAAAAGTCCTGATGGGATTAACCGTTACTATATTTGTTCCACATCCTTATATGAAAAAAACTGTAAACCGCACAGTATCAGTGTGAAAAAATTGGAAGAAATAGTACGTGAAAGTATCTTGTATTATATTTCAGTGATTGTGCAGTTGAATGATGTTCTGGAAAGTGTGAAAAGCATGGATCTTCCTGAACAGAAATTGTATGAGGCGGATAGACAACTGGAAGTTTTGCAGCAAGAATGCAGCCGGATTTTAAAGATCAAGAAAAATCTTTATGAAAGTTTCTGTGAAGGCCTTTTGGATGAGGGTGAATTCCAAAATTATAAAAAGAAGTATGATGCTTCTTTAAAGAGACTGGAAATGAATATCCAAATACAGCGTGAAGAGATTAAAGATGTAAAGAAAAACATTGAGAAGCAGCAGGAATGGATTAAGCATTTTCTATTATATAAGGATAAACAGGAAATAGACCGGACTATGGTTGCTATGCTTGTGAAAAGCATACGGATTCATGCAAATAAGAGTGTTAGTATTGCTTTCTGGTATGGTGATGAATTTGAACAATTAATCACTTTTCTACAGACAGCGAATACAGTCCAGAAAGATGGAGCCGTTGAAGCCTTTCTTGATAACAGGGGAGGTGTCAAGGGTGCCTAGAGTCAGTAAGCGAAAGAAAAAAGAAACAGAAGAAATACAGAGCATTTATAGCAACACGTATATATATGTGAGGCTTTCGGAAAAAGATGGAGGACATGGCAGAAAAGATTCTATTGCTGTTCAGGAGCAGATATGCAGAGATTTTGCAAAAAAGCATCCAGAACTGTTGGTCTTAGGAGTGTATGCAGATAATGGAGTCTCTGGTACGTCTTTTGAAAGACCAGGATTTGAACGCTTGATGGAAGAGGTCCGCAGTGGGAAGGTAGACTGTATTATCGTCAAAGATTTCTCGCGGTTTGGAAGGGACGCATTGGATGCAGTCGAACTTATTGATATTATATTTCCGACTTTAGGAGTACGGTTTATATCTGTACTTGATGAATATGACAGCGATAATCCAGTATGTGATCAGGAGCGCGTGAATAATATCCTGAAGCACTTTATGAATGACTACTATGCCAAAGAAGTCTCTGCAAAGCAGCTTCAATCACATAAAATCACAAGGGAAAGGGGGGAGTTCAGAGGCACCCCACCTTATGGATATCGTTTTTCAGAGGAGTCAAACAAAATATTAGTACCTGATGAAGAAGAAAAAAAGATTGTACAGAGGATTTTTTACAGTCTCGTATTTGAATATATGTCAACGATTGAAATTGCTAAAAGTTTAAATGCGGATGGAATTTTGAGTCCCCGGGAAAATTTTGAGATTAGAAAATACGGAAAAACAAAGAATAAAAGAAAAATCCTTTGGAGTCCGATATACATTTCCCAGATGCTTCAGAATCCTGTCTACATTGGTGCAGGTGTCTATGGAAAAACAAAACGGATGCTATGCATGAATGTACCATGCAGCATGATCCCGAGGTCACAGTGGGAGATTAAGGAAAACCTGAGAGAACCATTGGTTGAAAAAGCCATATTTGATAAAAGCATTGAAATAATGAAAGAAAGATGGAAAAATGTTCAGGAGTTTTGGGCACCGGGGGCGGGTGCACGATCGATGAGAAATCAGGCTTTCAAAAGCAAAGTTGTTTGTGAAAAGTGCGGAAGAAAAATGCAGCCACGCAGAGTAGATAAAGACAAATATAAGTATACGGTGTACTCGTGTCCGACCATTCTCAGGTCAGATGATATTTGCAAACTCCGCATCAATAAAAAATATATCGAAGAAGCAGTGAGAAGTGCCCTTCAATATCAGATCGAACTGGCAGCGGAATATAAAAAGAAGCAGAAGCCAAATATGTATGATAATTTAAAAAATGAGATTGACGGGAAAATAAAGAAAGCAGTGGATAGGTATGAAGCTTTCGGCAATAAGATTGATAAACTGTTTGAGCACTATGCAACAGGGGTTCTGGACAAGGAGGAATACCTGAGGTTCAAAGAAAACTATTTACGTGATCAGGAAAAAGCACATAAGGAATTAATACAGATACAGAAGAAGGGAAAAGACCTTCTGCATACCGCGAAAATGAAAACTGAATGGGCGGATGAGCTTTTAAAGTGTCAAAGTATAAAAGTGATTGATAGAAATCTTGTGGAACATTTTATTTATCAGATAGAAGTTGCATCCCGTAATCAGATAACGGTCAGGTTTATATTTGAAGATATTTTTGAAAGTGTAAATGTGGGAGGTGAGGCTGATGTATGATATATTATTTGCATACCTTCGGCTGTCAAGTGATGATGACAATCAAGAAAAAGAGAGTAACAGTATTCAAAACCAACGCCTTTTAATACAATTGTTTCTACAGAAACATTATGAACTGCGAGATATACATGTAGAATTCTTTGTAGATGATGGGTATTCAGGCAGTAATTTCAATCGGCCAGCGTTTAAGAGTATGATGGAAAAAGCAAAAAGAACATCTAGCTGCATTATTGTAAAAGATCTGTCCAGACTTGGAAGAGATACGATAGAAACTCAAAATTATATCGAAAAAGTTTTTCCATTTCTGAATATCCGCTTTATAGCGATAAATGACGCTTACGATAGTGACGCCCTTAGCAGCCAGGGAAAAGATACAGAGATAAAGTTTAAAAATCTCATAAATGGAATCTATCCGCAAATATGTTCGCAGAATACAAAACAGGCTATGAGAAAGCTGGCAGAAATGGGATGTTTTGTAGGCGGAACGGCACCTTTTGGTTACCAGTTTGATGGTGAGGACAAAAGAAAATTAATCATTGACCCGGAGGCCGCTGCGTGTGTACGGCAGATATTTGATAAAAGGCTGAAAGGAATAAAATATAGTGATATAGCCGAAGAATTTAATACGCTGGGTATACCCACTCCGGCAGTGTACTTAATGGGAAAAGGACGTTATCATGGCAGTATGAGGTGTGTTCCGCAATGGGATGGTGCTAAAGTGAGGAATATAGTGCAAAACCCCATATATACAGGCACTATGATAAGCCATAAAACTGAAGAATCGAGACTTTCCCAAACGCCAAAAAAACATATCCCGAAGGAGCAATGGATCCGTGTGCCAAACACACATGAGGCAATTGTATCTCAAGATGAATTTGATAAGGTACAGCTTACAGTTAAGCACTCAAGGAATTGCGGTCGCCGGAATGATTTGGAATTTGTATTAAAAAGAAAGATTAAATGTGGCTGTTGCGGAAGGGCAATGGATATAAATGAAAGGAAGGATGGATGGGTGATCCGATGTACATATGCTTCACAGCGGTATACAACAGAGTGTTATCCAGTGTTCAGCTCGCTTTCCCCGATTGCAGAAATGGTACTTAAACTTGTTAAATGGCAGGCATTATTAGCCGATGAAGCAATGAGGCATATCAAAGAATTTAACAAAACATTGGATATTCCCAAACTGAAAAGACAATTAAATGCCTATACAATTAAAATTGAGAAGGCTAACTATAAGAAGATGGCTGACTATGAACGGCATATTGAAGGCGATATCTCTAAAGAAGAGTTTGTAGCCATGAAAGCGCAATGTGATGAACAGGTGAAAATATATAAGGCGAGTGTCTTATCTTTACAAAAGGAAATTGAGGAAAAGGAGCAGATAAAAGAACGTAAAAATTCTTTGGCTCTGAAAATATTCAGAAGATATTCGGATATAAACGAACTGACACCTGCCATAGTGGAAGAGCTTATAAAAGTGATTTACTTCCATGATCCTGAACATATTGAAGTCATCTGGAATTATGCGGATGATTATCTGCAAGAAATAGCGAGAAATAATTGAAAGAGTAAAGAGGAAGGCGCTGCATTGCCTTCCTTTTTTCGTCTGAGGAAAACGTTATTATACAAGGAAGGGGGATGCAAATGTATATTGAAACAAGATCGGCAGATGAATTAACTAGGTTACTGGATGAAAGGGGATATTCCTCTTTAGAAGCAAGGGAAATCCAGAAAGAAATGGAACTGGCTAAGGAAGAGTATGATATGCTCATCCGATGCCGTGGAACCTTGGACGAATGTGAAAATGGGACAGCAGCTATGGTGACGGAATACTACCTGATGTATCTTAGCAGGCTGCAGCAGGCTATTCCATACGATGCAATGGGAAGTCAGATCAGTATATCAATAATGGCACTTCAGGAATTTGGCAGAAAAGATATTGCGGAGCAGATTTATAAATTGGTAGAAGTAAACCGGTCATCTGGAATTGATGGATTGAAGCATGAAATCCAGAAATTTAAGACTGTTCAATTAGATCCTAAAGGCATGATCCTTTATATGGACATTCTTAGAGGGCAGGTGCCAGTATGGTAAGCAACAGGATTCTGGCTATTCCCTATGAGACAGTTTTTATTGCACAGCTTCCAGAAGCAACGAAAAAAATAATTCGTGAAGATTTAAGGATGTATGCAAAAGAACAGGGGATCTGCCTTGGGTGGGATACTGAAACGATGGATTATGTTGCTATGTCAAGGCGCTTTTGTGACCTGGATGAGATTTATGCCCGGACAGATTTACAATTCTGTGAACCGGGAGAGGATGTGGAACCATATGAACGTAGTATGCAGAGGAATGTAGTGTTAAAATTGACTGATGATGATTCGGAGGCTATATGCCGTAAAGCAGCAATGGTAGGACTTACGGTATCAGAATTGCTGGAAAACTTTATTGCGGATTTGGTTGGCAGCGATACCCGTTCCAATGGTTCGGATGAGCGTATGTACGCAGATCAATGGTTTGACCGATGCTGGTTCAGCTTTGAGCCCGAACAGACATTTCTAAGGCATTTGAACGAATGGGGAAGTATTTATTCCGTTGATGAAGTTATAGAGATGTGGAATGATCTGCAGGACTTGAGGGAAGAAGAGGAATTGGAAGAATGTGATGAAGCATGGAAAGCAGAACTTAGTGAAGAGTTAAATGGAATATTTCGTGAATACCAAGAGAGCTGCAGAAATCCGGTAGATACGACACTGGAGTCCGGTATGGAAAAAGTTTTGACATGGGATAAAGACAAGCGTGCCTTTTTAAAGGGAAACGCAATAGAGAAATCAAAAGAAAGGTAAATGCTTCTAAGCAGAGGGGAAAATTATATGAATTGTATTAGTGATATTGAAATTGCAGTTCTGAAAAAAATGTATCCTGAAGGATGCAGGGTGGAGCTGGAATATATGAAGTCTGAACCACTTATTGATTTGAAACCAGGTGATTTAGGAACAGTCAAATTTATAGATGATGCAGGAAGGATTCATGTGGCATGGGACCAAGGAGGTGATTTGGTATTATCGCCTATAGGTGACAGATGTAGATGCCTGATGGTAAAGGAGGAGATACAGGAGGATCTGAAAAGACTTAAAAATAATCCATTTACAAGTCTGGAAAGTCTGATAGAGTGGTTAGAAGATAAGTTTCTTCATGTATTTCCCAGAATGTTCATTCACCCACCAATAAATGGTGAATTAATTGCAGAATTAGGGGATGAGGCGTTTATGCTCCCAAAACCGCGGATCTCAATTAGTTTTGCACGGGATGGACAGAATCGCGTGTATATCAAGGACTGTCGGATATGTGATGGAAAAATAATGAAATAGTAAATCCATATAATTTGTAAACGGTTTATGCAGAGATGTGTTATACTAAAGAAAATATATGGGGGAGACTGGCTATGAAGAGGCAATATATATCAGTGGAGAAAAAAATAAGTGTGCTGCTGTGAAAGAGTTATTCCGTTTGTGCATAGGAAAAAATTTGACTAACAGAATGAGCGACAAAAAACTTCAAATTTTTTTGGTTAATAGTTGACACAAGGGGGATGGATGTCAGCAGTCCGGTGAGCATGGAAGCTGCCTGGTTTTTCATGTACTGTGTCAGCGAGCTTTCAGGGTCCGAATAATTTTCAAAGGTATCCTTAATCAGATGCGAGTACAGCACATTAATGCTCACCGTGTCCATCTGACTGATCTGCAGGTCCACATCCTTTGCCACGGAGGAGCAGGTCTGCTGGATGCTGCTGGTGATGCTGGATTTCATGCTTTTATATTGGACCGCCACAAAGACGGCTGTAGCGGACAGCAGCACAAAAAGCATGGTGGCAAGAAAATTTTTTCTCAGGATCTTCTCAATACTTTTGGGTGATTGGTTCTTCTTTTTCATATGCGCTCCCTTACTGATAGTCACTGGAAGAAGTATGGCACATTTGCTGAAGAAATGTCAATATGCGGTTAAAAAAATACATAAATTGATTATTCCTGCCCATGTGAGGAAACGGGAATATGAGGTAAGATTACAGTATCAAAAGGAAAACAGGGAGGTATTTTAGTGAAAAAGTCAAAAATCTATCCATGGTATTTTGCCCTTGGAGCCTTGATTATCTATTCAGCACTTTATGTGCTGCCTGGGCTGGTTGGTATCGGATATTCCTTTACAGACTGGTCCTCGTATTCCACGGAGGTGCATTTCGTGGGGCTGGAGAATTTCAGACAGATTCTTAACAGCAATGAAAGCTATATGAAGTACATAGGAAACACGCTTCTGTTCACCGCAGTGACCACAGTGATGAAGACAGGCCTGGCCCTTATCTTTGCGCTGGCTCTGTCCAAAAACATTAAGCTGAAAAATTTCCACAGGGGCGTCATGTACATGCCCTCTGTACTTTCCATTCTGATCATCGGCCTGGTGTTTACGTCTATCCTCAATCCCAAGACAGGTCTTCTCAATGAATTTCTGAGGACTATCGGCATGGAAGGGATGACACAGAAATGGCTGACAGACCCGAAAATCGCCTTTTTCTCTGTAATGGGAGTAGATGTCTGGAGAGGAACCGGCTATATTATGACCATCCTGATCGTAGGTATTCTGTCTATCTCCACCACCTACTATGAGGCAGCAGGAATCGACGGGGCAGGCGGATTTAAAAAGTTTACGAAGATCACCCTTCCGCTTTTACGGCCCACACTGGCAGTCACCATTGTTCTGAATGTGCTGTACGGCCTGAAGGTATTTGATATGGTGTACGCCCTGACAAACGGCGGACCGGGACACACCACGGAGGTTATGTACACAGCAGTATTCAAACAGTTCTCCCAGGGCATGTACGCGGTGGGAACCACGATCAGTTCCATTATGTTTGTATTTATGGTGATTATCGGATTCTTTATGATTCGGGTGCTCACCGGAAATGAGGTGAAAGAATGATGAACAGCAGGACAAAGAAAACCGCTTTAAGTATATTAAAAAATATCCTGTCATGGATCATTTCCCTGATCATGCTCCTTCCTCTATTTCTGATCATCATCAATGCCTTCAAATCAGACGCAGAGGCCATGACCATGACTTTGAAGCTCCCCACAGAATGGGTATTTACCAACTTTGCGGTGGTAATTGAAAAGGGCAAGCTTCTGACCAGCTTTATAAACAGTATGCTGTACGCGTGCAGCGCCACTCTGATCACGGTATTTCTGGCGGCCATGGCAGCCTATGTCTTCTCCAGAAGAAGCAGTAAAAGCAATCAGGCCCTTTACATGTATATGGTGCTGGGAATCGTGATTCCCATCAACTATGTGGCACTTATGAAGGTTATGCAGATAACACACCTGAACAATACAAGCATCGGTATTATTCTGCTGTATGTGGCAGTGCAGCTTCCGTTTATGGTATTTCTCATCTATGGTTTTGTGGGCAAGGTGCCTGTGGAGCTGGATGAGGCCGCTGTCATAGACGGATGCGGGCCCGGAAGGCTGTTTTTCGGAATCGTGCTTCCCATGCTGAAGCCGGCTATGGTGACTGCAGGCGTTCTTTGTTTCTTAAATGACTGGAACGAGTTCGTTATGCCGCTGTACTTCCTGAACTCCTCCACAAAATGGCCTATGACACTGGCAGTGTACAACTTCTTCGGACAGTTCCAGAAGAGCTGGAATCTTATCTGTGCCGATATTCTGCTGACCTGTGCACCGGTCATCATCATGTATCTTGTATGTCAGAAATACATCGTGGGCGGACAGACAGCCGGATCTGTCAAAGGGTAAGCCTGACCGGGAAGGAGAAGAAAATGAAGATCATAAGTTACGAGCAGACAGAAAAGGGTATCCTGGTTTTTACAGAGAACGGACGCCTGTTCCTTCAGGGATGCGGAGACAAAATACTACGCTGTGTCTACACAAAAAAGGACAGGATACTGGGAGTGCCGTACTGGACACTGGATATCGGCGCTTTTTTCACAGTGAAGGAGAAATGGCAGAACCGCGGTTGCGGCTGCAATACAGACCCGTCTCCCAAATGGTTCTGGAAAGGCGATTACGAGGAAGGGGTCAGGGATCTGGGATACCGGGAGCTGTATGTGCGCTGGTTCCAGTACGGCGTGTTCCTGCCCATGTTCCGCTCCCATGGGACAGATACTCCAAGGGAAATCTGGAATTTCGGGGAACTTGGGGAGATGTTTTACGATGCGCTTCTGGAGGCGATTCGTCTGCGCTACCGTCTGATGCCTTATATTTACTCCCTGGCCGGAAAAGTTTACTGGGAGGATTACACCATACTCCGAAGCCTTCTCTTTGATTTTCCAAAGGATGAGACTGCAGGGAAGATGGACAGTGAATTCATGTTCGGCGGCAGCCTTCTGGTGTGCCCGGTGACAAAGCCTATGTACTATGAAAAGGAGAGCAGGCCTTTAGACGAGGAGAAGACCTGGAAGTGTTATCTGCCGAAAGACGGGGAAAAAGTGCTGGAAATAGGGGCAGCGCCCTTTGATTTCCCGCAGAGCATAAGACACAGAAAATGCGCGGCTGTATGCGGCGGGGAGAGAAAAGAATTTATTTATAAAGGGGAACCTGTGAGGGTTTGCCTGTAATAACAGGATAATGGAGGAAAGATAGCTATGATGTATAAGGAAAACTGGGAGCAGGCACAGGAGAAATTTAAGAATTACTGGAAACAGCAGAATACCGGAAGGCCGCTTATGTGCGTGATCGCCAGGAAACCGGAGATTGAACCGTATTCAGAGGGAAAGCCCGTGGAGGGCGGATGCCGTGACGTAATCTGCCAGGGAAAATATTACAACCTGCCCAAGGGGCTGAAGTGGAAGGATATGGATGACAAATATCTGGATGCGGACAGAGTCGTTGCCAGATACCGCCAGTTCTGCGAAAACCACGAATTTTTGGGGGAGAGCTTCCCGAATCTGGATGTGGATTTCGGCCCCGGTTCCCTGGCTGCCTATCTGGGGTCAGACATTGGGTTTAAGGAGGATACGGTGTGGTTCAAACCCTGTCTGGAGGACTGGGAAGATGTGCCGGAATTTCAGTTTGACCCGGACAGCAAATGGTTCAAAAAGCATTTGGAATTTGTAAAGCGCTGTAAAGAACTGGTGGGGGATGACTTCCTCATCGACATGCCGGACCTGATGGAAAATATAGATGTACTGGCTTCTCTTCGCGGCGCCCAGGATATCCTGTACGATATGATCGACGAACCGGAGATCATAGAGGAGAGAGTAAAGCAGATAGAGAAAATTTACTATGAGTATTATGACAGATTTTACGATGTCATCAGGGATTCCCGGGGCGGCAATGCATACACGGTATTCCAGATCTGGGGACCGGGCCGTACGGTAAAGCTGCAGTGTGATTTTTCAGCCATGATGTCCCCCGCAAACTTCAGGGATTTCATCCTGGAACCTTTGAGAAACCAGGCGGCGAAGGCAGATCATGTGCTCTACCATCTGGATGGGCCGGATGCCATCAAACATCTGGACGCCGTTCTGGAGGTGGAAGGCATTCATGCGCTCCAGTGGACCAGCGGCGATGCAGGTCCGGACGGAACGTTGGAGGACTGGGATGTGATCTATGACAAGGCCAGGGCAGCCGGAAAATCTCTGTGGATCAAAGTCTATTCCGGAGAATTTGAGGACTGGATTAAGAATGTAGACAGGATCATACAAAAATACGGTTCCCACAGCCTTTTTCTTCTCTTCCCGGAGATGTCCATGGAGCAGGCCCGGACACTGCTTGCTTACGCGGATGAGCACTGGAGTGATGTGCAGGGTACATTCGGAAGATAGAGAAATCTAAGTTCCGTGAATATTGACTTTTTGACCTGTGTATACTATACTAAGAATAGTAGTTTGCCGCAGCAATACGGTGAAAAACAGGACTTATATATGTTCATAATGCGGGTTGAACGTTTCTACCAGCTACCGAAATAGCTGACTATAAGTCCCCTGATAATTGGGGGCTTTGCAGTCTGGTTCCGGTGGCTGGTTTTTTATTTTCAGAAGGATTCTGAAAAGTGCAGCGGCCGGATTCAGCAATCGCTCCTTGTATAGGAGGTAAAACATGAGAAAAGAAAAAAACAGAGCAGATACCTTTATATTGAAGGGAAACATCTGCTACAGTGAGACGGCAGAGACAGTCAGGACCGTCCCGAATGCTTACCTGGTATGCCGGGAGGGCATCTGCCAGGGGGTGTTTGAGGAACTTCCGGAAGAATGGAGGGACTTCCCGTTGACAGACTGTGGGAATGCCCTGATCCTGCCAGGATTGGTGGATCTGCATCTGCACGCGCCTCAGTACGCATTTACGGGCCTTGGTATGGATATGGAGCTTCTGGAGTGGCTGGATACACGGACATTTCCCGAGGAGGGAAAGTACGGGGATATGGCATACGTGGAAAAGGCATATGGCATATTTACAGAAGACCTGAAAAACAGCGCAACTACCAGGGCGTGTATCTTTGCCACACGCCATGTGCCGGCAACCATTCTCCTGATGGATATGCTGGAAGGATCGGGCCTTAAAACTATGGTGGGAAAAGTAAATATGGACCGGAACGCGCCGGATTATCTCTGTGAGGAAAGTGCGGAAAAATCAGCTCTGGACACCCGCCTGTGGCTGAAGGAGGTAAACGGAAGATACAAAAATGTCAGGCCCATCCTCACACCGCGGTTTATCCCAAGCTGTTCAGATGATCTTATGAAAATGCTCAGTGAAATCCGAAAGGAGTATGATCTTCCCATCCAGTCTCATCTCTCTGAGAATAAAGGGGAGATTGCCTGGGTGAAGGAACTGTGCCCCTGGTCCTCTTTTTACGGGAATGCCTATGAGCAGTTCGGCATGTTCGGGGGAAATTATCCGGCAGTTATGGCGCACTGCGTACATCCCACAGAGGAAGAGATTGTATTGATGAGGAAAAACGGGGTCTTTGCAGCCCACTGTCCTCACTCTAACACCGATTTATCCTCAGGGGTGGCACCGATAAGGAGATATCTGGATGAGGGTATCCATGTGGGCCTGGGAAGTGATATTGCAGGAGGCCATGTACTCTCCCTGTTTCAGGTGATGGTGGGCGCTGTGCAGGCATCCAAACTTCGCTGGCGTCTGGAGGATGATTCGCAGAAGCCGCTCACTGTGGATGAGGTGTTCTGCCTGGGCACAAAAGGGGGCGGCGCCTTCTTCGGGCAGGTGGGCAGCTTTGAAAAAGGGTATGAATTTGACGCGGTGATCATTGACGACTCCAGACTGAAAACACCCAGAAAGCTGACATTGAAAGAACGTCTGGAACGTGTGGTATACCTGTCAGATGACAGGGATGTGATAGGAAAATATGTGGCAGGCAGAAAAATCTTTGCAGCTATTTAGTCAGGTCTGCGCATTTGCTGTACAGACCGTGCACAAGATTGGCAGCAGCGGCTGTTCACCGATGGAAAAGAGGGATGATATATGGGAGTTGGCAGTTCAAAGAATCGTGTGGATGCCTGGGAAAAAGTAACGGGGCAGGCAAAGTACACGGCGGATCTGATGCCGCAGAATCTATATACGGCAAAAGTGGTACACAGCACCATAGCGAACGGATGGGTAAAAAGTTTTGAACTGGAAGAGGCATTAAAGGTTCCCGGCGTGGTGAAGATTGTCACCTGTTTTGATGTGCCTGATATTCAGTTTCCGACACCGGGGCACCCCTGGTCAGTGGAAAAGGCACATCAGGATATTAAGGACAGAAAGCTTCTGAACCGGCGGGTACGCATGTATGGGGATGACATTGCAGCCGTGATCGCGGAGGATGATATCGCGGCCAGACGCGCGGCAGATAAGATTAAAGTGGAGTATGAGGAATACCCGGTGATACTGGACCCGGAGGCATCCATGAAGGAGGGAGCACCTCTTCTGCATGAGGAAAAGCCGGGAAATGTGATCGCGCACACCAGTTTTGTGCTGGGGGACGGAAGTTTTGAGGAGGCGGCCTGTGAGGAAGGGCTGGCCGTGATCGAGAAGGAGTACAGGACACAGCCGGTCCAGCACTGTCACATTGAGGTGCCGGTTTCCTATGCCTATATGGAGAAGGGAAGGATCGTCATAGTGACCTCCACCCAGATCCCCCATATTGTGAGGCGTGTGGTCAGCCAGGCTCTGGGGATTCCCATTGGGCAGATCCGGGTGATCAAGCCGTATATCGGCGGCGGATTCGGCAACAAGCAGGATGTGCTGTATGAGCCGTTAAACGCGTTTTTGTGTACCCAGGCAGGCGGCCATGGCGTCAGGCTGGAGCTGTCCAGGGAGGAGACTCTTGGCTGTACCCGTGTGCGCCATGCGTTTACCTGGAAGATCAAAGGGGCAGTCAGGGAGGACGGCACACTGGTGGCGAGGAAATATGAAGCCTACTCCAACCAGGGCGCTTATGCTTCCCATGCTCACGCCATTGCAGCCAACGCAGCCAATATTTTCAAACAGCTTTACCAGGATGAGAAGGTTCTGGAGTCGGACAGCTACACGGTTTATACGAACCTGATGACAGGCGGTGCCATGCGCGGATATGGGATTCCCCAGGGGGATTTTGTGACAGAGTGCGTGGCTGACGATCTGGCCCGCGCTGTGGGTATGGACCCCCTTGAGTTCCGGTTGAAAAACTGTGTGAAGGAAGGGTATAAAGATCCGCATCTGGGCATTGCCTTCCACTCTTACGGGCTGAAAGCCTGTATAGAAAAGGGGAGGGAATATATCCGCTGGGAGGAAAAACGAAAGGCATATGAGAACCAGTCCGGGCCCGTGAGAAGAGGCGTGGGTATGGCAATCTTCAACTATAAGACAGGGGTTTATCCCATTTCTCTTGAGACGTCATCCTGCCGTATGGTTCTGAATCAGGACGGCTCCATGCAGCTCTTTATGGGGGCAACTGAGATCGGCCAGGGAGCTGACACGGTGTTTACCCAGATGGCAGCAGAGATCACAGGCATAACGGAGGACAGGATACATATAGAGACCGTACAGGATACGGATACCACGCCTTTTGACACAGGAGCCTATGCTTCCAGGCAGACTTATGTGAGCGGAAAAGCTGTGAAAAAGACAGGAGAATTGTTTAAGCAGAGGATTTTGGAGTATGCGGCATTTAAGCTGAAGCTGCCCTGCGAGGATACGCCTTCGGAACCATGCGCCGAATCTTCAGCGTGGAAGAGGCTGGATATCAAAGAGAATCAGGTGATTGACAAGGCCTCAGGGGAGGTGCTTCTTTCCCTGGCAGCCCTTGCGGAGGAGGCATTGTACAGCCTGGAAAAATCTGTGCATATCACTGCTGAGACGACCAGCCACTGTAAGGAAAATTCCTTTGCCTCAGGTGTCTGCTTTGCGGAGGTGGAGGTGGATATGCCGGTGGGTAAAATCCGCATACTGGATATCATCAATGTCCATGACAGCGGAAAACTGATTAATCCCAGCCTTGCCAAAGCGCAGGTGCACGGGGGCATGAGCATGGGCATTGGTTATGCGCTGAGTGAAGAACTGCTGGTGGATGAAAAGACAGGAAGGCCGTTGAATGCCAACCTCCTTGACTATAAGATCCCCACAGCTATGGACACACCGGATCTGCATACGGATTTTGTGGAGATGGATGACCCCACAGGTCCTTTCGGCAACAAAGCGCTGGGAGAACCTCCCACTATTCCTGTGGCTCCGGCTATCAGAAATGCCGTGCTGCACGCCACCGGAATTGCTTTTGATTCCCTTCCGCTGTCACCGCAGAAACTGGTGGAGCGGTTTATGAAAGAGGGAATGGTCGGGGCAGAAAGCGGGAAGTTAAAAGGGGGTGAAACACATGTATGACATTGAAAAATATTATCAGGCCAAAGATGTGGAAGACGCTGTGAGAGCACTGGAGGAAGACGCGGATGCGGTGGTGATCTCCGGAGGAAGTGATGTGCTGATCAAGATCAGGGAAGGGAAGCTTGCCGGCTGTTCCCTGGTAAGCATACATGGGATACCGGCTCTTGAAGGAGTCAGAATGGAGGCAGACGGCACCATTGTCATAGGCCCTGCCACTACATTTTCACACATCACCTATGACCCTGTGATACAAAAATATATTCCTGCATTGGGATGGGCAGTGGATCAGGCGGGAGGCCCCCAGATCCGCAACATAGGAACCATCGGGGGAAATGTCTGTAATGGCGTGACGAGTGCAGACAGTGCGGCTCTGCTTTTTACTCTGAATGCGGTGCTGGAGCTGACAGGTCCCAAAGGCACAAGAGAGATACCTGTTGCTGAGTTTTACACAGGTCCGGGCCGGACCCTGCGGGAACATGCAGAGATTCTGACTGCCATAAAGATCACCAGGGAGAATTACCAGGGATTTTACGGACATTATACAAAATACGGGAAAAGAAACGCTATGGAGATTGCCACTCTCGGCTGTGCGGTACATGTGAAATTAAGTGCTGACAACATGCGGATTTCGGAGTTCCGGCTGGGATTCGGCGTGGCTGCACCTACCCCCATGCGCTGTTTTAAAACAGAGGAAACGGTAAAAGGAATGGCGGTCACAGACCCGGAACTGTATGAGAAGATACAAGAGGGAGCAGTCTCTGAAGTGACACCCCGTTCCAGTTGGCGTGCATCCAGGGAATTCCGTCTTCAGCTGGTGCGGGAGCTGTCCGTGCGAACTGCAAAAGAAGCCATAGAAAAAGCTTCAGGAGGTGAGGCAGATGCTTAAGATCATAACCATGACCGTCAATGGAAAAGAGACAGAACTGGCAGTGGATGACAGGGAAGCCCTGCTTGATACTTTAAGAAACCGCCTGGGACTTACCAGTGTGAAACGCGGCTGTGAGGTAGGGGAATGCGGCGCCTGTACGGTCCTTGTGGATGGCGAAGCCATTGATTCGTGTATCTATCTGACCATGTGGGCGGAGGGAAAACACATCATGACCGTGGAGGGCTTAAAGGGCAGAAACGGGGAACTTTCCCCTATCCAGACAGCTTTTGTGGAGGAGGCTGCAGTCCAGTGCGGCTTCTGCACACCGGGTCTTATTATGAGCGCAGTGGAGATTGTGGGCACAGGGAAGAGATACAGCAGAGAAGAACTGAAAAAACTGATCTCCGGACATCTGTGCCGCTGTACAGGGTATGAGAATATTCTGAATGCCATGGAAAGGATTGTGGGGGAACAGTAATACTTATTTTCCGCTGAAGGGGGAAAATTATGTTTCCCACTTGAAAAGTAGAAAACCTTACGGTATAATTTCAATGATATGGGGTATTTGGCCGACAATGTCCATGTACCCCTTTTTCGTGGAAAAACCAGGAGAAAAAAGGAACCGATAAGGAGATTGATAATATGAGTACCGTAAGAACAAGATTTGCCCCAAGTCCCACAGGAAAAATGCATGTGGGGAATTTGAGAACTGCTTTATATGCGTATCTGATCGCAAAGCATGAGAACGGAAGCTTTATGCTCCGTATTGAGGATACAGACCAGGAACGTTTTGTGGACGGCGCGCTGGAGATCATTTACCGCACACTGGCAAAGACGGGACTGGTTCATGACGAAGGCCCGGACAAGGACGGCGGCTGCGGCCCTTATGTCCAGAGTGAGAGAAACGCACAGGGCATTTATCTGAAATATGCCAAACAACTGATCGAACAGGGAGATGCATATTACTGTTTCTGTACAAAAGAGCGCCTGGATTCCCTGAAAGCCAGCGTGGGAGAGGAAGGCAAGGAGATCGCGGTCTATGACAAGCACTGCCTGCACCTCAGCAAAGAGGAAGTGGAGGCAAAGCTTGCGGCAGGAGAATCCCATGTGATCCGCTTCAATATGCCGGCAGAGGGAACCACAACCTTCCATGATGATATTTACGGTGACATCACTGTGCCGAATAATGAACTGGATGACCTGATCCTGATCAAATCAGACGGCTATCCCACCTATAACTTTGCAAACGTGATCGACGATCATCTCATGGGAATTACCCATGTGGTGCGCGGAAATGAATACCTTTCCTCCTCACCGAAATATAACAGGATCTACGAGGCATTTGGCTGGGAGATTCCCACGTATGTACACTGTCCGCTGATCACCAATGAGGAGCACAAAAAGCTGAGCAAACGCTCCGGCCACTCCTCTTATGAGGATTTGCTGGACCAGGGATTTCTCACAGAGGCAATTGTAAATTACGTGGCACTGCTTGGATGGTGCCCGGAGGACAACCGTGAGATCTTCAGCCTGGAAGAGCTGGTGAAAGAATTTGACTATCATCATATGAGCAAATCCCCGGCTGTGTTTGATATGACAAAGCTGAAATGGATGAACGGGGAATACATCAAAGCTATGGACTTTGACAAGTTCTATGACATGGCGCTTCCGTTTGTGAAAGAGGCAGTCAAAAAAGATCTGAACCTTGAGAAAATAGCCGGCATGGTAAAGACAAGGATTGAAGTTTTCCCGGATATCCCGGCTCTCATTGACTTCTTTGAGGCAGTACCGGAGTATGATGTGTCCATGTACACACACAAGAAAATGAAAACCAACCCGGAAATCTCACTGGAGGTTCTGAATAAGGTCATACCGGTTCTGGAAGGTTTTGACAATTATACAAACGATGCGCTGTATGAGCTGCTCTGCGGTTTTGCAAAGGAAAACGGATATAAAAACGGACAGATCCTCTGGCCTGTACGCACCGCCCTTTCCGGCAAGCAGATGACACCTGCCGGTGCTACGGAGATTCTGGAAGTGCTGGGAAAAGAGGAGTCCATGAAACGCCTGCATGCTGCAGTGGAAAAACTGGAGCAGGCATAAAAAATACTATTGGAGTAACCCATATATGCAGAAAAATTCCTCACAGGAACGAGCAGTATCCCACAACCGGGGCCCCATGATGCTTCTTGCAGGCCCCGGTTCCGGGAAAACCACCACCATCACCAGGAGGGTGGCTAACTTAATAAAGGAATACCAGGCAACTCCTTCATCCATTCTGGTGGTGACGTTTACAAAAGCGGCTGCCAGGGAAATGAAGGAGCGTTTTTTACGTCTGTGTGATAAGGAAGGTATGGCAGGCCCTTACAGGGAGGTGACTTTTGGCACGTTCCATGGCATTTTTTACGGAATCCTGCGACATGCCTATCGGCTGTCCGCAAAGAATATTCTTGGGGAAGAGCGGAAATTCGATATATTAAAGGAAATCGTCTACCGCCAGAGAATGCGGATCGACGACGAGAAGGAGTTTTTTGAGGGGCTGGTACAGGAAATCTCCATTGTAAAGAACGGCAGGATGCCCATAGAGCATTATTATTCCGCCAACTGCCCGGATGACACATTCAGAAAGATTTACCGATCCTATGTGGACGCCTGCAGACAGTCCAGGCTTCTGGATTTCGATGACATGCTGCTGTACTGTTATGACCTTCTGACAGGAAGAAAAGATATCCTGGCCGGTTGGCAGAATAAGTTCCGGTATGTGCTTGTGGATGAGTTCCAGGATATTAATCAGCTTCAGTATGACATTATAAAGCTGCTGGCAGCGCCCCAGAATAATCTCTTTATTGTGGGGGATGATGACCAGTCCATCTACGCGTTCAGGGGGGCAAAGCCGGAGATCATGCTCCATTTCCCAAAGGATTTTCCGGATGCTAAGACAGAACTGCTGGCCTGTAATTACCGCTCCACAAAGCAGATTGTGGAGGCTTCCAAACGTGTGATCGGGAGAAACAAGAACCGCTATCCAAAGGAATTTTTTACGGAAAACGGGGAGGGAAAACCGGTGGTTGTGCGTGCGTTTGAGGACGGCAAGGAGGAGGAGCTTTTCGTAAAGGAATGCATAAAAAAGGCAGTGCAGGAGGGAGAATCCTATGAGGAGACAGCCATTCTCTACCGCACCAATCTGGGGGCCAGGTTCCTGGTAGAGACATTGATGGAATACCAGATCCCCTTTCAGATGCGGGACGCCCTGCCGAATCTGTATGAGCATTGGATATCCAGAAATATCATTTCCTATATAAAGCTGGCCCAGGGCGACAGAAGCCGCCGGGAATTTCTGCAGGTTATGAACCGTCCAAACCGTTATATATCCAGGGATGCGCTGGACGATGCCACAGTGTCCTTTGAGGGGCTGCGCTGGTTTTATGAGGGAAAGGACTGGATGTGCGACAGGATCGACAAGATGGAGGAAGACCTGACAACACTAAAGCGCATGACACCCTATGGGGCAATCAATTATATCCGGTACGGCATCGGGTATGAAGAGTATCTGAAGGATTACGCCTCTTACCGGAAAATCAAAGTGGATGACCTGTACGAAGTCATGGAGGAGCTGGCAGAGAGTGCCAAAGGATATAAAAGCTTCGGTGAATGGTTTGCGCATATTTCCGACTACACGGACAAGTTAAAGGAACAGGCGAAGAAACAGCATATTGAGAAAAAAGGCGTCACAGTGTCCACTCTGCACAGCATCAAAGGCCTGGAATTTGACCGGGTATTTCTCATGGATGTGAATGAAGGGACCATTCCCTACCATAAAGCTGTTTCAGACAGCAGCATGGAGGAAGAGCGGCGGCTCTTCTATGTGGGCATGACAAGGGCCAGGAAAGAGCTTTACATACTTTATGCAAAATGCAGGCATGACAAGGATTTGGAAGTGTCAAGATTTCTCAAGGAGAGCGGGCTTGTACCGGAGAAGAAGGAGTGACGGCTGTGGAAAAGGTTTGGGTTTTTTACGGAAAAACAGAGGGACTAACAGGCAGAGCAGAAGCAAAAGGTGAAAAAGGGAGGCTGGAAACACGGGCCGGACGTGTTCTTCTTGCCCATGCCCTGAAAAAGCTGTACGGACTGTCCGTTCCGGATGGAGAGGAAGGGGCAGCCCAGCTTGAAAGAATGCTCACAAAAGGAGAAAACGGAAAGCCGTATCTCCACGGATATCCTGAGATCCATTTTAATATCAGCCATTCCGGCGCATACGCGGTCTGTGCTCTGGCAGGGATTCCGGTGGGGATTGACATTCAGATCCGCCAGCCGGTGAGAGGAAAAAGGCTTCTGGAGCGGACTATGAATGCCCGGGAACAGGAAGTGATCAAAAACGCCAAAGACCCCGAAATGGCATTTGCATTTTTCTGGGCCAGGAAGGAGAGTTATCTCAAATGGAGCGGGGAGGGAATCACCAGGGACCTCTCAAAACTGTCCATGGAAGATGCTGCCATGGAGGAAATTCCGGTGGAAGAGGGATACGTCTGCCAGGTCTGTACGGCAGTTCCGTTTTCCTTTGAAAAAATAGAATTACCGCCACAGCTTAGTGGATTGAAACAGCTTAAAGTGCCATAGAAAGTTCGTCAATCTTTTTCAGCTCTTCTTCCGTAAACGGAGCACTTTTGAGCACTTTCAGGTTATCAAGAATCTGTTCTGCCTTGGAGGCACCTACAAGTACACTGGTCACTACATCATCTTTCAATACCCATTTCAGCGCCATCTGCGCAAGACTTTCCCCTCTCTCGAATGCGATTCGGTTCAGACCGCGGATGCAGTCAAGACGGCTGTCGGTGAGCTGTTCTGCGTTTAGGAAACGTCCGTCTGTGACTACCCGGCTGTCCGAAGGGATTCCCTTTAGATAGCGGTCCGTCAGCATACCCTGGGCCAGCGGGCTGAAGGAGATGATCCCTTTTTTCTCCTCCGCGCAGGCTTTCTTCAGACCGTTGTTCTCTATGGTACGGTTGAAGATGTTGTAGGAATTCTGGTTAATAACAAAGGGGCATTTCAGTTCCTTTAAAATAGCCGCCGCCCTCTTCATGGTCTCCCCGTCGTAGTTGGACAGTCCCACATACAAGGCTTTTCCGCTTCTCACTGCCTGATCCAGGGCACCCATGGTCTCCTCAAGGGGAGTTTCAGGGTCCATTCTGTGATGGTAGAAAATATCCACATATGCAAGGCCCATGCGCATAAGACTCTGGTCCAGGCTGGCAGTCAGATATTTTCTGCTGCCCCAGTCCCCGTAAGGACCCGGCCACATATCATAGCCTGCCTTGGTACTGATGATCATCTCATCCCTGTAAGCGGAAAGGTTTTCCTTTACGATCCTGCCGAAATTTTTCTCCGCGCTTCCCGGTTCGGGGCCGTAATTGTTTGCCAGGTCAAAGTGGGTGATGCCGTTGTCAAAGGCAGTAAAGCATAGCTTTTTCATATTGTCATATACTGCGGTGTCACCAAAATTGTGCCATAATCCCAGGGAGACTGCAGGAAGCTTTAGGCCGCTGTATCCGCAGCGGTTGTATGTCATGGTTTCATATCGTTTGTCATCTGCTCTGTACATAAGTGATCTCCTTTTCTTGTTTCTTTACAAAGTCTAGCACTTCAAGTATACTTGAAGTCAATAAAGGATCTTAATTTTGTTATATTCACTGAAAATAAGGAGGGAATTATGACAACATACACAATAAAACAGGTTTCCCAGATGTTTGGGCTGCCTGCATCCACGCTCAGGTACTACGAGGAGATCGGTCTTTTGCCTGCTGTGGAAAAGACAAAGGCAAATCAGCGCATCTATACAGAAGAACATATCGGCCGTCTGGGGGCTATACGCTGTTTTAAGGAGACCGGCATGTCCATGGCAAAGCTTCTGGAGTTTTTTACATACGAGGAGGAAGAGCGGGAGCATATCGAGGAGATTCTAGCTCTGTTAAAGGAGCAGGACCGGCATGTGGCAGAGCAGATTGAAAAACTGCAGTCTGCCAGAAAGCAGATAAACCGCAAACTGAGATATTACAGTGACATTAAGGCATCCATGGACAGCGGGAGTGCGTGTCCAAACTGGGGCGACTACTAAAAGACCGCTGCTGGAAGAACGGGGACGATTTACGGCAGATGTCTCTTCGTCTCACTGTCCAGCGCATTCCGCATTTCCTCCAGCAGGGCATCATCGGTAAAATACGATTTTCCGTACTGAAGATTAAAGTCGTAGTCAAAGTCCGGCGGATTTTTTCCTGTATTATGCTGGATGATCGTCTCAGCCTTATCCAGAGCCTTCACCAGACGGGCCTCGGGCGTTTGGCTGTCCTCATATTCCTGCCAGACGGCCATGAAATCTTCTTTTTGCTTTTCGGGCAGCAGGGAGAAGACACGGCCGGCAGCACGGTATTCCTCCTGGTACTTGCGGGAACTGTCCGGGAGGAGTGCGGCGGAGATGTCGCCTTCATAGATTTCCCCTATGTCGTGGAGAAGGCACATGAGCAGTGTTTTTCGGGTGTCCAGCCCGGGGTACTCTTCCAGCATGACCGCGGCAAAGAGCGCAAGGTGCCAGGAATGCTCCGCGGTACTTTCCTGTTTCCCGGAACCGGTCCAGGCTGTCCTCAGCACGGATTTCAGCAGTTCCGTCTCTTTCATAAAAGCCAGATATGCGTCTATGGTTTCTTTCATGATATATCTCTCCTTTCTGAAATGAACCGCGTCCCAAAGCGTATTGGAAAATTTTCAAGCGCTTACATGAACTGCTGTAAAAAAGATGCAGTTTTAGGACTTGCGGAGATAGTATCAGCATAAGATAAAAAGAAAAAAAGGTCAACAGAAATCTGCGCAAACCCATATATACTCTGCGTCGAGATATTTTTCGTATGAAACAGGGATTGTCCTCATATATTATCTTAAAGAGGTGAGACAATGAGAGAAAGGGATATTATACGGTTATTTCCACAGAAGATCAGGGCAGCCCTGGAGCATGCGGAGTTTAATATGGAGCACTTGTATGAAATCAGGCTGAGGGTCAATGCGCCGCTGATCTTAATTTACAAAGGGAATGAGTATTTTCTTACAAAAGAAGGAAAACTGACCAAGCAGATGCAGGGCGTCTGCCAGGTAGAGGCAAAGGACCTGCGGGAGACCATGGAGTATGTGAGCAATTATTCCATGTACGCATTTGAGGAAGAGATCCGGCAGGGATTCATCACCATTCAGGGAGGCCACCGTGTGGGAATTGCCGGTAAAACGGTACTGGACGGAGCAAAGATCAAAAGCCTGAAATACATATCTTATATAAATCTGAGACTTTCACACCAGATAAAAGGATGTGCCAACCAGATTCTTCCCTATGTGGTCAACAAGGGGAATGTCTGCCACACCCTGATCATTTCCCCGCCCATGTGCGGGAAGACCACCCTGCTGCGCGACCTGATTCGACAGGTCAGTGACGGCAATACCTATCTGCCGGGCATGTCAGTGGGGGTGGTGGATGAGCGTTCCGAGATCGCCGGTTCCTATCAGGGGATTCCGCAAAATGACCTGGGAATCCGCACGGATATTTTGGACTGCTGTCCAAAGGCGGAGGGTATGATGATGCTGATCCGCTCCATGTCACCGGAAGTGGTGGCCGTGGATGAGCTGGGGGATTATGAGGACATTCATGCCATAGAATCCGTTATCCACTGCGGATGCAAGCTGTTTGCCACGGTTCACGGAAGTTCTGTTGAGGATATCAAGAGGAAGCCCCTGATGCAGCGCCTGGTGCAGGAAAAGATATTTGAGAGGTATATTATTCTTCACAATAAGGACAAGGCAGGAAAAGTGAAGGCCGTATTTGATGAGAGGGGCACCTGCCTGTTTGATGAAACAAGGAGGAGAGGAACTTTATGCTGAAAGTGCTGGGAGTCTGTCTTGTGGTGCTCTCCTGTACGGCTCTGGGCTTTGAGAGAAGTCTGAAGCTTACCAGAAGACTTTCCGGTCTTCGGGAGCTTCAGCGGATGGTCCTGCTTATAAAAGGAGAGGTCAGCTACCGCAAGGAGGCGCTTCCGGAGGCTCTTATCCGGGCAGCGGGCAGACTGACCCCGCCGTTTTCCGATTTTTTGAGAAATGTGGCAAAGCGGGCGGATGCCTATGACGGAATCCTGTTTGCCGATATTTTTATGCAGGAGGCGGAAACTGCGTTCGGAGACAGTGCGCTTACAAAAGAAGACAAGGAGGAGCTAAGACAGCTGGGCCAGTATCTGGGCTATCTGGATATTTCCCAGCAGGAAAATGCCATGGCTTTGTTTCAGCAGGAATTGGAGCGGAAAATTCAGGCAGTGCAGGCTGAGATTCCTGTGAAAAAAAGACTTTATCAGAGTCTGGGGGTGCTGGGAGGAATATTTCTTGCCATTACGCTGATCTGAAAAAAGGCAGGGCACGCGGGACATGAGATCCAGGAGGAAGGGAGGAAGATAAGTGGAGGTAACAATTTTATTCAAAATTGGCGCAGTGGGGATTCTGGTCTCTGTGCTGTGCCAGATTTTAAAACACAGCCAGCGGGAAGAACTGGCTTTTTTGACAAGCCTTGCCGGACTTTTACTGGTGCTGTTCTGGGTGCTGCCTTACATCAACGATTTATTCCAGACCATACAGGAGTTATTTGCGCTGTAGAGGAAAGGAGGGCTTTGGATGGAAGTGGTGAAAATCGTCATGCTGGGCATGACAGGAGTGGTGCTGGCGCTGTTTTTAAAAGAGACAAAGCCGGAGTATTCTCTGTATCTGAGCCTGGCAGTGGGAATCTGCATCTTTACCTTCATGGCGCAGAAGCTCTCCTACCTGCTGGACTCTGTGCTGAAGATCCAGGAGTATGTGCCTGTGGATACAAAATATCTGACCATACTGCTGAAAATGATAGGAGCTGCCTATATCGGCCAGTTTTCCGCCAGCATCTGCAAAGACGCAGGATACGGGGCTATTGGGAACCAGATTGAGATCTTCGTCAAACTTTATATCATGGTATTGTCCATGCCGGTACTGCTGGCGCTGATGGAGGCCATCTACGGGTTTCTGGTATGAAAGGGGGGATCGGAAAAAGAGTCAGGGCAGCAGAATGCGTGCTGGCAGTGCTGTTTCTGGTATTGGCTGCGGCAGTGGAGGTGAGAGCCTCTTTTTTTTCGGCAAATGCAGGACAAGATGTGATGAAAAACCAGCCGCAGAATACCGTGACACAGGATGGGCAGCCAAAAGATAACGGGGACGGAAGTGCGGCAGAGAACGGAAAAGCGGCAGATTACAAAGACGCAGCAGATGAAAAGTCGGAGGAAGAGATCCGTCAGGACACACAGAGTGCCACAGAGGAAAAACTCATGGATGATATGGAGCTGGAGCAGATGCAGGATGCCATCAATGAGCTTCTGGGGGAGGAGAGCTTCAGTCTGGAGGACGCCCTGCATAAGATCTTAAGCGGAGAGAAGCTGTTTTCAAAAGAGTATTTTTTTGCGCTGGCCAAGAATTTTCTGCTGGAAAATCTGGCGGCGGAGAGGGATACCATGATCCATGTGGTGCTGCTGGTGCTGCTGGCTTCCCTGTTTTCCAATTTTTCCAATGTATTCAACAACGGACAGATGGGGGAGATCAGTTTTTACATTGTATACATGCTTCTTCTGGCAGCTTTGGTGCATTCCTTCGGTACACTCAGCATAGAGATAAGTGAGGGGCTGACAGGCTTTGTCACTTTTATGAAAGCGCTGATGCCTTCCTACTTCCTGGCAGTCACTGCGGCTACGGGGAGTGCCACAGCCATGGTCTTCTATGAAGTGGTCCTGGTGCTGGTGTATGTGGTACAGGTTATCTTTTTAAAAGGTGTTCTGCCAGGTATCCATATATACGTGCTGCTTCAGCTTGTAAACTTTCTGCACAGTGAGGACTTCCTCTCCAAAATGGCAGAGCTTGTGAGGACCATAGTGGAATGGGCCATGCGGACCTGCATAGCGGTTGTGATCGGGATGCAGATCATCCAGAACATGATAAGCCCTGCCATAGACACACTGAAGCGGGACGTCATCGGCAAGACGGCGGCAGCTATCCCGGGCATCGGAAACGCCATAAACGGCGTGACAGAGGTGGCTCTTGGAACCGCTGTCCTGGTGAGGAACGGGCTGGGAGTCATCGGGATCATAGTCATCCTGTGTGTGGGACTTCCCCCTGTCATCCGGCTGGGGATGACGACCCTGCTCTACAAGCTTTTGGCAGCCATTGTGCAGCCTATTTCGGACAAAAGAATGGTGGGGGCTCTGGCTGCCATCGGGGACGGCTGTATGCTGCTTTTAAAGGTGCTGCTCACCATGGAACTGCTGTTTTTGATCACCATTGCAGTACTCACCATTTCATTTATCGGACATTAGGAGGCCGGCAATATGACAGATACCCTTTACGGCTGGATGCGGAACCTGGCGTGCTACTTTATTTTTTTATCCGCAGTGATGCATTTTCTGCCGGACAACAATTATAAAAAGTACATTCAGTTTTATATGGGACTGCTTCTGATACTCCTATTGCTCTCGCCTGTGCTGGACTTCCTGCAGCTTGAGAATAAAATCGACGCGGGTGTGGACCGGTACATGGAAGAGGAGGAGCGGGACCGGGAGGAATGGGAGAACTATGCCAGGGAGATTGAGGAGGAGTACGGCTGGAATAAAAAAAGTGAGGATACTGGGGATACACAGCCGCAGGATGAGGAAGATTCCCTGCAGGAAGGAGCGGTGGGACCATGAAGCCATTTCCGGAAATGCTGAAAAAGGAGCAGATTGTGGTAGTGCTGCTGGCAGGCATCCTGCTGCTCATCATTGCCATGCCTGTGAAGAAGAAGGATACCGAGGAGCAGACTGCCAAGAGCACACCCACAAGTGAAGAAAACCAGAAAACCAATTATGAGGACCGGCTTCAGCAGCGGCTTAAGGAGGTGCTGGCTGAGGTAAAGGGAATCGGAAAGACAGATGTCTTCGTCACATTTGAGGACACAGGAGAGAGAGTGGTGGAAAAGGACGGCACAGACACCGTATATTCCAAGGATTCCAAGGGCAACCAGGAGCCGTATCTGTCAAATGAGCGTTACCCGAAAATAAGCGGCGTAGTGGTTGTGGCCGAGGGCGGGGAAAATCCCCATGTAATTCAGAATATTCAGGAGGCTGTGCAGGCATTATTTCAGGTAGAAGCCCATAAAATTAAAGTAATGAAGATGGTGACTGACCGCTGACATCAAAAAAAGCGTTCTTTCGGCAGGGCAGTTGCTAAAATGAATTAAAGGAGTAGCTCGCATGAAAAAAATCTTTAAGAAGAATCAGGTCATTATCACCGCACTGGCAATCATGATCGCGGTTGCCGGGTACATCAATTATTCAGATAACCATCTGGGGATTGACAAGACACTGAAGAAAGCCAGCACAAACACAGCGGATGATAAGAGCAAAGAGACAGCGGACGCAGACGGAATCGTGGAGGATATTGACAGCCTGGATTACGACCTTACAGACGAGTCCGCTTTACTTGAAGAGAATGCAGCGGCGGAAAACGGGGATACCGGCACTACAGAGGACAATAATACAACACAGGATCAGAGCTCCTCATCCACAGACGGCACAGCCACTGGGGAGGACGGAAACACCACGGACAACAATGCAGACAGCAAAGACGCGTCCGCTGAGACACCCGGTGAGGCAGTTCTGACAGGAGCATCCAATTTTGTGGCACAGGCAAAGGTCAGCAGGGAACAGGTACGCTCCGCCAACAAAGAGACCCTTCTTGAGATCATCAACAATGAGAACATTGGAGACGAGCAGAAACAGGAAGCCATTGCCTCCATGGTAAAAATGACAGATTTGGCTGAGCAGGAGGAAGCTGCGGAGCTGCTGCTGGATGCCAAGGGATTTGAGAACGTGGTAGTGAATCTGACCAATAACTCCGCGGACGTGATCGTTCCCCAGGAGTACATGGCAGATGACAAACGCGCCCAGATCGAGGACATCGTAAAACGGAAAACAAGCGTTCCGGTAGAGAATATCGTGATCACACCAATGGATGAAGGAACCTCCGACGGGGAATAATGGGATAAGAGAAAGTTTAAGAAGTCCTTGACACCATATTCCCGGTATACTAAAATGTTTTAAGCGTGTTAAAAGAATAAGGAGGTCCCTCAAGTGGCTGACTATACGAAAGAAATTACGAAAAGACGTACATTTGCGATCATATCCCATCCCGATGCCGGTAAGACCACACTGACGGAAAAGTTCCTTCTCTACGGAGGAGCCATCAATCTGGCAGGAAGTGTGAAGGGCAAGGCAACCTCACGCCATGCGGTTTCTGACTGGATGGAAATTGAGAAAGAGAGAGGTATTTCCGTTACTTCCTCTGTGCTGCAGTTTAACTATGATGGTTATTGCATTAACATATTGGATACTCCGGGACATCAGGATTTCTCGGAGGACACATATCGTACCCTGATGGCAGCAGATTCTGCGGTCATGGTCATTGACGCCTCAAAAGGTGTGGAGGCACAGACCAGAAAGCTGTTCAAAGTCTGTGCCATGCGCCATATCCCTATTTTTACCTTTATCAACAAGCTGGATAGGGATGCAAACGATACCTTTGATCTGCTGGACGACATTGAGAAGGAGCTGGGAATTCCCACCTGCCCCATCAACTGGCCCATTGGTTCCGGCAAGAAGTTCAGAGGTGTGTATGACAGAGATACCGGGAAGGTACTCACCTTCTCTGATACCATGAAAGGTACAAAAGAGGGGATTGAGGAAGAGATTGGCATTGACGAACCGCGCCTTGACCAGGTGCTGGATGCAGAACAGAAGGAACAGCTTCTGGAAGAGATCGAACTGCTGGATGGTGCCAGTGCGGAATTTGACCAGGATTTGGTCAACCAGGGAAAACTGTCTCCCGTATTTTTCGGCTCCGCCCTCACCAACTTTGGTGTAGAGACATTCCTTGAGCATTTCCTGAAAATGACATCCTCACCGCTGCCAAGAACTGCGGATATCGGAGTCATTGACCCTATGAAGGAGGAGTTCTCTGCCTTTGTATTTAAGATTCAGGCAAATATGAATAAGAACCACAGAGACCGAATCGCGTTTATGCGTATCTGTTCCGGAAAATTCGATGCTTCCCAGGAGGTGTACCATGTCCAGGGAAATAAAAAGATGCGTCTTTCCCAGCCTCAGCAGATGATGGCTTCAGACCGTCATGTGGTGGAGGAAGCCTATGCAGGTGACATTATCGGCGTCTTTGACCCGGGCATTTTCTCCATCGGCGACACAGTGTGTTCACCGGGAAAAAAATACGCTTATGAAGGTATCCCAACCTTCGCGCCGGAGCATTTTGCAAGGGTCCGTCTCATGGACAGCATGAAGAGAAAACAGTTTGTCAAAGGTGTCAACCAGATTGCCCAGGAAGGTGCGATCCAGATCTTCCAGGAATTTATGGGCGGCATGGAGGAGATCATTGTAGGCGTGGTAGGTGTCCTGCAGTTTGACGTGCTGAAATACAGACTGGAAAATGAGTATAATGTGGAAATCCGTCTGGAGAACCTGCCGTACGAACATATCCGCTGGATCGCCAACAAGGAATCCGTGGATATCGAAAAGCTGACAGGAACCTCAGATATGAAGAAAGTAAAAGATATGAGAGGAAATCCGCTGCTTCTGTTTGTCAATGCCTGGAGTGTGGGCATGACGCTGGACAGGAACGAAGGCCTGGAGCTTGCGGAATTCAGCAGAAACTGAGAACAAAAAAGAGTCCGTCAGGGCTCTTTTTTAATTGCCTGTTTTCAAAGGAGGAAAAATACAGTATAATAAAAAGGCGGCAGAAAGTTTCGTCAAACAGAGAGGGGAGTGCACAGCAACGGGGGTTATAAAATGGAATACCAAATAATTTATGGCAACAGGACTACACTGGGAATCCAGATCACACCGGAAGGAAATGTGGTAGTCCGGGCGCCAAAGCATTATTCTAAGCGAAAAATCAAACAGTTTGTACGAATGAAAAAAGAATGGATACATAAAAAGGCAGAGGGCAGGAAAACAGATGCCTGGTATATCAATGCCCAGCCATATCAGAAGGAAGAAAAGGCCCATTACCTTGACTCAGCGCTGGAAATCTTTGCTGTGAAAGCAGATTACTATGCGTCACTTATGGGAGTTTCTTATGAGCAGATCCAGGTCATGGAAAAATACGGCCAATGGGGAAAATGCACAAAGGACGGCAGGCTCTTTTTTAACTGGAGACTGATCCTTGCACCGGAGGAGGTGCTGGACTATGTGGTCATCCTCACACTGGCCCATGTGAAAAATTATCCTTTTCTGACCATTAGACTGGTGGAACAGCTCATGCCGGATTTTCAGGTATGGAAACAGTGGCTGAAAGAGCGTTCCATTTTGTTATGGAGCCGTGAGTGAGCCGAAGGTCCATCAAAAAAATTTCTCTTTTATTTTCTATAGGAATTTGGTATAATAACAACCAGGAGATTTTCCTATAGGAGGTTGAAACTATGGCGGAAGACAGAAATACGTATAAGATACATGATAACGGTTCGCTTGGTGAAGTGCAGATTGCTGATGAAGTGGTTGCCATCATCGCCGGACTGGCTGCTACAGAAGTTGACGGTGTCGGTTCCATGGCAGGAAATATCACCAATGAACTGGTAGGCAAGCTGGGCATGAAGAACCTTTCCAAGGGTGTCAAAGTGGACGTGCTTGAGGACGTTGTATGTGTGGATTTGGCTCTGAATATTGAATATGGTTTCAATATCCTGGAAACCAGCAAAAAGGTGCAGGAGAGAGTAAAATCTGCGATTGAAAATATGACAGGTCTGAATGTTTCCGATGTGAATGTGCGGATTGCCAGTGTGGAGATGGAAAAGACAAAATAAGGTGTAAAGCCGTTAGAGTACCCTGACAAGTGAAGCACAGCATATTAGAAATGAAAAAATGAAAAGGTGTCTTTTACAAAAAGGGCACCTTTTCTTTATAGAGGATTGAATGGATTACAAAAACAAACGGAGGATAACCATGGGTAGAAGAGAAATGAGGGAGCACATTTTCAAGCTCCTGTTTTTGAGAGAATTTAATCCGTCAGAGGAGATGCCGGAGCAGATTCGGATGTATTTTGAATCTCTGGAGGAACTGACCCCGATGAATGAGGTCTATATGCAGGACAAATACGGAAAGATTCTGGAACATCTCGCGGAGATCGACGAAGTCCTGAATCAGGCATCCTCCGGATGGAAAGTGAGCCGCATGAGCAAGGTGGATGTGAATATCCTGCGTCTTGCGGTCTATGAGATGAAATACGATGAGGATGTGCCTGTGAAGGTGGCGATCAACGAGGCAGTGGAGCTGGCGAAGAAATTTGGCGGTGATGATTCCTCCTCCTTTGTCAACGGTATTTTAGGAAAGATTGCCAAGGAGCTGTCATGAACAGCGTCTACTCCGTAGGCCAGGTGAACACCTACATTAAAAATATGTTCACACAGGACTTCCTTCTAAATAAAATCTTTATAAAAGGGGAAGTGTCCAATTGTAAATACCACACTTCCGGCCATATTTATTTTTCCCTGAAGGACGAGACAGGAGCCATGGCCTGCGTTATGTTTGCAGGAGCCAGAAAAGGCCTGGCCTTCCAGATGAAGAACGGGGATAAGGTAATCGTGGGCGGCAGTGTGAATGTATACGAAAGAGACGGCAAATACCAGCTCTACGCAAAGAAGATCACCCTGGAAGGGGCCGGCCTTCTGTATGAGCGTTATCTGGCTCTGAAACGTGAGCTGGAGGAGATGGGAATGTTTGCCCGGGATTATAAACAGCCCATACCAAAACACATCCGCACCCTGGGCGTGGTCACAGCTCCAACCGGGGCTGCCGTGCAGGATATCAGGAATGTGGCCGGCAGAAGAAATCCCTATGTGCAGATCATTCTCTACCCTGCCCTTGTACAGGGAGAAGGTGCGAAGGAGAGCATTGTGAAAGGGATTCAGATGCTGGATGACTATGGTGTGGACGTGATGATCGTGGGAAGAGGCGGAGGCTCCATTGAAGATCTGTGGGCCTTTAATGAGGAGGAAGTGGCACGTGCCATTTTCAACTGCAGGACGCCTGTGATCTCAGCCGTAGGGCATGAGACGGATACCACCATTGCGGACTATGTAGCAGATCTGCGGGCTCCCACGCCCTCCGCGGCGGCAGAGCTGGCAGTGGGTGATGTGCGCATGCTGCTGAAGACCTTTGAGGATTACAGGGATAAGCTGTCGAGAAGCGTGGAGAACAGAATTTTACTGCTCCGTCAGCATTTGCGCCTGTATCAGAACAAGCTTAGGTTCTTAAGCCCGGAGAATCAGATTCGGGAAAAACGTCAGCACCTGATGGATTTGGAGGATAAGATGGAGGCTGCCATGAAGAATCAGATCTATATGGCAAGAAGAAGCCTGGACATCTATATTGAGAGGATGAAGGGTCTGTCACCTCTTGAAAAGCTGAACCAGGGATTTTCTTATGTGGAAGACGAAAGACATCATGCGGTGACCAGTATAGAGCATGTGAAGACAGATGATATTCTGCGTATCCAGGTCAGTGACGGCTGCATACTGTCACGAGTGACGGGTGTACAGGCTGTGGGCAGGAATGACCGGCCCGGCAGATGCGGCAGCGGGCAGATGGGACAGTGAACAGAAAGCAGACGGGAATGAACCGAAGACAGACCGGGCAGTGAACCGAAAGCAGACGGGACAAAGAAGGAAAAGGCTAAGAGAGGTGTGACATTTGGCAGCGAAAAAAGAAGCAGAAGAAAAGACAATCGAGGAATCCTTAAAAGAACTGGACACCATTGTGGAAAAGCTGGAGAGCCGGGAGATTTCCCTGGAGGACTCTTTTACCATGTACCAGCAGGGCATGGAGCTTTTAAAACAGTGCAGCAATAAAATTGATACTGTGGAAAAAAAGATGCTCAAGATGAATGAGAATGGTGAATTAAGTGAATTTTAAAGAAGAATTACAAAAGAGGACAGAACTGGCGGAACAGGTCATCAGAAAATACCTGCCCCGGGAGTCCGGATTTTCAAAAAAGATGGCTGAGGCGGTGAACTACAGCATGCTGGCAGGCGGAAAGAGACTGCGTCCTGTCTTTATGTATGAGACATACCGCATGTTCGGAGGCGCAGAGAAACTGGTGGAACCGTTTATGGCAGCCATGGAGATGGTACACACACATTCCCTGATCCATGACGACCTGCCGGCCCTTGACAATGACGAGTACCGCAGAGGACGGAAGACCACACATGTAGTCTACGGGGAATCCGCGGCTATACTGGCAGGGGACGCTTTGCTGAATTATGCCTATGAGACGGCATTTACCGCGTTTGATATGGAATGCGCGCGCAGGGAAGGCAGACAGGCAGGAATCGCCTGTGCCCTTCAGATCCTGGGCAGGAAAACAGGCATTCACGGAATGCTGGGCGGTCAGGGCGTGGACGTGGAAAATGACGGAAAACCTCTTTCCAGGGAAATGCTTGATTACATTTATGAGAACAAGACTTCAGCCCTGATTGAGTGTGCCATGATGATAGGTGCCGTGCTGGCAGGGGCATCCAGGGAAGAGACAGAAAAAACAGAACAGGCAGCAAGCCGTATCGGCATTGCCTTCCAGATCCAGGATGATATACTGGATGTGACAGGCAGCTCAAAGGAGCTTGGAAAAGCTGTGGGCAGCGACGAGAAAAACCATAAAACCACATACGTGACCCTGGAAGGAATCGAAAAAGCGGGAGAGAAGGTCAGGATTCTGACAGATGAAGCCATCGGGCTTCTGCAGGAGCTTCCCGGAGAAAAAGAATTTCTCACAGAATTGCTGATCTCACTTTGCACCCGCAGAAAATAGAGGTGCAGTAAGAAATGCTGTTAGAGCAGATAGAAAAAGAAAATGATATTAAGAAGATCCCGCCTGAGAATTTCCCGCAGCTTGCACAGGAAATCAGGGAATTTCTGCTGGAACATCTGAGCAGGACAGGGGGACATCTGGCTTCCAATCTGGGAGCTGTGGAGCTTACCATGGCTCTGCACTATGTCTTTGACCTGCCCAAGGATAAGATCATCTGGGATGTGGGGCATCAGTCCTATACCCATAAAATCCTGACCGGGCGGAAGGAAGGCTTCGATGAACTTAGAAAATTCGGCGGACTGAGCGGTTTCCCCAAAAGGTCGGAGAGCTCATGTGACGCTTATGATACAGGACACAGCTCCACTTCCATTTCCGCGGGGGTGGGCTATGTCAGCGCGCGCGATCTGAAAAAAGAGGATTACCGGGTGGCCTCCGTGATCGGGGACGGTGCCCTGACAGGCGGCCTGGCCTATGAAGCTCTCAATAACGCGGCGCAGTTAAAAAAGAATTTTATCATTGTCTTAAATGACAATGAAATGTCTATTTCCGAGAATGTGGGCGGCATCTCCCAGTACCTGAGCAATCTGCGCACAGCGGAATCCTACACAGGACTCAAGACAGAGGTGAAGCGCACGCTGAACAAGGTGCCGGGGATCGGCCCTGCCATGGTGCAGAGGATACACAAGACAAAGGACAGCATCAAACAACTGATCATTCCCGGTATGTTCTTTGAGGATATGGGCATCAAATATCTGGGACCCATCAGCGGCCACGACTGCGGGCGTATGATCCAGGTACTCAATGAGGCCAGGAAAGTGGAGGGTCCGGCGCTGGTTCATGTGCTCACGGAAAAAGGCAGGGGATACGAGCCTGCCGTGCGGCATCCCGCCAGATTCCACGGCACAGCGGCATTTGACCTGGAACACGGAATTCCCCTTGCCAACAGCGGGAAGGCCAACTACACGGATATTTTTTCCACAGTCATGAGGAAATTCGGCGACAGGGAGGAACGCGTGGTAGCAGTCACAGCGGCCATGCCGGACGGAACGGGGCTGAAACGGTTCCGCAATATGTTCCCGGAACGCTTTTTTGATGTGGGGATCGCCGAGGAGCATGCCGTGACCTTTGCGGCTGGCCTTGCCCTGGGGGGACTGATTCCCGTGGTGGCGCTTTATTCCACCTTTCTGCAGAGGGCAGTGGACCAGGTGATCGAGGATGTGTGCCTCCAGAATCTGCATGTGATATTTGCAGTGGACCGGGCAGGCATTGTGGGAAGTGACGGGGAGACCCATCAGGGCTGTTTTGACTTATCTTACCTGTCCATGATTCCCAACATGACTGTGATGGCTCCGAAAAACAAATGGGAGCTTTCCGATATGATGAAATTCGCGGTGCGCTACAGCGGCCCTATCGCCGTGCGCTATCCCCGCGGAGAAGCCTATGACGGCCTGGAAGAGTACAGGGAGCCTATGGTGTACGGAAAAAGTGAGCTGATCTATAAAGGGCGCGACATTGCGCTGGTGCCTGTGGGCAGCATGGTCAGGACAGCAGAGGAAGTTTACAATATGCTGAAAGAGGAGGGCAAAGACCCCACTCTGGTAAATGCCAGGTTTGTGAAGCCTCTGGATACCAGGATGCTGGATAGCCTGGCAAAAGACCATAAAGTGCTGGTGACCATGGAGGAGAATGTGAAATCAGGAGGTTTCGGAAGTGCAGTGCTCTCCTATATGCATGAGAACCATCCCGAGATAAAGGTGGAGATCGTGGCCATTCCGGACGCGTTCATTTCCCACGGCAATCCGGAAGTGCTGAAAAAAGAAGCGGGCATGGATGCTCTGTCAGTATACAAGAAAATCAAGGAGGCATACGAAGGATGAAAGAGCGTCTGGATGTGATGCTGGTAAAACAGGGGCTTGCGCCTTCCAGGGAGAAGGCTAAGGCTATAATTATGTCAGGCAATGTCTATGTGGACAACCAGAAAGAGGATAAGGCGGGCTCTATGTTCGCCGATACCGTGAAGATAGAGGTAAGGGGCAGTACCCTTAAGTATGTAAGCCGTGGCGGGCTGAAGCTTGAAAAGGCCATGGAGCGCTTCGGTGTGACTCTGGAGGGCAAGGTATGCATGGACGTGGGCTCCTCCACAGGAGGGTTTACGGACTGTATGCTGCAGAACGGAGCTGTGAAAGTCTACGCCATTGATGTAGGGCACGGACAGCTTGACTGGAAACTCAGAAATGATGCGCGTGTGGTCTGCATGGAGCGTACCAATATCCGTTATGTGGTGCCGGAGGATTTGGGGGAGAGAGCCGGATTTTCGTCCATAGACGTATCCTTTATCTCCCTGACCAAAGTGCTTCTGCCTGTGCGGGAGCTTCTGCTGGAAGGCGGCGGGATCGTCTGCCTGATTAAGCCCCAGTTTGAGGCGGGAAGAGAAAAGGTGGGGAAAAAAGGCGTGGTCCGTGACCCGGGAGTACATGAGGAAGTCATTGAAAAAGTGATGGCATATGCAAAAAGCATCGGATTTGCCGCCCTGCACCTGGACTTTTCACCGATCAAAGGGCCAGAGGGGAATATTGAGTACCTGTTGCACTTAAAGAAAAAAGATGGAGAAGAGCCAGCAGAGGATGCCGCTCTGGATGTTCATACAGTGGTAAGCGAGGCGCACAAAGAGCTGGACAAATAGACAAATGGAAAAATTTTTTATCATAGCCAACTGTGAAAAAGACGAAGGACTGAAAATTTCCAGAAAAGCGGAGGCCTATCTCAAAAGCAAAGGAAAAAAGTGTACCATCGGGGCAGAGAAATCCTGCGAAAGAGATGCCGACAACCATTACACGGACGCGTCTGCCATACCGGAAGGGGTGGAGTGCGTCATTGTCCTGGGCGGGGACGGCACACTGCTCCACGCGGCCAGGGATGTGGTGGACCGGCAGATTCCCCTGCTGGGCATTAACCTGGGAACCCTGGGATATCTGGCGGAGATTGACCATTCAAATATTGAGTCAGCCCTGAACCACCTGATGCTGGATGAATATACCATTGAAAAACGCATGATGCTCAGCGGCAGGGTATTCCATCAGGGAGAGCTTATGGCCAAGGACGTGGCACTCAATGATATCGTCATCGGAAGAGAAGGACCTCTTCGCGTCACACGGTTTCATAATTTTGTAAACGGGGAATTTCTGAATTCCTACACAGCAGACGGCATTATCATTTCCACGGCAACAGGTTCCACAGGATACAGCCTCTCCGCAGGAGGGCCTATCGTATCCCCGGAGACGAATATTCTGATCATGACACCGGTAGCGCCGCATACCCTGAATACGAGAAGCGTGATCTTCCCGGCGGATGATGAGATCACTGTGGAGATCGGTGAGGGCAGGCAGAAGGGCATGGCCCGGGCAGTGGCATCCTTTGACGGGGATACCAATGTGACCATGACCACAGGAGACAGGATTGTCATCAGACGCTCCGTCAGGGATACCCAGATCGTGAAGATCAGCAACATCAGCTTTCTGGAAGTGCTGCGGCGGAAGATGAAGAACTGACAATGGCTTGAATCGAAATTTCACACAAGGAGGGAACCATGAAGATTGCCAGACATTCAAAAATCATAGATTTGATCAACCAGTATGACATTGAGACACAGGAAGAACTGGCTGCAAAACTGCAGGAGGCCGGCTTTGCGGTAACGCAGGCCACCGTTTCACGCGATATCCGGGAGCTGAAGCTGATGAAGATCGCCAAGCCAGACGGCGGCTCCAGGTATACCGTTATGGGGCAGCGTGACAGCCAGAACAGCGAGAAGTACATAAGGGTTTTGAAAGATGCCTTTCTATCCATGGAGATGGCACAGAATATTCTGGTGATCAAAACGGTTTCCGGTATGGCAAATGCAGCAGGCGCAGCCCTGGACAACATGAACTACAGTGAAGTGGTGGGCTGTATCGCAGGGGATGACACCATTGCCTGCATCAACAGAAGTACAGATGACACGATCATCCTGATGGATAAAATTAAAAAAATAATCAATGCTTATGAAGAGAGTACAAGGTAGAGAGTATGCTGGTACATTTAAATGTTAAAAATCTGGCGCTGATCGATGAGATAGAAGTGGACTTTGCGGAAGGCCTGAATATCCTTACAGGTGAGACCGGCGCAGGTAAATCCGTGCTCATCGGTTCTGTCAATCTGGCGCTGGGACAGAAGGCTTCCAGAGAAATGATCCGGGAAGGCGCCGAATTTGCTTTTGTGGAACTGGTCTTTGAAGTGAATGAAAAAACAGCGGCACATTTGAAGGCCATGGATATTTTTCCTGAAGATGGGCAGATTATTATCAGCAGGAAAATCACCGGAAGCAGAAGTATCTGCAAAATTAATGGTGAGACCTGCACCGTGTCCGCTGTGAAGGAAGCAGCGTCCTATCTGCTTGATATCCACGGACAGCATGAACACCAGTCCTTATTATATCCGGAAAAACAAATGGATATTCTGGATGCATACGGCAGAGAGGATATTCTTACCTGCAGGGAACAGGTGGGCAGGCTTTACAGGGAATATGCAGATATGAAAAAAGAACTTTCCACCTACCAGCTTGACGAGGAACAACGGAAGCGGGAGATGGACTTTCTTGCATTTGAGATTGGTGAGATAGAAGATGCCCGGCTAAAGGAAGGCGAGGATGAAACCCTGGAGACAGAGTACCGCCGCCTGATCAACGGTAAAAAGATCACGGAAGCGTTAAATGAGATCCATGAGCAGACCGGATATGAGAGGGATGGAAGCGCGGACCGAATCGGAAGAGCTGTGCGGCGTCTTGCCCAGGTGACAGAATTTGATGAGAACCTGTCCGGGCTGTACGCGTCACTGAGTGATGTGGATGCACTTCTGAGTGATTTTAACAGGGAACTGTCCTCCTATTTAAATGATTTTTCTTTTTCTCAGGAAGAGTTTCTGCAGCTTGAGGAGAGGCTGAACCTGATCAATCACCTGAAGGCAAAATATGGAAGGACCATCCGGGATATCCTCTCTTATAAAGAAGAGAAACAAAAAGAACTGGAACGTCTCCAAAACTTTGAGCTTTACAGGGAACGGCTGAAAAAAGAGCTGTCCGTGAAAGCGGAGGCACTCACCGGGAAAAGCGATGTCCTGACCAAAGCCAGAAAGACCTGGGCAGGGAAACTGGAGCGTGAGATCACTCAGGCACTGAAGGATTTGAATTTTCTGGAAGTGGTATTCCGTATCGATTTTGCAGAAAGAGAAACTTTTGGAGAAAACGGTGTGGACCGTATCTGCTTTATGATCTCCACCAATCCGGGCGAACCGGTGAAGGATCTGACAAAAGTGGTATCCGGCGGTGAGCTATCCAGAATCATGCTTGCCATCAAGACCATTCTGGCTGACAAGGATGAGAAGGAGACCCTGATCTTCGATGAGATCGACACAGGAATCAGCGGCAGGACAGCCTGGAAGGTGTCTGAGAAGATGGCAGTCATCGGCAGGCAGCATCAGGTGCTCTGTATCACCCATCTGCCCCAGATTGCGGCCCAGGCGGATTTCCATTTCCTTATTGAAAAAAATGTGGAAAATAAGGGGACGCGGACCAGGATAATGAAGCTTGGAAAGCAGGATTCCGTAAGAGAACTGGCAAGGATGCTGGGCGGTGACAGGATCACAGACGCCGTATTATCCAATGCTTCTGAAATGAAAGATTTGGCACGTCAACAAAAAAATACAAGATTGAAATAGATGAATCATCACATACTAAAAAGGGTACACAAGAGTGTATCCTTTTTTCTTTTTTAAAAAAATTATGAAAGGATGTGATTTTTTGTCGAAAAAGCGTAATTATCGGCGCCTTCTTTTCGTATTCTTAATAGCAGATATTATTGCAGCCGGCACAATGGGATATAAGGAGGTTAAAGACTCCATACCGGACACACTGTATGTCCGTTCAGGAAATGAGGATGGGATCAGCAAAATGCTGGATAATCCCTTGGTCACTTACCCCGAAACCCTGAACGTGGCAGACAGCGGCACCTACCGGATTCCCTGCAGCCTGCTTGGAGTAGTTCCGCTGAAGGATGTGAAAGTGGAGACTGTGGAGGAAAAATGGGTATCTGTGTGCGGCATGCCCATAGGCCTCTATATGGACACACAGGGAGTTTTGATCGTGGATACAGGGGAAATCATTGGCAGCGATGGAATTCCCTGTGAGCCGGCCGCTAACATTGCCAAATCAGGAGATTACATCCTGCAGATTGACGGAGAAGCTGTCAATTCCAAAAAAGATCTGATCTCCAGGATCCATGACTGCGGCGGAAAACCTGTCACCCTTCTTGTAAAGCGCGGCGAGGAGGAAGTTCCCATCTCCATCGACCCGGTCATGGGGGAGGATCAGGAGTATAAACTGGGGATCTGGGTCAGGGACAATACCCAGGGTATCGGTACCCTCACTTATGTGGAGGAAGATGGAAACTATGGTGCGCTGGGCCATGGAATCAGCGATACGGATACAGGTGAGCTTCTTGATATAGCCGGCGGAGAACTGTATCAGGCACAGATCGTATCTGTCTTAAAAGGGACAAAGGGAAATCCGGGGGAACTCTCGGGCTATATTGATTATGATGACAGCAAAAGGATCGGCACCATTGACAGCAACACGGAAAAGGGCATATTCGGTTCTGTGGGCGACGGCTGCATGTATAAGCTTCCGCTTACCTCCATGGAGGTGGGCTACAAACAGGAGGTGGAGACAGGGGAAGCCCAGATACTGGCAGACTTGGAAGGTGAGGTAAAGGCTTACCAGGTAAATATCACGGATATTTACAGGGAACAGGCGGACACGAACAAAGCTTTTGCCATACAGGTGACAGATCCGGAGCTGCTTGCGGCAACAGGCGGGATCGTGCAGGGCATGAGCGGAAGCCCTATTGTACAGAACGGAAAACTGATCGGCGCTGTGACACATGTTTTTGTACAGGATTCTACCAAAGGCTACGGCATTTTTATTGAAAAAATGCTGGAGGATTAAGCGAAAAAATATTTGCAAAATCAGGTTAGACGTCGAAAAAATGATGAATGTGGCAGAATACGGTGAAAGTTGTAAGATGATTTAACTTGATTATGAAAACAACTGATAATATAATACAAGTAGTCTTCAGAAATGACGATTCAACAGGGCGCCCGTCATTTACTGAAGAAAAAGAGCAACATGACATGGAGGACGAGTTATGGAAAAGTTAAATGTCGCTATAGCAGATGATAATGAGAAAATGTTGGATTTACTGGGGAATCTCATCAATGAAGATAAAGAGCTGGAATTGGTAGGTCATGCCAACAATGGCGCCGATATATACGATATAATCAGAGAAAAAGAACCTGACGTTGTACTTTTAGATATCATAATGCCGAAAGTGGACGGATTGAGCGTGATGGAACGTGTCGGAAGGGACGGCAATCTGAAAAAACATCCCGCTTTTATCGTGGTATCCGCTGTTGGACAGGAGCAGATCACAGAAGATGCCTTTAATCTGGGGGCAAATTATTATATTATGAAACCGTTTGACAACAAGATGCTTCTGTCCCGCATCAAGCATATCAGGCAGTCCAGGGACACGAGAGTGAAGGAACTGCGCAAAGTCAATGCATATGAGGATAAGGGTACTTATTTCGAGAGAAATCTGGAAGCAGATGTGACCAACATCATCCACGAGATTGGTGTTCCTGCACACATCAAGGGCTATCAGTATCTGAGAGATGCGATCATACTCTCTGTCAATGACATGGAAATGCTCAATTCTATTACGAAGATCTTATATCCAACCATAGCAAAAAAACACCAGACAACACCCAGCCGCGTAGAGCGGGCGATCCGCCACGCCATCGAAGTGGCATGGAGCAGAGGAAAGATGGATACCATCGACGAGCTGTTTGGCTATACCGTAAGCACAGGAAAAGGCAAACCGACCAATTCGGAATTTATTGCTTTAATTGCAGATAAAATCAGATTAGAATACAAAAAATAAAAATCACCGCCAAAAAAGCACTTTTCATTGCACTGAAAATAGGGTATAATCATTATAATAGGCAGGTTGAGATACTGTCTAAAATATGCAGGCATGGCAGACTTGGGAGGTTTGTGAGGAAGGTGCCTGACTGAAGGAGGGTATTTCAGTGAAGAAGATATTGTATGTGGCTTCAGAGGCCGTACCGTTTATTAAAACAGGAGGGCTGGCAGATGTTGTCGGCGCGCTGCCCAAGTGCTTTGATAAGAATTATTTTGATGTGCGGGTGATTATCCCAAAATACATGTGCATGAAGGAAGAATTCAAGAACCAGCTTCAGTATGTTACACATTTTTATATGGACATAGGCTACCGCAGAGAATATGTGGGCATCATGCAGATGGAATATGACGGTGTTCAGTTCTATTTCATTGATAACGAATACTATTTTTCAGGATACCAGCCATATGGTGATATCCGTTTTGACATTGAGAAATTTGCGTTTTTCTCAAAAGCCGCACTGTCCATCCTGCCTGTAATTGATTTCAGGCCTGATGTGATTCACTGCCATGACTGGCAGACAGGACTGGTACCGGTTTACTTAAAGGACAGGTTCCAGGAAGGTGCCTTTTATCAGGGTATTAAGACAATCATGACCATACATAACCTGAAATTCCAGGGTACCTGGGATATTAAGACAATCCGAGAGCTGACCGGACTTCCGGCATACTATTTTACCCCTGACAAGCTGGAGTCATTCAAGGACGGCAACCTCTTAAAAGGCGGACTGGTGTATGCGGATGCCATTACAACTGTGAGTAATACCTATGCAGAAGAGATTAAGACTGAATTTTACGGAGAGAAACTGGACGGACTGCTTCGCGCCCGCGCCCATGACCTGCGCGGTATCGTAAATGGAATTGACTATGATGAATACAACCCCGAAACCGACCGTATGATCGCGAAGAACTACAATGCGAAGACATTCCGCAAAGAAAAAATAAAGAACAAGACAGCTCTGCAGAGCGAACTGGGACTGAACCAGGATCCAAAGGCTATGATGATTGGTATTGTGTCACGTCTGACAGACCAGAAGGGCCTTGATCTGATCGCTTATGTAATGGATGAGCTGTGCCAGGATGCAATCCAGCTTGTAGTACTGGGCACTGGTGAAGAACGATACGAGAATATGTTCCGCCATTTCGCATGGAAATATCAAGGCAAGGTGTCCGCCAATATTTTCTATGACAATGCGTTATCTCACAGAATCTATGCATCATGTGATGCGTTCCTGATGCCGTCACTGTTTGAGCCATGCGGCCTGAGCCAGTTGATGAGCCTTCGTTACGGAACCATTCCCATTGTGCGTGAGACTGGCGGTTTGAAAGACACAGTAGAACCATACAATGAATTTGAAAGTACAGGAACAGGCTTCAGCTTTACGAACTACAATGCTCATGAGATGCTGAGTACGATTCGCTATGCAGAGTCTGTATACTACGATAGGAAGCGCGAGTGGAACAAACTGATCGACCGCGCAATGGCCAAGGATTATTCCTGGTCCAATTCTGCGAACCAGTATGAGGAAATGTACAACTGGCTGATTGGATCATGACAGGAAGGATTCTTGTGAAAAGCTGAGAGTGAACCGGATGCGGCAGAGGCTGCGTCCGGTTTTCTGGTTATGCAGCCGCGCAGACAAAAAATCACTTACCCGGCTGCAGAAGAAAGAAGGGATAGATATGAAAGTTCTTTTGACAGAAGACGATGACAAACTGCGCACAGAGCTGGCGCTGTTTTTTAAAATGCACGGATATGATACCGGGGAGATCACGGATTACAAAAACGCGGTGGAGGAGATCTGCCGTGCAGGAGGCGATATTCTGCTTTTAGACCTCTCCCTGCCGGACGCAGACGGAAAATACATCTGTAAGGAGCTGAGAAAACGCCTGGCGATTCCCATTGTCATCATAACCAGCCAGAATACGGAGATGAATGAGCTTCTGTGTCTTAATTACGGGGCAGATGATTTTATAGCGAAGCCGTTTAATCCCCAGATCCTTTTAGCTCATGTGGAGGCAGTGCTGAAGAGAAGCCAGGGAAGCCTGCAGGAGACAGAGGAGATATCCTGCGGTGACTTTATTCTGGATATTTCCAGGAGCGTGGCAAAAGCAGGGGAGCAGGAGGCGGACCTGACGAAAAATGAGAGCAGGATACTGTACTGCCTTGCGAAAAACAGGGGAAAGATCGTGTCCAGGGATGTGATCATCAATGATCTGTGGGACAGCGAACTGTTTGTAGATGACAATACCCTGACTGTGAATATTACAAGGCTTCGGGCTAAACTGGAATCCATCGGACGAAAGGGCGTGATCCATACCAAGAGAGGGCAGGGGTATCTGTTAGAATGAATCTGAGAGAATATATAAAGGAGCAGTGGCTGCAGTTTATTATGCTGCTGGCAGTTCTCACGGTGGTGATCCTTTTCGGTGTGCTGGTCATGATACCGAACTTTTACCTGCTGCTGGTAGGCGTCTCTTTTGTCAGCATCTGGTTTGCGGTGTGGTTTACGGATTATATGAGAAAACGCCGTTTTTACAGGACAGTGGAAAACCATCTGGCGCATCTTGACCGGAAATATCTGCTTCCCGAGCTGCTGGAATGCCCCGGTTTTCTGGAAGGAAAATTCATGTATGAAACCCTGCAGGAAATGATGGAATCCATGAACTGGCGGGTGGGAGAGTACAGACGCAAAAGCGATGAGTACAAGGAATACATTGAACTGTGGGTTCATGAGGTGAAGCTTCCCATAGCCGCCGGGAAGATGATCCTGGAAAACAACAGGGACAGCTGCAGCGAAAGCCTTTCGGAGGAGCTGGACAAAATCGATGATTTTGCAGAGCAGGCGCTTTTTTACGCCAGAAGCAATTACGTGGAAAAGGACTATATTCTGAAAAAACTGAATCTGGAGGAGCTGGCCCGCGAGGTCATACGCAAAAACAAGAAAGCACTCATAAGCGGAAAATTCTCCATAGACCTGCATGACCTGGATGTATCCGTGTATTCTGACAGTAAGTGGCTGGCCTTTATTCTCAACCAGATTCTGGCAAACAGCATCAAATACCGGAAGGAAGACAGCGCGGGGATCGAGTGGTATGCTGCTGCCGAAAAGGAAAAAGTCATCCTGTGCATGAAGGACAAGGGCATCGGCATTCCGGTCATGGATGCGGGCCGTGTTTTTGACAAGGGTTTTACCGGCTCCAATGGCCGCTTTGGCAAAAAGTCCACGGGAATAGGCCTCTACCTGTGCAGGAAACTCTGTGAGAAAATGGGACACAAAATCTACCTGACATCCAGGGAAGGGGAAGGCTGTGCAGTCTTTATTGAATTTCCCAAAGGCAGCATGACCGGATTTCTGGAGTGATCCCTTCTGCCTGTGTGGCTCTGTTACGGAAATTCCATCCGAATCTGTGTATGATAGTGGCAATGAGAAAACAGACCAACCACAAAAAAGGAGTGTTTCAGATATGCCAAAAAAGACAGTGATAATCGGAGGCGTAGCAGGGGAGCCACAGCAGCGGCCAGACTGCGCAGAAGAGATGAGAATATGGAAATCGTCGTTCTGGAAAAGGGAGACTATATATCCTTTGCCAACTGCGGTCTTCCCTACTATATCGGGGATGTGATAAAGAGCAGAGATGCCCTTCTTCTCCAGACACCGGGAAAGTCCGGCATCTGCACCTCGAGCCGGCCTGCATACACACCCCGCCCCTCCCACAGCCCCCACTTTCACCGTCCCTCATGCTAACGCAAAGAAACAAAGGAGTAAACACCACCGCCACAATCGTCATCAACTTAATCAAAATATTGATCGAAGGCCCCCAGGTCAGAAAGAAGGCGATGAGAAGTCCCAGTATCTCTATCACAGGGACGAGATAAAGCAGTTGTTCCATAATATAATTCCCTTCCTTCGCTAATTTTTATCAAAAACTCATGGAAAACCTTACAAATCTGAAAGATAAATGTAAGTCAAATCGATGGGATGGATTTTTAAACGGTTGTATGATAGAATCATCAATCAAGGAAGGAGTTACCATCATGAATACAGTATTGGAAGTAGCAAATGTGGAAAAATATTATGGAAATAAAAGTAACCTGACAAAAGCCCTGGACGGAATCAGTTTTTCCGTGGAGGAGGGGGAATTTGTGGGAATCATGGGAGCATCGGGAAGCGGTAAGACAACGCTGCTCAACTGTGTCTCTACGATTGACCGTGTGACCAGCGGAAAGATCATCGTCAATGATATAGATGTGACAAGACTCAGGGGAAATCACCTCAATCAGTTCAGAAGAGAGGAGCTGGGCTTTATTTTCCAGGATTTCAATCTTCTGGATACACTGACCGCCTATGAGAATATTTCCCTGGCACTCACGATTCAGCGTATCAGCCCGGCGAAGATTCATAAGTCGGTAAAAGAGATTGCGGACAAGCTGGGAATTGAGGATATTTTAGAGAAATATCCCTATCAGATGTCAGGAGGTCAGAAGCAGCGTGTGGCCTGCGCAAGAGCCATGATAACAAATCCGCAGATTGTAATGGCCGATGAGCCGACAGGCGCGCTGGATTCCAAGTCCGCCAGGATGCTGCTGGAGAGCTTCCAGTATCTGAACCAGCAGATGGCTGCCACGATCCTTATGGTCACGCACGACGCCTTTACCGCCAGTTATGCCAACAGGATTCTGTTTATCAAGGACGGAAAGCTGTTCAATGAGCTGGTGAGGGGAAGGGACACGAGAAAAGAATTTTTCAACCGCATCATCGAGGTGGTTACTCTCCTGGGAGGTGAGCTGAACGATGTTATTTAAGCTTTCGGTCAAGAATATCAGAAAGAGCCTGAAGGACTATGCCATCTATTTCATGACACTGATACTGGGGGTTGCCATTTTTTATATTTTCAACTCCCTGGATTCCCAGCAGGCCATGACGGATCTGTCCTCCTCCACAAAAGAGATCATCCGGCTCATGATCACCATGTTAGGCGGGGTCTCCGTGTTTGTCTCCTGTATCCTGGCGTTTCTCATCGTTTACGCCAACAATTTCCTGATCAGGAGAAGGAAAAAAGAATTTGGGGTATATATGACACTGGGAATGGGAAAAGGGCAGATATCCAGGATCCTTATGGGAGAGACCTTTCTCATCGGTCTTCTGTCCCTGGCAGTGGGGCTGTTCATCGGTGTTTTGGGGGCACAGTTCATGTCCGTGCTGGTGGTGAAAATGTTTGAGGTGGATATGGAGTCCTATGTCTTCGTATTTTCCAAAACGGCCTTCTTCAAAACGATTTTATACTTTGGAATCATGTACCTGGCTGTCCTGGTCTTCAATACTGTCAGTATCTCAAAATGCAGCCTCATAGACCTTTTATCTGCCGGGAAGAAGACAGAGCAGATCAAAATGAAAAAGCCGGCAGTCTGCATACTGCTGTTCCTGGCTTCCGCCGCGCTTCTGGGAGTGCTCTACTATCTGGTAGCTGTTACACCGGATAAGCTGGAAACAGGTTCCTATGGGATTATCATTGCACTGGGCTGCCTGGCTACCTTCCTGATTTTCTGGTCTCTGTCAGGATTTCTTCTGCACATGGTGAAACGGAACAAAAAATATTATCTGAAGGATTTAAACGCTTTTGTTCTCAGACAGATCAACAGCAAGGTCAATACCACGGTATTTGCCATGACGACTATTTGTATTATGCTTTTTATGACGATCACAGTGTTGTCAAGCGGTCTCGGAATAAACCACTCTTTCCGGGCGTCTTTAAAGGAAATGGCTCCGGTGGATGTGAATGCGGAATACCTGCCGCCTGAAGGGGAGAGCGCAGGGATTTCTGTTTCGGATAAACTGCAGGAGGAAGGTTTTGATCTGGCTGCTTTTCAAGATGACTATGTGGATATGGGTACCTATGCCACAGACCAGCTCACCATGGGTATGACCATTGGGGAAAACATGGGTGAGGTGACGAAGAATTTTATGTTCCTTGACGCGAATCTGCCGGAGGATATTGTAAAGCTGTCGGATTACAACCGCCTTGCAAAGCTTTACGGCAGGGAACAGTATGAGCTTGGGGATGGGGAATATCTGGTACTCTGCAATATGGATGAAGTGAAACTGCAGAGAGACAAAATGCTGAAAAAGGGGGAGAAGATCCGGCTGGACGGCGTGCCCTATTCACCCAGATATGAGGAATGCCAGGACGGTTTCCTCAGGCGCATCAACCCGGGAATCTATGTACTTCCTGACCATGCGGTGAAGGAAGCGTGGAGGACAGGCAGCTTTCTGGCAGCTAATTATGCCGTACAGGATAAAAAGAGCGTGGAGGAGACGGACACCAAAATCAACGCTGTGCGAAAAGAGAGCGGGATTTACAGCAATACCAGGACAGATCTTGTGTCTGCCAGCATGGGGCTTTCCACGATCGTTACATTTGTAGCCATATACCTGGGAATCATATTCCTGATCTCAGGGGCAGCCATTCTGGCCCTGAAAGAGCTTTCGGAGAGTTCAGATAACCGTGAACGGTATGATGTGCTGCGGAAGATCGGTGCGGATGAGAGCATGATAAACCGCTCCCTGTTCAAACAAATTGGAATATTCTTCCTTATGCCGCTCAGTCTGGCAGTGGTGCATTCCGTCTTTGGCCTGCAGTTTGTGAGGAAGATGATGATCACCATAGGTGAAGTGAACCGTTTCGGCTCCATTGTCACCACAGCGGCCGTTCTGCTGGTTATTTACGGCGGATATTTCCTCACCACATATCTGGGCAGCAAACGAATTATTCAGGGAAAATGAGAATAAGAAAAACCCTGACCTGCCATACTATTTCTGTAGACAAAACGGTGTTAGAACCACCAAAAACAGAAATAGGAGGAAAATGTCATGACAGAACTTTCAGTACTTGACTTACAGAATCTGCGCCATCTGATCGGCGGATTTGAGACTACCCACTGCAAAATGCAGGACTATGCACACGAGGCACAGGACCCACAGGTGAAACAGTTCTTCCAGAAGGCTGCACAGTCAGCTATGGAGAGCAAACAGCAGCTTATGCAGTATTTACAGTAGGAGGTAGGAAAAATGACAGATAAGACAATGGTAGTAGATACCCTGGTTGGTATCAACGGTGAACTGGTACACTATGGCGAAATGATTCCCCAGACAGAAAATGCCCAGTTAAAACAGGCTTTAAAACAGATGAGAAACCAGAGCGAAATGTCACAGGAAGAGATCTATCAGATCGCCAGAGCAAAGAACTATTACGTTCCCGCTGCTAAAGCGACACCGGAAGAGATTTCTCATGTAAAAAGCGTACTGACACAGTTATCTGCACAGTAGACACTTCTCACACACCGCTGGCCTGCCGGGCACGGAGTAAACAGCAGCGCAAAAGGACATCGGAACACATCCGGTGTCCTTTTTTTCTTGACAAATCCCGCCAGATGCTACATACTGAACACATACCGTCAAAGGCAGCTCTGCCTTTTTTATCTGTTCAAGCAGCATTCCGCTGCGCCGGTATTCCCATATAAAAAGAACGCGCAGAAAGGATGTGATGCGTATTGCAGGCAGGAAAATAACAGTTGACAAGGAACGAAAAGTGTACTATTATGATAACAGCAATACGAACATAAGTTCGTAGAAATGACAGAAGAAGAAATTATTGAGATGAATCGAATAAAGGAGATTTCAAATGGTCAAAGAAGATAAATTAAAAGCCCTGGACGCGGCCCTGGGACAGATTGAGAAGCAGTTTGGAAAAGGCTCTGTTATGAAACTGGGCGATTCCTCCGTACATATGAATGTAGAGACAGTACCTACAGGTTCTCTCAGCCTTGACATTGCACTGGGTCTGGGAGGCATCCCGAAAGGAAGGATTGTAGAAGTCTACGGACCGGAATCCAGCGGTAAGACCACCGTGGCGCTGCATATGGTGGCTGAGGTACAAAAGAGAGGCGGAATTGCCGGATTTATTGATGCAGAGCATGCTCTGGACCCGGTATATGCCAAGCATATCGGCGTGGATGTGGACAATCTCTATATTTCGCAGCCGGATAACGGGGAGCAGGCCCTGGAGATCACAGAGACTATGGTGCGTTCCGGTGCTGTGGACATTGTGATCGTGGACTCTGTTGCGGCTCTGGTTCCGAGAGCGGAGATCGAGGGTGATATGGGTGATTCCCATGTAGGTCTGCAGGCGCGTCTGATGTCACAGGCTCTCCGTAAACTGACGGCTGTCATCAGCAAATCCAACTGTATCGTTATCTTTATCAATCAGCTCCGTGAGAAAGTCGGAGTTATGTTCGGCAACCCGGAGACCACCACAGGCGGCCGTGCCCTGAAGTTCTATTCCTCCATCCGTCTGGATGTCAGAAGGATTGAAGCTCTGAAGCAGGCCGGAGAGATTGTGGGAAACCGTACCAGGATCAAAGTAGTTAAGAATAAGATCGCGCCTCCTTTTAAAGAGGCAGAGTTTGATATCATGTTCGGCCAGGGAATCTCCAAAGCCGGTGATATCCTGGATCTGGCAGCAGATCTGGGCATTATTAATAAAAGCGGCGCATGGTATGCATATAAGGACGGAAAGATTGGCCAGGGACGTGAAAATGCAAAACAGTACCTGAAAGAAAATCCGGACGTGGCAGCAGAAGTGGAAGCAAAAGTCAGGGAACACTACGGACTTGTTGAGGGAAATACAGAAGAAGAAGGCAAGAAAGGTGCAAAAGAGGAGAAAAAGGCTGGCGCCAAAGCCTCTGACACAAAAGCACCGGATATGAAAGCCGCGGAGGCACCTGCAGTGCAGGGCGCGAAAAAGGAAAATGGGGTTGTATAATGCTTGTCACAAAAATACAGGCTGTAACAAAACAAAAATACAGGATTGAGCTTGACGGACAGCCCGCCTTTGTTATTTACAAAGGCGAGCTGTCTCGCTATGGAATAAAAGAAGGGCAGGAGATTCCCGGACCGGTTTACCGGGAGCTTGTGGGACAGGTCCTCACCAAACGGGCCAAACTGCGCGCCATGCACCTTTTGGAGAGCATGGACCGGACCAGGGCGGAGCTTGAGAGAAAACTGCAGGCAGGTGAGTACCCCAGGGAAGCTGTGGAAGCGGCACTTGCATATGTGGAATCTTTTGGTTATCTGGACGACAGAAGATATGCCCGGCATTATGTGGAATATAAAAAAGAGGGCAGAGGAAAAGCAAGGCTGAAGATGGAGCTGGCCCAAAAAGGTGTGGACAGAAGCATCATAGAGGAGGTACTGGAGGAGGCGGAGCTGGACGACTGCAGGGACACGATCCGGGAGCTGGTAAGGAAGAGAAGAAGGGGCAGCGGCCCCATGGATGACAGAGAACGGCAGAGAATTTACGGCTATTTAATGAGAAAAGGTTTCTCCTCCTCTGATATTTTGTCCGTATTAAAAGAAAAAGAGGATTTTTGCTGAAAAATCTTGGACAGATTTCACATACTTGTCTTTTAGAAAAATAGGTTTTATGTTGACTTTTCAGTAAAAACAGTATAAAATTAAACTGTTGTATTTGTACAATGAAAACTAAATAAGGAGGTGCTCCTGTGGCAATCTATGTAATAGTTGCAATTGTTGCTGTGGTAATCACGCTGCTGATTGCAGTTCCTGTTACAGCTAACATTTCAGTTAAGAAAAAAACTGAAAAAGACGCTGAGACGATCGGAACGGCAGAAGTAAAAGCAAGAAGCATTATAGATGAAGCATTGAAATCTGCGGAAACGAAGAAACGTGAAGCTCTCTTAGAAGCAAAAGAAGAAAATCTCCGTACTAAAAATGAGTTGGAGAAAGAGACAAAAGAGAGACGGGCAGAACTTCAGAAGTATGAGAAGCGTGTTTTATCCAGAGAAGAAGCAGTGGACAAGAAGGCTGATGCCCTGGAAAAACGAGAAGCAGATTATACAGCAAAAGAAGCCGAGCTAAAAAAGAAAGAAAAGAAAGTCGATGAATTACATGACCAGAGAGTACAAGAGCTGGAGAGAATTTCCGGCCTGACCTCCGAACAAGCAAAAGATTATTTGTTAAAAACTGTTGAGGACGAAGTAAAAATTGATACTGCCAAGCTCTACAAGGAATTGGAGAGCAAAGCAAAAGAGGAAGCCGATAAGAAGGCCAAGGAATACGTGGTGACAGCCATTCAGAAATGTGCGGCAGACCATGTATCGGAAGCTACAATTTCCGTTGTACAGCTTCCAAGCGATGAAATGAAGGGCCGTATTATCGGTAGGGAAGGACGCAATATCCGAACTTTGGAAACACTTACGGGCGTAGATCTCATTATTGACGATACCCCGGAAGCAGTCGTATTGTCCGGTTTCGATCCGATCCGGCGTGAAGTAGCACGTATTGCGCTGGAAAAACTGATTGTGGACGGAAGAATCCATCCGGCCAGAATCGAAGAGATGGTGGAAAAGGCACAAAAAGAAGTAGAGACCATGATGAGAGAAGAAGGTGAATCCGCAGCCCTGGAAGTTGGCGTACACGGCATTCATCCGGAATTGATCCGTCTGCTGGGACGTATGAAATTCCGCTCCAGTTACGGCCAGAATGCTTTAAAGCATTCTATTGAGGTGGCACAGCTTGCCGGCCTTCTGGCGGGTGAAGTTGGGACAGACATTCGCATGGCAAAACGTGCAGGTCTGTTACATGACATCGGAAAATCCATCGATCATGAAGTGGAAGGTTCCCATATTCAGATCGGTGCTGACTTATGTAAAAAATATAAAGAGTCCCAGGTGGTAATAAATGCCGTGGAATCCCATCATGGAGACACGGAACCCACATCACTGGTGGCTTGCATTGTACAGGCTGCTGACGCGATCAGCGCGGCAAGACCTGGTGCTAGAAGAGAAACTTTAGAAACATATACCAACAGATTAAAACAATTAGAAGACATAACAAACTCTTTCAAAGGAGTGGACAAATCTTTTGCTATTCAGGCAGGTAGGGAAATTCGAGTGATGGTAGTACCGGAACACGTAACAGATTCCGATATGGTACTGCTGGCACGGAATATTTCAAAACAGATTGAAGCTGAACTGGAGTATCCGGGACAGATCAAGGTCAATGTGATTCGGGAGAGCCGCGTAGTAGATTACGCAAAGTAGGCTGGACCGGGAAAGATGTGCAGAATGCTGCGATGATATTTTATATATCACTGCAGATTCTGCACTTTTTTTTGCAGAGAAAGATGGCAGCGGGCGGCAGCAGGGTCTGTTTACCCGGGAGCAGCGGCGGAAGAAAAAAGATGTGACAGACAGGAGCGTACTAATCGCAGGGGGCAGGGCATAGAATATATAGGGTGAGATTATGAAAAAATATTTGAATGTGTTTTTCCTCCTGTACTTAGGAGGATTTGTAGTGGGGGTGCTTTGTTGTAATTTTTTGAGGAGTTATGCGGGGTATCAGACCAGTCTGCTGGGGGTCTATCTGGCGGACAGGGCGGCGGGAAGTGTTTCCGGGAGCGGGATTTTTCTGCGGTTGTTTGAGAGAAGAGGCGTCTGGTTTTTATTGTATCTGATCAGCGGGGTGACGCCTTTTGGGATTCCGCTGGTGCTTGGGGGACTGCTCTGGCTGGGGTTTCTGGGCGGGAATCTGCTGACTGTGTTTTTGATGGAATATGGGATTCGCGGAATCGGGGCCGCGCTTGCCTGTTTTTTCCCTCAGGGGCTTTTTTATGTGCCCTCTGTGCTGCTGTTTTTCTTCTTCATTGTGCAGATGAGCCAGAAGTATTGGGGGAAGGGGATTCGGGTGAAGGCGGACTACAGGGCATACCTTTTTTTTATGACCGGGATTGGTATATTATTCCTGCTGGCTCTTTTTATGGAAAGTTATGTAAATCAAAATGTGCTGAGTTTTGTAATTGAGAGGTTTTTATAAAAAATTAATAAAATATTAACAATTTCAAATTTACCACATCTGGTAGACATAAATAGAGCTTTTTCGATATGTTGTGGAAATGTAAAAAAAGCCTGAAAGACAAGAAAAACTTTGGAAAAATCCGTTTGCTTTTTTTATGGAAGTTGATATATAATTTCATTATGATTTGGAAAGGTATGGCCTTTTACAATTAACTTAACGAGGGATAATCATACATGAAGTGCGAGATTGAAGAGTTTATAGCCTATTTACATAACACCAAAGGCACTTCCAAAAATACAGAAGTATCCTATGAGCGGGATTTGCGAAAGATGGATCAGTTTCTGAGGAACGAAGGAGTGGACAGGGTTCAGGATGTGACTGCCACGAATCTGAATTCTTATGAGATGTATTTGGAGCGGGAGAAATTCGCTGCCTCCACCATTTCCAGGAGTATCGCGTCTATGCGCGCTTTTTTTCAGTATTGCTGCCAGCAGGGAATGCTTTCGGAGAATCCGGCAGACATATTGAAGGCGCCTAAGATCGAAAAGAAGATGCCTGGGATTCTTACTGTAGAAGAAGTCGATTTGTTGTTGAACCAGCCAAAGGAAAATACAGCCAAGGGTGTCCGGGATAAAGCCATGCTGGAGCTTTTATATGCCACAGGAATCCGGGTCAGTGAGCTGATTGGACTGAAGCTGGAGAATATAAATTTAAAACTGGGATATATCACCTGTGAGGCCAGCGAGAAGGAGAGGGTAATACCTTTCGGAAACGCGGCGAAGAAGGCGGTGAAGGAGTATCTGGAGCAGGCAAGGGAGGAGCTTTTAAGCCATAAGGAAAGCGACTGCCTCTTTGTTAATTGTTCCGGAAAACCTATGAGCCGACAGGGATTCTGGAAGGTGCTGAAGACCTACGCCTCTTCTGCCGGGATTCAGCAGGATATCACACCTCATACGCTGCGGCATTCCTTTGCAGCCCATCTGGTGCAGAACGGTGCGGATCTGAAAAGTGTACAGGAAATGCTGGGACATTCTGATATATCCACGACCCAGATTTATCTGAATATGAATGTGAATAAAATCAGGGATGTGTATCTGAAAGCGCATCCGAGAAAATAGAGGACCTGAAAAGATATGAGTTTTCGGGTTCTTTTTTTTGGCAGGAGAAACAGGAAAGGCATTTGCCTCCCAGCGTGATGTTCGGAGGCAAATGCCTTTTATTTTTGGGAATCGGAAAGTTCAAAAAGCGTGGCTTTCCGAGGATTTAGCACAGTTCTGCAATGGTATAGAGGAGTTTCTCTGTCTCCTCCCAGCCAAGGCAGGGGTCTGTGATGGATTTTCCATAGATATGGTCAGGGCCGATCTTCTGGCAGCCGGATACCAGGTAGCTCTCGATCATGACACCTTTTACCAGATGGCGGATATCACGGGATACCAGGCGGCTGTGCAGCACTTCTTTGACAATACGGACCTGCTGTTCGTATTTTTTGCCGGAGTTGGCATGGTTGGCGTCAATGATGACTGCCGGATTTTCCAGGTCACGGTCATTGTACATTTCCAGAAGAAGCTGCAGATCCTCGTAGTGGTAGTTGGGCAGGGTGTTGCCGTGTTTGTTCACAGCACCGCGCAGGATGGTGTGGGTGAGAGGATTGCCCTCTGTCTTGACTTCCCATCCTCTGGAGATGAAGTCATGTCCCTGCTGTGCGGCAACTACAGAGTTGAGCATAACAGAGAAGTCCCCGCTGGTGGGATTTTTCATACCAACAGGAACATCCAGGCCGCTTACCATGAGACGGTGCTCCTGGTTCTCCACAGAACGCGCTCCGATCGCCACGTAGGAAAGCAGGTCAGATAAGTAGTGGTAGTTGTCCGGGTACAGCATTTCATCCGCGGAGCTGAGCCCTGTCTCCTGCAGGGAACGGATGTGCATGTGGCGGATGGCCAGAATGCCTGCCAGTACGTCCGGCTTTGCCTCAGGGTCCGGCTGGTGGAGCATGCCCTTATAACCCTCCCCTGTGGTGCGCGGTTTGTTGGTGTATATACGCGGAACCAGCACCAGACGGTCTTCCACCTTATCCTGAAGCTTTGCAAGGCGGTTAGTGTAGTCACATACAGAATCTTCATTGTCTGCAGAACAGGGGCCGATGATGACAAGGAATTTGTCGGAAGCACCTGTGATGACATCGCTGATCATTTTGTCTCTTTTAGCTTTTATCTGTTTCAACTCTTCGGACACGGGTGCCTGTGCTTTGATCTCATCCGGAGAGGGAAGCTGTTTTACGAATTTGAAACTCATAATTATCTCCTTTGTTTGACTTTCCAGAGCGTGTTTGAAAATTTATTCCGGCAGTCTGTACGCCGCACATCTTGCCGAAAGCAATTTTCAAACACGTTCTAGTTGATTATTATAATACAAAACTTTCCGGTTGTCGACAGTTTTGGATAATTTTTTGCTTTAAAGCGTCTAAGTGATAAAGATTAGAACTGCATGGAACGGAAGACCGTGGGGGTAATCTTTTCCCGGGTGCGAAAAGCACCGGGTTTATTCACCCGGCGCTGTTTTCATGTAATCTTTTAAGAAAAATAAAGTGAGGAGTGTGATCGCCAGTTCACTGATCAAAAGCCCCCACAGATACCCCAGAATACCGAAACGCGGAATTACGAAAAAAACAAAGAGCAGGCGGATGGAGAGACCTAACAGGTTCTGGGCAAAGTATTTTCCCGTCTCCCCCAGACCGTTTAAGATCCCGCTCAGCGTGCTGGAGAGATACAGGCAGGGGCAGATGAAGGAAAGCGTTTTGATAAAAGTCCCTGCGAACTCATTTTTGAATAAAAACAGCCCCAGAAAATCACCGGAAAAATAAAAAAAGGCGGTGGAGAGGAAACCCAGCAGCAGGCAGTAGCGGGTGGTGGTAAAAATGCTTCTCCGTATATTCTTATAATTCCCCACTGCCTGGTCCTGTGCCACAGAGGGCAGAAGCATGGCTGAGACAGCGTTGGTGATCGCGGAGGGAAACAGTATGAGCGGCAGTGCCATACCGTTTAACACCCCGTAGATGGAGAGTGCGGAGGCGCTGTCCATGCCGAAAAGCCGCAGATGCCCGGGAATCAGCACAGACTCCATACTGTGCAGGATATTGATAAAGAGCCGGTTTCCTGTAAGGGGCAGAGACAAAGACACAATGTCCTTTAAATCCTTACCCGGCGCATGGATATTGCTGATTTGGTAATGATACTTTCTGTAATCCCACAGAATGAACAACAGAGAGAACAGCATGGAGACCAGTTCCCCCGCGAAAAGCCCCACAACAGCCAGCATGGGTGTGAGCGGATGCCCTTCCCCGGTCCACACCAGGTAGAGAAGGTAGGTTGCGCTCATGCGCGCTGTCTGCTCCACAAGCTGCGACCAGGCCGGGATCCCTGTCTTCTTCCTGGCCAGATAGTAGCCGTAGGCACAGGAATGGAAAGTTCCCATGGGAATTGACAGGGAGGAGACACGGAGCAGGTCTGTACACTGCTCCTCCAGCAGGATATGTACGGCAAACCAGGAGGCATGGCGGTACAGCAAAAAGGTGACGGCAAAAGATATGGCCATGGACAGGGAAGTGGCGATGAGAAAAATATCACGGGCGCCCTGTTCATCCTTTAAAGCTACCCGGGCAGCCACGAAGCGGGAGATCGCGGTCTGGATTCCTCCGACTGTCAGTGCAAAACAGAGGGTGTGGATGGGAAAGATAAGCTGGTAGATACCCATCCCCTGTGCACCAATTGTCTGCGACAGGAATATTCTATAGAGAAACCCAAGGATTTTTGTAAGGAAACCAGCCAGGGTCAGGATGAGTGTTCCTTTCAGCAAAATATGTTTGTTATCCATAAGAAGTCCTTTATGGTCACTATCCGCAGAGAGAGCAATAGTAACTTTTATAGCCTTTTTCACAATATATTCCAAAAAGTATCTTGACAGAACAGGATAAGAATGATATTCTACAATCAAATCCGAGTAAAATAGTCGGAATTTGAAAAGGATGGTGATGATTTGAAATTATCAACCAAAGGAAGGTACGGCTTGAGAGCCTTGATCGATTTGGCTTTATACAGCGAATCTGAGGCTGTTTCCATACAGAGTATTGCCACACGCCAGAACATTTCTGACAGTTATCTGGAACAGCTGGTGCGCAAGTTAAAGAGTGCCGGGTTGGTAGTGAGCGTCCGCGGTGCACAGGGCGGATATAAGCTTGCCAGACCTGCCGGTGAGATATCCGTAGGGGATGTCCTTCGGGCGCTGGAGGGCAGTCTGGATGCCGTGACCTGTAATGGAGGAGGAGAACATAGCTGCCAGGGTGCGGATTTGTGCGTCACCCGCTATGTATGGCAGCGTATCAATAATAGTATAAAAGAAACTGTAGATTCCATCATGCTGGACCAGCTCGTAGAGGAAAGCCGCAGGATGCGGGATAAGGGGCAGATTCAGGTGCAAAAATGTGACAATTAGGAGAGAGGAATTATGAAGACAACAATATATCTGGATAATGCAGCAACAACAAAAACAGCAAAGGAGGTTGTAGATGCCATGCTTCCGTACTTCACAGAGAGCTATGGAAATCCATCCAGCATCTATGAGATCGGACAGAGAAGCAAAGAGGCCATCACAAAAGCCAGAGGACAGATCGCAGAGGTGCTGGGCGCAAGGTCAGAGGAAATTTACTTTACCGCAGGCGGCAGTGAAGCGGATAACTGGGCTTTGAAAGCGGCATTTGAGGCATACAAAAGCAAAGGAAACCATATCATTACCACGAAGATCGAGCATCACGCTATTCTGCACACCTGCGAATATCTGGAAAAACGCGGAGCAAAGGTGACCTATCTGGATGTGGATGAGAACGGTATCGTAAAGCTGGATGATCTCTTAGAAGCCATCACACCGGAGACGATCCTGATCTCCATTATGTTTGCAAACAATGAGATCGGCGCTGTCCAGCCCATCAAAGAGATCGGAATGATCGCCAAAGAACACAATATATTATTCCACACAGATGCGGTACAGGCATTCGGACAGGTTCCGATCCATGTGGATGAGATGAATATTGATATGTTAAGCTCCAGCGGACATAAGATCAACGGACCAAAGGGCATTGGTTTCTTATATATCCGCAAAGGCGTAAAGATCCGCAGTTTTGTACACGGCGGTGCTCAGGAGAGAAAGAGAAGAGCAGGTACAGAGAACGTGCCGGCCATTGTGGGATACGGTGTGGCAGCAGAGCGCGCAGCCAGAACCATGGAGGAGCGTACCAAGAAAGAGATAGAGCTGAGGGATTACTTTATCGGCAGAATCTTAAATGAGATTCCCTATGTCCGCCTCAACGGTGACGCCAGAAGACGTCTGCCGAACAACATTAATGTGAGCTTCCAGTTCATTGAGGGTGAGTCCCTGCTCATCATGCTGGATATGAAGGGGATCGCGGCGTCAAGCGGCTCTGCATGTACCTCTGGATCCCTGGATCCGTCCCATGTACTGCTGGCCATCGGCCTGCCTCATGAGATCGCCCATGGATCCCTCAGAATGACCATCAGCGAGGAGACAACAAAAGAAGATCTGGACTACACACTGGACCAGATCAAGGAGATTGTGAACCGTCTGCGTGAACTCTCCCCGTTATATGAAGATTTCATAAAAAAACAGAAACAGAACAGGGCGTAAGATCAAAAAAGACAAATTATGGAGGAAAATAAATTATGTACAGCGAAAAAGTAATGGACCATTTTCAGAACCCGAGAAATGTAGGAGAGATTGAAGGCGCCAGCGGTGTCGGAACCGTAGGCAATGCAAAATGCGGAGACATTATGAGAATGTATCTGGATATTGATGAGGACGGAATCATCCGGGACTGTAAATTCAAAACCTTCGGCTGCGGCGCCGCAGTGGCAACCAGCAGTATGGCTACAGAGCTTGTGAAGGGCAAAACCATTCAGGAGGCTCTGCAGGTGACAAATAAAGCGGTTATGGAGGCTCTTGACGGCCTTCCCCCGGTAAAAGTACACTGTTCCCTGCTTGCTGAGGAAGCAATCCATGCAGCACTCTGGGATTATGCGGAAAAGCACGGAATTAAGATCGAGGGCCTGGATAAGCCCAAAAGTGATATTTCTGAAGGGGAAGAAGAGGAAGAGTATTAATGGAAAAAAAGAAGGTAGTTGTGGGGATGTCCGGCGGTGTGGACTCCTCAGTGGCAGCCTATCTGCTGAAGGAACAGGGATATGATGTCATTGGAGTCACCATGCAGATCTGGCAGGATGAGGACAATGCCGCACAGGAGGAGAACGGCGGCTGCTGCGGCCTGAGCGCAGTGGACGATGCCAGAAGAGTGGCGAACATGCTGGAGATTCCCTACTACGTCATGAACTTCAAACATGAGTTCAGGGAAAATGTCATTGACTATTTCATTCAGGAATATCTGGAAGGCCGCACACCCAACCCCTGTATTGCCTGCAACCGTTATGTAAAATGGGAATCCCTTCTCAAAAGAAGCATGGAGATCGGCGCGGATTACATTGCCACAGGCCATTACGCCAAGATCGTGCAGACAGACAGCGGCAGGTATTCTCTGAAAATGTCGGATGCCACAGGAAAAGACCAGACCTATGCCCTTTATAACCTTACCCAGTTCCAGCTCTCCCACACGCTTATGCCTGTTGGCTTCTATGAGAAGGATGAGATCAGAAAAATAGCGGAACAGATTGGCCTTCCTGTGGCGAAGAAGAAGGACAGCCAGGAAATCTGCTTTGTGCCGGACAAGGACTATGCCGGATTTATCGAAGAGAATACAGAGCATAAGATAGAAGAGGGCAGCTACGTGCTGGCAGACGGTACGGTAATCGGGCGCCATAAAGGGATCACTCATTATACCATTGGTCAGAGAAAAGGCCTGGGCCTGGCAATGGGACATCCTGTCTTTGTGACAGAGATCCGCCCTGAGAGTAACCAGGTGGTGATCGGAGAAAATGAGGACCTGTTCCAAAGAAAACTGATCTGTAACCGGATTAACTTTATGTCCATTCCTGATCTGAAAGAGGACATGCGTGTTATGGCTAAGATCCGGTATAACCACAGAGGTGCTTCTGCTGTCATACACAGAGAAGAGGAGGACAAGATCCGGGTGATCTTCGATGAACCCCAGAGGGCCATCACTCCTGGACAGGCAGTTGTCTTTTATGACGGAGAATATGTAGCCGGAGGCGGCATTATTTTATAACTGTTTTTGGAACACGGAATTGCCCGGGAGACAGACCTTTGCATGAGACTGTTTTCCGGGCATTTATTCCTTTGGGCAAAGTCCTCTGCCGCAGCCAGGTGATCTGGCTGTAAGATTCCGGAATTTCTCTTACAATGGAAGAAATTCCGGTTTTCTGTTCCTGAAAACCGTATAATAATGAAAACCACATTCCTTTAACAATGCCTCTGCGCGCTCAAAGTCATAGGCTATATGTTCCGGCGCATGAGCGTCAGAGCCAAGGGTGAGGATTTCGCCTCCCAGTTCCCGGTAGCGGCTCAAGATCTTTTCCGTGGGATTGGGATGCCCGAGACCGTATTTGAAGCCCGCGGTGTTGCATTCCAGTCCGATGCCCTTCTGCACCAGAACGCGGAGGATTTCGTCCAGGATATCCCTGTATTTTTCATAGGTGTAATACAGGTTGCGGTTGGGGCCGTAGCGAACCACATAGTCAATGTGACCGCATACATCGAAACAGGAGAAGACTTTTAAGTTTTCCAAAAGGCAGGTAAAATAGCTGCGGTATGCCTCCTCCTCGCTGCGGTTTTCAAAAAAGATCCTGTCATAGGGGTCACATCCGTCCGCAACATGCACGGAGCCGATGACAAAATCAAAGGGGTAACCGGCTGCGAAGGACGGCAGTTTCCCGGTCAGATGGGGCTGGAGTCCAAGCTCGATACCGAAATTTATCTCTATTTTATCTTCATATCTTTTTTTGAGTTCCAGAAGTTTTTCCCGGTAAGCCGGCATATCCACGAGAAAATCAAATTCTCCTGTAGGAAAATCGAAATCCATATGCTCTGTAAAGCAGATCCCGGGCACATTTCTGTGAATGGCACCGAGGATCATGTGCTCCATAGGGGCTTCGCTGTCGCTGGAAAATGATGTGTGCATGTGATAATCTGCGTACATAGATGACATCTCCTTTTCTTTTGCTGCCCTAATTATATAGGAAAGAGAGGGAATTGTACATAAAGAGAATGTAAAACTGGTACGATTTTTTATTTTATGCTTGAATTTTTGTCTCAGATTAGGTACAATATTAAATAGGTTGATGTTTCTTTAACAATCTTAATAGAAACCTCACGGAATACAAACACTTTTAGGAGGAATGAATAACATGGCAGTAAAAGTAGCAATCAATGGATTTGGACGTATTGGACGTCTGGCTTTCAGACAGATGTTTGGAGCAGAAGGATTTGAAGTTGTAGCAATCAATGACTTAACATCTCCGACAATGTTAGCTCACTTACTGAAATATGACTCTACACAGGGAAGATATGCACTTGGCGATACAGTAACAGCAGGTGAAGATTCCATCACAGTTGATGGCAAAGAAATCAAAATCTACGCAAAAGCTAACGCTGAAGAACTTCCTTGGGGAGAAATCGGTGTAGATGTTGTTCTGGAATGTACAGGTTTCTATACATCCAAAGCAAAAGCAGAAGCTCATATCAAAGCAGGCGCTAAGAAAGTTGTTATCTCCGCTCCGGCTGGAAATGACCTTCCGACCATCGTTTACAATGTAAACCATGAGACACTGACAAAAGATGACAACATCATCTCCGCAGCTTCCTGTACAACAAACTGCCTGGCTCCGATGGCAAAAGCATTAAACGACCTGGCTCCGATCAAATCCGGTATCATGTGCACAATCCATGCTTACACAGGCGATCAGATGACACTGGACGGACCGCAGAGAAAAGGTGATTTAAGAAGATCTCGTGCAGCAGCAGTGAATATCGTTCCGAACAGCACAGGTGCTGCAAAGGCAATCGGTCTGGTTATTCCGGAACTGAACGGCAAATTGATCGGATCTGCTCAGCGTGTTCCGACCCCTACAGGTTCTACTACAATTCTGACAGCAGTTGTTGACGGAACTGTAACTGTAGATCAGGTTAACGCAATCATGAAAGAGCAGGCTACAGAATCCTTCGGATACAACACAGATGAAATCGTATCCAGCGATATCATCGGTATGAAATACGGTTCTCTGTTTGATGCAACCCAGACAATGGTTCTGCCGTTAGACAATGGCACAACTGAGGTTCAGGTTGTTTCCTGGTATGACAATGAGAATTCTTACACAAGCCAGATGGTAAGAACAATCAAATACTTCGGAAAATTATTAGAGAAATAATATTACAAATAAAGACTCATTAAGGGGTCCGGTCTATTTTGGACCGGGCTCCTTTTGTCCATTCTGTTATTTAACAAGAACAAATATTAAAGGAGGCATCATCCAATGCTCAACAAGAAATCAGTTGATGATATCAACGTAAAAGGAAAAAAAGTTTTAGTCCGCTGTGATTTCAACGTTCCCCTTCAGGAAGGCAAGATCACAGATGAAAACCGTCTGGTGGCAGCCCTTCCCACCATCAAGAAGCTGATTGCTGACGGTGGAAAAGTAATTCTGTGCTCTCATCTGGGCAAACCTAAGGGAGAAGCAAAACCGGAGTTATCTCTGGCTCCTGTTGCCAAGAGAATGTCAGAATTACTGGGCCAGGAAGTAAAATTTGCAGCAGACCCGGAAGTAGTCGGACCGAATGCAAAAGCTGCTGTCCAGGCAATGAAAGACGGAGACGTTGTTTTACTGGAAAATACACGTTACCGTGCAGAAGAGACAAAGAACGGAGAGGCATTCAGCAAAGAGCTGGCATCTCTGTGCGATGTATTTGTAAATGACGCATTTGGTACTGCCCACAGAGCACACTGTTCCAATGTCGGTGTGACACAGTTTGTAGATACTGCGGTTGTCGGATATCTGATGCAGAAAGAGATCGACTTCCTGGGAAATGCTGTGGACAACCCCAACAGACCGTTTGTTGCAATTCTGGGCGGCGCTAAAGTTTCCAGCAAGATTTCTGTGATCGACAACCTGCTTGATAAAGTAGATACTCTGATCATCGGCGGCGGAATGTCCTACACATTCTCAAAAGCTCTGGGCGGACACATTGGCGTGTCTCTCTGTGAAGACGATTATCTGCAGTATGCACTGGATATGATGAAAAAGGCAGAGGAAAAAGGCGTGAAACTTTTACTGCCGGTGGACAACCGTATTGGTGATGATTTCTCCAATGACTGCAACATCCAGGTTGCAAAACGCGGCGAGATCCCGGATGGCTGGGAAGGCATGGATATTGGACCTGAGACAGAGAAGATCTTCTGTGACGCTGTAAAAGATGCTAAGACTGTTGTATGGAACGGACCCATGGGATGTTTCGAGATGCCGAATTTTGCGCATGGTACAGAAGCAGTTGCAAAAGCACTGGCTGAAACAGACGCTACCACCATCATCGGCGGCGGTGATTCTGCAGCGGCTGTCAATATCCTGGGATATGGTGACAAGATGACCCACATTTCCACAGGAGGCGGTGCTTCCCTGGAATTCTTAGAGGGCAAAGAACTGCCGGGCGTGGCAGCAGCTAATGATAAATAAAAGTAACTGTGAAAACACTGGACAGTTGCAGATAAAGAATAAGTGAAAGAAGGAAATAAAGTCATGGCAAGAAGAAAAATTGTTGCTGGTAACTGGAAGATGAATATGACTCCCAGCGAAGCAGTTGAATTAGTAAACACATTAAAACCTCTGGTAGCAAACGAGGAAGTTGACGTAGTATTCTGTGTACCGGCAATTGATATCCTTCCGGTTGTAGAAGCCTGCAAAGGCACAAACATCCAGGTTGGCGCTGAGAATATGTACTATGAGGAGAAAGGTGCCTACACAGGTGAGATCGCTCCGGGCATGCTCACAGATGCCGGTGTAAAATATGTTGTTTTAGGCCACTCTGAGAGAAGAGAATACTTCGCAGAGACAAGCGAGACTGTAAATAAAAAAATGCTGAAAGCATTTGAGCACGGAATCACTCCGATCATGTGCTGCGGCGAGACTCTGGAGCAGAGAGAGCAGGGCGTGACCATGGACTTCATCCGTCAGCAGGTGAAAGTTGGATTCCAGGGCGTAACAGCAGACCAGGCTAAGACAGCAGTGATCGCTTACGAGCCGATCTGGGCTATCGGAACAGGCAAGACAGCTACCACAGAGCAGGCACAGGAAGTTTGTGCAGGTATCCGTGCATGCATCGCTGAAGTATATGACGAGGCGACTGCAGAAGCTATCCGCATCCAGTACGGCGGATCCGTAAATGCCAAGACAGCTCCGGAACTGTTCGCTCAGAACGATATTGACGGCGGCTTAGTAGGCGGCGCTTCCCTGAAACCGGAATTCGGACAGATCGTGAACTACAAATAATATGTAACAGCAGAAAGAAAGCCTTCTCCGGGAAAACACGGGGAAGGCTTTCTTTCTGCTGTCTATATCCCCTCCAGATCAAAGGGCGGGGTGTATTCCTCTTTGGCACTGCTTTTTTCCTGCATATATCCGTCTGTGAGCCCAAGATGGACAGCCTCCTCCAGTACGCTCTCGTATTCATAAGTTGTGATCCTGCGGTTGATCTCAGGATACCCGCTGCTTTTATAGAAAGGGGTAAACTGGCTCAGCAGGCTGATGAGATAGTGGTTGTCCGGAAGATTTTCCTTGATCCAGTGCAGCAGCCGGATGGAATCTTTTCGACAGCCGGGGAGGACCATATGGCGGATGATGACACCGCTTTTCAAAAGTCCGTTATCGTCAAATCTGGGAGCACCTGTCTGCTCTATCATATACGGTATGGCTTTGGACGCGGCGGAAAAATAATCGGGGGCCATGGAGTAGCGCATGGAGAGCGCGGAATCATAATATTTTAGATCCGGCAGATAAATATCCACATAATCCCTGAGGCGTGCCAGGGTTTTCGGTTCTTCATATCCTCCGCAGTTGTACACAACGGGAATATGCAGGCGGTCCTTTACCCTGTCAAGGGCAGGCAGGATGGAAGGCAGGTACTGGGTGGCTGTCACCAGATTGATATTGTGGGCACCGGCATCCTGCAGTTCCAGGAAGATTTCGGACAGCCTCTCCTCTGTGATCTCCTTTCCAAAACCTTCACTGCTTACGGAATAATTCTGGCAGAAACAGCAGCGGAGCGTACAGCCCGTAAAAAATACAGTGCCGCTGCCGTTGGTGCCGCTGATACATGGCTCTTCCCAATGGTGCAGGGCAGCTCTTGCGGCCATCAGCCTGTCGGTACATTGACAGTAACCTTTACGCAAATGACGGTCTGCATGGCAGTTCCTTGGGCAGAGTGAACAATTTTTATATTCGTCAGGCTGGTTCATCAGCGATTTTCCTCCAAACATTTCAAATCTCTTCCAAAACTGTTTCGTTTTATTAACATCATAATGAAAATTTCCTAAAATTTCAAGTGTGTGCCTGAAACCTCTTCCTTTTTGTCGTATTTTGCGTTAAAATAATTCATGTGAAACTTTTTAGGGGAGAAATGCGTCTAATAATTAAGGGTGTGAAAATGAGTAAAAAAACGAATGAAAAAAAGAAAACAGAAAAAAAGAATAAGGGAAAAAGCAAGGTCGTCAAAAGGATACTGCTGGCGCTTCTGATCGTGCTGCTTTTGGCAGTGGTGGGTATCTATTGTGCTGTGGGCTATTATTACCAGGACAAGTTCTACAGCGGCACTACCATCAACGGATATGACTGCAGTGAAAAATCTGTGGACTACATCAAGGAGATCATTAAAAAAGAGGCGGAGACATATTCTCTGACGATCAAAGAGAAAGAGGATAAGCAGGATGTGATCCAGGCGGCAGATATTAAGCTGACTTATAAGGACGACGGTGAACTGGAAAAGCTTATGGAGGACCAGAACGCCTGGCTGTGGATCTTCAGCCTGACAAAAGACAAGAATTATGAGGTGAGTCTGGATAATTCTTATGATGAGGCAAGTCTTGACACGGTCATCAGCAGCCTGGCCTGTCTCAAGCCGGAGAATATGACAGCGCCGCAGGATGCTTATCTGGAGGATACAGGGGAAGCATATCAGATCGTTCCTGAGGTGGAAGGCAATACGCTGGATCAGGAAAAGACAGTAAAAGCCATCAAGGATGCCGTTAACGGACGAAAAGGAGAAGTCTCCTTAGAGGAGTCAGGCTGTTATCAGGCACCGGCAGTGCAGCAGGATGACCCGGGGCTGACCCAGGAAAGAGATAAACTGAATGCATTGACCACCATGCAGATCGTTCTGGACTTTGGGCATGGACAGGAAACCATCACAAGGGATCTTTTGAAATCCTGGCTGAAGAAAGACGATGCAGGCAATTATTATTTTGATGAACCTACTGTGAAGCAGTATATTATCGATCTTTCCGCAGTATACAACACAAAGGGCAAAGCAAGGGACTTTGTTACTACAGGCGGAAGTACGGTCCATCTTACCGGAGGCGACTATGGCTGGCAGTTGTGGCAGGATAAGACTACAGAGTCTCTGATGAACACTCTCAATGCAGGGGAGAGCACAACCTTGGAAGTGACCTGGCTGTACAAGGCACAGAAGCATGACGGCAATGAGATTGACGGTACTTATGTGGAGATATCCATTTCCCAGCAGCATATGTGGTTCTATAAAAACGGCAGTCTTATTGTGGATACCCCGGTCGTGACCGGCAATCCCAACACAGGACATGCAACACCGGCAGGGGGTGTCTGGAATCTGAAAGATAAAAAGAGTCCTTTCACTCTGGTGGGCAAAAAACCGGACGGAAGTATTGACTATGAAGAGCCGGTTAACTATTGGCTGCCATTTAACGGAGGCGTGGGAATCCATGACCTTGTAAAGAGAGATGCTTTTGGAGGCGATATCTATCTGTCCAATGGTTCTCACGGATGTGTCAATACACCCATAGATGCGGTGCAGATGATCTATAATAATATTGAGGTGAATACACCGATTGTGGTGTACTGACGAAAGACGGCCGGAGCGGAAGCTTCGGCCGCAGCTATATCCGGAAATATTTGGTGCTCTCTGTGTGCACAACAGCATCACTGCGGCGCGGGAAGGTGTGAATGTGTATCTTGTTTTTGCAGTTTTTCTGTTGAAATTTGCCTGCAAAGCTGATATAATGCTAATCAGTTGAATAAAAATACATAATATACATTAAAAATGCATAAAAATGAATGCGTAAGGAGAGAGAAAAATGAAAAAATTAGCAGCAGCAGCTTTAGTTGCTGCCATGGTACTGTCTTTGGCAGGATGCGGCAGCAGCACAAAGAAGATTGAATCAAAAGAGGATTTAAAGGATGCCGTTATCGGCGTTCAGCTTGGAACAACAGGTGATACCACAGTATCAGAGGCGTCAATCGGCGCAAAAGAGGTAAAGCGTTATAACAAAGGCGCTCAGGCAATCCAGGCGCTGAAAAAAGGCCAGATTGACTGTGTGGTGATCGATACAGAGCCGGCCAAGAAGTTCATTGAGCTGAATGATGACCTGAAAATGATTGAGAACCAGTTTGAAGACGAGCAGTATGCCATCAGCATGAAAAAAGGCAACACAGAGCTGAAAGATGCATTTAATAAAGCTCTGGGCGAGCTGGAGGAGGAAGGTGTTCTTTCCGATATCGTAAACAATTATATCGGTGATGAGGCGGGTAAAAATCCTTATGAATCACCGGCAGATGCGGATCGTTCCAAAGGAAAGCTTGTGATGGCTACAAACGCGGAGTTTGAGCCGTGGGAGTATCATGACGGTGAGGCTATCGTAGGTATCGATGTGGATATCGCGCAGGCAATCTGTGATAAGCTGGGTTATGAGCTGGAAGTGTCCGATATGGAGTTTGACGCCATCCTTCCTGCAGTACAGTCCGGAAAGGCAGACTTCGGTGCAGCCGGCATGACAGTAAACGAAGAACGTCTGGAGAGCGTTGATTTTACAGACACGTATGCAAACGCAAGCCAGGTAATCATAGTAAAGAAATAAGTTGAAAGATGACCCATGAAAAGAAAAGCTGCTGACAATCCTGCCGGCAGCTTTACTTGCGGGAGAAAGTAAGACAGGTGGAAAAATGTGTGTATTAGGGATTTCACAACAGCTTTATAACAACTTTATCAAAGATGACCGGTATATGTGGCTGCTGGAAGGCTTGAAAAATACTCTGCTCATCACACTTCTGGCAGTGATTATCGGTATCATCATCGGATTTGCGGTGGCCATTGTGCGTTCCAGCCATGACAAAAACGGTTCCTTCGGTGTTTTAAACGCCGTATTTAAGATTTATCTGACCGTGATCCGCGGAACACCAACTATGATCCAGCTGCTGATCATGAACTTCGTCATTTTCGGCAGCCTTTCTCTGGACCCTGTGCTGGTGGGCGGTCTGGCCTTTGGTATCAACTCAGGCGCCTATGTGGCGGAGATCGTCCGTTCCGGTATTATGTCAGTGGATCAGGGACAGTTTGAAGCAGGGCGTTCTCTGGGACTTAACTATTCCCAGACCATGAAGTCCATTGTCATGCCACAGGCATTTAAGAATGTACTTCCGGCACTGGTCAACGAGATGATCGTGCTTTTAAAAGAGACTTCCATTGTGGGCTACATCGGAATGATGGATTTGACAAAGGGCGCTACGCTGATCCAGAGCCGTACCTACAACGCATTCCTGCCTCTGCTGGCGGCGGCGTTGATTTATTTGATACTGGTTATGATTTTAACAGCATGTATGAATAAGCTGGAAAGGAAGTTGAGAACCAATGAGAGATAACAACATTTTACTGGAAGTGCAGGGGCTTGAGAAAGCCTTCGGAGATAATAAAGTGCTGGACGGCATAACCACGGATATTCGCCAGGGTGAGGTGGTTGCGGTCATTGGACCTTCCGGTTCCGGTAAATCCACTTTTCTCCGCTCCCTGAATCTGCTGGAAGTGCCTACAGGGGGAAGGATTCTCTTTGAAGGTACGGATATTACAGATCCCAAGGTGGATATTAACCGCCATCGCCAGAAGATCGGTATGGTGTTTCAGCAGTTTAATCTTTTCCCTAACATGACTGTGAAGGAAAATATCATGCTTGCGCCTGTGAAGCTGAAACTCATGTCACAGAGTGAGGCGTCAAAGAAAGCGGACGAGCTGCTTGCCAGAGTTGGACTGCCGGAGAAGGCTGACACATATCCGGAAATGCTCTCCGGCGGTCAGAAGCAGAGAATCGCCATCGCAAGAGCTCTGGCAATGAACCCTGATGTTATGCTGTTTGACGAGCCTACATCAGCCCTTGATCCTGAAATGGTCGGGGAGGTTCTGGAGCTTATGAAGGAACTGGCACAGTCGGGAATGACTATGGTCGTGGTGACTCATGAAATGGGATTTGCCAAAGAGGTGGCTTCCAGGGTGATCTTCATCGATGAGGGGAAGATCCAGGAGGAAAACAAACCAAGGGAATTTTTTGAAAATCCGAAAAACCAGAGATTAAGGGACTTTTTGTCAAAAGTATTATAAACTCAAATCTTCCTGCCCTGTCATTTTTTTAACAAAATCCGTCCAAATCTTGCAATTAGGATTGAAAAATTCTGGATTTCTGTTAAAATGAAAAAGGTATGAGATGCAGAAATGGAATTTGACATATAAAGGAGAGAAAATATGAGTAAAAAACCAACCGTATTAATGATTCTCGATGGATATGGCCTGAATGATAATTGTGAGGCAAACGCTGTATGCGAGGCGAAGACTCCTGTTATGGACCAGTTAAAATCCCAGTGCCCCTTTGTAAAAGGCAATGCAAGCGGAATGGCCGTGGGCCTTCCGGAAGGACAGATGGGCAACTCTGAGGTGGGTCACCTGAACATGGGTGCAGGACGTATTGTCTACCAGGAGCTGACGAGAATCACAAAAGAGATTGAAGACGGGGATTTCTTCCGGAACGAAGCACTGCTGAAGGCAGTACGCAATGCCAAAGAGAACGGCTCAGCACTGCATTTATTCGGACTTCTTTCTGACGGTGGTGTGCACAGCCATAATACCCATGTGTATGGTATTCTGGAGCTGGCTAAGAGAGAAGGTCTTTCCAAAGTATTTGTACACTGCTTCCTGGACGGACGTGACACTCCGACCACAGCAGGAAAAGAATATATCAAAGAGCTCAATGACAAGATGAAAGAGCTGGGTGTTGGCCAGGTGGCATCCGTTATGGGACGTTACTATGCTATGGACCGTGACAACCGCTGGGATCGTGTGGAGAGAGCCTACAATGTTATGACTAAGGGAGAGGGCAAGCAGGCAGAGTGCCCTGTATGCGCTGTCAAGGACTCCTATGCGGCAGAGAAGACTGACGAATTTGTAGAGCCTACAGCCATTGTAAAAGACGGCCAGCCGGTAGGAATCATCAGGGACAAAGATTCTGTCATCTTCTTTAATTTCCGTCCTGACAGGGCGCGTGAGATCACGAGAGCCTTCTGTGATGAGGAGTTTACAGGTTTCGCAAGAGAGAAGAGACTGGATCTGACCTATGTATGCTTCACAGAGTATGACCCGACTATCCCGAACAAAGATGTGGCTTTCCATAAGGTAGCCATCAGCAATACATTCGGTGAATTCCTGGCTGCCCATGGCATGAAACAGGCACGTATCGCAGAGACAGAGAAGTATGCGCATGTGACCTTCTTCTTTAACGGCGGTGTGGAAGAGCCTAATGAGGGCGAAGACAGAATCTTGGTGAAATCACCCAAGGTTGCTACTTATGACCTGAAACCGGAGATGAGCGCTTATGAAGTCTGCGACAAGCTGACAGAGGCCATTCGCTCCGACAAATATGATGTGATCATCATCAACTTTGCCAACCCTGATATGGTAGGCCATACAGGAGTGGAAGAGGCAGCGATCAAAGCAGTGGAAGCCGTGGATGAGTGCGTAGGCAGAGCCGTGGACGCTGTGAAGGAAGTGGGAGGTCAGATGTTCATCTGTGCGGACCACGGAAATGCAGAGCAGTTGAAAGACTATGTGACAGGGGAAACCTTTACGGCCCACACAACGAATCCGGTGCCGTTCATTCTGGTCAATGCAGATCCCTGCTATGGTCTGAGAGAAGGCGGATGCCTGGCAGATATTGCACCTACACTGATTGAGATGATGGGGATGGAACAGCCGAAAGAAATGACTGGAAAATCTCTGCTGATCAGGAAATAAACGATTCAGTATGCCTGAATGAGAAAGGGCGCTGTTCCCCAAAACGGTTATAGGAACCGGGAGGGAACAGCGCTCTTTTTGCCGTACCGGAACAGTCTTCCGGACAGGATGTACGTGGATCAGGGGGATTTCTGAAAGCCGGAGGGCACGCCGGAGTCGGAGGGCGGACAGGTACTCATGGGGAGAGGAGCCGGTTTCGGTCTTGAATACGGAACCCAGAGAGGCCCTTTTATGAGCCCGGAAGTGTGCCCCCAATTCAGTCAGCGTAGCCCGCTGCGCCTCCTTCATCGGGGTCAAATCTCCCACCAACGGGGACAGATAATAATATTTCAACAAAAATGCAGGGTAAAACAAGGCGGGAATTTGTGAAAGTTTCCGTCTTGTTTTCATGAATTTCGTATGCTATGATTTATCTACAATTCAAATCTCGGAGCGATTCCGAAAATCTGAATAGGCCATTCGGCCGAAGTTTCCAAATGTAAAGTAAAAGCAGAAGGGGTAAAAAGACCCTTACAGGGGAATTTTGCGCCCAGAAGCGGAAAGGGGCATTGTTTTATGAAAAAATGGAAGAAGGTTCTGGCAGCAGGGCTTCTTACAGTCCTTTTTTCCTGTGCTGTCTGTGCACAGGCGATTTCTGCCGGAAACGGCAGGGATATGCTGCATACGGATGCGCACGGTTTGGCTGCGCGGACAGCAGCGGGGGGAAAAGGCCCTCCGTCCAAATCGTCAGGAGGACAGGAATATGGCCAGAAGTCCATAGGGGCAGAAAAAACTGCAGTTCAGAAGGAGGTTGCAGAAAAATATCACAGCAAGAAAGTGGGATTACGCGGATGTACAGGAGAAAAGACAGGATGTCAGAGCTCATCAGGTTATGAAGAAGACATGGAATCCGGCCAGATGCCAGGAACAGGCCAGATTTCCGGTCTGGAGACAGGGCGAGGGGAAAAGCCTGCCCGTAGTACATCCGCAGAACAGAAAGAAATGTCCTGTGATCCAGGTGTGGAGACGCGGGGAATACACAAAGCTGCCGGTCACCCGAAAACACAGTATATATCCGGCAAAGGATATGTACAAAAGAGACAAGAGCAGCAAAATTCTGACCTGGAACCCGGATATAAACAGAAAAACGGGCAGGATAGCTGTGAGGAAACCGAGGTTAGTCTAATGGCTGAAGGAGGTGCAAAAGAGTCCGGCAGGCAGAAAAAGCCGGACGGTTTGGAAGAGCCTGCAGGTTCTGCTTCTGCGCAGAAGCAGCCAGAGCAGGAGAAACAGCCAGGGCAGGAGAAGCCGGAACAGGGAAAGCAGCCAGAGCAGGAGAAACAGCCGGAACAAGAGGAACAGCCGGAACAAGAGGAACAGCCGGAACAAGAGGAACAGCCGGGGCTGGAGGCGCAGCCGAAACAGGGAAAGCAGCCAGGGCAGGAGAAACAGCCGGAACAAGAGGAACAGCCAGAGCAGGAGAAGCAGCCGGAACAGGAGGAACAGCCAGAACAGGATACATCCGGGCCGCTGTTGGAGGAACAGATACCGGGACAGTATTCCAGAATCTCGGATATGTACCTGAGGAGCGCGGCCACCAGTACCATACAGGTGGGATGGCAGGAATCCTTAGGCTCCATTGACCCCGGCCTTTTAAGCCTGGACGATCCGTATAATGTCTCGATCAAGTATGTGGACTCCAGTGACTCTGACAACCAGGATATGCGGGGAAAGTGGCGCCTTCTTTACTGTGTGCAGTATCAGTACAATGCGCCGGAGGGGCAGATCACCTGGGATGGAGCCGGGCGTGTGTCACCGTCCATTGCCTATCTTATGTACTGGGGCTGCCGCTACTGGGGCAAAGAGAGCCTCTGGCCAAATTACAGGACAGGATACGGATGGAAATATGATGCACTGGCCACCCAGTATGCTGTCCACATAGTCAACGGGGAATTCTCCCTGAACACACTTTATAATCATCTCAAAGGATCTAAAAAAGAACAATTCTACAGCATCATCAACAAGATGGTCAATGATGCAAATCATCCCCCCTATTACACACCGTTTGCCGACGGATGGAGAAATTTTGACTACACATTGTCTGAATCCAGCGTAACCTGGACAGCTCAGGATTATAACGGCAAAGCCGGATTCACAACGAAATGGATCAGCCAGAACCTGTCGGACGGCCTCACAGACTGCAGCGAGTACATCACATCCAAAAAGGGAACTGCGGACAATGGTGCCACCGTGATCTGGAAGGACAGCGGCGATGCGTCCGCATTCCGGATCTGGATTCCAAAAACACAATATCTGCTTCTGCAGGAAAAAGGGGCCAAGGTCACAGCAACGATCTCAGGAAACCATTCCCTGTATCTGGCGGGATGGATATATAAAAGCAGTAATTCCAAATATCAGATGGTGACCATGCTGGAGGGCGGCGGCGGTTCCGCGGCACATAAAAAGACAGTTACAGCCCAGATTCCCAAAAAGGCGGTAAGCTGCTACATTGATCTTCAAAAAGCGGACAAGGATACCGAAGAAACAAAACCACAGGGCAATGCGGAATTTTCCGGTGCGGTATATGAAGTGAAAAATAAAGTAGGGATCGTGGTGGACAAAATGACCACAAATACATCAGGGAAAGCCACCAGCGTACCGCTTGCTACAGGAACCTATACAGTCAGAGAGGTTACCGCGCCAAAAGGATATGACCTGGATAAAAATACATATACGGTTACCTTTACAAACACGGATTTGAATCAGACCGTATACCGGAAAAGCGTCCGCTCAGAGGAGCCTGTGAAAAAGGGAAATGTGACTTTGAAGAAATTATCATCAGAGTCTGACAAGACCTTAAAAGGCGCGGTTTTTTATCTCTATACAAGTAAAAACCAAAAAGTAGGAGAATACACCACGGATGATAAGGGATGTATCACTGTCAAGAATTTACCATGGAACAGTTACTTCTTTATTGAGCAGACTGCGCCGGAGGGATATGAACTGTCCGATGAGAAGATCGCATTTTCAATAAATAAGGAATCCGCGGGAAAGACCCTGGAGGTTGCGGCCAGGAATACACCGAGAAAAGTAAAACTCATTCTGGAAAAAGAGATCCGTGCGGATGAGATCAATTTTGCCAACGGCAATCCCATTTTTCTGTTTGAGGTTAAGGGGGTGGATCTGGAAGGAAAGACACATACTCTGCATGGAACTGCCGAATTTACCAGGGAGTACACGGAACAGGAGAAAAGCAGTGATGGCACGGTACGAAAAACTGTCACATTTTCGGAAATACCTGCCGGTACCTACACGGCATATGAGATGGAAGTTATGCGGTATTCACTGAAAGATATTACAGAAATAACAGGAGGCACCAGGAAGGAAGATACCGTGGTGTTTGACCTGGTCCAAAACGATGCCGGCCGCGCAGTCTTTATCAACCAAAAAGACGAATGGCAGGACTGGTCAGATACGTCTGTCTGTGAAAATATTATTTTGAAGAGGGAAAAGGAAGAACATGAGTGAAGTCAGAAAAAAAGAACGGCTGAGGGAAGCCGCGGCACTGCTGCTGCTGATTCTTCTGCTGACAGCAGCCGGTCTGGCTGTGGGTGTGGGGAGTGCTTATTTCAGTGACCAGGACGCGCGCAGCAACCGAATCAGACCGGGTGACAGCAATCTGGAGATCACAGAGGAATTTCATCCCCCGGATGAGTTAAAGCCCGGGGAGGTCATAGCAAAAAGCGTGCAGATTGCCAACAAAGGCAAATCCAGTTGTTTTATACGGTGCAGGCTTCTTATGGATGATGAGGAAATCCTGCCTTATCTGCATCTGGGAATCGATACAGAAAACTGGGAAAAGTCAGAGGATGGATACTATTATTACAAAAGCGCACTGGAGATGGGAGAGATCACTACAGAACTGCTGAGACAGATCACCGTGTCAGAGGATGCGCCGGAAGAATTGTTAAAGAGGGGATTTTCCCTGAGTGTCTATGCGGAATCTTACCAGCAGGGCCAATTTTTAAAAGACGCCTGGCAGGAGGCATGGAAACATTTTGATAGGAACAAAAAACCAGGGAAAGAGGAGGGGAATGTATGAAAAGAAAGAGATATCATCCGCTGTTGTGCATCTGCCTCCTGTTTGTAGGATTGTGTCTTCCGGTTCCTGTCCTTGCAGAAAAGGCCGAAGGTCTGGAAAAAGCCAGGGGGAAGGTGGATATCAGGCTTGAAGAATTCACCCTGGATAGAAATGGCCGGGAAGTACCCTGGAAGGACCTGGAGGCAGTTATGCCCGGACAGGAGATTATAAAGATCCCCAGAGTCACCAATCTGCAGAATGAATGTGAGATTCGGGCTAAGATTGAAGTGGCCATGGGAAAGGAGGTGAAGCTGCCCGTCACAGAGGATATGATAAAAGGAATGCCAAAAGAATGGAAACGGCGGGAGGATGGTTGGTATTACTATGAAAAGAAACTGAAAAAAGGTGAGAAAACAGACATCTTCCGTTCTTTTACCATTCCTTCTGAGTGGGATACAAAATATGACAGCAGTGGAAATATCATAAAATACTACACGGAGAACAGTCTGGATATTGTTGTAACCGTGGAGGCTGTGGGAGATGGAGACTGGACAAAAGAAAAAGCCACAGTACGCTCCCCGAAGACAGACGATGATACAGCCCTCTTTTTGACAGCGGTTCTGTGTCTGGGGTCAGCGGCTGCAGCCTATGCGGTGTGGAAATGGAGAAAACAATGAAAAAAGCATGTTACCGGATAGGGGAGATCTTGTACTGGGTACTTTGTCTGCTTTTGATAACCAACATAGCCTTATGTATTTTCGGCATTCGTCCATTTGTTGTGGTCAGCGGATCAATGGAACCGGCCATTCAAACGGGAAGTATATCCTGGGTAAATCTCCGCGCTGATGCCGATCACCTGAAGCAGGGGGACATTCTGGCTTTTGAAAGAAATGACGGAGAACTGGTCCTGCACCGGATCGTCCGAAGAACAGAAGCGGGAATGGTGACAATGGGGGATGCCAATCAGGTGCCGGATGCGGCTTTGGTGAGAGCACACCAGATAAAAGGTAAGGTCTTGTTTAGTGTTCCGTATGTGGGAAAGGCGTTTATGAAAAACGCAGAAGAGTTTGCCGTATTTTTTTTAACAGGCAGTTTGATTTTATTTATTTTGTTAAAAACAGTGAAAATTTCAGGAGGAACGTATTATGAGAAACATAACACGGAAGAGTAAAAAACAAGCATTTCTTTTATGTCTGGCACTGGCAGCCATACTTTTGGCCGGAAGTGCGGCGGCGTACTTTACGGACAGGGAACAGGTGAAAAACCATTTAACCATCGGTAAAGTGGATATTACCCTGACAGAACCGAAGTGGGACGCTGTGCCTGAGAAAGAAAAGCAGGATATCACGCCCAATAAAAAGCTGATCAAAGATCCTAAGGTGACCAATGTAGGGATAAATGACGCTTTTGTCTTTGTCACAGTACAGGTGCCGGTGGCAGATGTCATTACTGCAAACCAGGACGGCAGCAGGAATCCAAAAGCACTTACGGAACTTTACTCCTGGACCGTCAACAGCGGCTGGACAAGGATGGGAAATGCGGCAGACATTAAAAATGAGAGTAATGTGGTGGTAGCCCATGAGTACAAATATGTATACGGCACAGAGTCTGCCTGCACCGCGCTGGCAAAAGGGATCACAACACCGGAGCTTTTCAGTTCCGTAACCTTTGCCAATGTGATTGAGGGCGAGAAAATGCCGGATGGAACTGCCATGGAGGAGGCAGCGACGGATATTGATCTGAAGGCTTTTGCTATTCAGACTACGGACCTTACGGAGAAGGATGTGACGGACCCTGCAAACGTCTGGAAAATTTTTGAAACACAGAAAAAATCCTGACAGCGTAAAATAATTTGTCAAGGCATATTTTTACCGGAGCCAGACAATACTAGTTTTGTATGAAGAAATTGCAGGAGGTAATGCCATGTATCGTTATTTACCAATACGAAAGGTATACGCCAGAGAAGTATTAGACTCCAGAGGAAATCCGACTGTGGAAGTGGAAGTGACAGTCGGTGAAGGAATAGTGGGAAAAGACGGGGTGACAGGAAGGGCGATCGTACCCTCCGGCGCATCTACGGGAAGATTTGAGGCAGTTGAGCTGAGAGACGGAGAAAAAAGGTATAGAGGCCTTGGTGTACAGAAGGCTGTGAACAATGTCAATGTGAAGCTGGCAGACGCTGTGCTTGGAGAAAACGCGCTGAGGCAGAGTCATATTGACAATCTCCTTCTGGAAGCAGACGGAACCGACAACAAGGAGCATATAGGTGCCAATGCGGTGCTGGGTGTGTCGCTGGCTGTGGCGAGAGCGGCTGCCAAAGCCCTGAAGCTTCCTCTTTATCAGTATCTCGGCGGATGTCACGCAAAGAGAATGCCGGTTCCCATGATGAATATATTAAACGGAGGAAAACATGCGGACAACACGGTAGACTTCCAGGAATTTATGATCATGCCGGTGGGAACAGAGAGCTTCCATGAAGGTCTGCGCATGTGTACAGAAATCTATCAGGCTCTGAAAAAGATACTGAAGGATAAAGAGTTATCCACAGGAGTAGGGGACGAGGGCGGTTTTGCGCCAAATCTGAGCAGTGCCGGGGAAGTATTTGAGATCCTGAATCAGGCTGTGGAAAAGTGCGGTTATGCACCGGGGGAACAGATCTGCTATGCTATGGATGCTGCGGCAAGCGAACTGTATGACCAGGAAAAAGACTGTTATTACTTTCCAGGGGAATCCCAGATGAACGGCAGTGAAGTACAGAGAAATTCCAGGGAAATGGTAGAATATTACCAGGAGCTGCTGGATAAATTTCCGATTGTCTCGATAGAGGACGGCTTACACGAGGATGACTGGGACGGATGGCAGCTCATGACGCAGGAGCTTGGTGAAAAGGTGCAGCTTGTGGGAGATGACCTGTTTGTCACGAACGTAAAACGACTCAAATGCGGTATTAAGTTAAACGCGGGAAATGCCATATTGGTGAAAGTAAACCAGATCGGCACTCTGACAGAGGCTATGGATGCTGTGGAAATGGCCCAGAAAGCAGGATATCGGGCAGTGATATCCCACCGCTCCGGTGAGAGTGAGGATACTTTTATTGCGGATCTGGCTGTTGCAGTGAATGCGGGACAGATCAAAACAGGTGCTCCCTGCCGTTCAGAACGTACAGCAAAATATAACAGACTTTTAAGGATTGAGGATTCTCTTGGCGCGCAGGCTTGTTATGAGACACCATTTGAGAGATAAAATCCCGAGACATCCGGCGCGATACAGAGCAGAATGTTCCATATCTGTGCATCGCGAAGCGTGATACTGGGCACGCAGTGAACAGTAACTATAATATTTCCAGAAACAGGCTAAAATCGCTAAAAACAGTTGAAATCTCGGAAATACTGTGATACACTAATTTTGTTTGACGATTAGGAGGTGTAATCATGGAAATTTTGAGAATTGTACTGACGATTTTATTCGTTATTGATTGTATTGGGTTGACCGTTATTATTCTGATGCAGGAAGGAAAATCTCAGGGACTTGGCACAATTGCTGGTATGGCTGATACCTATTGGGGTAAAAACAAGGGCCGTTCTATGGAAGGGGCACTGGTTAAAGCCACTAAGATCATGGGAATTTTATTCTTTGTTCTGGCACTGGTTTTGAATCTGAAATTTTAAGAGATGGCACTCTTGCAGTCACGCAAGGGTGTCATATTTTTATAGGCGAAAGACGCCTTTAGTTAGGAGTAAATATTTGAAAAAAAATGCGCAGGTTAAGAAACGCAAAAAGATGCTGTATGAGATCATGTGCTGCAAGGAGTATACGCCTATGCGGGCGAAGGAACTTGCAGTGCTCTTACAGATTCCGGCAGGAAAAAGAGAGGAGCTTCATAAGACTCTGGACATGCTGCTGGAGGAAGGAAAAATAAGCATCAACAAGCGGGGCCGCTACGAGGCGGTGAGAAAAGAGAGCGGGAAGAAGGAAAAGGAACCTTCCCGTGAATATGAGAAGAAAAACAAAGCAAAACGTGAATTTTATCTGACAGGAACCTTTGTGGGCAATGCCAAGGGATTCGGCTTTGTGGAGGTGGAAGGTGAAGACGAGGATATTTTTATCCCCGAGGAACACACCGGTGATGCGCTCCACAAGGATACCGTACAGGTAAGAATCCTGAGAGAGGAAAGAGACGGAAGGCGCAGGGAAGGCGCAGTGGTCAAGGTACTGGAACACGGAATGAAAGAGGTTGTCGGCACATATGAGAAGAGTGACAGCTTTGGCTTCCTGGTTCCTGACAACAGAAAATTTTCAAAAGATATTTTTATCCCCATGGAACACTCCATGGGTGCTGTCAGCGGTGATAAAGTAGTGGCGGCTATCCGCAGTTACGGCAGCAGAAGCAGAAACCCGGAGGGAAAGGTGAAGGAGATTCTGGGCCATCTGGGTGAAAAGGGCGTGGATGTCATGTCTGTGGCCAGAAGCTATGACCTGCCCATGGAGTTTCCGGAAAAGGTGCTGAACCAGGCTGAAAGAATCAGGGAAACCCTCAATGAGGGTGACTATTACGGACGCATGGATTTGAGGGACTGGACCATGGTCACCATTGACGGGGAAGATGCAAAGGATCTGGATGATGCGGTGTCTATTACGAAAGAGGGAGAGTTCTATCATCTGGGCGTGCATATTGCCGATGTGAGCAATTATGTACAATACAACAGTGCCCTTGACAGAGAGGCACTGAAAAGAGGAACCAGTGTCTACCTGGTTGACCGTGTCATTCCCATGCTCCCCAAGAAGCTGTCCAATGGCATCTGTTCCCTGAATGCAGGGGAAGACCGCCTGGCACTCAGTTGTCTCATGGATATTGATAAGAAGGGAAATGTGATTGGGCATAAGATCGCAGAGACTGTCATTCATGTGGACAGAAGGATGACATATACGAATGTGAAAAAAATCCTGCTCCACGAGGATGAGGAGGTTACCGGGGAATACGCGGAACTGGCCCCCATGTTTTTCCTTATGCAGGAATTATCAGGGATATTGAGAAAGAAAAGAGGAAAACGGGGAGCTATTGACTTTGATTTCCCGGAAAGTAAGATAAAGCTGGATGAAAACGGCAGGCCTACAGAGATATATCCCTATGAACAGAATGTGGCAACAGAAATTATCGAAGATTTTATGCTGCTGGCTAATGAGACGGTTGCGGAGGAATATTATTTCAGGGAGATTCCCTTTGTATACAGAACGCACGATAATCCGGACCCGGAGAAGATGGAGGCAGTGCTGACCATGATACGCGGAACGGGGATCAAGGTGAAAAAGGGAAAGCAGGAGATCCATCCAAAAGAAGTGCAGCGGATTCTGGATGAGATCGAGGGAATGGACTGTGAACCCTTCTTTTCCAGACTGCTTCTGCGCTCCATGAAGCAGGCAAAATACACCACTGACTGCAGCGGGCACTTTGGACTGGCAGCCAGGTATTACTGCCATTTTACCTCTCCGATCAGGAGATACCCGGACCTGCAGATACACAGGATCATCAAGGAAAACATCCATGGAAGAATGACCCAGGATAAGAAAAAACATTATGGGGATCTCCTGGACGCGGTTGCCAATCAGTCCAGCACCTTGGAGCGCAGAGCAGAGGAAGTGGAGCGGGAAACTGTGAAGATGAAGAAAGCAGAATACATGGAATCCCATCTGGGCGAAATCTTTGAGGGCACCATATCCGGCGTTATGGAATGGGGCTTTTACGTGGAACTGTCAAATACAGTGGAAGGGCTGGTGCATGTCAATACACTGACCGATGACTACTATATCTTCGACAGGGAGCATTACAGCCTGACCGGCGAAACGACAAAAAGACAATATATCATGGGACAGAAAGTAAAGGTGCGGGTTGAAAATGCGGATATTGTCACAAAAGCAGTGGATTTTTCACCTGTGATCGGGGAAAGTGAAGAAATGGTGAGAGGAAAGGATTAAAATTATGGGAAAAGAATCAGGGATTCGTCTGATCGCAAACAATAAAAAAGCCTATCATGATTATTTTATAGAAGATACCTATGAGGCGGGTATCGAGCTTGCAGGCACTGAGGTAAAGTCCATGCGCATGGGAAAATGCAGCATTAAGGAGTCCTTTATTCAGATTGACAGAGGCGAGGTCTTTGTCTACGGCATGCATATCAGCCCTTATGAGAAGGGGAATATCTTCAATAAAGATCCTCTGAGAACCAGAAAGCTTCTCCTGCACCAGTATGAGATCCGTAAGATCGCAGGAAAAATAGCAGAGAAGGGTTATACCCTGGTACCGCTTAAGGTTTACTTCAAAGGCAGCCTTGTGAAAGTGGAAATCGGCATCGCAAAAGGCAAGAAGCTGTATGACAAGAGGCAGGACATTGCCAAGAAGGATCAGAAAAGAGAAGCTGAGCGGGAATTTAAAGTAAAAAACTTATAAAAAAGCGCGGGAATAAATTCAGTGAAAAGCGAGGAAACCAATATGAAATTTTGTGATATGCCGTATGAGAGAATTGACTTTGGAAAAGTAAAAGAGGAACTGCTGGGAATGATGAAGGCATTTGAAATGGCAGAAAGCGCACAGGAACAGTTTGAGATCCACAAAAAGTATTATGCCCTCTCTGACCGGGTTTCCACACAGGTCACCCTGGCATCCATCCGGCACAGCATGGATACCACAGATGCGTTTTATGAAGAAGAAAAGGCTTACTACGATGAGCAGGTACCTGCTTACAGCAACCTGTCTGTGGAGTATCTGAAACTGCTGTATCATTCCCGGTTCAGGGAAGAGCTGGAGCAGATCATCGGGCCTGTGGCATTTAAAAATATGGAGCTTTCCTTCCGCTGCGTAAATGAATCCGTGATACCGATCATGCAGGAGGAAAACGCGCTGGTGACAGAATATGAAAAACTCCTGGCCAGTGCCAAAATAGACTGGGACGGGGAAATATTAAATCTGTCTCTTTTAGGTCCTTATCTCAAGCATAAAGACCCGGAAGTCCGAAGACGGGCATATGAAAAGCAGAATGCATTCTTCATGGGTATTGCGGATAAACTGGATGAGCTGTACGACAAGCTGGTAAAGAACAGGACACGCCAGGCAAAAGAGCTGGGCTTTGAGAGTTATACAGAGCTGGGGTATCTGCGTATGCAGCGGAACAGCTACCAGAGAGAACAGGTGGAAAATCTGAGACGGCAGGTAAAAGAGGTCTTTGTTCCGTTTGCGGAGAGTCTGTATGAGAACAGAAGGGAACGCCTGGGTCTGGATAAGATGTATTTTTCAGATGAACAGGTCTATGGAAAGGATGGAAATCCCCAGCCGTTTGGGACACCGGAAGAGATTCTGGAAGCCGGACAGAAAATGTACGGAGAGCTTTCAAAAGAGACAAGGGAATTTTTTGACTTCATGATGGAGAACGAGCTTCTGGATGTGTTCGGTAGAAAGACAAAGGCAGTGGGCGGATATATGACATATATACCGGATTATAAATCTCCGTTTATTTTTGCCAATTTTAACGGAACCAGTGATGATGTGAATGTCATTACACACGAGTGCGGGCATGCTTTTCAGGGCTATCTGGCATCAGAGGACCCTATTCGGGAGCATGCTGATATCGGTATGGAGACTGCAGAGATCCATTCCATGTCAATGGAGTTTTTCACGGAGCCCTGGTATCCTCTGTTTTTTGCCGGAGACAAGGCTGAGGCATACCGGGAAATGCATCTGGAGGATGCGGTATTATTCATTCCCTACGGCTGTATGGTGGATGAGTTCCAGCACAGGGTCTATGATGATCCGGATATGACGCCAAAGGAGAGAAAAGCCGTTTGGAAAGAGCTGGAGAAGACCTATAAACCGCATTTGGATTATGGCAGCCTGCAGTTCTTTGCAGAGGGCGGTTACTGGCAGAGGCAGCATCACATTTACAGTTTCCCTCTCTATTATATTGACTATGTGATTGCACAGCTCTGTGCCTTTGAGTTCAAAAATAAGATGCAGGAGAATTATGAGGAAGCGTGGAAAAGCTATCTGCAGCTCTGCAGGCTGTCTGCTTCGGATTATTTTGAAAATCTTCTGCGGAAAGCCGGACTGCGCTCCCCCTTTGAGGATGGATGTATTCAGGAAATCGTGGATAAACTGAAGAAGGATATCACCAGGTAAGAAAAGCTGCGGCCGGGATAGGATTCCGGCCGCTGTAAAGCAGTGATCAGATGTATGCTAGGACTTTCTCCGGCGGCACATTAAAAGATACGCGGCCAGCCAGATGATGCCGTGCAGCAGAAGTACAAGGATGTATTCCGGCAACAGTATCGTAACCATTTTAATACAGACAATCCCGGACATAAGCCCGTCTGAAAAATGTCCGATGAACAATCCCACAAGAGCGGCAAGAAAAGCAGACAATAAAATGACCAGAAGCAGCGGGATTATCATATCCGGGGATATGCGTATGCAGGTAAAGGCAGTAAGCGCGGCGGACAGAACGGCGCCTATATATCCCAGAGAGATCTTCTGCAGCATATAGCCCATCTTAGTCATAGGTATCACTTCATTCACAAATCCCATTCCCTCTTCCTTTTCGTTGATTATATTCATAGCGTTGAACGTACATCCCATGAACAGAGCAGTTGCCATTGTGATGGCTGTCAGCAGCGGTTTCAAGCTGTCACTGCTGCCTCCCGGCACAACATCTATCTCGTAGGAGGAAAGTGCTGCCCGCTCCTCATACATCTTAGGAAGGGTATTTCCGATTACAGTATTTACTTCCAGTTCATCTCCGGAGTCTCACTGACCGACGCGGCGGACTTGTTCCACCATCTTATAAATTTCACTTTCAGAGGTATGGAAAGCATGTTAACAACTAAAATATGGCAGTATTGGGAGAGGCTCCAGCTCCCCCACTGCCATTGCCAGCATCGCTTATGACGTGCTGAACAACCGGATTCTGGACGCACAGTTCGGGCCGG
>PPYE01643457.1_pt1 | contig 87795 bp, 87 predicted proteins | sample 1559881 | NCBI WGS metagenome assembly PPYE01 (sample SAMN08240022, study PRJNA423297) | Human gut metagenome, whole genome shotgun sequencing project.
GCCCTACACATTTGGTTTGTTTTATTCGTTCAGTTTTCAAAGGTCTACATTGTTTGTCGCTTTGTTTCAGCAACTTTTAAATCATAACAGATTGCCGTTTTGATGTCAATAACTTTTTTGAAGTTTTTTTCGAAGAAGTTGTTGCCATCGCTTTATGCGACTTTGATAGAATAACTGAAAGTCAGTCATCTGTCAATAACAATTTTCAAGTTTTTTTTGAGCGGTATACGCTCGCTTTGGAACATAAAATAATATACCAACATAATCTTCTTCGGTCAATCAAAAATACTGATTTTTTTCAACTTTTTTTCATTCCTGACCATTGTTACTCATTGCTAGTGTAAATGTTCGCAAATAACATGAAAACTAATTGAAAATTCCCTTTTCACAAAAAGATAGGCCGCATTTTAGAATTGAAGAGTTACATCATTTTCTAATAATTCTTTTTAAGATTATAAAAAGACGCTCAGCATAACTGAACGTCTTTGAAAATTTATTTTTAACGCATAGTCGGGAACAATAAAACATCACGAATTGACTGAACATCTGTCAACAACATGACCAGTCGATCAATCCCGATTCCCAACCCACCAGTAGGCGGCATACCATATTCTAACGCTTCTAAGAAATCTTCATCCACACCATGTGCTTCATCGTTTCCTTGCTCACGTTCTTTCTCTTGTGATTCAAAACGTTCTCGTTGATCAATTGGATCATTTAATTCGGTAAAGGCGTTAGCGAACTCACGCCCTACTATAAATAGTTCGAAACGATCAGTAAAACGTCCATCTTCCGTATTTTTCTTGGCAAGCGGAGAAACTTCTACTGGATGACCATAAACAAAAGTTGGTTGTTGTAGTGTTTCTTCAACAAATGTTTCAAAAAACTCATTGATAATATGTCCAACTTCCATATTATCATTGATTTCAACATTGTGCTCTTTTGCTAATGAACGAGCTTCTTCAACTGTCATTTCAGGCCAGAAATCGACCCCAGTTTGTTCTTTGATAGCATCAACCATATGAATACGTTTAAAGTCAGAGCCTAGATCAATACTTTGCTCATCATAAGAAAGTGTTGTTGTCCCCAGAACATTTTTTGCAACATCACGGATAATTCCTTCTGTTAGATTCATCACGTCTAAATAATCATGATACGCAGTATAAACTTCCATCATCGTAAATTCTGGATTATGGGTAGTATCAATTCCTTCATTACGGAAGACACGGCCGATTTCATAGACTTTTTCCATTCCACCAACAATTAGACGTTTTAAATGCAACTCAAGGGCAATACGCAGGTATAAATCCATATCTAAAGCATTGTGATGTGTGATAAATGGACGAGCAGTCGCTCCGCCAGCTTCATTATGCAAAACTGGTGTTTCTACTTCAATATACCCTAAACCATCTAGATAACGACGGATTTGACTAATGATTTGACTGCGTTTAGTGAAACGATCAAAGCTTTCACGATTACTGATCAAATCTAAGTAACGTTGACGATAACGTTGTTCAACGTTTGTTAACCCATGATATTTTTCTGGTAACGGGCGCAATGCTTTTGATAGTAAAGTAATTTCTTTCGCTTTGATTGATACTTCTCCTGTATCAGTCTTCATGATTTCACCAGTTACACCAAAGAAATCACCTAAATCACCCTTTTTAAAGATCGCATAAGGCTCTTCTCCAACTTCGTCTTTACGAACATAAATTTGAATTTGGCCTTCGCGGTCTTGCAAATGAGCAAATCCAACTTTACCTTTCCCCCGTTTGGTCATCATTCGACCAGCAACGCTTGCCGTTAATTGCTTTTCTAATAGCTCTTCTTTAGTATTTTCATCGTAAGTTTCATGCAACTCTTTTGAATTTGTCGTGCGTTCGAAGCGTGCGCCAAATGGGTCAATACCTTCTTCACGAAGATTTTCCATTTTTTCGCGGCGAACACGCATCTGATCGTTCATTTCTGTCAAATTTGTTTGTTCCTCAGTCACGAATGTTCCTCCTCAGTATGTAATTACTCTTACTTATAATGCCAATGAATAGGCAAAAAATCAAGCCGAATTCCTCATTCGGCTTGAAGTTTAGCTAATTTTTGCTTTTGTTTCAGTCTTTTCGACAAGTCGATCAAGTAAATCGTAGATGACTTGTTTGTCTTCTGTTTGATTAATCGCTACTTTTGTTTTGGCAGATCGTGAAATTCCTTTTAGATAGTAACTAGCATGTTGGCGAAATTCGCGACAAGCGATTTTTTCACCTTTTAAATTTATCAATCGTTCTAAATGAAGCTTGGCTGTTTCAATTTTTTCTCGAGCACTTGGTTCGGGGATCAATTCTCCCGTTTCTAAATAATGCTGCGTTTGATGAATCATCCAGGGGTTTCCTAATGCAGCACGGCCAATCATCACTGCATCAACACCGACTTCCTCAATCATTCGTTTTGCATCCTCTGGGGTACGAACATCACCATTTCCCATAAAGGGGATGGTTAGTTGATCAGCGACTTGCTTCAATACCTCCCAATCCGCTTGGCCTTCGTACATTTGAACCCGTGTTCTACCATGCATTGCAAGCGCTGACGCTCCGGCACTTTGTGCGGCCAATGCATTTTCAACGGCAAATATATGCTGTTTGTCCCAACCAATGCGCATTTTGACTGTTACAGGGATATCCACAGCGGAGGAAACAGCCTCTACCATTTCATAGACCTTATTAGGATCCAACAACCATTTAGCTCCCGCTTCTGCTTTGATGACTTTATTCACTGGACAGCCCATATTAATATCGATGATATCTGCTTCTGTATTCTCTTGGACAAATCGTGCAGCCTCTACTAGTGTCTCCTTACTGCCTCCGAAGATCTGTACACTTAGTGGATGCTCACCCTCATCAACATAAAGCATCTCTAAGGTTTTTTTATTTCTAAAATGAATTCCTTGATCACTGATCATTTCACAAACAACTAATCCAGCACCAAATTCCTTCACCGTTACCCGAAAAGCAGCATTTGTTATTCCAGCCATAGGAGCCACAACAACCCGATTTGGAATTTCCACATTGCCGATTTTCCATGTACCGTTCAATGGTTTCACTGCTATTCCCCCAAAATTTCGTGTTTCAATTCATAAAGGTCTGCTTCGCTATATTCATATTTGTTGTTACAAAAAGCACAGACCGCTTCTGCACCATGATCTTGATCAATCAATTCTTGAATTTGCTCCGCTCCTAGTGTAATAATCGCTGATGCAAATTTTTCTTTTGAACAATCACATTTAAATTGAACAGACATGGTTTCTAAAAATTCTACATCATCTGTTGCTAATAACTTCTGCAGAATTTCTTCTGGCGTCTGACCTTCATCTAACAAGGTCGAAATACGGGCTGTTTCTTTAAGTCGCGCCTCAATTTGATCAATAATCTCATCACTGGCTCCCGGCATAATTTGGATCATGAAACCGCCAGCCGTTTTGATAGAATCATCCGTATCAACTAGAACAGAAACACCAACCGCTGATGGAATTTGTTCTGATACAGCTAAATAATAGGTAAAATCTTCCCCAATCTCGCCAGAAACAATCGGTGTCTGACCAGAAAATGGTTCTTTCAATCCCAAATCTTTAATGACCGTAAACATACCTTCTGTTCCAACTGCTCCACGCACATCGATCTTACCGACTTCATTCAAAGGTAAGCTGATATGTGGATTTTTGATATAGCCTTTTACCTCGCCTTTTCCATTACTATCTACAACGATAGCTCCTGCCGGTCCATTGCCTTCTATTTTTACAGTCATTTTATCTTCGCCTTTTAACGTTGCGCCTAGCATTAAAGCCCCAATCATCGTACGTCCTAGGGCTGCAGAAGACGTATTCCATGTATCATGACGACGCTGCGCCTCAGCGATGGTTTCTGTCGCATTAACAGCGTACGCTCTTACAAATCCCTCATAGGCTAATGCTTTCACTAAATAGTCACTCAATCTATTTGCTCCTTAATATTTTATATTATTCCTTGTTTTTACTCGTGATTGCATCATACTAGGTGTTCAAGCTTTTTTCAACTTCTTCGTACGACGTCATATGGAAAGTTTAACAATATTTTTCAATCAAAGCGTTAGCTAAATGTAGTTTTGAGCAACAGATATTTTTACACAAATCCCCTAATAATTTGCAAGTCTATAACTAGCCTCTCATTTTCGTAGCCTTGTGTTCTATATTCAAACCTATTCAATAGGTCGCAGCTTTAACAACTCACATCATTCTTAACCGTTCTACCAAGTTCTTTCACCATAATTAAATCCGTTTGCTTATCTATTCCGATATAAAAATTATGTGTCCCGATTTTTCTAAAACCAAACATTTGATAAAAACGCAACGCATTCTCATTCTCTTCCCATACACCTAGCCAGATAAGTTTACGTCTCTCTTTAGTAGCAAGTTCAATAGCAAACTCTAATAATTGTCGGCCTAAACCCTGACGCTTGTATTCTTTACGGATATAAATCCGTTCGACCTCTAGTCCATTCCGATCTATCTTCTCAGTTTGCGCTGAATCGATATTCAATTTTAAATATCCAGCAAGTTGATTATCTAAATAGATAAAAAAGAAACGTGAATTTGAATTCATCATTTCCTTTTTTAATTTTTCTAAATGATACGCTTCAATCAAATACTCCTCAAGATTATCTGAATCATTTTGCTCAGCAAAAGTATCACTGAACGTTTCTATACTGATTTTTTGTAATTCGAGCAAATCTTTAATTTTGCATATACGAATAGATCCTTCCATCTTTATCATCCTCCTATATTAACAATCTGCTTTATTCGATATTTCTCTTTAAATTTCCTATACGATTCTGACAAATAGAAAACAAACGGCATATCCTAAGGACATGCCGTTTCGCTTTATTTTACTCTTGATTATCGTTTGTATCTTCTGGTTCGATTTTATCATCTGAATCTTTACGTTCATTTGCTTTATCTTCAGCCTGTTTTTCAGCATCTTTTTCTTCCAAAGCACGTTTTGCTTCTTCAAATGTTTGAGCTTGAGTTTTTTCACTTGGATAAAGACTATCAGAACCTGCAGGCATTTCGCCTGTTTCAAACAATGATTTGATTGCTTTGGCATCCAGTGTTTCGAATTCCAATAATTTTTCCGCAATCAATTTATGTTGTTCACGATGAGTCTCAATGATTTCGCGAGCTTTGTCATGTGCCGCCATCAAGATATTTCGAACTTCTTCATCAATCTCAAAAGCAACTTGTTCAGAATAAGCTTTTGTTTGACCATAGTCACGACCAACAAAGACTTGATGATTTCCTTCGTATTGAACCGGTCCAAGCTTCTCGCTCATTCCGTATTCAGTTACCATGCTTCGAGCTAATCCAGTAGCTTGTTCGAAGTCATTTGATGCTCCAGTTGTTTGAGCATTAAAGACGATTTCTTCTGCTGTACGACCACCTAGTAACCCAACGATTTGCTCAAACATATCGTCTTTCGACATTAACATTTGATCTTCTTTTGGTAAGGCGATCATATATCCGCCAGCACGTCCACGAGGAATAATCGTTACTTTATGCACCACACGAGCACGGTTTAAGACCATGCCAATAATCGTATGACCGGCTTCATGGTAGGCAACCATCTCGCGTTCACGTTTACTGATGACGCGGTCTTTCTTAGCTGGTCCTGCGATAACGCGATCTTCTGCTTCATCCACGTCTGAAGCGTCAATTTTTTTCTTATTACGACGAGCAGCAACTAAAGCAGCTTCATTCAAGACATTTTCTAAATCCGCACCGGCAAAGCCTGGCGTTTGTTGCGCAACAACTTTCAAATCAACATCGTCTGCCAAAGGTTTGTTACGAGCGTGCACTCTAAGAATCGCTTCACGACCCTTAACATCTGGACGACCAACTAAGATTTGACGGTCAAAACGGCCTGGACGTAATAACGCTGGGTCCAACACATCAGAACGGTTGGTTGCAGCAATGACGATCACACCTTCATTTCCATCGAATCCATCCATTTCAACAAGTAACTGGTTCAGCGTTTGCTCACGTTCATCGTGACCGCCGCCCATGCCTGCACCACGTTGACGACCGACAGCATCAATTTCATCGATGAAAATAATCGCTGGCGCATTTTTCTTAGCTGTTTCGAATAGGTCACGAACACGAGAAGCTCCGACCCCAACAAACATTTCCACGAAATCTGACCCTGAAATTGAATAGAACGGCACACCTGCTTCACCAGCTACAGCTTTAGCAAGCAATGTTTTACCAGTCCCGGGAGGTCCTTCAAGTAGTACACCAGCCGGAATACGGGCACCTAATTCGACGAAACGACGTGGATCTTTTAAGAATTCCACAACTTCGACTAATTCTTGTTTTTCTTCTTCAGCGCCGGCTACGTCAGAGAAACGTACACGATTAGCTTTTTTGTCAGCTTCTTTAGCTTTTGATTTACCAAAGTTCATGACACGGCCATTGCCGCCGCCACCGCCGCCTTGTTGTCCTAGCATCATGTAGAAGAAGAATATCATAATCAAGATAGGCAAGAAGCTTACTAATAAAGTAACCCACATACCGCTGCTTGATTCTTCCTCAATCGTTATTTTAACTTTATTTTCTTTTGCTAGGTCATTGACCTGGCTCAGAGTTGAATCATTTGGCAAAACAATGGTTGAGAAATGTGTCGTTTTTGACTCTGTTCCTCCCCCAATAATGCTCAAGCCGCCGGAATTAGCAACTTCCTGTTTTGTCTTATACTCACCAGTGATTTTATAGACACCACCAGCAGGCTGGATCTTGATGTTCTTGATTTTGCCATCTTGAATCTGTTCCGTAAAGGTTGAATACTCGATATCTGGCGAAGCTGATTTGTTATCTCCAAAAAGGAAATAAACAACCATGACCATAGCCAAGATGACGAGAATATAATAGAGAGCATTTTTTACTCCCTTATTGTTTTTGTTCATCTGCGTCCTCCTCGCACTTGTTAGCTTATTAGCTTGTTAAAAAAATTTTATCAATTTTGACCTTTTAAGTATATCATACTGTGATTTTTTCGGTCACTAATTTGATTGATAAATTTCCGGCTTCAATACACCTACATATGGCAGGTTCCGATATGCTTCAGCATAGTCTAAACCATAGCCAACGACGAATTCATTAGGCACATCAAAACCAACATAATCAGCATGGATATCCACCACGCGTCCTTCTGGTTTATCCAACAATGTGACGATTTTCACTGATTTAGCTTTCCGATATTTAAATAGATCAACTAAATAGCCAAGTGTTCGACCACTATCAATAATATCTTCTACAATTAATAAATCGCGACCTTCCACATTGGTATCTAAGTCCTTGATGATTTTTACCTCGCCCGAAGAAACTGTCTGATTCCCGTAACTTGAAACATCCATAAAATCCAATTCTAAATGAGCATCAATTTCACGAACGATGTCAGCCATAAAAGGTATGGCTCCTTTTAAAATACCAACTACCAATGGATTTTTATCGGTATAATCTGCTGTTAATTGTACGCCTAATTCGACACAGCGTTTTTGAATATCTTCTCTAGTAATCAATACTTTTTCAATATCTTTTGCTAGCATGTAGAAACTCCTTTCATTTCGCTACTTGAAGCGTATAGTCAAGTATGTAGTGTATTCTATCAGTTTCAGTTGCAATACTCAAATAGGAATTGACAAAAGGCAAAAGCGCTACAATTTCTCCAGCAGAATCTTCCACCACCCATGCTTGATCACGGATATCCATCGGAGTTTTTTTATCAATAAAATAACGGCTAATGCGTTTTGTTAATGTTTCAGTCAAACGGATTCGATCACCATCTTGGCGACGACGGATCGTTAGAGGGAGTTTAACTGTGAGTGGTAACGGAACTTGGTATACACCTTTATCCGCGACTGTATCACTTCTTCTTAATGCAATCGTTTCATTGTCGTATAAGAAAAAGCGTTCGTTTTCTCCCAAAAAATATTTTTCCTGATGGACAATTATCTTCTTTTCCAAATAGAAATGTTGGTATCTACGTGAAAATTGCCAGCCCTCCCCTAAATCTACGACCCATTGACTGACAGGACGCTGGATTTGGTCTAGCAGTAAAAACAATTGTCGCTGTGAGACTACTAGATTCGTTTGTAGAGCCTTCTGCTGAAAAAATATCGACAGAAAATAATAACGAGCACCCGTATCCGTGGGAAGCGTATCAGCTGAAAAAAACCACCGCTGTCCATCGTATTCGATATTTCTTAAATTTTCTTTTAGCGCCTCTGTAATTAACTGATCTGCCCAGAGCAATTGCTGATGGAACTGTTGAGCATTCGCTAATATTTGCGGATTTTCTTTTTTTAACTCTGGTACGATATTTTGACGGATTCGATTTCGAAAGTAGTCTTGTGAAATATTCGTAGCATCTTCAAAATAAGTCAAATTCTTCTCTTCAGCATATTCATAAAGCGACTCTTTCGAGAAGGACAATAGTGGACGCAGCAATATTCCATTACCGAATGTTTGCTGGCGCACGATTCCGCTATGACCTGTAAACGAACCGCCACGCGTCAAACGCATTAAAAGTGTCTCTAGCTGATCGTCTCCATGATGAGCAGTAAGAACTAAATCATAGTTTTCCTGCTCCATAATTTCCTTAAAAAAAGCATAACGTAGACTACGGGCAGCAGCCTCAACATTTTTCTTAGCAGGTTTTTTCCAAATTTTTAAATAAAAAGGTATGTCTTGTTTTCGGCAATAATCACGTAAAAAATCCGCTTCAACCTTCGATTCAGTGCGCAATTGATGATCCACGTGAGCTACACCAATAGTTAGTCCTTGCCGCTGCAATAGATGTAAAAGAACCATTGAGTCAACGCCTGTAGAAACTGCTAGTAGTATCTTTTTATCAGCAGTTAATTCAGGATTTTTACGAAAAAAGTCTTGTTTCATGTCAAACTCCTTGATTTATAAGAATACTCAATTTCTATCATATATTCTCCAATCATACTTTCCAATTATTAATTCATTATGAACTTCACTTGTATTGATTTTATCGCCAAGTAATCAATAGAATCTCTTTTCCTTTAAAAAAAGGAGCTGTGACAAAAGTCTTGTCACAGCTCCTTTTTCCGAACGCACGTTGTTCCAAAAGTAGCTTCTTAGGAAATATACCGAAATTTCTTATAGCTGAGCACTTCTGTCACAACCTTCCTTTATTTTAACTACGGCGGCCTCCGCGACCACCGCGTTTTCCTTCAGTATTACGTTTGATCGATGACAAGCGATCATCGCTATCCTTTAAAAAGGAACTCATCAATGAATCGAAGTCCTGTTTGCCGCTATTTTGTGGTTTGCCTTTAGGCGCAGGTTTTGAGCGATTATTATCACGAAACTCACGTTTAAAAGGTTTCTTTTCTGGCTGTGGCTGATCTTGGGCTTTGCGAATCGAAAGACCAACTTTACCGTCGTCTCCGACTGAAGTCACTTTCACTGTTACTTCATCGCCGACAGTTAATACATCATGAATGTCTTTTACGAAACCATTAGATATTTCACTGATATGGACTAAGCCCGTTTTGCCCTCTCCCAAGTCAATAAAGGCACCAAAATTGGTGATCCCTGATACTTTTCCTTGCAGCTTAGCTCCTACTTCGATTGACATAAAAAAATTGTTCCTCCTAATTTTTTTCCAATTTATTTAAAACTGCAACGAAATTTATTTAGCAGTTTCGGATTTAACAACTTCATCAGCAGTTTGTTTATCTTTATTAGATGTATTTGCTGAATCTGGTAAAACAAAAATTAATTCACCATCTTTTGAATAATAGAAACGACTACGGGCTAGCTTAGCCACATAGTTATCATCTTTCAAGAGCTTTACGTCTTGCCGCAAGTCAGCGACTCGGTCATCCACTTTGGCAGACTCAGCAACAGTTTTGACTTTAATCTCATTTAGTTCACTTAAATGACGTTGCTCATTAAAGATTTGAACTCCCATGACAATAGCGACAAAGGCAGCAATAGCTATTAAAGCTGCTAAACGACGACGTTTAAAAATCAATTGACGATGTTGCTTTTGAAATTTAAGATATTGCTCTTTTGCATATGGCGTATCTAACGAAGCAATTTTTTGCGTCTCGTTTTCATTCATTACTGCTCGCTCCTTACATGAAATTCTTTACTATTATATCAACTCAAGTTATAATTGTCTATTTGAATTACCCCTAATTTCCGTTATTTTCTACACGTGTCTCACTAATGATACGGTACATTTTAGCTGCGTCATCTTTTTTTGTTGATTCATGCAGTTCTTCTACAGCGACCTCTAGAATTTTATTCCCAAATTGTATACGCAGTTCATCACCAACTTTTACATCTGTTGAAGATTTTGCTAGTTTTCCATTTACTTGGATTCGCCCTTTATCAGCAACTTCTTTCGCCACTGTACGGCGTTTGATGATTCTTGAAATTTTTAAAAATTTATCTAATCGCATAAATTATCTCCTTTTCCAATTTATTCTCAATAATTTACTTCCAAATGGCAACATCAGCCATTCACGAATGGTTAATAAACGTAAGTGGATAGCAAGGATTAGAAAAGCGCTCCCTCCTATCAGTACACCAAAAACAGCAGCCACTAATGCCAAACTCCTTTTATAGACCATTCCAAAAATAATGTTGATACCGCCATAATAACATAAGAGCACTACTACCATGCCAGTTAAACAAATAAAAAGTTTTCGCATAAAATGACGCTGAGTACCATAATTCCGTATTTCATGATCACAGGCTAAATGCAAGATAAGTAAAGCTACCGCTAATCCTAATAATGTCGACAGGCTGGCTCCAACTGTACCAAATTGTTTTGTCAGCCCTCCCGTGGTTACCATTTTTATTAATAGTCCAGCTCCTGCAGCCTGTAGTGAACTACGATATTCGTTTTGACTTTGTGCAATACTTTGATAAGCCTGTACCATTGCCATCAAAAAAATCGCAAAAACAAACAGTACTAGAGGGCTATTCCCTTGATAATCTTTGAATAGCGCATAATTCACATAGGGAAGCAGCATAGCTAACCCGATCGAGGCTGCTGCACCAATCGCACAAGTCAAACGCAAAAAAATCTGACTCGTTTTCACAAACATTCCACGATCCCGACTGATCAAATACCGTGTAAGTAATGGTAAAAAACTAGAACTCAAGGCTAAGGCTATCACTAAACCTAATTGAACCAACGGCTGACCCCGATCATAAATTCCTTTTGCTAACTTTGCACCATGCTCGCTTAGTCCAAAATCAACTAAGGCTTTTTTTACGGTAAAGGAGTCGATCAATTGAAATAAAATCAATAGACCGCTGTAGATCGTCATCAAGCCTCCCTCAAGTACTAATCGTTTTCCTAGCGCTATCATCTTTGTGCCAAAAACCGGTACTCTTCGTAAAAGACTCGCTCCTAAAACCTTTCTTCGGTAATACCACAAAACTAGAACTGCCGCAATTCCGCCAACCAAAGCACCAGACATCGCTACTTTTCCCGTGTAGTAAACATCCCAGCCAAATTGCTTAAATGACCAAGCAGCAACTACGATCACACAAACACGGATCAATTGCTCCAACACTTGTGATACAGCTGTCGGCACCATTAATAATTTTCCCTGAAATTCTCCTCGAGTAATCGAGAGGAAAGGCATAATAATAAAAGTAAAGGACACCACTTGAATCAAGGGCGCTAAATTTCTGTCTCCCATCCAATTTGCTAATGGTTGAGACGAGAAAAAAAACAACGCCCACAAGATTAAACCAAAAGCACTGATCAAAGGAAACAGCTCTTCCAGTGCTCGACGCTGTTCTCTAGGTTCTTTTTGCTCTGCTACATATTTTGAAATAAACTGTGGCAAACCTGACAACGCCAAAGTCATGGCAATACCATAAATTGGATAAACCTGCTGATACACATAAAAGCCTTCATCACCCGCAAAGTTTTGATAGGGTACACGATAAATAGCGCTCAATAATTTTGCTACAAAAGATGCGGCAGTTAAGACAAAGGCCCCCTGCATCATCACTCGCATTTCTTTATTCGCCAGTGCCTCCACCACCTATTCTTTGTATTTTTGTTCTCGTAATGCACGAACAAATTTGCTGATCTCTCTTAGCCAAATCGCTTCGTCCATCGTTTTTTCAACTACTAGTTTTATGACCATGTGATCCTTTTCAACGCCTAAAGTTGCTTTCATCTTCGTAGCGCTCAACGCTTCGAATAGCTGTTCAACTTTATATGCTTTCGTCCCAACCTTGCTTAAAGTAAAGATAATCTGCTGCTGACGTTTTTGGATACTTTCAACTAGCGCACGATCACCGTCCATCTTGATTTGTCCGATGTTTAACAAGTTCGCTACTTCATCTGGATAATCTCCGAAACGGTCCACTAAATCAGCTTCTACCTCGTCTAGCATCTCTATACTTTCTAACTCACGAATCCGTTTATAAATTTCAATTTTTTGTCGTTCATCTTCGATATAAGTTCCCGGAATATAGGCATCAATCCCTAAGTTGATTTCGACGGAAGTACGTTCAACCTGGGTATTTTTCCCTTGCTTACGGTCGACTGCTTCAGACAACATTTGTGAATACATATCAAATCCGACCGCGTCAATGAAGCCATGCTGCTGCGCTCCTAAAAGATTTCCGGCGCCACGAATTGATAAATCGCGCATCGCGATTTTAAAACCCGAACCTAATTCAGTGAAGTCTTTAATTGCTTGGAGCCGTTTTTCACTGACTTCATTCAAGATTTTTTGTGGCTCATACATAAAGTAGGCATAGGCAATACGGTTGCTTCGGCCAACCCTTCCACGTAATTGATATAATGTTGACAGCCCCATATAATCGGCATTCTCAACAAACAATGTGTTAACATTTGGAATGTCGACACCTGTCTCGATAATTGTTGTAGTAACTAATATGTCGTATTGTCCATCAATGAAATCCATCAATGTATTCTCCAATTGAACTTCTGTCATTTGCCCATGAGCAAATCCTATTTTTGCGTCAGGAACTAACATTTGCAGTTCTTCCACTTTCCGTTCAATTGTCTCTACTCGATTATAGAGATAAAACGCTTGTCCACCACGTGCCATTTCACGTTCGATTGCTTCGCGGATTGCGCCAGGATTCGTCTCCATTACATATGTTTGGATCGGATAACGATTTTCTGGCGGCGTTTCGATTACGGACAGATCACGCACACCTAACATCGACATATGCAATGTTCGAGGAATCGGTGTCGCCGTCAACGTTAACACATCAACTTGTGATCGCAGCTGTTTCAACCGTTCTTTGTGTTTTACCCCAAAACGCTGTTCTTCGTCAATAATCAACAAGCCTAAATCAGCAAACTGCAAATCCTGTGATAAAAGCCGATGAGTTCCCACCACGATATCGACTTGTCCTGTACGGATTTGTTCGATTGTTTCATTCTGTTGTTTTTTTGTACGGAAGCGACTCAGCATCGCTACATTAACGGGAAAATTCTCGAACCGTTCTGTCATTGTATCAAAATGCTGCTGAGCCAGAATCGTCGTTGGTACAAGAAACGCAACTTGTTTGTTTTCCTTGATTGCTTTAAAGGCTGCGCGTAATGCTACTTCGGTCTTACCGAAACCGACATCCCCAACTAATAAGCGATCCATTGGGCGAGCTTTTTCCATGTCGTGTTTGATCTCAGCAGTGCTACGCAGCTGGTCATCTGTTTCACTATATGGAAAGGCGTCTTCAAACTCTTTTTGATATTCATCATCAGGACCAAAGGCATAGCCACGTTCTGCTTCACGTTTGGCGTAAAGCTCAATCAAATCATCTGCGATATCTTCGATTTTTTTCGATACTTTACTCTTGGTTTTCGACCATTCACTACCACCTAATTTATTAATCTTCGGCGGTTTCGCCTCAGAAGAGACATATTTTTGAATTAGGTTCAATTGGGTCACTGGAATGAATAGTTTATCATCTTTTTGGTATACAATTGACATGTAGTCTTGATGGACCCCATCGATCTCAATCGTCTCCATCCCAATGTATTTACCGATACCGTGATTGGCATGAACAACATAGTCTCCGGCTTTTAATTCATTATAACTCTTTAGGCGTTCTGCATTGGAGATTGTCTGTCTTCGAGCCCGCTTTTTTGTGACTTTTTGAAAGATTTCACGTTCTGTTACTACAACTAATTTGTCCTGCGGTAATTCAAATCCATTCGTCAAGCTACCTGTAACAATCTGGGTCTGACCAATCAATAATTGATCAGGAGTGGTTTGAACTGCTTTGATTTCCACATCATGAAACTCCTGAGTCAGCTTTTCTTGCCGTTCTTGGTCAGATACAAGGAATAATACCGTTTGTTCTTGCTTTTGCCAACGGTCAACTTCTGTTTTTAATAACGGCATTTGTCCAAAAAATTGCTGCATTGATCGGTATTGGAAATTATGGATCGCTTCAAAGCGTAAATTCCCCATCCCTTTTTGAAATAACGAAAAGAAGCTAGTCACTAATTTACTTTTTTTGATTAAATCATGGGCATTCATACCAAAAGTTTGATCAGAAAAAACACGCAATTCTTCAATCTTTTGCGTATGCCATTCAGCCTCTTCCCGCTCCATTTCACGCTGTGTTTCCATCATACGTGGATAATCGTCGACAAATAGCTGCGCATCTTTGGCAAAATGATCCAGTAGTGAAATTTTTTCCTCGTATAATAAATCTGTGTAATACTTAGCTTGCTCTGTCGGAATACCGTCTTCCCAAGAAGCAATTAATTGTCCAAAATAGTCATTTAAGAAATTGTAATCTTCTTTATCTTTAGTGACGGCCAAACGATTTTGCAAGAGCTGGTTTACTTTTAAAGCCCCTTGTGCCAAATCGTGTGCAGAAAAAACTAGATCAGTCGTTGGTGTAATCCATACCTCATTTAGATTCTCTACCGAACGTTGAGTCTCTGGTTCAAAATAACGTAATGAATCAATTTCAACATCGAATAGCTCTACCCGAACAGGATATTCTGTCGTTAAGGGATAAATATCAATAATACTTCCTCGCATGCTGAATTCACCAGGTTTACCAACCATTGTTTGACGTTCATATCCCATCAATACTAAACGCTGCGCTAAGTTCTCTAAATCAACCTCACTGCCAATTTCCCAGTGTAATTGGTTTTCTCTCCATGTCTCGATTGAAGGTAGATATTTACGTAGAGCAGCAGCAGGCACAACGTATATTCCATTTTCTCCTTGTGATAGAGCCTGTAAAGTAGAAACACGTTCAGCGCGTGCTTCTGGTGACGCAAAGGCCATCTCAGCTGAAAGCACCTCATCCACTGGGAATAAATGAACATCCTCGACAATCTGCCGTAGCTCATCAGCAAGTTGATTACTGTAATAGAGATTCGGAACTACTACTACTGTTTGTTTTTCTTCCGCCTGATGTGTAGCAGCCATTACCAAAGCTTTCGCCGAACCTGAAAGTCCAATCAGCAATTGCCGCTTTGCTTTTTTTTCTAAATTAGACTGCCATTCTTTTACTAGTGGCAACTGATTAATAATTTCAATCAAATTCATTTTCTTACTCCTTATCTACTTCTAATCTTCAAAATTCTGAATAACGTTGAAAAAGAATCAGCTTTAATTAAACCGATTCATCGTTTTTAAAAAATCATTACCTATAACAAAATCATCCGCTGCATCAGCCGCACGAGCAACACTATCCGCGATTGTCATTTCATCTTCTTTTCCAAATGTGCTCAATACATGATTTACCACTGTTTTTCCATTTGGACGACCGATACCAATCTTGATTCGATTGAACTCTTGCGTCCCAATATGTGAGATGATACTTTTTAATCCGTTATGCCCACCCGCACTGCCTTTTTGTCTCAAGCGCAGTTTGCCAAGATCCATATCCAAGTCATCTGCTATAACAACTAATTCCTCTAGATAGACGCCGAAATAGGTCATTAACTGACCAACTGCTCGACCTGATTCATTCATAAAGGTCATTGGTTTTACCAACAATACTTTCTCACCATCTACGAAATAATCAGCCACTTCAGCTTCAAAAGCATTCTTTTTGAAAACTGCACCATGCTCCGTCGCCAATCGATTCACAACCATAAAGCCAACGTTGTGTTTTGTATTTTCATATTTTTTTCCTGGATTTCCCAAACCTACGATCATTTTCATATTGTTTCGCCTCGTTCTTTTAGATATGTAATTCCTTCTTGTAGCAAAGGAATGTCACTTTTCATCTGCATGACAAAATGCTGGATAGTCAAATGACTACCCAGTCCAAATTTTTCTTTATACAGTATAACACAAACTAACCTGTAGTGACCGTTTTCAGCGCTTTAAGTCTCTTATAAGTTTCTGTTATTTTTGAAAAAAGTTAATAGTACCAGCTTCTTGAGCTATTAACACATGAAGCGTTTTCTTCTGAAACAGCTAAAATAACTGTATTATTAATGAGTAAAATACGTGACAAGTTTCATTAATTAGTGTTATCATTCCTCTGGAAAAACAAATATTAGAAGGGATTGGTACACATGACTGCAACAGCAGCTAGTAAAACCCATCAAAAAGTAATGTTAATCGGAGACGGCGCAGTAGGTTCAAGTTATGCCTTCGCTCTTGTCAATCAAAATATCGCTCAAGAAATCGGTATTATCGATATCGATACCAACCGTACACAAGGAGACGCTATCGACTTATCACACGCATTAGCCTTTACATCACCTAAGAAAATTTATTCTGCTTCTTATGAAGATTGTCACGATGCTGACCTAGTTGTCATTACCGCTGGTGCACCACAAAAACCAGGCGAAACTCGTTTGGATTTAGTTGGTAAAAACCTACGCATCAACAAAAGTATTGTAGAACAAGTTGTTGCTTCTGGTTTTGACGGAATTTTCTTAGTAGCAGCAAACCCTGTAGATATCCTAACTTACTCTACTTGGAAATTCTCAGGTTTCCCTAAAGAACGCGTTATCGGATCTGGTACATCTTTAGATACAGCTCGCTTCCGTCAAGCAATTGCAGAACTAGTAGACGTTGATGCACGTAACGTCCATGCATATATCTTAGGTGAACACGGTGATTCAGAGTTCCCAGTTTGGTCACACGCTAACGTTGCTGGCTTGCAAATTTACGAATGGGTCAAAGATAACCCAGAAGTTGATGAAGAAGAATTAGTTAACTTGTTCTTCGGTGTACGTGACGCTGCTTATGAAATTATTGAGAAAAAAGGCGCAACATTCTACGGAATCGCTGTTGCTTTAGCTCGTATCACTCGTGCAATCTTAAATGACGAAAGTGCTGTATTCCCACTATCTGTTTATTTAGAAGGACAATACGGACAAAATGATATTTATATCGGTGCTCCAGCAGTTATCAATGCTAAAGGAATCCAAAATATTATCGAAATTCCATTAAGCGATGCTGAAAAAGATCGTATGGATGCTTCTGCTTCCCAACTTAAAGAAGTTATGGACAAAGCTTTCGCTGATCTTGAAGCTGAAGGAAAATAGACTTTTCACTACCGCAAAGAATATGAGGATTCTTTGCGGTTTTTTTAATATTTGCTAACGTTTCAAGACAAATCACTCGTATTTCGGCTATTCTGTGGTATATTTATACTCGGTATATCATTTAAAATTAGTAGCTATTATATAGATAAAATTGCTTTGATGATTAATGAAGACCAAATACAAAAAAGCCATGAGGAGTTATTTCGATGACAAGAAATGAAAAAAGAAATTCTCGTAGCCGAACACGGATCGGTGTAATTGTTGTTTTAGGTTTATTGGTAGTTTTGGTTGGCGGATACACTATTCGCAGTACATATTATGCTCAAAGGTTTCTCCCAAATACGGTAGTTAATGGAGTAAAAATCAATAATCTTACGGTAAGTGAAGCCAATCGAAAGATTACCCGTGAGCTATCGGACTCACCTTTCCTAATTAAGATTAACAACGAAAATTGGAAAGAAATCAATCGCAAAGATTTAGGCTGGCAAAATGATTATCTGCCCGGTTTAAAAGCATTGCAGAAAAAACAAAATCCTTTTAGCTGGGGCATGCAATTAGTCTCCGCAGCCGAGAAAAAGGATGTTGACGGCAATACCTTGGACGAAACAAAATTGAATGCCGTCGGTGAAGCAGTCCGAGCAGAACTAACTCAAACAAACACAACTCGAACAGCTACAGAAAATGCAAAGGTTACTCGGACAAATGAGGGTTTTGAGATAACCCCAGAAAAACAAGGAAATACAATCGATATTGACGCTGCCGTTGACGCTTTCAAAGAGGCAGCAAAAAACGGGAAACATGATATTGATTTCGATAATTATCTAACTAAACCTACTATCACTAAAGATGATCCTGAGTTGAAAAAAACGATGGACAAAATGAATGCTGTAGCAAAAATCAAAGCGAACTACAACATCAATGGAGAAAATTTCCAAATCCCTACAGCAGATATCAACAGCTGGTTAATTGATGACAATGGTACAATGTCACTAGACCAAGAAAAAGTTACCGCCTATGTTACTAGTTTAGGTGAAAAATATAATACCAGTTCAAAACCAACTGAATTCAATAGTACTCGCCGCGGAAAGGTTTCTGTTCCGGCAGGTACTTACAGCTGGACTATCAACACTTCAGCAGAAGTTGAAGCTTTAACGAAACAAATCTTAGAAGGTAAAGATTTTACTCGCTCACCAATCGTTACTGGTGCAACAACAGCTGACAAACCTCTAATAGATAAAACGTATATTGAAGTAGATTTGCAAAATCAACATATGTGGTATTACAAAGATGGCAAAGTTGCTTTAGAGACAGATATTGTCAGCGGAAAACCAAGTTCTCCAACGCCTCCGGGTGTCAATTATGTTTGGTCAAAAGAGACCAACAAAACCTTAAAGGGAAAAAATGATGACGGAACAGATTATGCAAGTCCAGTAAAATACTGGATGCCGATTGATTGGACCGGGGTCGGCCTTCACGATTCAGATTGGCAGCCTGAATATGGCGGGGATCTTTGGAAAACTCGCGGCTCCCATGGTTGCGTGAACACCCCACCTGATGTAATGTCTAGACTCTTCGACATGGTGGAAGTCGGTACACCAGTATTAGTATTTTAGAAACGAAAAACCAGCGAGAATTTCGCTGGTTTTTTTATTCGGCTCAATTGTAATATTAGCTCTAATAATCAAAGCTAGATGATTCGCTGAGTTTATAATTATCCTGCTGAAGTGAACACTTCTGAAACATCGTCATCATCTTCCAACTTCTCAACTAAACGATCTAACTTTTCTTGTTGCTCTTCATTCAATGCAACTGTGGTTTGAGGGATCATCGTCAATTCTGCCTGTGCCAGAGTAAATCCATCCTCTTCTAAGTGATCCCGCACACTGGCAAAATCTTCCGCTGCAGTATATATTTCAAAGACTTCTGGTGAAGTCTCTAGATCTTCTGCTCCAGCTTCTAATACATCTTCAAGCATTGTGTCCTCATCCACAGATAAGCCCTCACGCTCAATAGCAATATATCCCTTTCGATCAAACATATAGTTCACTGAACCAGTTTCTCCCAAATTCCCACCATTTCGAGTAAACGCAACACGTACATTCGTTGCTGTTCGATTACGATTATCGGTTAAAGCATGAACTAATATTGCGACACCACCGGGCCCATAACCTTCATACGTAATCTCATCATAATGTTCACCTTCGCCTGCTGATGTCGCTTTTTTGATCGCACGGTCAACATTGTCATTAGGCATGTTAGCAGATTTCGCCTTGTCTATCACCAAGCGAAGTGCGGGATTTGTACTTGGGTCAGGTCCTCCAGCTTTAGCAGCCATATAGATTTCCCGCGACATTTTTTGAAAGATTTTTCCTCTTTTCGCATCTTGAGCATTTTTACGCCCTTGAATATTATGCCATTTACTATGTCCTGACATGGTACATTCCTCCCATATTTTTGGTCTCTATTATTGTCTACCTGAAACTACTTTCCGTCAAGAATAAACACTATTAGCGCTTTTTACGAATCGTCTGATAAACAATAATAATTAGACAAGCAGTCAGTGCCCCAAAAGAATCTAACATAACATCCTGAAATAATGGTGTTCGTCCACCATTCAGCATTTGATGAAATTCATCTGTTGCGGCATAACCAGTTGCAGCCATCCATGCGAAATACAGACCTAAGACTGATGATTTTTGCTTTAATTTCGGGGATAATCCTAAATATAAGCTGCCACCTAAAATAAAATAAGTCATAAAGTGTGCACCTTTACGAATAAAAAATTCAACAAACTTAACATAACCCTTTGCTGAAATACTTACCTCACTACCTGCATAGTCAAAAGAAATCTTGCTAAAAAAGCCTTTTAGCGGTTCGTTCACTAATACTCTTTGAATTAGACCAACTTGGCTTTGCTGTTGATAGGTCATTGAAGAACTAATAAATAGAACCAGCATCATCAAAACAGCAATACCTAAATAAAAATTTCCATTTTTCAATTGTTTTTGCATTGCATTTCCTCCATTAAAAAAACCGGTACGAAATTCGTACCGGTCACGATTAATTAAATTAGCTTACATACGAACCGCAAAGCTTGGCGCATAGTAACTTACAGAACTTACTGTAACTGTTTCACCTGGTTGTGGTGCGTGGATGTATTGTCCACCGCCCATTGCAATGGCAACATGATACGTTCCACCAGGGCTACCCCAGAAGTATAAATCTCCCGCTTGTGCTTCGCCAACTGAGATACGAGTTCCAGCTGATTCTTGAGGTACTGTCCAGCCACCGATTTCGCGTCCAGTAGCTTGACGGAACACGTATGAAGTAAAGCCAGAGCAGTCGAATCCTGCAGGTGTTTTTCCACCCCATACATATGGCGTACCAATATATTTCATAGCTTCCGCAACTACGCCTGAACCATTTCCAGATGGTGCTGGAGTTGGTGTTGGTGTAGGCGTCGGTGCAGGTGTTGATGGCGTTTGGTTATTTGTTGTTGATGAAGTCGAGCCTTGATTATTTGAATTTGTATTTCCTGTACCAGACTCAGAAGGCGTTGTTGGTGTTGCTCCACCGCCTTGGAAATTATCTTCATTTGAAGATTCTGTCGCTGAAGAATCCACTGTGCTTGATTGAGTTTGCTCAGTTGAAGAAGATTCTACAGTAGAACTAGAACTTTCAGTTGTAGTCGTGCTAGCCGCAGCTTCTTCTTGTGCTTTACGATCAGCTTCCGCTTTAGCATCTGCATCTGCTTTTTCTTTAGCTTCTGCATCTGCCTTCTTAGCAGCTTCTTGCGCTTCCGCAGCTTTACGTGCTTCTTCTTGAACACGTTGTTGTTCTTTGATAGCCGCTTCTTGTTTTTCTTTCAAACTTGCTTTGTCGCTCTCAGCTGTTGCTTGTTCAGCAGCTAATGTTGTTGTTTGAACATTTAAATCAGCTTGCTTAGCGATCAAATCACCTTTTTGACTTTCTAAAGTCGCTTGGTTAGCAGCAATTTGCTCTTGTTGCTTTTTATTTTCAGCTTGTTTTTGTTCAACTTCTGCTTTGTCCGCTTTTTGTTGTTCAACTAAATCGTTATTTGCTTTAACGATCGTTGTCATTGCTTGAACACGGCTAACAGCATCAGTGAATGATTCAGCATTCAATACTACATCAATAACATTTGTACCTGAAGATTGTTTAACTTGTGTATCACGCGCTTGCTCTTTGATTGCCTCGGAGCGTTTTTCAATACGTTTATCTAACGTTTCGATTTGCTTTTGTAATTCTTGAGATTTTTGTCTTAGAGATTCTTGTTCGTTTAATAGGCCTTGAGCCTTATCGTTAATTGAAGCAACTTCACCTTCTAATGCACTAATTTGTGACTGCGCATCGGTTTGTTGGTTTTGTAAACTTGAAATTTTCGCATCCTGATCTGCAATTTTACTATCAAATTCATCGGCAGAAGCTGCGGCTGGAGCTGCTAATGCGCTTAATGTTACTGAACATACCATTAATGCTGATAACAAACTTTTTTTCACTCTTATGTCCTCCGACTATTTTTTAAGTTTAATTTTAAAGTTTTGATTTTTATTAGACTTTTTTCTAACACATTCATGAGTTTACCACAGCTGTATGTCATGCAGATAATAGCTTTGTTACAAAAACATTTCAATTCACTATTTTTTAGTTACAAATTTTGTCTACAAAAAAACAGAAGAAAATTCCTTCTGTTTTTTTTGTTTATTAAAATAATCGGATTATCCCTTATATACCAAGCTCTTCTTCGAGTGGCCCAATCAATATTTTTTCTAATGGAAAGATTAAAATTACAAATGTTAGAATATTAAAAAGCAACGTTGGGCCTAAATATCGCGGAACAAAAAAATCGCTGCTGACCCCTGTTAGTCCGAAAACAGATTGCAATAATAAACTGATTAATTCAAAGAGCGTTACACTGATTACAACAGTAAAAAAGAGCGTTAAAATATTTTGCTGAATGGTTTTTTTAAAAAAATAAAATACCATGACTAGTAACGGGAAAATCACAGCATAGATTCCAATAACGCCAATATAATACAGATCATACAATGTCCCCAAGACTAAAGAAGTTCCTAATAAAAAACGCTCGTTAACAACACGAGAGACAATCAAAAGGACCAACAGCGCTAAATGTGCGTTTGCAACATAGATATTGTCTGTCCAAGCTGCGATAATTCGTGTGACATGGGCATCTATTAAAAATAAGAAAAATAATAAGAACGGGGTAATATATTTTAGATTTGTTCTACTAATCATTCTGTCGCTCCCGCCATTCTTTGAATAATCGTTACGACTGAAATATCATACATTTGTGCATAGGGTTTGATGTAAACTTCACGATTTAACCCATAGCTGTCTGGCTTCACTTTAACGACCGTACCGATGGCTAAATCAGCTGGTGAGTTCCCACCTAACCCAGAAGTCTGAACGACGTCTCCTTCTTTAATATCTTGATCACCTGTAATTTCTGAAGCAATTAATTGTTGCGCCTTTACATCATACTTACTTAAAACACCAAATGAATTTCCTTTATCTGAACTTATTCTTACCGGAAAATGATTACTGCTTTTATTATCAGAGGTTAATAGTTGAATTTTAGAGGAATGAGCATTCACTTCCATTACTCGACCGATTAAACCTTTTTTGGACATAACCGCCATATTCCCTTCAACTCCGTCACTGCTGCCTTTATCAACAATCAGCATATCTTGCCAAGTATCAGGAGAACGGGTGATAACATTAGCTGTAACTTTTTCATAGCTGGTTAACGTTTGATTCAATTCAAGTTCATTTTTCAAACGTTCGATTTCTTGAGCTTGATTCTTTGTCTGCTGTTTCACCTCATCATATTGATCAATTTCATTCTTTAGTTTTTGATTTTCTTCATACGTATTAATTAAATTGGAAACAGCTGCTACACCGCTGCCAAGCCAACGTCCTGGTGCAGTAATAACTTTATCAACCACGCTGATAGTATCATTAATGGTCGATTGAACAACATTTGTATCACTATCCTTCGCACGATTTGCTGCAGTAATCGATACAGTTGCTACAATAATAATAACAACAATTAGTATGATAATAATATTCTTATTCGGATTAAACTTTCTCACGTAGGCACCTCTGAACGCTATAATATAGAACAAATTTTAACACTAAATGAAGGGATTAAAAAGCTTGGGCGATTGATTTTAGAGAATTTTAGTATCTCTCATAAACAAAAAAGAAGCAGTGAACTCGTTCCCAAAAAACGATTCAATACTCCTCGATTAAATATCTTTACTTTGTATCACAGCAATCAGACCAGTTGAAAAACTTACCTCAGCATTTCCTGTTAAAAACTCATTGCTAGCTAAGCTAGTTGGCTGTAGAAAATCAACGACGTCAAGTTCATATTTTACATTCTTTAAAGTCAATTTATTTACAGGAGTCAAGCAACAGAAAGCTAGATATTTCATAGACGGAATTTTCTCAATAACATGGTTTCCTGAAGAAATATAATTTACCGTATTTCCTTTATCTGCTATGGTGATCTGAGACAAAAAAGGTTCAAACCGTGGTTCTAATCCTAACCACAAATTCGCTAATAAGTGATCCAAACGTCCGCCTGTCGCACCAATTAAAGTTACATCCGCTTTAGGATATCGTTCAAAGGTACGAACTAACGCCAATTGTGTATCTGTATCATCCTTTTCAGCAGGTGAGGTTTGCACTTCAGCAACTTGGCTAAACACTTCCTTTTTTTCAGCATCATTTAACGAATCGAAATCGCCAATCGCTAAATCAGGAATAATTCCTCGACGCAAAAGGTATAGGTTCCCTCGATCAATTCCGATGATTTTATCAAAATCATTTGAAATAGCAGGCCAGTGATTAGGATCACCGCCTGCCACAAGTAAAGTTTTCATTATTCGATAGCCGTCCGCAGTGCATTGATTTTTTCTTCTGGATTTTCCGCGTCATAGATGTATGAACCTGCCACAAAAACATCTGCTCCAGCTTCTGCACATTTTCTTGCTGATTCTGGCTGAATTCCACCATCAACCTCTATTTCATAACGGTATCCATGCTCTTTGCGCAGCCGGTCTAATTCTGCAATTTTTTCAACTTGACTCTCAATAAATGATTGTCCACCAAAACCAGGATTGACCGTCATCACTAGAATTTGATCTACATCATTTAAAATGTACTTGATTGATTCTACCGGTGTTCCTGGATTTAGCACAACTCCTGGTTTTACACCTGCAGCCTTGATCATTTGAACCACGCGATGAATATGCGGCGTAGCTTCTACATGAGCCATAATAATATCCGCTCCTGCTTTCGCAAAATCATTGATATAATTTTCTGGATTAGCGATCATCAAATGGACGTCTAACGGTAATTTGGTAACTGGACGCAATGCGTTCACCACAACTTGACCAAAAGAAATATTTGGGACAAAGTTTCCATCCATCACATCGATGTGGATGTAGTCAACACCTGCATCTTCTACCATTTTCACTTCTTCACCTAAGCGTGCAAAATCCGCACTTAAAATCGATGGGGCAATTTTCATAGTCGTTTACTCCTTTTTCTTTTTTAATGTATTTATTTTCCCTTTCAGAAAAAATAAGTCTGATTTTCAAGCCGTATATCATCCAACTAGCGCCCTACAACATTGAAACGTACTAATATTTTTAAGGTCGCCTTTATACAAAACGTACTGCGAAAAGTTGGACTGACATCCTTTTTCTTTTTAATGTATTTATTTTCCCTTAAAAACTACTTATTTTTTTTGTAGATAGGTCGACGTTTTTCGATTTCTTGTAGAAACTGCAAATAATTATCGTAACGACTCCGTGCAATCGTTCCTTCTTCTAAACGATGCTTTACTTCACAGCCAGGTTCCTTCACGTGTCGACACTCACGGAAACGGCAATTCGGCGCAGCTTCACGAAATTCTGGAAATTGTTTTGGAAGTTCATCAGCTGTAATTTCTAAAAAATCAATCGAACTGAATCCGGGAGTATCGGCTACCAAACCACCAAATAACTCTAACAGCTCGACGTGGCGAGTAGTATGACGTCCGCGACCTAATGAATCAGATATTTCCCCTGTCTCTAAATTCAAGTCCGGCGAAACAATATTCAACAATGTTGACTTTCCAGCTCCTGATTGTCCCATAAAAACGGTTAATTTATCTGTAAATAAATTTGTTAATTTTTGCTTATCTTGTTCACCATCAATTACAGGATAACCGAGCGGCTCATAAACTGAACGGATTTCATCAACCAACATTTCATCAGCGACTAAATCCGTCTTAGACAAATAGATGATCGGATGAATATACTTATTTTCCAAAGTTACTAGGAAACGATCCAATAGATTGTAAGAAAAATTGGGCTCCACTAGGCTAGTCACAATCACACCTTGATCAACGTTAGCGACTGGTGGACGAACCAAATCATTTTTTCTTGGTAGCAATTCAAGAATATAGCCTTCACTATTTTCTTCGCTACTAAAAACAACCTCATCCCCAACTAAGGGTGTCAATTTTCTTTTACGAAAGTTTCCCCGTGCGCGAGTTTGATAAATTTCTCCTTCACTAGCAACATAATAAAAACCACTCAGGGCTTTACGAATCTGTCCTTCGATCCGTCTCATCTCCTTTTTCTTTTGAAAAATTAATTCAATCTACAAGCCGTGTACTATCTTTACAAACATTTCTAAAATCATCTTACAATTCAGCTTTATTGTAGCATACTTCAAATCTAATTTCAGTACAAATAACCTAAAAACCTTTCCTAAAGAATTTAGGAAAGGTTTTTTCTACGGTACTGAGATTGTTTCAGCCTTTTGAACATTTTTCGTGACTGCTGAATTACCGTTACGTTGGACTTCAATGGTGGCAGATTCTCCTTTGATAATCGTTACTGAGACAGACTGTTCCATTGAGGGGGTATTTTTGTCTAATTTAAAATCTAAAGCTCGTGTTGAAGTTGCGTTTTTTGCATCTTTCAGCATCACTGTAATCGTATCTTGTTGATCACCTGAACCAGTAAATTTAGCAGATATCGTCACATCAAAGCTTGTCTCTTCATTTTCTGGTCCCTTTGAAACATAGACTGTTACATTACTGCCAAGCTTTACAGAACCTGCTCCGGGATCTGTTCGAATAACTTTTCCCTTTTCAACATCATCTGAAAATTCTTGTTGCTCAGAATATTTTAAACCTAAATTGGAAATTGTACTTTCCGCTGTAGCTTTATCTTGACCAGATAAGTCATTTAGTGCAGCATATTCTGATCCTGAACTGACTTTTAAAGTAATTGTGTCTTTTGAGGTCAATCCTGTTCCACTGACAGGGTCTTGACTGATGACCTCACCAGCTTCAATTGTCTCGCTATATTCATCTATCCGTTTGATTTGATCTATTGTAATCCCTAATTGCAACAGGCTTTGTTCAGCCTCATCATAGGTCATTTGAGAATAATCACCGATTTTTATTTTTTCAGGACCGTCTGAAACCTTAAAAGTAATCTCATCTTCTTTTGGATCAAGCTTGGTCCCGCTTTGAGGGGTTTGACTCAAAATTTGTCCTGCTGGAACTGTGTCGTCATTGACTTTTTCAGAAACAATATTTTTTTCTAAAAAACCAATTTCCACTAGCTCTTGTGTTGCAGCATCAATCGTCTGACCTTTATAGCTTTTTATCGTAACCTTCTTAGTACCTGAGCTGATAAATAACCGTACAGAACGACTCTTTTTTATCATAGTACCCGCTTCAGGACTTGTCTTAACAACGTGACCCTTTTTTATCGTATCGCTCGGTACTTCTGATGTTTTACTATCAACGGTCAAATTTGCGTTCTTTAACGCGGTTCGCGCTTCTGCTTCAGTCATATTCTCAACTTGAGGAATCGATATTTCAGCGGAACTGGTTAGCAAATACCCAACAACCCCGCCGATTCCCAACATCAACAATAAGAAAATGATAATAAAGCGCTTCTTACCTTTTTTCTTTTTCGGCTTTTCTTCGGGTGCAGGCTGTTCTTCTTTAGGTTTTTCAGTCTGCATATCTTCTGGCTGAATTGGCGTCAATACTTTTGTCTCATCCAGCATCACCGTTGGTTGCCACGGCAATTCATTTGCCCGACCGGATGTTAATGCAGTTGAAAGATCCGCTGCCATTTCTTCGGCCGTCTTATAACGATCTGCCGGCTCCTTCGCAGTTGCGTGCATCACAATGTTCTCTAATGCTTGCGGCACTTCAGGATCAAAGCCTTTTACCGATGGCATTTCGTCTTGAAAATGCTTCAGTGCAATAGTTACCGCCGATTCACCGTCAAAAGGAACACTACCGGTGATCATCTCATACAAAATGATCCCCAAAGCATAAATATCTGATTGCTTTGTTGCCATACTGCCGCGGGCTTGCTCTGGTGATAGATAATGGACAGAACCTAACATAGAATTGGTTTGGGTCAGAGAGGTTTCAGATAAGGCGATCGCAATACCAAAATCCGCGATTTTTACCACGCCTGCCTGATCCATCAAAATATTTTGGGGCTTCAAGTCACGATGGATAATTCCATGTGCGTGAGCTAGGCTCACTGCAGATAGAATTTGTTCCATGATATCAACAATCTTGCCGTAAGGAATGTGCTGATGCATTTGGATATAGCGTTTCAAATCCATTCCCTTCACGTATTCCATAACCAAATACTGCATACCGCTTTCTTCGTCCACATCGTAAACACCGACGATATTGGGATGAACCATTTCAGTTGCTGCTAAAGCTTCCCGTTGAAAACGACGAATCGCAGTTTGATCATTTTGAAAATCGAAGCGTAATATTTTGATGGCAACATCACGATCCAAAATCAAATCGTGGGCCAAGAAGACGTTAGCCATACCGCCGCTACCGATATTGGCGATGACTTTATAACGTCCATTGACCAATTTGCCTATTTCGATCATGGACGAGCCTCCCCTTCAAAATGGATCAGCAAGACAGTGATGTTATCTGCACCACCAGCATCATTGGCCGCATTAATCAATTGTTTCGCCTTAGCTTCCAATGTTTGATCACTTTCCACGATTGCTAAAATATTTTCTTCACTAACCATATTAGTCAAGCCATCTGAGCACAGCAACAAATAATCGTTCTGATGACACTGATGCTTTGAAACATCTGTTTGGATCGTGCCAGCAATTCCTACCGAACGTGTCAGTACATTCTTTTGCGGATGGATTGCCGCCATTTCTGCAGTAATTTCTCCCGATTTCAGCAGCTCATTAACCAAGGAATGATCATCTGTCAATTGCTGCAACTGATTATTTTGAATCAAATAGGCTCGACTGTCACCGACATGAGCCAACACAAATTTTTCATCCAACAAGGCTGTACTGACGATTGTTGTTCCCATCCCTTGCATTTCAGGATGAGCAATCCCTTCTTGATAGATCGCTTTATTGACATTTTGAATTTCAGCTGAAAACCATTTAGCGGCTTCTTCAGGCTGCTCAATAGTTGAGGTCGACCAAGCAGCACCTAAACCGTCAACCGCCATTTTACTAGCAACATCGCCAGCCAAATGACCGCCCATGCCATCGGCTAATATCGCTAAATACATACCTGCTTGATTGGTAAAAACATTTGCATAGTCTTGATTCATATTGCGCCGCTTGCCGATGTCTGATTGAAATTGAATCTCCATCTTTTTGTCCACCTCATTTAGCTATTTTTTTCGCATTGCACAAATAAAGAAGCCGTCTGTCATAAACATTTCTGGGTATAAAACCAACATTTGTTCATGAATCGCTGGCTGTAATTTCATCTCTAAATCTAGTTCAATTTTTTCAAATTCTGGGTGAGCTGTTAAAAATTCAGCAACTACCATTTGGTTTTCTTCTTTCGCAATCGTACATGTACTGTATACCATAATTCCACCAGATTTCAATGTGGGAGCGCAATTCTTTAAAATTTCTAGTTGAATTTTAGGCAATTGAACAAAATCTTGTGGTTGTTTTTGGTATTTGATATCTGGCTTCCGCCGCATCAAACCTAAACCTGAACAAGGCGCGTCCACTAAAATACGATCAAAAGTTTCTGGTTCGAAGGTTTCTGCCGCTTCACGAGCGTCCATTTTTTTCGTCACGACGGTATCAGCTACACGTAATCGCTCCGCATTTTCACGAACCAGCTTTAGTTTGTGTTCATGAATATCCAGCGCTGTCACTGACCCCTCATCTTGTAATAATGCGGCAATATGAGTGGTCTTTCCTCCTGGAGCTGCGCAAGCATCCAACACTTTTTGTCCTGGTTTGATCTGCATTGCTTGAGCGACAAGCATCGAGCTTTCATCTTGAATCGTCAGCCAGCCATTTTGAAACAATTCACTACCAGCTAAAAAGCCTTTATCCGCCACAATGCCATAAGGCGACAATTCGCTGATACGTGCTTCAATACCATCTTCTTCCAAAGCCTCGATCGCCTCTGCACGTGTTAAAAAGCGTAAATCAATCCGAGCGCTGACACGGCTAGGTTCTAATAAAGACAGGCCTAATTTACGCGTCTCTTTCTCTCCGATTTCTGCAACAAATTTTTCTGTCAGAAACTTAGGCAAACTGATTTCAGTTGCTAATCGCTCAATTGGATCTTGGATCAGATCTAACGAAGGTGTTCCTTCGCGTTGAAATGAGCGTAAAACGCCGTTAACGAATTTCCCTGTACCAGGATTTCCTTTAGCTTTAGCGATTTCCACCGCCTCATTGATAATCGCATGGTCGGGAACGCGATCTAAATAAAGCATTTGATAGATAGATAACTGCAATAAGCTTCTGACCCATGGATCAACTTTTTTTGCTTTTTTGATAAAAGGTTCGATATTATACGCTAACAACAGCTGGCGACTAACAGTGCCGTATACAAGCTCTGTCAAGAGTGCTGTATCTTTACCGTCGACTTGGTTCTTTTGAATCAGTTCATTCAATAATAAATTCGAATAGGCGCCACCACGATTGATCCGTTCGATTGCTTCTAAAGCGGTGAAACGAACAGAGCGTAATAATGTCTTTGGAATCTTTGCCATTAGCCCACCTGCTGCCCTTCAGCAATTGCTTGGCCGCTGCCATTTAAAAAGGCTTGGATCGATTGTTTAGCTTTACCCGCAGGCTGCAGTTCATTAATCGCTAGTACCGTTCCCTCACCGCATGCGATATGTAATGCTTTTTTCGTGCGAGAAACAATTGTCCCTGGAGCAGCAGTAGTTGTTTCTTCTAATGGGGTCGTATGAAAAATTTTCCACCGTGCTCCTTCATAGGTCGTAAACGCTACAGGCCATGGATGCATTCCACGAACCTGATTATCAACTGCTTCTGCTGTTTTTTTCCAATCAATCGCTTCTTGTTCACGACTGATATTTGGTGAAAACGTTGCTTCCTCTTCGTTTTGTGGTATGGGCTTCAATTCACCAGAGATAATCTTTGGCAATGTTTTTAGCAATAGCTCTTTACCGACTTGGCTAAGTTTTTCAAACATTGTCCCCACATCATCTTGTTTTGTGATAGCAATTTTTCGCTGGCTGAAAATGCCACCAGCGTCCATTTTTTTGATCATTTCCATGATGGTTACACCCGTTTCGGCTTCGCCTTCCATAATCGCATAATGTACTGGTGCGCCGCCGCGATATTTCGGTAGTAATGAGGCATGAACATTGATGGCGCCTAATTTGGGAACTTGTAATAATTTTTCCGGCAAAAATTGTCCAAAAGCGGCCGTAATCAACAAGTCAGGCACCAATTCTTTAATCTTCTCCATTTCAGGCGAGCCACTAATTTTTTCTGGCTGAAGAACTAATAGATTATGCTTCAGCGCAGCTTCCTTTACTGGTGTAGGGGTGATAATCTTTTTTCGTCCAACAGGTCGATCAGGCTGTGTGACTACTGCTGCTACATCATAACCGGCCTCAATCAAACTTTCTAAAATAGGGACTGAAAAAGCGGGTGTTCCCATAAATACAATTTTAGTCATTGACATGTTCCTCCATATAACGTTCTAAGTCTTCTGGTTTAATCACTTCAATCACTTGATTGATAAACAATTTTCCATCTAAATGATCGATCTCGTGTTGAAAGGCTCTAGCTAAATATCCATAAGCTGTAACTTCCATCTCTGAGCCTTCGCGGTCATAATAACGAACAGTTACTTCATCCGCTCGTTCCACAGTTCCGTATGTCTCTGGAATTGAAAGGCACCCTTCCACATCAATACTGGTTCCTTTACGCTCGATGATCTCAGGATTAATAAAATCAAAGCGGTCTCCTTCTTCCACTTCTACCACTGCAAGTCGCAGATTCTTACCAATTTGTGGTGCTGCAAGCCCAATACCATCATGAGCTACCATTGTTTCATACATATCGTCTAACAAATTGACAATCTCGTCAGTGATATATTCAATGGGTTCTGCTTTTTTATTTAAGCGTTCATCAGGGTGAATAATAATAGGATAACGCATAAATTGCTCCTTTCCTGCCCTAAATAAAATACATAGGTTCGTTATCAATAGCGATCAACAAACCTTGACGCTGATCTTTTTGACTCACCTGTAAAATATCTTCTAAGGTTGCTTGTAGTTTCGGTTCATTTTTATATTTGATGATCAGTTGATAATAATAGCGGTTTTTAATCCGCAAGATTGCTCCTGGTGTCGGTCCTAGAAGAATGCTTTGCGGGCTTAGCTGTTTGCGCAATTGTTCTGCTAATTGGAAAGCTTTTTGCGCAGCTCGCATCTCTTCTTGATGAGAGACTGTTACTTTAACTGTGTAATAGTATGGTGGATAATCCGTCTGATGACGAATTCGCATTTCTTGTTGAAAAAAGCTTTCATAATCATGATGTTGAGCAAGTTGGATCGTGTAATGATCTGGATTAAAGGTCTGGATAATGACCTCCCCGGCCTTTTCTCCACGCCCCGCTCTGCCGCTGACCTGGGTCAGCAATTGAAACGTTCGTTCGCTAGAGCGGAAATCCGGCAGATTCAAGGCAGTGTCAGCATTCAATACGCCAACAAGTGTTACGTTCGGAAAATCCAATCCTTTTGCAATCATCTGTGTGCCTAATAAAATATCCGCTTCATGATCACCGAAGGCCGTCAATATCTTTTCATGGGCTCCTTTGCGTCGAGTCGTATCCACATCCATCCGTAAAACTCTCGCTTCTGGAATTAACTCTTCTAATTCCTCTTGAACCTTCTCTGTACCTGTTCCAAAGTAACGAATCTTATCCTTTCCGCACTCTGGACAGCGACGAGGAATTCCTTCCTCGTGTCCGCAATAATGACAACGCATTGTCTTTGTATCCATATGCAAGGTCAAAGAGATATCACAATTTGGACAAGGTAAGACGAAGCCGCAGTCACGACACATAACAAATGAAGAGTATCCGCGACGATTCAGCAACAGTACGCTTTGTTCGCCTCTGGCTAAACGGTCACGCAGTTTCTCCTCTAGCTTTTCAGAAAAGGAAGAGTTCAATCGTCGCTGCATTTCTTCACGCATATCAACAATTTCGACGGCTGGTAATGATGCTTGTGCATTTGCACGTTCATTCAACTTTAATAACTGATAAACACCCTTCTGCCCTCGCGCCCGAGATTCTAAAGAAGGGGTTGCACTCCCTAAAACAACTGGACAATCGTGGTATTTCCCACGCCAAATCGCTAGATCACGCGCATGATAACGGGGAGATTCATCTTGTTTGTAGCTAGTCTCGTGCTCTTCATCAATGATGATTACACCTAAATTTTCTAATGGAGCAAAAATGGCTGAACGAGCACCCACTACCACATGAGCTTCTCCACGTTCTAACTTACGCCATTCATCGTATTTCTCCCCTTGCGACAAACCACTATGTAAAACGGCTACTTCACTGCCGAACCGTGCCTTAAAACGTGTCGCCATTTGCGGCGTCAATGAAATCTCTGGTACCAGCATCATAGCTGTCTGACCATTTGCCAGTACATCTTGAATGACCTGCAAGTAGACCTCTGTCTTGCCGCTGCCAGTTACTCCCTCTAATAAGAAAACCTGATGTTCATGGTTAGCGCTTTTTTGACTGATCGCCTCATAAGCGGTTCTTTGTTCGTCGTTCAAATCTAGTGGCGAAGTGGGGCTAATTTCTCTTTCGGCGTAAGGATCTCGGTATTTCTCAATCGCTACAAATTCCAACCAGCCCTTTTTCTCAGCTTGGTTCAGATTGGCTAATGTAAAATCCTCCGCCTTCATTTGTTTCACAGCTATTAGTTCTTCATCGTCCAACTCTGCTAAAAAATCTAACAGTTGTTCTTGCTTATAGGAATTTTTCCGTAACTCGGCTTTTAAACTCTCTAAATTTTCCAGCGCAAAATTCCGCTTAATATAGCGTTCCGTTTTTACTTTGTTTTTTGTATGAACTTCATAGCGTAATTCAATGATACCTTGTTCACGCAAGATTGCTAGTTCCTTTAACCAGCCTTGTGCTTCTGCTTCTTCCCAAGTAAGGGAATCGGCTTCACCAAAATACTTTGCTCTGACAGCAGCGTCATCTGTTACAAGAAACAAACGTTTTTGATAATCTGCCTTCATTACGCTAGGCAGCATGGTTTGTAAGCACGTCACTTTGAAAGCAAAGGTCGTCTCTTTCATGTAATCCGCCAATGCCAATAACTCTTTGTTTAAAACGGGAGTTAAGTCTAACGCTCGGATAATCGGTTTCAAATTGTCAGGTAATGGTTCAGATGCAGTCTCAAAGCCAACCACAAAGCCTTGAACATGGCGTGATCCGAAACCGACCTCTACCCGCATTCCAACTTCTACCGCTAATTGAGGCGGGATCAAGTAACTAAATGGCTGATCTGTTTGCATCGCCGGTACATCTACGATCACTTGTGCTAATTTCATTCTTTCCGCCTCCATTCTTAAATATTGTACTCGATTTTAACGATAAACACCTAAATTAATGAAACTATGTAAGGAAAACTTTGACACAAAAAGAAGGGACTGCGCCAAATTATTTGGTACAATCCCATTTACGCTTCGTCAGCAAAAGAATCTTTGCCTAGTTTTGTTCGTTGCGAATCCGTGCTTCTAGATCGCGTTGATCGCGTTCACGTTGCAAATGGCGTTCTTCTTCTTCCATTTTTAAACGTTCCCGTTTGATTTCTGGATGCGGATCATTAATGACCGTCCCAGCATCAATTTCTTCTAAGGCTTGTCCAACACTTTTTACTGATTCAAATGAATCTAAGGTTGGTTGCGCCCCTGCATCTAATTCATGTGCGCGTTTGCTGGCTAAGATAACTAAAGAATATTTTGAATTTACATGGTCTAACAACGTATCAATTGAAGGTTTTAACATCATAAGCTTATATCTCCTTTAACATTTTAATATATTTACCAATCACTCGGTCAACTCGGTAATGTTCACTGACGATGATATCCTTGATTCGATCGACAGCATTTTGTACTTGATCATTGACGACCGCATAATCATAGAGGGCCATCATTTCGATTTCTTGGCGCGCAACACGCATCCGTTCTTCGATCACTTCAGGGCTATCGGTACCTCGTCCAACGATCCGCGCTTTTAATTCTGCCAGATCTGGCGGCGTTAAGAAAATAAAGACACCATCTGGTACTTTTTCTTTTACCTGCTGGGCACCTTGGACTTCGATCTCTAGAAAGACATCTTTTCCTTCATCCAATGTTTTGTTTACATAAGTAAGGGGCGTACCATAATAATTTCCAACATATTCAGCATATTCCAGCATCTCGCCCGCTTCGATCATCGCTTCAAATTCTTCTTTCGTGCGGAAATAATAATCGACGCCGTCTACTTCTCCTTTTCGCATTGGACGGGTGGTCATTGAGACGGAGTATTCGAACTCATTATCGTCTCTTTCAAAAATGGCTTTTCTGACCGTTCCTTTTCCAACTCCGGAAGGTCCCGATAATACAATCAACAGTCCTCGTTCAGACATACTAACGCCCTTTCATGCTCTTTTTCGCTAACGCCTATTGTGCACTTTTTTTGTGAAAATTTCAAGAGGCATCGTTAAGCTGCTCCATATTTCTTATAGAATCCCTCAAAACTATTCAACATTTTGGATTTGTTCTCGAATTTTTTCTAAAATCGTTTTTAGTTGAACTACAATATCCTTAATCTGGATCGGGCTGGATTTTGAACCAATCGTGTTGACTTCTCGATTCATTTCTTGCAACAAGAAATCTAGCTCTCGACCAACAGGTTCGGTCGCTTGCAACAGTTTCGCTAATTTTTCTATATGAATACTCAAACGATCCAATTCTTCATGAATATCGCCTCGTTCCAATAAAATCGCCAGTTCGGTTAATAAGCGATCTTGGTCGACAGTGTTTCCCAAATATTCCTCTAATTTTGCTTGGTATCGTTGCTGAAAATCTGCTTCATATTCATTCACAAATCCACTTAACTCTACTACTAGGGCCTGGACCTTACTGCCATAGTCTACTAAAACTTTTTGAATACCTGCCCCTTCAGATTCACGACTAGCTGCTAATTGAGTAAAAGCTTCATTAGCTACTGCTTGGACTAATTCCTCCAGTGTATCTTCTTCTGTGGGCTGGTCAATCAATGTCACAAAATCACTTTGTTCCATCGCCTTAACTAGGACTTGCTCCACCGGGAAATCAACGATTCCAAAATGTTCCTTTCCACCATTTTGCAACTCTGTAATCAATTGCTGCAGCAGCGGCCAATCAACTGAAATCTGCTTGTTTCCACTTTTTAACGGGGTTAAGTTAATGAATACATCGACGCGCCCTCGTTGGATTTTTTCCTTCGCGATCTTACGAATTAGGGACTCAAAAGGGTTTAATTCCTTGGGCATTCGAATCTGCAGATCTAAAAAACGATTATTGACGCTTTTTAGTTCAATAGTTAATTCATAAGCATCATTGGTTTGCACTGCTTGCCCATAACCGGTCATACTCTTCATATTATCGGATCCCTTCCTGATTACATCTTATTTAGCGTTTCCTTCAAGGCAGCAAATTCTTCATTACTTAATGTTACACCTTTGCCCATTTTTTCATGATTGGGAGCCCAGTCCCGTAAATCAAATTTCGGCGGCCGTTCATTCCATCTCACCAAATTTAGTTCCTTGCGCCAGCCCTTCGGATTTTCCGATAGTACCGCGATTTCTTCGACGATTTCATAATTAAACTCTGCCATTATAGTTCCTCCTAATATATAACTAAAAATTACTTATCATTGTACAAATCATTAATAAGATAGCCATTTCGCATGTATTTTAAAAAAACTGCCAGCATGGTAGGTATCGGCCAACGGCGATAAAACTTCTCGAGAGAACCTTGTAGCTGATAAATTTGTAAAACTTGATAATAAGTAGAAAAAATATTGTGATTTTCAATAAAATCTTCAATTTGCTCTTGAACTGAAAAATTGGCATTCAATTTGATCGGCATCTCAAATTGCCGCAGGATAGTCTCGATAAATTCCTGTGGCGTAAAAACACGAACTGGCGAAACATTTACCCAATAGGCAAAAAATTCCATGAATGCCAAACTAAGCAATTCGATCGGAATATTTTGTTGAAAAAACTTTTTCAGTTCTGGATAAAGAGTAGCGCTATTGACTGCGATTTCCGTTTTGAGATAACGTAAAAACTTCTTAGTTATTCTTTCAAAATCTACGTTACGACTAAAAAAGTAGCGATATCCCTGCAATTCGCCCAGTGCTCGTTTGGTCTCCAAATAGCCCAAGTCAATATTTTCCGAAGAACGCGCACTCTGAAACAACAATAAATCCCCCAAACTCCAAGGACTTACCAAAGACAGTTCAGCAATCTCATTTGGTAGTCGATACTTCTTGTCCAAGCCCGGACCATGAACATCTACTATGATCACTTCCGTTATCGGTTTTTGCAAGGCGATATCCACTGGCAAATTATTGCGGTAGCCGCCATCCACATAAAATTCATTCTTTATTTTAGCCATTGTCATCATAGGGAAAAAGGAAGCGGATGCCAGCAACCAATCAATCATCTCCTCTTCACGGCACTCGTTAAGGGAAACAACCACTTCTTGAAAAGCGGGAACTTTAGTCGTGACAATATAAAAAGGACAACCTTCTTGAATACTCTGAACATCCAGCCTCTCTTCCAATAAGCGCCTAAGTGGTTCTGAAGAAATGCCGCGTTGCCGTAAAGAGGTTCGAACAAACGTCCGCAGCTGTTCCACCTGCGCCGAAAAATCCAGCTCTTCCACTTCCTTGAAGGTAATGTCTAATACCTTATCGGTCTCGATTTCCTCCCATAGTGCTAAGGCTTGGTTATAATCTCCTTGGGCAATCAGTGCCCCATTTAATCCTCCGACTGAGGTTCCTGTAATCACTTCAAATTGAATGTTCTTTTCCAATAATGCTTTCCAAACGCCAATTTGATAAGCGCCGCGTGCCCCGCCGCCACCTAATACAAGTCCAGTATGATAAACCATTTCTTTTTGCCAAACACCGTTATTCGGTTGATAACCTTGGGCAATCAGCCACTGTTGAAGAATCAGGTTTGCTTCAATCTTTATCTGCAATTTCTGTTTGAACTTTTGGCGTGCGGCATTTTCCAGCATCACAAAAGCTGTCTGCCAGTTCAGTTCTGTTGAAATCAATAGATTTTTGATCCGCCAACTATCACTCTCATCCATTTTATCTACCAGCAGCCAATGTGACTTGCATTGTATCCAATAGCCTTCACCGCGTTTTACAGCTGCTAAAAAAGCCGACCGACCTTGACTATGAGAGGCATAAAATGGAAAGAGCAGCTGCATTTGTTGGAATCTCCCCCAAAATGCTAAGACATCCGACATGTAAATTCGCTTTAGCTCCATCGTGTCCTCCCTTCTGTTTATCGTTAATTAACGGCATATATTTCTTTCAGTATAGCAGAAATTTTCTAGTAACAAAAAACCTCAAGGCGAGCCTTGAAGCTTTCTGATAAAGGTTTATTCCACAAACTAACTATTCAAGGTGTTTAATAGGTGCGCTGCTCCATTTCGAACGCCTTACGCATCGTATTAGTAGCATTGTCAACTGGCGTCATAGCTACTAGATCTCCTTGAACGATGATGCGAGTAACTCCTTCAATTTCACCACAGGTTATCAAGGTAACCTGCTGTTTATCTGGCTGCACATCCAGATATTTTACTTCTGTCGGCTGTACTCGAACTTTTAACGTCGTCTTATAGGTATAGATATTATGCAAATCAGTCAAATAAATCAAATCGCCCTCTTTGACGCTTTCAAGAGGTGTAAATAACAATCCTGGACGATCTGCTCGGTGACTCGCCAAGGCATAATTACCTTCGCCAAGCTTTTGATCTGGAGACAATGTCCCTGCTCCGTAAAGCAGCACCTCATTAGATAAGCCCTTGAAAATCGGCAGGTTAATCTCCACTGATGGGATGGCAATTCCGCCGATCACTGGTAAGCGTTTATTACTTAATTGCGCCTGCAATACCGCTTCAGTGCTTGCCGGTTCTACCGCATCAAAATCAAAGGATGCTTCTTTTTCCATGTTTTTATCAATTTCATTTCGATCCATTTTCGCTACGGCATACCGCTCACCATTATATTGCATCAAAAAATATTTGATTTGATTGTTAAAAATCAAAGCCAAGCCTACTAACAATAATAAGAAAAGAAAAATATTTATCAGCCAATTTCTTTTTTTCTTCATCACATGCCTCCTGCATTCTTGCGCTAATCATATCATACCCTATTAAATCTCGTGATACTACTTTCACTTAATAGAAAAAATTTAAAAAAATGAAATAAACAGATGGTAGATTCGTTATTTATTAAAATGATTTTATATGTTAAAAAGGTGCTTTAATGTTGCAGTTATTAAGGGGTTTGTAATCAAATTTTAAAATAAAAGATACGAGCTTTTTTTTTATTATTGAGTTAAAATGATTGTGACGACTATTAGAAAGGGTGAAAATTTGTGCCAGAAACGTTATTTGCTTATATTGATTCCACAAGTAATGCTGTGCTCTCAAAAGGTTTTTCACCCAGCGATTTTGTTGATGGAATCGTTCACCAGCCGAAACATTTGTTATTGCTAGATCCAATCGCAGAAGCTGGAGAATACGAGCCCCATACAGGTTTGAAAATCGTTAATAGTCCTGATCAAGTCCAACAATTTTTTAACAACAAAGTCTTCACACATTCAAAAGGAATTAAGTGGATTGATTTTAATGATTACGCAATGTTGAAGGAACTAACTCCATTAGAAATTTCTGAACTACTATATTTTGGGCATATGCGAACACATCTGCATTCACCCTTTTTTTATAAATTACAAAATAATTTCGTCTATTTTAATTTGGGAAACGAAACGATGCGTGTATATTATCGCTACCTGGATGAATTCTATCGTATCTTAACTAGTAAGTTGACTCGAATCGTCTTAGAAAAAGTTAACGATCGCCGATCTTTTTTCCGCAAAGGCTCTTCAGTTGCTCCCTTAGATGGCGAACTGTTGAAGGAATTATATCCGATCCTACAAGAAGGTGCAATTTTTTGCCTCAGTCAATCTGAATTGAAAAATCGCGTTTACAGCATCCCAATATTCTTATCCGATGAAAAAGGTTGGCGCCGCAGTCCTAAAAACTACAAAAAGGAACAACAGATCGCAGAAATCACTTACGACACTGCCAAACAGCATTGGACACTAGACATTGAGAATGATGATCCAGTCTTTTCATTCCGATAAAAAAGCATTTGCCTACACAGGACAAATGCTTTTTTTGCTATCTATTAATGACTTTGTTTTTGAATTAAATGGCGGTCCTTCGGTAAATACAATTGCGGTGCCTTTTCTGCGACCACAACAGCGACAATAGCCGTCACAACGGCGGTTGCTAAACCGCTAACTCCATTCATAACAAGAGAAAATATCCATGGATTCATTCCCCATAAAGCATAACTTCCCCAAAACACCACACCAGCAATAAAATGCCAGAAAAATCGTGCTCCTGTTCCGATAAATGTTCCGAAAACAATATTCCTTCGCACGCTCCGCATATCCCGCTCACTCAAAGCTTTTTGAACCTTTTTCGCATATAATCCAGCAAAACCGGCAAAGGTAAACGCGATTGGATACTCGATTAATACTTGAACAACGCTGAGATAAACAACCTGACTCGCTGGAAAATGCAAGATTCCCCAAATGAAAGCTGCCATCAGCGCGGGCTTCAACCCACGGCGCAGAGCAAACAATGTCAGTGGGATCATTCCCAGTGAAATCGTGAAGCTGCTGCCGATAGTGGTCGGTATAAAAGATAATACCAACGCTAAGGCTGCCACCACTGTTCCTTCCACTAAAATTCTTGTCTTATACATAAAAAACTCCTCCTTTTGAACATACAGTCCACAAAGGAGAAGTAAATATCTTTACTTCATCACAATTCCTACGCTCGAATAACCGAAACAGGTACTAGGGTTTAGAGTAATCTCAATCTCAGCCCGAGGGCTCCCCTTTGCGACAGTATTATTCTATTTTCTAGTACATCCAGAGTATAACAGATGTCTGTTTGCTCGTAAATGTATAAAATACTTTTATCGGGAAATACTTTCTTGATCCCCACTTGGTGATAAGGTCGTCACCTTTTTGATCCGATCAATCGTTAACATCACCAATTGATTATCTTGAGTACGGATAACGATAGAATCATTAGTCACCGCTTTAGGCAGCCAACCAGAGATTGTTTGAAATTTTTCTTCGTTGTTTTCATCCTGAACTTGAATGACTACTAAACTATTCTGTAGAGATGCCATTTTCAGTTTGAGAAAAATATTCTCATTGGCCTGCTCTTGAGCACGTTTTTCAGCAGAATCATTCAAAAAATCCGAGATGAAACGATACGACGAATTCGAAAACAGCTTGATTAAATTCTTCTTGGGCTTCTCGTTTTTAGTCATTCAGCTTCCTCCTATCAAGAGCATGGTTACGTAGTTTGATTTTACTTAAATTCAAACGAAAAAACAAGGAATCTAATCCATTTCAAAAAAAGTTAACCATTCGTTTAAACCTTTCTGAATTAAATCATAGGTTTCTTCAAAATTCCCTGTATACCACGGATCGGGAATTCCTTCGCCTGTGCAGCCCGGAACACGATCTAAATAAAGATAAATCTTGTCCTCAGTTCCTGCTGGCGCCATCGCTTGCAGGTCACTGACATTTTCTTGATCCATCCCAATAATGTAATCAGTATCATAAAAATCTTCCTTCGTCACTTGACGCGCACGCATTCCTTTGGCCGAAATGTGGTGCTGCGCTAGTATTTTTTGCGTTCCAGGATGAGGTGGATTTCCCACTTCCCAGCGACTCGTAGCTGCCGAATCAACGTCAAAATCAGTCACATGTTTTGTTTTAAAGGCATCGCGAAAAATTGCTTCTGCCATAGGTGAGCGGCAAATATTTCCCATACAAACGAATAGAATCTTTTTCATGTCATACCTCCTGTGCTATAGTCAATTTATCGAAATGAAATGAGGGATTGTAAATGAGTAAAATTTATCTTTCCGCCAAACTGCCAGAGCTTGGCACAAACTTATTAAAAGAAGCCGGACTTGATTATCAAGTCTATGAAGGCATCGGATTAATTTCAAAAAAGGAACTTATCAAAAATATTTCTGACTGTGAAGTATTGATTTGTCCCCTATCAACACAGGTTGATCGCGAAGTCATTGATGCTGCACCTGAATTGAAATTGATTGCCAATTTTGGGGCCGGCTTTAACAATATCGACAGTGCCTATGCGAAGGAGAAAAAAATCTATGTAACAAATACACCTGTGGTCTCCACCAACGCAACCGCAGAATTAACAGCTGGTTTGATTATCAGCTTATGTCGTCGAATCGTCGAAGGAGATCGTTTGATGCACGATCAAGGCTTTGATGGCTGGGCACCGCTCTTTTTCTTAGGCCATGAATTAAAGGATAAAACATTAGGAATCATCGGCATGGGACAAATCGGACAAGCCTTAGCCCGTATGATGAACGCATTTGGGATGAAAATCCTCTATACTCAGCGCCGACCATTGACTCCTGAGCTGGAGAAAAAATTGCAGGCAACCTATGCTTCTCAAGCCGAGGTAATTCAGCAGGCTGATGTTTTGACTCTGCATGCACCGTTAACAGAAGAGACCCATCATCTGCTGACAAATGAAGCATTTGAGCAAATGAAAGACACTGCCTTCCTGATCAATGCAGCACGCGGTCCATTAATTGATGAAGCAGCCTTGCTTCAAGCCTTGAAAAATCATCAAATTGCCGGGGCAGCTTTGGATGTCTACGAGTTCGAGCCTCAGGTCACTAAAGGTTTGGAAAAATTATCCAATGTCATCTTGACGCCTCACATTGGCAACGCCAGCGTGGAAGCTCGGGATCAGATGGCTGAGATCGTGGCAAACAATGCCATCGCTATCGAAAAACACGAATCAATCAAACACATCGTCAATGGACTGGACTGAGCTTAACGCTCATTCCAGTCTTTTTCATACAAGCGATAGGCAAAAAATTCGATATCCTTTGCAAAACGAAACAACTGTGCCGCAATAGTAATCGGCGGCTGATTCGCCCCTGCTAACAACCAATCAGTCAAAATACCGCCGCAGCCGTGGGCTAAAAAGCGAGCATAAAATTCTTTGTCTGTCGGGGAAAGCTCCCCTTCCCGATCAACCTCATCGAACAGACGAACAAATAGACGCTGCGCCAGCTCATTGAACTCTTTTGTTAATACTTCTGGCTTTGCCTTTACGGTATTCAAATAAAATTGATGACAAAGCTGCATCTTTTTTAACATTTTAAGAACGGATTCTTCCCAATTCGTCAATGCTAGCTCCTCAGAAATTAAATATTGCAGTCCTCGTTGATAATACGCGTAATGGAGCAGATCGTCCTTGTCTTTAAAATGATAATAAAATGTTTGGCGGTTCAGATTAGCCTTTTGACTGATATCTTGAACAGTGATTTTGTCATAATTTTTTTCTTGGCATGCAGTAACTAGGGCTTGGACAAATGCTTCCTTGGTTGCTTTTCCTTCCGCCATTTTTTCACCTTCTATGTTTGATAAGGATAATTGAAATGTTCATACGCTAACGGTGTCGCCATGCGCCCCCGTTGTGTCCGTTTGATAAACCCCTTCTGGATCAAATAGGGTTCATACATATCTTCTACAGTCTCACGTTCTTCACCGATGTTGACTGCTAATGTGCTTAAGCCGATCGGTCCCCCATGATAAAGCTCGATCATCGTCTTCAGTAATTTCTGATCGACATAATCTAACCCTGCTTCATCCACCTGTAGTAATCCTAACGCCTGATCTGCAACAGTGCGATCAATTACGCCATCTGATTGAACCTGGGCAAAATCACGAATCCGTTTCAGCAAACGATTGGCGATCCGCGGTGTTCCTCGTGAGCGACGAGCGATCTCAATCGCTCCTTCTTCCACAATCTCCGTTTGAAAAATATCGGCTGACCGCAGAACGATTTCTCGCAAATCATCCTCTTCGTAATACTCCATATGAGAAATAATCCCAAATCGATCTCGTAGTGGCGCCGATAACATCCCTGCACGTGTCGTCGCGCCAACTAAAGTAAAAGGTGGCAAAGGAAAATGTACGGGATGAGCGGTTGGACCTTGCCCCACCATGATATCCACATAATAATCCTCCATCGCTGAATACAGTGTTTCTTCGGCAACCCGCGGCAAACGGTGAATCTCATCGATAAATAAGACATCCCCAGGCTCCAACTCATTCAAAATCGCAACTAAATCACCCGGTCGTTCGATCGCTGGTCCGCTGGTAGAGCGAATCTGCACATCCATCTCATTGGCGATCACCATCGCCATCGTTGTTTTCCCTAAACCGGGCGGTCCATAAAGCAAGACATGATCTAAGGCTTCCTGACGGTTTTTAGCCGCTTCGATGTAGATTGATAGCTCTTGTTTGACCTTATCTTGTCCGATATATTGTGCGAGATAACGAGGACGCAACGATTTTTCTAAACTTTTATCACTCTCATCCGCATCAGGCGAGAGTAAACGTTCTTCATCCATCCCTTTTCCTCCAATTTTCTTTATTACATACTACAAGCATCATACTTTATTTAAGAGCTAACTCAGTAATAAAGTTGATTTTTGCATACCATTCCACTAATCGTGCAAAAGCCACGAGATGGAAGTGGTACTACTTCTTCATCATTAACTTCAATGCTGCCCGTAAATAATCGTCGGTATTTTGTAGACTTTCTTTTTCCAGTACTTTTTCAACCTTCTTGATTTCCTTCGGACTGTAGCCCAACGCCTGCAAAGCTTCCATCGCTTCAGCAAGTGCTGTATCGTCGTTGCCTTCATAAAATAGCGACATTGGATCTTCAACTAATTCGGTTAATTTACCTTTGAGATCCAAGACCATTTGCTGTGCGGTCTTCTTGCCGACACCTGGGAATTTCGTTAAATAGGTCACATCACCGGCTTCGATCGCTTGAATCAATCCCTGATGGTCCTCATTTGCCATAATCGCCAATCCGCTTTTTGGTCCAATTCCCGAAACGGACAACAAACGTAAAAACAGCTCTTTTTCGGCCAACGTTTCAAAACCGTATAATAAATGAGCATCCTCGCGAATGATCTGCTGCACATAGATTGTGACGGACTGCTCCATTTTGCTGCTGTAGCGGTAAGGATTGCCTATCGCGATTTGATAGCCGATCCCATTCACATCCAGCACCACATAGCTGGGACTGATGAAGGTCAAACGACCCGTAATATACTCGTACATAATTGTTCCTTTCTTTGGCTAAGAAAACTGCTTTTCGACAAAAAACTGCCGCTCGTTTCCATTATTTTTTCGTATCAGCAGGTTACCGATAAACTGCACATATGTTCTCATTATTCTAGCACAAAAATCAGCGGTTAAAAACTCTTACCGCCGAATCCTTGTAATAACCTTAATAGGGCAAAATAATCTGCCATATGCAATTCCTGTGTGATCGTTAAAGTTGGCACCTCATCATTCTCATAAATCAGGCTGGTCGTTAGGCAAACATCACTGTCAGTCAATGTTTTTGCAAATACAACTTGGAAATCATTTGCTAAAAACTGGTGTAAATCTTCCTTCAAAAGCGTTTCTTCAAATTCCGGCAGATCAGTCTGGAGAAAAATCCTCAACACAGGCTGCATCGTTAATTCCGGTAAGCGGCGCAAGACCGATAAGTAACGGCCAAATAAAATTGATTCACTTCCACCCTGATCCGCTAAAAGCTCAGAAACAAACGCTGCAAGCTTTGGCTGTTGACGTGTAACCTTCGTCCAAAAAGCTTTTCCATTGATATTAAAGCGAATCATAGGAAATAAATGATGGTACAAATGCCCGCTGATCAAATAGTTCTCCGCATGTAACGCTTGAAATTTTTTCCAAGTCGCGTGGTCATTGATTTTCTTTTCCAAGAGCTGATCCATCGCTGCTACTTCCTCAAACACCAAAAATGGCGGTCTAGCCAATAAGCTATGGATTTTCTCTGCGATAGTGGGCACACGATAGTACTCCTCTCGTGTTAATAAATGTAAAAAAAGATTTCCTAGTGAAGCTTGCTTTCGAAAGTAAATAGGTATAATGGGTCTTAGTTGGCGAGCAAAATCATTAAAGAGTGGGTCATCATTTAAGACGCTTTGAGTGCTCGAAGTCTTTTTTAATGCGTGCTGCTGAACCTCTCGCAGCAAGTGAGCCGCTACCAAATATTCCAAACGCTGTGCTTTAATAGGATTCAACTCGACTCGAAAAAATTGCTGGATCTCTCGACTGATTTTTCTGATTGGTTCATGCTGCAGTAATGTGAAGGGCCAATTTTTACCACGAAACAAGCGCCAATAATAAACCGATAGATACATTCGTACAACCGATTCCGGTGCTTGGAAAAGGACCTCTCCTCGTTGAATGGTTAATTGCAGCGGCAACAATTCTTTACTTAGTTCCTTTAATTTACGTCGGATCGTAGACTCGCTGCGGTATAATTTATCACTTAGCTCCTTGATTGTTCGAATATTTTCGATAATTAACAGATTAAGCAGGCGATAGGCTAACGAATGACGAATCAAATCGACCAAAAATTGATTTTCTTCCATCGTCTGAGCAGCAATCAACAGACGATAACTGTTTCCCTTTTTTTCAAATAGTGGCAATTCTGTTTCGGTGAATCGGTGATACTGTTTACTCAGTTCCGTCAGCAGACGCTGCACACTGCGAACATCCAATTTAAGCATCTCAGCTAATTCACTTTTCTTATACAGCTGACCATCATCCATCACTTCCAATAATCGGACGCTAAGATATAAATCCTTTTCGTAATGTTGTAATTCCAGCGCTTTGATATACATAAAAAAACTCCTTCACGCTACATTTTAGCAAAAGAGCGCAAGGAGCTGGTACTAAAGACCTTCGAATAGACGAAATAAAATCGGCAGCAGCGCCACCGTTACTAACCCATTGACACAAATACATAAACCAGCAAGAATGCCCTCTAGTTCACCAATCTCGATCGCTCGACCGGTACCAATCGCGTGAGAGGTACTGCCTAAAGCGATGCCTTTTGCCACGGGACTTTGAATATTGAAAATTTGGAAAACCTTTGTTCCAACTAAAGCCCCGAAAATCCCCGTCGAAACAACGATTGCTAAGGTCACTGGCGAAATGCCGCCCATCTGGCTAGACAGATCAACTGAGATCGCTGTGGTCACTGATTTTGGCAATAACGAAACGACAATCCCTTGTTTCAATGAAAATAAGCGACCGATTCCAACACTTAGTAAACAGTTAAGTACCACACCCACCAATGTTCCTAAAATCACCGGCAAAAAATATTTCTTAAGCTTATCGAAATTTTGGTAAAGGGGCAAAGCTAACGCCACTGTCGCTGGTGTAATCATCATGGTAAATAAATTGCCGCCTATGTTGTACTCCTGATAGCTGATTCCGCTGAATTTCAACAAAATAATGATAATGACCACACTTGCGATCAAAGGATTGATGAAAGGGATGTTCACCTTACTCAACAATTTTTCCATCGCTAGATAGATAAGCAAAGTAAGTGCTAATCCAAAAAGCGGGTTACTCGCCAGCGCTGAAATCATCCGCTTCACCTCGCAGTTTCCCAACTTTTTCAACCAGTCGCGCCTTTTCTTCCTTGCTCTTCATGCTGATTCTTTCAACAAATTCCGCTGTTTTCCCGACAGCTACAAGTGAGACAAGAGAGCACAAAACAACTGCGCCTAACAGGATCGGCCACGTGTATTTAATGGCTCCGTAATATTGCATCAGACCGACACCAGCTGGTACAAATAAAATCGTCAAATGGTTTAACAGAAAGTTTGCTGTATCCTCAATTGCCGATGGCTTTAATAATTTGGTTTGGAAGGAAAGAAAGAGGAGCACAATACCGATGATACTTCCCGGAACAGGTAAATGAAGAAACATCCGCAGACCTTCGCCAATAATAGAATAGAGAAATAACAGACTTAATTCTTTAAATAGTTTCACAAATATCGCCTTTTCTAAAAATAGGATAGTTCCAGTATAGCGAAAAAAGATAGCTATTTTCTCCAAATTTTGTTGAAATTACATGCATTTTCTGAAAAGCGGACATCATTTGCAACTGAATATGGAAAAGGAAAAAACTAAGAAAATCACTAAAAGAAGAAATACAAAAAAATGCGCCGATTTCTCGGCACATTTTATTTAACAAGTTCCTTATATTGACCGTAGCCTGCTTCTTCCATCTCATCGACTGGAATAAAGCGCAATGCTGCGGAGTTGATGCAATAGCGCAAGCCGCCTTGATCTTGCGGACCATCGTTAAACACGTGTCCTAGATGGGAATCGGCTTCTTTACTGCGGACCTCTACTCGATGCATGCCATGAGAAAAATCTGCCTTTTCAGCCACTCCACGCTTTTCGATCGGACGACTAAAAGCTGGCCAACCACATCCGGCGTCGTATTTGTCAGTAGAAGAAAATAAGGGCTCACCGCTAACGACATCAACATAAATGCCTTTTTGATAGAAATCATCATATTTTCCAGAAAATGGACGCTCTGTCGCGTTTTCCTGCGTCACTGCATATTCGATGGGTGAAAGTTTCTTTTTCAATTCTTCCTGCTCCATGGTTCTTCCCCGCTTTCATGATTACTTAGAACACGCTGAGCATACACCCGATGAGAAAAAGATACGAAGAATATGCTCATAGTGCGTGCTTTTACTGCGAAAAGGTAAAGAACACCGGATCGTAATCCGGTGTTCTCCTACATTCTATCTAATAGCTAAACTTCTTCAACATCTGATTCACCGCACCAACGGGAAAACCGACGATGCTGTAATAGTCGCCTTCGATCTTTTCAACGAAGACGCCGGCACCATTTTGGATACCGTATGCACCAGCTTTGTCTTTGTAGTCATCACTATCGAGATAGCGATTAATTTCTCCAGCGGTCAAAGGATAAAAGGTCACAGTAGCGGAAGTTAGTTTTTCCTCCAATTGATCTCCTTGACGAATTACCACGGAGGTATAGACTAAATGGCTGCCGCCACTCATACTTTCCAGCATACCAAATGCTTCTTCTCGACTCTTAGGTTTGCCGAGGATTTGTTCACCCAGTACGACCACCGTATCACTGGCGATTACTAATGCTTCTGGGTGCTCAGCGGCGACCACTGCCGCTTTTTGCCGCGCCATCTCCATCACATAATTCTTTGGTGCGTACTGATCTTTGACTTCTTCATCAATATCGGCCGGTTGAACGGTGAAATCAGCCATCAGCCAGTGGAGTAATTCTTGTCTTCTTGGTGATCGCGAAGCTAAAATAACGGTCATAACTCTGCTCCTCTTTAGACTAGTGTGGGTCTTGAATTCGCTTGAACATATGCTCCATATCGCTGTTGCTAAAATGAATCAATACTGGACGACCATGGGGGCAGTTAAAGGGATTCTCGCATTGTGCGAGATCTGATAACAAAACGCGCGCTTGTGCTTCGTTCAAGTGATGGTTGGCTTTGATCGAGCGTTTGCAGCTCATCATGATGGCTGTTGCTTCACGGAATTTTTTGACGCTAACAGAGCCAGTAATTAAAAGCATATCGATCATTTCACGAATGATGCTTTCCTCTTGCCCGGCTGGATACCACGTCGGATGCGCTCGCACAATGAAGCTGTTAGGGCCAAACTCTTCTAAATAAATGCCGACTTCCTGCAATAGCTCCGTTTGTTCTTTTAGCTTGATGGCATCGTTGTTGGGATAATCCAAAACAAATGGCACCAGCAACTCCTGCAGATCATCAGAAACGTCGCCGATTTTTTCGCGGAAATATTCGTATTTGATCCGCTCTTGCGCCGCGTGCTGGTCAATGATATACAAGCCGTCTTTACTTTGAGCAAACAAATACGTCCCATGCATTTGACCGAAATATTCCAACATCGGAAAGCGTTCCTTTGGCTGTTCATTTTCCAGTTTTGTTATCGCCTGTTCAATCACTTTTTCACCAGATTGGGTACTTAGATCAAATTCAGGATGGTCGGCATTAGGCGCTTCTTCATAAACTTGCTCTTCTGTCGGGACCTCTTCTTCAATCAGCGGTTCCGGGGTTTCTTCCACGATCGCCGCTTTCTCTTGTTCTGTTTCAAGTGGAACCGTCATGGTTTTTTCAACGATTTCTTCCTTTAGTGGTACCGGTGTTTCGACTGGCTCTGGTTGTTTCGGTTCGACGTAAAAAATCCCCGTCTTAGGATCATAGTTCAAATCACTCTTTTTCTTTGGCTGTTCTTCTAACGGCAGGTCCAATTGTTCCGTGTGGATTTTTTCGACCTTGCGTTTGAAGCTGGGATTTTCACCGACATCAGGAATCAAATTGATCTGGCGCAGACTTTCAGCAATTCCGCGGCTGATCAGCTCCATCAATTCCTTTTCTTTGGATAAACGAACTTCCTGTTTGGTTGGATGTACATTTACATCGACTAACAGCGGGTCCATCGTAATCTCAAGCACCGCAATTGGGTATCGTCCCACCATCAATTTTGACTGATAACCATTAATGATCGCTTTGTTCAGTGCAAAGTTTTTGATGTAGCGGCCATTGATGATTACCGATAAATAATTGCGACTTGCACGCGTCACTTCTGGTAACGACACGTAGCCATTCAACGTGAAATCCAAATCTTTCGCTTCGACCTTCAGCATTTTTTTCGCCGTGGCTACTCCATAGATACCAGCCAGAGTTTGTTTTAAATCTCCTGTACCACTGGTGCTTAGCATCTTGTGACCGTCATGGACGAGGCGAAAAGCAATATTGGGATGGCTCAAGGCCATTCGATTGACGATATCTCCAACATTCGACAGTTCCGTTTGCAGCGACTTCACATATTTTAAACGCGCAGGCGTATTGAAAAACAGGTTTTCTACGGTGATTTTTGTTCCTGTCCGTAAGGAAGCTGGACGATGTTCTTCAATTTTTCCGCCTTTTAAGAAAAGGTAGGAACCCTGTGTTTCATCAGCAGTCGCCGTCTCCAAAGTCATCTCAGACACAGAGGCGATCGACGGTAAGGCTTCACCACGAAAACCCAATGTCCGAATGCGAAATAAATCATCGCGGTTATGGATTTTACTTGTGGCATGACGTTTAAAGGCATTTTCAACATCGTCTTGATTGATGCCTTCGCCATTGTCTACGATCTGAATTTTTTTCAGACCCGCCTCTTCGATTAGGATATCAATTTGTGTCGCTTTCGCATCAATCGCGTTCTCAACCAGTTCTTTGACGACCGAAGCTGGACGTTCAACGACTTCCCCGGCAGCGATCTGATTGGCTAAGCGTTCGGATAATTCTTGGATCTTTCCCATCGAACTCCCCCTTGTTTAAATCCGTTTTTGTAACTCGTATAGGAAGTTTAATGCTTCCATCGGGTTCATTTCAAGTAGATTGGCTTTCTTGATACTGTCGACTACACCAAGTTCAGCAGTTGACACTTCGCTAAACAACGAAAGCTGCTCGGTTTCTTCAACGATCTCCGCATTTTTTTGCATAGGCGCATCAGATTCTAAAGCGGATAGAATCGTCGCTGCGCGAGAAAGCAGATCGGTGGGCATTCCAGCGATTTTCGCGACATGAATCCCGTAGCTTTTATCTGCGGGTCCATCCATCAGCTTGTGCAGGAAGACGACTTCGCCGTTTTGCTCGACCGCGCCAACGTGAACATTCTTCAATTGAGGCAGGCTTTCTTCTAACACCGTCAACTCATGATAGTGGGTTGAAAATAGCGTTTTGGCCTTCACATTTTTATGGATATATTCAATAATCGCTTGTGCTAACGCCATCCCATCATACGTCGCTGTTCCGCGGCCTAACTCATCAAAGAGAATCAAGCTGTTTGGTGTCGCGTGACGCAAGGCTTGATTGGCCTCCATCATTTCTACCATAAATGTCGATTGGCCGGCGATTAAGTCATCGCTGGCACCGATGCGGGTAAAGATTTGATCGAAAATCGGCAGTTCGGCACTTTCCGCCGGAACAAAACAGCCCATTTGTGCCATAATTACTGTCAAAGCAAGCTGACGCATGTAGGTGCTTTTACCGGACATATTCGGTCCAGTGATCAGCAGGAGCATCTCATCAGGACTCATGTGAACACTATTAGGAATATATTCCTGATGTCCCAGAACCTTTTCCACGACTGGATGGCGACCTTCTTTGATTTGCAGGTTATGTGTCCCAACCTCCATCGTCGGCTGTACATATTGATACCGTTCACTAACAGTCGCGAAGCTTTGCAAGACATCTGTTGCACTCAAGCTTTTTGCAAGTTTTTGCAAGCGGGTAATGGCCTTTTTAACTTCATTTCGGACTTCTAAGAAAAGATTGTATTCAAGCGCAACAGATTTTTCTTCGGCTTCCAAAATCAAGGTCTCTAATTTCTTCAATTCTGGCGTAATAAAGCGTTCCGCATTGGTTAAAGTCTGTTTCCGTTCATACTTGCCCTCTTCTAAGTTAGCAAGATTGGATTTCGTAATTTCAATGTAATAACCAAATACGCGATTGTAGCCGACTTTTAGTGTTTTAATTCCAGTAGCTTCACGTTCACGTGCTTCTAATTCTGCCAACCACGTTTTCCCGTTGGTCATAGCCTCACGGTACTGATCCAACTGCTCGTTGTAGCCATCCTTAATGACATTGCCTTCAGTAATTTGCAGCGGCGCTTCGTCCTTGATCGCTTTTTCAATCAAATCCACTAAATCATCCATTGGTTCCATATCCACCAATAAATCATTCCACTCGCCTTGGTTGATGCCAGTCAATAATTGACGGATCTGAGGTACCTGCATCAAAGAAGTTTTCAATTGGATCAGGTCACGACCATTGACATTGCCAAAGGCCACTCGACCAGCTAAACGTTCCAGATCGTAAACCTTTGTGAGGGATTCATTCAGATCCATCCGTTCAAAATAAGCATTCAATAAGGAAGAAACCATCGCTTGACGTGCGTTGATCTGACGCTTTTGGATCAATGGACGATCAATCCATTGCTTCAATAATCGACCGCCCATCGCGGTTTTTGTTTCATCCAACAGCCACAAAAGTGTGCCCTGCTTTTTGCCTGTTCGAATTGAACGAGTCAATTCCAAGTTGGTTTTTGAGAAATAGTCCAGCTTCAAGAAATGCTCCGGCTGGTATTCTTCTGCTTTTTGGATATGGCCTAAGCTGCGTTTTTGTGTGACAGATAAATACGTCAGTAGTTTGCCAGTCGCTTCTTTTTCTAATTCATCTGTGATATCGGCGGTCAGAAAGCTGAATTCCGCATTGTCCTCGATCGTTTCCTGCCTTGAAAAGACCAAGCCAAGTCGTTCCGCAAGATTTTTCTGCAAACCTTCAGGGATTTCACTGCCTAAAACAATTTCTTTTGTTTGTAAAGCCGTCGCTTCATTCATTACGGCTTCTTCATCATGCAGTAGCGCTGTTTTTAATTCACCGGTTGAAAGATCAACGTAAGCAAAACCGAATTTGTCTTTAACTTGAGTGACAGCAGTCAGAAAATTATTGGCTTTGGCTTCGATACCTTTGCCTTCCATCAGTGTTCCTGGTGTGATCAATTGGACAACTTCCCGTTTGACCATGCCCTTTACCTGCTTCGGGTCCTCCATTTGTTCACAAATAGCAACCTTGTAGCCCTGTTCGACTAAGGTGTCGATATAGCCCTGAGCAGAATGATGCGGTACGCCGCACATGGGGATTGGATCGTCTGCATTCCGATTTCGACTGGTCAAGGTCAGCTCTAATAACTGCGAAACCTTGATCGCGTCTTCGTTGAAGAGTTCATAAAAATCCCCTAATCGGTAAAATAAAAAGGCGTCTTTATATTGGTCCTTGATCGCCAAATATTGTTCCATCATTGGTGTGTTCTTCGTTTTTTGAGGCATTATTGCGCTCCCTCCCCTGTAACTTCATCTGCTTCTAAGGCTGCATTGACTTCTTTTTGGATCATTGTGGTCAGATGCTGAAGCAGATCATTGGCTTCATAAAGCTGTTCGCGATAGGCGATTACTAACGGATGCTGATCAAACTCCTTAGTCAGACGATCCGCTTCTTTCAGTGCTTCCCGTTCGGCTTCTGGTTTGCCATAATGGGCAAACTGAACCGCGTCTTTTTGTGCAGCTTTGATGCCTTCTTCCAATTGCTGAAGCGTGTCGTTTTCCGCTACTCGCTTTTGAAGCTGCTGGAAACGAGTGATCACTTCATTTTCACCTAATAATGCTGTTAAATGAGATAAAGCCGCTTCGACGGCGGCTTCATTTGTTAAATTCATTTTATCCCTCTGCTTCTATTCTCTAAATGGACGATCTTCATTGATTAAGATCGTTTCGATTTTTTGTCCATGACCATTTTTGTCAATATCAATCACACAAGCGGACAATACGGTGCGCCCTTCTTCAATCACTTCAAACCGTTGCGGCAATGCCGTTAAAAACTTTTCAATGATCGGTTCCTTTTTCATGCCTAAAATGCCATCATATGGACCGGTCATCCCGACGTCGGTCAGATATGCCGTCCCTTTTGGTAAAATACGGCCATCATTGGTTTGAACGTGGGTATGGGTTCCAACTACAGCTGAAACGCGTCCGTCCACAAACCAGCCCATCGCTTGCTTTTCGCTGGTGGTTTCGCCATGAAAATCTACAAAGATATACGGTGTACGTTTTTGCGCCTCCGTAATCAGCTGATCAGCAATGCGGAAAGGATCATCCAAATCGGTCATAAATGAACGCGCCTGCAAGTTGATGATCGCCAGCTCCAGCTCATTCACCTTCACATATAAATGGCCTTTACCTGGTACGCCTTCTGGAAAATTTGCTGGTCGGATCATTTTTTTCGCGTCAGCGATAAAGTCAAAAATCGCTTTATTATCCCACGTGTGGTTCCCCATGGTAACCACATCGACCCCATCTTGCAAAAATTTCTTATAGATTTTTTCTGTAATGCCACGGCCTGCCGCCGCATTTTCACCGTTAACGATCGTCAACTGTGGATGGTATTTTTTCTTTAAACGCGGTAAATAGTCACTCAACATCTGCCGACCTAATGAACCAACAACATCCCCAATGAATAGTAAGCGCACTTTTTTTCCCCTTCTCTAGTTAAGCATCTTGTCTTATTATAGTTGTTTTTGCTTGAAAATAAAAGATTCCATTCGACTTGCTGTAAGCAATTTAAAAATAAAAAAACTACGAGCAGCAACGCACTCGTAGTTTTTCATTATTAAACAACCTCAACCGTATCGTCTTTATCCCAATGTGCCTTCTGCTCGCTTTTTGCACGATAGCTTTGAACATGCTCCCAATTCTTAGGGTCCTGTTGGTAGGTACTGAAATCCAAATCATCGACTAGCCATTTTTTCTGTTCCTCATCATAAACAAGGCTCGCGATTGCGTTTTGTGCATCCGTCGTCAATGCCTCATCAATCCCAACTTCCTCGACTAATTGCATCGAACGCTTAAGATCGACATAGACATCGAACTGAACCTTCGTTTGTCCTGTATTCACCGAAATTGAATCGCAATTGAGCTTGATTGACTGAAATTGCTGATCAAAGCTTTTCAAGTAAGGCTTCAGTTCGGCAAAACTCAATTGCAGCTTTTCCTTATGTGATGTAGAAGCGATTAGCTGCGAAACATTTAAACCATCGCGAACCCCTTGATTGAAGGAATCGAAATAATTGACGACTGATGCTAGTAGATGCTTTTGGAACCCTTGATTGTTCTCATACAGGCTATTCTCTTTCACTGTCAGCCGCTGATCCTCTGCTTTGAGATCAACCTGCTCTTGAACCTTTTTTGAGCCAAATTTCGGATGCGCCATTTCATAGGTTACGTTGTATGTTCCTGGTAAAAAAGGACCATAAGTATATTTATTCCAGTCCTCAACGAAATCTCCAGAAACCTCCTGTGTTTGGATCGTGGTTCGAAGATCGGTACCTTTAGGCAATTCTACAACAAGAAATCGTGCATTTGGATAGATTTTAGCTGGCTTTAAAAAGGAAGCTCCCTCTTCAATCGAAAAATATTCATCCTTTTTTAAAAGCCTAGTGATCTGCTTTTTTTTCAGCTTTTTTACCTGCTGTTGAAAAAGAACTTGTGCGTCTTTGCTGATTTTTTTCTTATTTGAGTAGCTAGGCATGTAGCGTTTGATTAACGTCTCATCATTTTCAATCAGTGCAGTCGCTAAACGATCCACCGTAGCATCTACACTATTTTTATATCTAGAATAGCTGACAAAGCTGAATAGGATCACGATGACTAATACGATCGTTGCCAGCATTCCAGTCTTTTTAGTCATTAAGCCCGCCTCTGAAGGCCTCTTTCATTGATTTGAAATGATAATTTCGACTTTCATTTGCGGAATTGATCTCCCACTTACCGTCTTTTTTCTCTAACTTCACCTGATAACCTTCACCATTCATATTTTCATCGGTGTTGATTGGTGCTTCATTGATCTTTCCAGGCAATTCCTGCAATAAATATTTTTCTGCATCTCGACGCACACTAGTATAATCAGTGTATTTGCCTTTATTCTCTTCTACGAATTTATCTATGATTGATTCGGTATCAACATCATCCAAAAAGACCATTTCTGGACGTACGTAGATGACTGCTGATTCTGGGAAGAATTCTTTAAAGCTGTAAGTTACCTTGCCCTTTTCAGCATTGGTCTGTTGAAGTTGAGTTATAACCTTTTCCAACTCTGCTGTTGAAGGATCATAGTTTGTAAAATCTTCCTTCAAGCTATTGACGCTGTCTTCTTTAAAGGTTTTGCTTTCCGCTTCTAGATCATTGGCTAACTCAAGTTTTCCTGCCGCCTTCTTATCTTCTTCCTTCACTTCGTCAGAATTATGAAAGACTTTCGTTATATATTGACTTACCAGCGCTTGTACCGCCTTGGTGTCGTCATTGTATTTTTTCGTATCAAGTTTCAGCTCGATGCTTTCATCCTTCTCGTCTTCAGAATAGTACATAGCTTCATAATGTAGATCATATTTTGCATCTTTTTTGACTTCAAATACCAATGGCTCAGTAAAGCTCTTATCCTCAGATAGGCTCTCATTACTCATAACTTTAAAGTTATCATTGGAATCATAAACGTGCTCTGAAGAAACCTTCTTCCCATCTTCATCGTACAAAGCGAAATCGTTAGAAGAAACATCCAATTTCTCTTTTGACTTATTTTTGACTTTAATATCCAGTGCTAGGAAGCCTGTCTCATCATCAACCTTTTTCCCATCAGGTATGATGTAGCTGCCTCCTTCAATGCTCATTTCAACTTTTGATGTTTGGGCTGTATTTTCCTTTTCATTTGCTTTTTTTGTGTCGCCACCGCCGGAGCAGGCAGTCAATGTTACTAATAGACTACTCAATAAAATCAACCCACTAAATCCCCTAATTTTTTTCATGCTTTTTCCTCCCATATGTTTCATTTTTGATTAATAAAAAAACGCGTATTACATATATGATAAACGGAATTAACCCTTTTCGTCAACATGATTAAAGAAATTAACAACACATCTAATAATATTAAAAAAACAAATAAAATTAATAGAAGAAATGTTAAAAAAAGAGCTAATAATATTTATAACTATTTAATTTGTGATTTTTACTTTCTAGCTTTTCAAGCAATGAAGTCGTTCCTCTTCTGCTGCTTATTTATGCAATGACCTGTTAAATAATAAAGAAATGAATTCCTAATGTGTGTTTTTGTGAAGCGTTTGTCTTCTAAAAAAAGAGGCTACGACAAAAGTAATTGTCATAGCCTCTAGCAGTTTAAGTTTATTATTAATGCACCAATTCTAATTGGCGTAGTGCTTTATAAATTCCATCTTGATCATTGTTGTCCGTCACGAGATTGGCGGCATCCTTAACATGATTGGCGGCATTTCCCATTGCCACACCCGTTCCCGCCAAATTCAGCATTTCAATGTCGTTGTTGCCATCACCAAAGGTCACGATATTTTCTGGTTTGATCCCGACTTTTTTCGCTAAAGCTAAAATCGTTTGTGCCTTAGAACCTGGATTCGGAATGATATCAACACTATTCTCGTGCCAGCGAACCAAACGAAATTCTGGAAAAGCCGCTTCAAACTCCTCATCCATTGACTGATCATAAAAGGCACAGCCTTGGTATACTTCATGTTGAGAGAAATAATCTGGTTCATACTCTGGCGCCTGTTGTCCAAAAGAAGACATCGCATTGCGAACCTTTTCCTTGTCAAAATCAGTTACCCGCCCGAAAGAATCTAATCCGAAGAGCATAATGTCGATCTCTCGTTCCGTGGCAAAATCAATCATACGAGTCAACGCTTCACGATCCAGCGTATGCTTATACACCTGCTCATGATCTAAAAATCCTGCAGAACCATTGCAAATAATGTAATTCGTACAGCCTAACTGATGAATCACATCGCCAGCCAACAAGCGGGACCGTCCCGTCGCAATAGTCACTAAATGTCCAGCCTCACGCAATGCCTTCAACGCCTTCATCGTGCTGTCCAAAGGTTTTCTTTGGCTGCTCAACAAGGTACCATCAATGTCTAGTGCGATTAATTTTCTTTCCAAAATTTATCTCTCCATTTTTATGTATTTGCTGCCCTCACGTAGGGCTAACTTACTGAATGAATGCTGCTGTATAAAATCTCTTACCCAATCAGGATTCACCTTACTATAGTCACGCAATGCCCAGCCGATCGCCTTTTGGATGAAAAATTCATCTGTTGTTAGATCCGCTAAGATCGCTTGCGCCAACAATTCTGTATTGGTGCTTTCTTTAAACATCAACTGTAAATTGATCGCTACACGCCGATACCAAAAATTCTCATGCTGATAGAAAAAACGATACACCTGCTCCAACTCTGCTGGATGCGCTAAAACCCACGTAGAAAACACCTTACGCCACGCATCAATACTGTCCCACCAAGTTTTTTCACCTAATAAAGGAAGCAATGCCGCCAGATCCGCTAGTGAAAAACGCAGAATGTTCTTTTGTGCCAAATCAATCGCGTAATACTGATATTCTCGCTCATTCATTCGATAGTTGCGAAAAATTTCTTGTATCAGTTCTTCGATTGATAACATGGTGCTTTCTTTTAAAAAGGGCCGTTCCAATAGTGCGCGCTGCGGCTTTTTGACTCCGCAAAAGGAAAAAAGATCCTTCATGTACCGAGCCATTGGTTCCGCAATCTCGGGTTGATACGGAAAAATCAATGCGTTCATCCTTAATCTCCTTATTCGTTTTAAAGTAATATTTTTTTCAAATAAAAAAATTAGGTCGATTCAAATGCCGTATATCATTCAACTAATGCGTTTATCTACTATTTTACGAACTAGCTCGTAAATAAGTTCGAATTTTTCTAACGTAAGATTCTCGTACGCACACCATTCTTCTAAATACGCTGAAGCGTAAAGAAAAACTAGCAAAGTTGTACTGACATCCTTCATTGTAGAGAAGTTTCAGAGAATTTGCAAAAGCTTCTTACACTATTCTGTTTCAATCTTTTCGCTGTCTTAGAAAAAAGCAATCATTTTCTGCCAGCACCCAACAATTAACACATTTTTTTCAAAAAAGCAACACTTGAACTTGACTCTGCCCGCTCTTTTCCGTTATACTGACGTTTGTGTAAAATAATGCAGCAGAAGAATAATAGCCCGTCCCCAGTTCGTTGCCAGTATTGGTTCAATTGTGTAACCGCGGCTGCGAAGGTGAAGATTGAAGAACGAACTACACGGATATGAATTTTTCAACGGATTATTTTACTCCAAAACAATTTATTGGAGGAATTTTTAATGTCACGTTATACAGGACCATCATGGAAACAATCTCGTCGTCTTGGTATCTCATTATCAGGAACAGGTAAAGAATTAGCACGTCGTCCATACGCTCCAGGTCAACATGGACCAAACAGCCGTGGAAAGAAATCTGAATACGGCTTGCAAATGTCAGAAAAACAAAAATTACGTTTCATCTACGGATTAAACGAACGTCAATTCCGTAACTTATTCGTACGCGCTAGCAAAATCAAAGAAGGTAAACATGGTGTTAACTTCATGATCTTACTAGAACGTCGTCTAGATAACGTTGTTTACCGTTTAGGTTTGGCTTCAACTCGTCGCCAAGCTCGTCAATTAGTAAACCACGGTCACGTAACTGTCGATGGCAAACGTGTTGACATCGCTTCTTATGAAGTTGAAGTTGGCCAAGTTATCGGTATCCGTGAAAAATCTAAAAACATGGTTACAGTAAAAGAAGCAGTTGAATCAGCTGTTGGTCGTCCAGCTTTTGTTAGCTTCGACGATGAAAAATTAGAAGGTTCATTATCACGTTTACCAGAACGTGATGAAATCAACCCAGAAATCGACGAATCATTAGTCGTTGAATTCTACAACAAATTAATGTAAGACTTCTTACAGACAACAACACCCGCATCCTGATTGAGGATGCGGGTGTTGTTTTGTCTTCTATTTCAAATTCTGACTATGAATTCTTTTTAAAAATTACTAAAACGCAGATTTATCCTTTTCGTCTAAAACCGTCCGTTACTCTGCCATTCCTTTGATAATCGTCACGAATGAAATATCATACATTTGTGCATAAGGTTTAACGTAGACTTCAAAATCGATGCCATTGCTGCTAGGTTTAACCTTAACCACAGTGCCGATAACAAGATCCGCTGGCGAATTTCCACCCAAACCGGAAGTTCGAACAACGTCCCCTTCTTTAATCTCTTTTTCTTTAGTAACCTGCGAGGCGATCAATTGCTGTTTTTTTTCTTCATATTTATTTAAGATCCCAAAAGACTCCCCATTATTTGTACCTATTTTTATTGGAAAATGGTTACTGTTTTGATTATCAGAGGTCAATAATTCAATTTTGGATGACTGTTCTCTAACCTCCGTCACCCGACCAATCACCCCTTTTTGAGACATAACCGCCATGTTTTCCGTCACGCCGTCATCACTTCCTCTATCAACGATAAGCTCATCCTGCCAGGTGTCTGGAGAACGTGTGATGACCGTTGCCGAGACCTTCTCATAATCAGTCAATGTTTTGTTTAATTCCTCTTCAACCTTTAGACGTTCGATTTCTTGTGCTTGATTTTTCACGTTCTGTTTCAAATCATCGTGTTGCTCGATCTCGCCTTTTAGATTTTTATTTTCTTCATACGTATTTACCAGTCTAGACACGGAATCAATACTCCCGAACCATCGTCCAGGTATCATAACGAAATTCCCAATAACAGACAGCGGATCATTCATCGCAGTATCTGCACCGTTTTTCTTCCATCGATTTACTACTGTAACTAGAATAACTGCCATAGCCAAAATTACCACGACAATCATCCACTTTTTTAAACGAAACTTTTTCACTTAGGCACCCTCTATAAACTATTCGACTTTTACCAACAACCAAAAACAAATCCTTTGTTGCTTCAATTTTCTGTTAACCGCTTTCTAATGTCAATGATAGATTCAATAATCTAAAACTGGAATTCAACTGTTTATGCTGTATCCCGGAAAAAGCAATTTCGTTTTTTGATAACTATCTATTTTATTTGAAGACAAAAAAGATCGAAATGCGCTGAGCTTTGTTTTCCTGTTGGATATTTTGTAATTGTACAAAAGTCATTCAAAAATCGTTAACCTAAATAGCTATATATAATTAGCAGTAATCTAACTTATAACGGAGGAAATAAAATGAAAAAATCAGAAACTATTGAAATACTCGCGACAATCGAAGAGATCGTTACCGTTGCACCTGAAAAAGTAGTACTGGGAAATGTAAAATTTGCCATTGTTTCTTACGTTGTTGATGGATTCAAGTATGTTTCAAAGAAAAGTATAACTGTTCCTTTAGGTTATCAAGTTGGTGATACGATAAAAATCAGATGTGTCAAAAATGAACCCATAAGATTTAAACGCCTTTCACCACGATTTGCATAGCGCTAAATTGATACCGAGTATGGCTTTAATTATCCGACAACATCTCTTTATATCCCTAACATATCATCTGTAAGACCCACAGTTACTTCTTATTTCTTATAGCATTCTGCTTTAAATTATTTAATTTCGTGTCCTTATCAAAAATTGATTACATGCAAAACACCTTGAGCTAATCAAAAACGCTATTTTTAAAGGTCATGTTGACGAGAGCCTCCTTATCAATGATAATTGTTAGATGACATCGAATGAAAAGGAAAAGAGTGAAAAAATGAAATACTGTCCTAATTGCGGTACTGAGGTACGCTCAGAAGCAAATTTTTGTCCAGCCTGCGGATATAACTTAGAACAAACAAGACCAGCAGTTGGTCCTCAAAAAGATCCCGAAAACAACGTGCCCTTTTATCAACCAAAAATCGAAGAGCCGCTAAAGCTTGAGCTGGAAAAAGCAGATGGCTTACACATTACTCGTGCTGAAATCAAAAAACAGGCACAGGAAAAACTGTCCGGCAGATATGGTGAATGGTGTAAAACAATCATTTTGCTGGTCGGTGCGAATTTTATCGCCGGCTTTATTTTTCAAATTGCCTACTTTCGTTTTTTTACCAACGGCGTGCTAAGAATACTTAGCCCCTATGACTACTACGACAGCTATGGTTACGGCTATAATTATAACTACATCCAACCGTATACATCGCGGCTTTCGCTAGTTGCTTGGTTTCTAATCATGGTGGCGGCCTTTATTCTGATCTTTTTGATCGCCGCTTTATCGACCGCTGTCTTGCAATGGTGCGCGATCCACACCTTAAGAGGCAACCGAGCAGATGGATTACAAATCTTCGCGTACTTTATCAAGGCGCAAAAAAATCGTGTATTGAAGGCGAATATTTTAATCGCCATCTATACCTTCCTTTGGTCGATGCTGTTCGTCATCCCAGGTATTGTAAAGAGTGCATCCTATGCTATGACGAACTATTTATTGGAAAAAGAGGACAACTTAAGTGCTGCGGATGCGATTTTATTAAGCCGTCAAATCATGCATGGCTATAAGCTGGAATTTTTGATCCTGCGCTTTTCCTTTTTCTTCTGGAATCTCACAGCAATCTTCCAGCTTACGAATTTTTACGTGATGCCTTACCAGAATGTGACAGAGATTCAATTTTTAGACCGACTTTATGAACATTACATCGAACAAAACAAAGAAGTCGAAGCATAGAAAAAACGTCAGCTAAATGTTTTAGCTGACGTTTTTTTATTTATTCGTTCTCGCCTGTCTGCTTTGATACATCTGCTTAAAGACATAGATCGCGATAAATAATGCAAACATGCTTAACAGACCAAACAGAATAGTCTTCGTGCTGCCGGTCAAATTGCTGCCGACATATGAGTAAACCACCGTTGCCGGAAGCTGCCCGATCCCTGTTGCGATTAGGAAGGGAATCGGCTTAATCGCCGTTAATCCCGCCGCATAGCTGATAAAGTCAAAAGAGATAAATGGCAGCAGACGACAGATCAAAATCGTGTGTTTCCCATAACGATCAAAATACGCGTCTAACTTCTCCAGCGAAAAGTTCTTGTTCAACCGTTCAACAATATCTCGCCCCGCAATTCGTGCGATATAAAAACAAACCAATGCTCCCGCCATCGCACTCGTCCATGAAAGCAAAGCGCCCTGCCACCAGCCAAAAACCGCAGCATTCGCAAACGTAATCAAAAAGGCCGGCAATGGCGCGATGATTGATTGGAACATCATCAGCAGAAATGAGATCACGACTGCCCAAACCCCAAAAGATCGCAAATAGCCCACGATACTCTCGACGCTCATGGAACGAAAGAGCATCAACACTTGTGTAACCTTCGAGCGAATCCCCGGAATAAAGTAAAAACCGATGACCGCCAGCACGATCACAAGAATCAATAAGATTCGAGCGAAAGTTCGCTTGTTCATTTTAGACATTATTTTTCTACTTCCTCAACTTTTGCCCATCGATAATATGAGCCATCATAATTTTTTACTTGTTTGAAGCCGCACATCTCCATGACTAGCTCCATGTAAGCTGAACGAATTCCAGCCGTACAATAAGTGACGATCTGATCCTTTTTAGATAAACCAGCATCTTCAAACAACTTCGTTAACTCTTCTTTACTCTTTAGCTTGCCGTTTTTCTGGAATAGCTCCGTGAAGCGCAGATGAATCGCGTCAGGCAAATGGCCACCTTTGGCTTCGCCGTACAAGATTTCACCTTTATATTCTTTGTCCTCACGAACATCGACAACTTTGTAATCAGCATAATCCTTTTTCAATTCATCGGTCCTAATCATATGCTTTTGATCAATCGAATCAATCGTCACATCAACTGGATCTAGCTTCGTACTCTCATACGCTGTTTTAAGCCCCGATTTTTTCAAAGCCGTAAAGCCACCGTCGACCATCTTGACATCCTGATAGCCGGCCGCTAATAATTCCCAAGCAATCCGTCCATCATCGCCCCAGCCTTTTTGTGCACCAGCGAACAGGACCACTTCCTTGTCCTTCGCGATCCCTTTTTCACCTAATCGCTTACCTAACTCTGCCGGTTCAAGTACCAAGCCCCATTTCTCATCGCCGGAAGCTCCTTCTTCGACTGAAGCTAAATTTTGCCAACCAATTACAGTCGATCCTTTGATCGTACCTTTATTGGCCTCTTCTTCACCCCGCGCGTCAATTAAAATGAGGTCATCCAGATTTTTTTTAACGTACTCTGCATCCACAATATACTCACCAGTAAAAGCCGTTGTTTCTTTTTCGGCTGATTTAGAAGTGTCCGCTTTCTCGTCACCGCCGCCGCAACCTGTTAATCCTAAAGAAACTAACGCCAACAGCCCAATCATTGTTTTTTTCATCTTTTTCTCCATTCATTGTCGTTTTGTTGCTCCGACATTCCTGCCGAAGCCCAGGAATCTCCATCCTTTTGTCTGATAAAGTTATTTTGCTAAACAGTTCGACCATAAATCCGCTATAAATTTAGACGTAGTCCTTAAACTAGCTAAACTACGAAAAGCAAAACTGACAGCTAGCTCTATTTAATGGATTCATTTTTCTAAAAGGCAGAAAAATGAATTCGATTTTCGCTTCGCGTATCATTTTGCTAAACAGTTCGACCATAAATCCGCTATAAATTTAGACGTAGTCCTTAAACTAACTAAACTGCAAAAAGCAAAACTGACAAACTGACAAAAGGAAACATACCCCCATATGTTCCCAAACGACTTCTTTTAGTGAATGGATTACACTAATGGTAAACGAAGGTTCGTTAGGGAGGAGATTTTTACATTCACATTCTTAGAGACTCTAAGGCAAAGTGTTATACCTGATCACTGATGAAAATTCAAAATACTCCCTCCCCACATTCTCGATTTTTGCCCTTAGTAAAAGTATATAAAACGCTTTATCCTTTTACAACCAATCATTGGATTGCAGGTAAAATTATGGTTTAACTCGGCGCCTTTGTGGTTAACTTCCCCTGCCTAAAAATTGTGCAACTCTTTTTCTAAACCCCATATTCGATTGTTCCGCTTTGATTTGTTCTTCGATTTTACCAATATCAATCTTATCACTCATTACGTTTCCCACACCTGACCGATTGGACTTATTAGCAGGTTGTGATTGCTCCAGCGTCTTTGCCTTCTTCGTCAGAGTGTCAAGGGCAGACTGTTTTGGTCTTTCATTCTTCGGTGCCCTTTTATTCGAAACACTTTCTTTTACCAATTCCACATCACTTAATTCTTTCACTGGTACCTTTTTAGTCTCCTTGTGATTTTCAATTGGAGTCACTTTCTTTTGTTTTTTATCTTCTTTATGTAAAGCCTTCTTTTCAGCTTTATTTTTCTCAACAGGCTCTTTCTGGTCTTCTTCACAAGGAAAATCAGCTATCCAGGCGTCACGGTAAACATCGACAAATTCTGTGAATTTCCGTACACCGCTTGTCTCAAAAATCGACAATAGGGTAAGAATTTTCACGGCCCCCGCAAGCTCTTCCCGCGTCTTTGTCGGATGTCCATTTTTTAATGTCCAGGTATGTTTTCGTCCATTGGCTCCTTTGAAAACAGAGCGGATAACAAATTGATGATTGGCCAATTCGTCGGTTCTGGTCGTGTCTTTTTCCTTCAAATATTCTTTATATAAACGAGCTTCCTCGGTAACTGAGCGATACTCCTTCTTATGACGATACAAGCGCGCGATAACTGTTTTCCACTCATTGGGAGTAAAGTAGTTCTCAAAAAACACACTAAAACGTCGCAACGTATGATTAGGCGTTGCGGTTAGAAATAATTCTCTGATTAACTCTCGACAGATAAAAGAAAAATCATCGGAACTGATGCAATGACGCACAAGAACGGCCACTGCATATTCCACCACCGCAGAGGCGTCACGCGTCTCGTTATAAAACTTGATGATTCTCTTTTCAAGGTTGTTTCTAAGCATATTGAATAGCTGTCTACTTCCTAATCGTTGTGTTTGCATGATTTTCCACTCCCTAATATTTGTACGTAATTTATCCAGCACCAAAAAATACGCTTACATTCCACCGGTTAAACGTTATATATCAAAAATATACCTAAACCTTAAAAAATGCTATTTCTTTCGGAAAATTTTGGTATTTTAAATAATGATTTTTTCTAACAAAAATGAATACATTACGTTTTTTTAAGTGGAAATACAGAACTGACTTGCTACGAAGTCCTTAATAAATAACGAAAGAAAAACTTTTCATTCTACTTACTGCTAGAAATCTGCCAGAAATTCTCTGATCGCTTTTTTACTGGAATCTGCATCCGGATAAACATGGTTCGATTCATGGCATCCGTTTTATTTTTTTCATAGACGACTTCACACACATAATCACCGACGATTTGATAATTTTGCTGCTGAAGCGCCGCTCTGAATTTACTCAATGCAGGCAGTTCTTCCTTAAAGGAATGACAATAAAAAGTAGCATATAACCCGCCTCTTAGTGTTTTCAGTTGTTTAAAATGACTAGGTGTAAAAATGAACAGCTCCTTGGATACAAAATTTTCTGCTAAAAAATCTGGTCGCGGCATGATCGTTCCTACTCGATTAAAGCGGCCAATCGGCATGTTTAATTGACCTATATGATTTTTAAACTCTCTTAAATAGAACTCATACTCCACCTCTGTCATTTCATAAATGTTTTTATCGATCGTGTACGTCAAAATCGGTCGCGGCGGAAAATGTTCTACCTCTATTTCTGTTTGCCCTTGCTTTTCCTGAAAAATCAGCGCGCCCGCTTGAAAGGAATCGATGTCTTCTAATTGCTGATCAAGGGAAGCACGCAGTTCCAGCAGCTCTGCTTTCTTCTTTTCAACCGTCTGACTCAGTTCCGCCAACTCGGCCGTATCATTCATGATATGCTTGATCTCCTCCAATGAAAAATTGAACTGCTTCAAAAATTGGATATTATCAACGGCCGCCGACTGATTGATATGATAATAGCGATAATTACTTTCTGCATCAATATAGGCTGGATGCAGCAAATCAATTTGCTCATAGTAGCGCAAGGTTTGAACAGAAATATTGTTGTATTGTGCAAAATGGCCGATCTTCATTTTTGAAAACATTTTCTAAACTCTCCCTTGACTCTATAGTTACTATAGAGATTATACTACTATTGTGAAATACAACACAATATAGATGAAGGAGCCAGTTCCACTTTTCGCAGTTTTTATCGTGAAAAATAAAAAAATGTACAAAAACGTTGGATTTGGCGCCTAAGAAACTAGTGGAATGGTATACGGCATGAAAATAGAACTAATTTTTCTTTGAAAAATTAATTCTTAAAAATGAATAAGGAGGCATTTCAATGGGTTTACAAAAGATTAAGGTAGTTCAGTACGGGTGCGGCAAGATGGCAAAGGTAATCATTAATTATCTGTACAAGCATGGGGCTGAAATTGTTGGGGCAATTGATACAAACCCAGAGGTTGTAGGAAAAGATATTGGTGAATTTGCCGAGTTAGGTTATGCGACGGGTATCAAGATTTCAGACAATGCGCAGGAAGTTTTTGACAATTGTGATGCAGATATTGCCTTAGTAACGATCTTTAGTTATATGCCGGAAATGTACGAATTTTATGAGATGTGTTTGAAGAATAAGGTCAATGTGATTACGACTTGTGAAGAAGCAATCTATCCGTGGAATACCTCCCCAGCTGAAACCAACAAGCTGGATAGATTAGCAAAAGACAATGGCGTGACAATTATGGGTGCCGGTATGCAGGACATTTATTGGATCAATATGCCTAGCTTGATGATGGCCGGAATGAACGATATCAAGAAGGTCAAGGGTGCGGTGAGCTACAATGTGGAAGATTACGGACTGGCTTTAGCCGAAGCCCATGGGGCCGGCTACGATCTGGCGCGATTCGATAAAGAAATCGCTCAAGCAGAAAGTCTACCTTCTTATATGTGGAATGCTGGCGAAGCGATTTGTTCAAAAATGAACTGGACGATTCAAAGTATTTCGCAAAAGAGTGTGCCCTTCACCTTAGATGAAGACGTGTATTCCGAAACGCTGGGCGCAACGATCAAAGCTGGTGACGCGATCGGCATGTCGGCTGTGACAACCATCATGACCCATCAGGGAATCGAGCTGGAGGTCGAATGTATCGGAAAAGTTTATCGTGAAACCGATGGCGATATGTGTGATTGGGAAATCACTGGCGAACCAGATATGGTCTTCTCGTTAGATAAACCAGACACTGTCGCTCATACCTGCGCGACGATGGTGAATCGGATTCCATCTGTGATTAATGCGCCAGCTGGTTTTGTGACGGCGGAAAAAGTCGCTGGACCAAATTATATGACCTATCCAATGCACATGTATTTGTAGAAAAGCAACCCGCTCGCAACTGTTCTTGATCAAGAACGGTTGCGGGCGGGTTTTTAATTATTATTGTCAGAACAGAGCCTGATTGATTTGTTGTCATGTACCTCACTTAAAGATCGGAAAAATATGAACTAAAATTAGCGTCACAAATTACATTTTTTAATAAATCAAGTTTATGCAAATCAAAGAATGCTATAATTATTCTATCATTTTCAGATAAAGGAGGATCGTGATGGTTCCGATATATATATGTGACGATAATGGACAGACATTAGCTTTTATCAAGAGCACGATCGAGCGCTACTTGATGATCAAAGATTACGATATGCACGTGGCGTTGGCGACTAGCGATCCAATTGCTTTGTTAGATAAACGAGAGCAAGAGGAGCTGCGCAGTATTTATTTTTTAGATGTCGATCTCGCTCATACGGAATTTGACGGCTTTACTTTGGCGAAGGCCCTTCGTGAGATCGATACGCGGGGATTTTTTATTTTCGTAACGACCCACGAAGAATTAATTTTCGAAACCTTCAAGTATCGCTTGGAGGCAATGAGTTATTTGACGAAGGAAAATCCGGCACGCTTAACGGAACAGATTCAAGAAAATCTGGATGAGATCCACCGTCTGATTTCGCGGGAACAAGGCTCGACGGAAAGCTATTACACGGTTCATGCCGGAGAGCGGGTTTATCAGCTACCGCTATCAGAGATTTATTACTTTGAGACATCGGAGCGGTCACATTTTCTTCGTGTCTATGGAAAAGACCGGATCATCGAATTTCGCGGCAATTTGCAAGAAATCGAAGAAGAACTGGCAGCAGACTTTTGCAAGGTACATCGTTCTTTTTTGGTGAATCTGGCAAAGATCAAACAAGCGGATTATAAAAATGCCGAGTTGGAAATGGAAAACGGCGCAAAATGCTTCATTTCAAGAAAAGGAAAACGATTGCTGAGGGAGCGACTAGAAAAGCGGTAAAAACAGGGAGTTTTTTGAAAGGTGGGGGTTAAGTGTTTTGGATGCTTTTTGCGATTAATTTCGCAAATATCAGCACAGCTTTTATGCTTTTAGCATGGGCGAACAAGCTAATATTCAACAAAATTTTAGACAAGAAGAAGCTGATCCTATTAACCTTGATCATTTGGGGATCGGCTGCTTTTTTAGGAACCTGTATCACGTATCAACAGATAATGACTGTAGGGCATTATCAAAAGTGGTTATTATACGTGCAAGAAACATATAATGTGATGCTTTATTTGTTCTATACCCACCTGCTATTTAAAAAGGTGTTCATTTACCAACGAATGTTTGTCTATGTTTTTACCACTTTATTGATGGCTGCCCTAAACTATATGATTTCGGGCGCGTTAAGCTCATCGGGTTTGGGTCAACTGCTTTTGAACCAGTCGATGGTTGTTTCTTTCCTGTCTGTTGATGGCAGTACCCTCATTTTTACTATGCTGTTGATCAAATTATTTGATAAACTCGGTTTGTTTCAGCAGTTTGATGAGCTGCTGAAACATCGTAGAGCGATTTGGCTGATGATTATTGGATTTTTTATTTATGACGCAGTCTTTATTCTGCGTGAAGGCTACGCGCAAAAATCAGTCTTTTATTATGGCTTGTTTTATCTGACTTTGTTTTTCATTGCCAGTTATTTTGCCATCAAATTGAGTCGCCGCCAACGCACGCGTTTGGCTCAAGAACTGTTAGCCCAGCAAGAAATCTATTCACGTCATTTAGAATTGGCGCAAAAAGAATTACATACAGTGCAGTACAATTACCAAACGATTTTATCCTCTCTCACGAACTATGCAGAGGCCGACGATTCTAAAGGGATGTTGAAGCTCTTACATAAAGAAGTTCTGCAAATCGATCAGTCCGTCGATGAACACATCAAACAAATGAATCAGCTCGTTTTGATCGAAATTGTGGAACTAAAAGGCTTGGTTTTGAGTAAAATTTTGGAGGCAGAAACGCGCGGCTGTCGCTTATTAGTCGAAGTTCAGACGCCGATCAAGCAGATTTCGATGGCGATACCTGACTTATTACGGTGTGTTGGGATTTTATTGGACAATGCGATTGAAGCGGCTGCTGAAAATAGCGACTTGACGTTGATTCTTTTGCAAGAAAAACATTTAACGATCGTGGTGAAAAATTCATTTATTGACGCACCAGATTTGCAAAAAATTTGGCAAGAAGGCTACTCAACGAAAGGATCAGATCGTGGTCTGGGCTTGAGCAATCTGCGACAGATCGTCAACGGATATGATAATATCTTGCAGGATACGCGGATTGAACAAAATCAGTTCGTACAGGTGTTGGTGATTGAAAAGGAGGTCGCTTATGAGTTTGCGTGATGTTTTGATTGGAAACTTCTGTTCCACAATGATCATTGGTTTGTTGCCAATTTATTTCGCCTATACTTTCTCTCATGAGGCCCCCTCAAGGAAAAAAATGCTTGGCTACTTATTCGTCTATACGACGATTTTCTCTGTCGGAATCAGCTTTTTGACGATCAACGATATTCAAACGCTCCATTATATTGCTCCCGTGAGAATGATTGTAGTGGTACTGGCAGATAATCTCCTTCAGTTTTTGACGATGTGTTTGATTTTTTCACGAACACGGAAAATTTTAATGCTCTTGAGTTTGACGCTTTCGTCATCGCTGTTTCATTTTGGGCAGTGGCTCCTTGTTACTATGCTGCAGTTTACTGAACCGTTTTTTTCTAGTAGTAAAACCGGGGAAGCATTCTATTTATGGTTGATCAATTTTGGTGTAATGGCGGTTACTTCGTTTGCCTTGATTTACTGGATGAAGAAAGTAAAAAACAGCAAACTCATCATGGAATTACGCCGAGTCAGTGAGCATCCGAAGATCGTAATCACCCTATTTGTTTTAGAACAGGCAGCAATCATCAGCAGTTATTTCTTATATCGTCTGTTGAAAGGAAATGCTATTTGGTTAATCAGCTTGTTCATTTTTTTATTCATTCTATGTTTACTGTTTATCACGATCGAAATTCGGGAGCACCATCAAGCGGAACGGTTCGCGAAGCAATTGGCCGAACGACAAGCCTACACCTATTATCTGGAGCAGATCCAAAAAGAATTGCGGAAAACACAACACGACTATAAAAACATGCTGACGGCGATCTATGCCTACGCGCAGGAAAATGATTCTGCGGCGGCGAAAAAATATATGGAAGAAAATGTTGCGATCACCCAGCAAAACATGGCGCAATATCTGGAACGTTTAGATGCATTGGGAGAAATATCTTCGCTAGAATTACGAAAACGTTTCTTAGACTTTTTGATAACCGTGGAACAAACAACCGAGGTCGCCTCCCTTGATCTACCAAAAGAAATCATGCAAGAACAAGATCTCGTCAACTTGCAAAGAATTTTGTCTTTAGAAACCGATGGAAAATTCGAACTGCATGAAGCGGAAAAAACAATGACCTTTTATTATCGAAAAAAAACTATAAACGAAATGATCTAAGGACTACTTTAAGAGCTGCGAGAAATTGCAGCTCTTTTTTGTCAGTCCAACTTTTCGCAGAATATTGAGTTTGAGGATAATTTAAGTTGTCAACATTTTATTATCGGACACGAGGTGTAGTTGGATGATATGCGTAGTGAAGGTGGAAATCATTTTTCTGGTTTTTAGAAAAATGAATTCCTTTTAAATGAACTAGCTGCCAGTTGCACTTTTCACAGTTTATTCAGCGACAGGATAGATTAATGATCTAGAGCGAATTATCGTTCAAGATACTTAGTGCAATGGTATGCGTGACGAAAAAAAGCTCATTTTTCCGATCTTTGGAAAAATGAACTTCCATAGAAATGAGTTAGCTGCGAGTTTTTCTTCCTGCTTTAGCAGGTTAGAAAAATCGTATGCGATGTGAGAATCTAACCAATTTTTTCGGTCTTTGAAAAAATTAATTCCTCGGCACGAAATAGCCAACCAATCATGACAGTTAAACAACCTTTTAAGACAGAATCCTTTTTGGGAACCATTCGTCTTGTATGATAAACCCAATAAAGGATAGGAGTGAAATCATGACGGAGTTATTAAAATTAAAGCATATTTCCAAGACGTTCAAAAACGTCGAAGCGCTGAAGGATATCAGCATGACGATTCGTCGAGGCGAAATTTTAGGATTTTTAGGGCCTTCCGGTTCTGGTAAAACGACCACGATCAAGATCGTGACCGGTCAGTTGAAGCAGTCTTCAGGCGAAGCGCTGATTTTAGGAACGGATACTCGAGAAATCAATGAAAAAATCTATGAACAGATCGGGATCGTGACGGATGCCAGCGGGATTTACGAAGAATTCAGTGTTTACGACAATTTATTATTATTCGCGAAACTATTGAAGGTCGATCCAAAGGAAATTGATGTGCTGCTGAAACGTGTCGGTTTATCTGAACAGAAAAAACAGTCGGCGGGAAAACTATCGAAAGGACAAGGCCAGCGGTTGATCTTGGCACGAGCGGTTTTGCATAAACCAAAATTACTATTCTTGGACGAGCCAACATCCGGTCTTGATCCGTCAACATCGCTTGAGATTCATCGCTTACTGATGGACCTGCGAGATGAAGGAATGGGCATTTTTTTGACGACGCACAATATGGAAGAGGCGACAAAATTGTGTGATCAAGTGGCATTGTTGAATGAAGGACACATCGTGGAATTTGGCGCGCCGCAGGATATCTGTCTACGCTACAACGAAAACAAAAAATACCGGATTTTGTTGAACAACAACGAGCGAATAACGTTGAAGCATTGTCCAGCGAGTGCAGCGAAGATTCAAGATTGGTTGGTAAAAGATAAGATCGAAGCGATCCATTCTTGTGAACCTACGTTGGAAAGCGTCTTTTTAGCAGTGACAGGGAGGGGATTACAATGATAATTTCAATTTCAAAAATAAGCGCATTGACACAATTCAAAATCAAGGAGCTCTTCAAAAATAAAACATTTCTGGTGAGTGTCTTAATGGTGCCGGGCTTCATCATTTTGTATCGTTATGGATTTTCCAGCATGATGAAAGGCGATGCCAGTCAAATGCTGCTAGCTTTAATCCTGCGGATGGGCACCTTGTTTTCGACGGTCATGGTAAGTTTGATGATGCCGGCAACGCTGTTGGCAAAAGACAAAGAAAAAAATACATTGCGGACATTGATGACTTCATCGGTGACCGGGATCGATTATTTCATTAGCTGCATCCTGCCAATTTTATTAGTAACGATTGTATTGAATTTATTCGTACTGCTATTCAGCGGCGTGTCACTAGCCACTAGCGCGTTGATCCAATTTTTCTTAGCAACAACACTATCTGCGATCGCTGCCAGTATTTTAGGCATGATCGTCGGGATCTTTTCGAAAAATCAAATGGCCGCTTCCAACAATCTGGTGGGATTGATGATGGTCTTGATGATGATTCCCTTATTTTCTGATATGATCGATATTTTCGAAAAGATCAACAATTTCATTTTTACTGGAATCGTAGCAAAAATGGTCAACGGTTTTGCCGCTGGAAACAACCAGCCGTTGAAATTGACAGATTGGCTGGTAATGGTCGCCAGTTGTGTGATTTTTATGGTGATATTTTTAATCGTTTATCGTCGGAATGGTTTTGAAAAGGAATAAGACTATGAGATAAGCATTTACAGGCTTCAGTTAGTTTAGAATACAAAAGCTTCCTATAGCCAAAAAAGCCAGTGAAATGACGAAATCCGTTCATTTCACTGGCTTTTTCTACATACTATTTGATTAAAGCTCTTTTAATTGTCTCATTCTTACCGCAGCAACGAAACAATATCCTTCTTCGCTGCACTCTTCGCAGGCAACCAGCTAAAGACGATCCCGATCACCACCGACAAGCCAAAGGCCAGCGTCACCGTGAACAGATCCGGTCGCACCGATAACGGAGTGAGCATACTGATGGCAAAACCTAACAGCATCGCGATGAGATAACCGATCGTTCCGCCGACCAAGGTCAATGAGATACCTTCCAGTAAGAATTGCATCATAATGTTGCCTTTCGTACCACCCATCGCTCGCCGTACACCGATTTCTTTGGTACGCTCGGAGACAGAAATATAGATCATGTTCATGACACCGATTCCTGAAATAAAGAGCGAGATGCCGCCAATCACCGAGATCAGTAAGGTAATACTGGTCAGCAGCATGCGCAGTTGGTCCACTTGTCCAGCCAAATCCTCTGACTTATAGCTTCCCAGTTCTTTCCATGTGCCATATTTTTTCAAAGTCTCTTCTGCTTCCTTCGAGACATTTTTTACATTGGCAGTTTGCTTTATTTTCACTTGGATCATACTGCGATCTTCAGTGTTAAAATAATGCTCATAGACATTTTCTGGCACCTCTGCAACAACGTAATCCTCAGAGGTAGAGACAATGGAACCGCCATTGCGGTCCTTCATGATTCCAACAACTTCAAATAAATGCCCGCCGATCTTGATACTTTGACCGATTAGTGCTTCTGGCTCCTCTTTTTTGATTGCTTTTGCAGCAGTCTGATCGATCACCACAACGGGATTTTCATTATAATAATCACTGGCTTGAAGAGGACGACCATACAGGACATCGCTCCCTTCATTTTTCAATAATTTGAAACAATCCCAACGACCATCATTTCCCACATCATCAAAGGTTTGGTCTGCGTACTTGATGCCATTGCGAGAATTGTCATAATAGCTCACTGATTGCACCCCAGGGATACTCTCAATCTTACTGATATCCTCTTCGGTAAACGCATCTAACCCATTCTCATAGAAATCCCCATTTTTCGGTGTATAGGTATAACCAACGCTGCCATCAAATTGATCCAATCCAATAAATTCTGACGCATAATTTTCAAAGGCGCGACCAATCGAAAAGACCGTGATTACCGCAGAAACTCCAATAATCAAACCAATCATGGTCAAAAAACTTCGCCGTTTATTTTTTCCAATGGCCTTGAAAGACGTTTTCCATACTTCACTAAACCGCATGAGCAACACCTTCTTCCAAGATCTCGCCATCTTTTACCGTAATAATCCGTTGACAATACGCTGCCGCCTCTGGATCATGGGTTACCATTAGGATCGTGACTTTTTCCTCTTCATTTAAGCGTTTAAATAATTGCATGATTTCTTCAGAGGTATGACTGTCTAGCGCACCTGTCGGTTCATCCGCCACGATAAATTTAGGATTGCCAACGATAGCCCGAGCAATCGCCACTCGCTGCTGCTGACCTCCAGAAAGCTGCTTCGGTAATTTATTGTATTTATCCGCAATCCCAACTTTTCGCAAAGCCTCCATGACCAGCGGTTTGGTTTGCTTTTGCTTCATTCCGCCATAAAGCAGCGGCAACGCCACATTTTCCATGACCGTATTGTTATCGATCAGCTGGAATGCTTGAAAAACAAAACCAACCGATTTATTCCGCAAAGCTGAGAGCTTCTCATCGTTGAAGCGATACGCATCTTCTCCTTCAAAACGATAGCTTCCTTCGAAATCACCATCTAAAAAGCTAATCGTATTGATCAGCGTTGATTTTCCTGAACCAGATGGCCCCATTACTGCGACAAATTCGTGCTCTTCGATGGTCAGACTAATATTCTTTAAGACATGAATCTGCTCCTGATCCGCCGTGTATAATTTGTTGATATTTTCCATCACGATCATTCAACGGTCACATCCATCCCATCTTTGACGTCTTTTGCATCTTTGACTATTTTATCGTTCTCATTCAGGCCTTCACGTAAAATATAATAGCCATTGCCTTTTTCAGCAGAGATGGTATGTTTTTCAGCTTTTCCTTTAGCGACTTTGTAGACCACCTGTTCGCCGTCCTTTTTCACCACGCTCTTAAGAGGTAAATGGATCTCATTGCGTGGAATCAATAATTCAACAGAATAGCCAACAGGTATCGTTTCGTCAGGAACCGCCGTAAAGTTATAGGTCACCAAACTGTTTGTGTCCTCTTTCGTTGGTTCGTTGTTCATTTCTGCTAATGAAGTGAATTTGCCTTTGACCGTTTTTTCGTTATTCGCATATTTGATCTCAATCGGTTCGTTCAAGGTAATCTTAGAACGATCATACTCGGTGACTGTTCCCTTAATGGCAGATTCTTCGCTCTTTAAGACCATCAAGGCTTGCTGCGGATCATTTTTTGCATCTTCGTTTAAGGCCGTTACCACTGAATCGTTCGCTGCTCGAATCACTTCACCCCAACGATAAGTCACCAAAATCTGATCTTTCGTCACATGATCGCCTTCGTTTACGTGAATGGTTTGAATCGGGCCTTTTTCTGAATCAACTAGAACCGTTTGTTTTTTCGTTGATTGAACCTGCCCTTTTAAATGCAGCGGTGTTTGCTTGCTAACTTGGTACAGTTCCACTGCAGTGTCATCCTTTGCGTTTGCTTGGGTATTTTGATAGAGGAAAAAACCAGCCCCCGCTGCCACTAACACTCCGATACCAATAATTATTTTTTTCATTTTTTTGCTCCATTCCTTCCATTCCAAAATTCTTACACTTGTTGCTTACTCTTTAAATTTTAGAGGAAAGTTCTGATCGCTACTTCCAACGAAAGTACAAAATCTAAATAGGACTTTAGACCGAAGAACATTTGTTTTTTTAATGGATGAAGAATTGTCGAATGCATTAGCAAGGACTCGTTGACACCAAGGACTTCTTTCATAACAAAAAGCATCATCAGAATTCCTCCCAACGATGCTTGAATTTATTTATTTTCCCTTATTGATCTTTTTAGCGACCCGTTCATTCATTTTGCGTTTTAACTCATTGATTCGCGTTTTCGCTTGAATCTCGTGAAGCATATTCTCTGCGAATTCCCCCACGTCTTCGCCCACTAATTCCAATACTGGAACATGATTGCTGGCACCTTCTTCAAAGAAGGCCAACAATTCATACATTGGCGTTAGCATATCCATGCCGTCCCCTGCTGTAAATTCCCATAAGAAATTTTGGATTTCTTTGTAGACTACCTGATATTCACGAGGTAATTTTTTTAGTCCCGCCATCTGCTCCCTATATTCTGCTTTGTCCGTATAAACTCTTTTGAAGTAACTAAATACATTTTTATCACTCATTGTTCTGACTCTCCTTTAGCTTATCGATCTGTCCAGAAATAAATTCCCAACGCTGCCAAAACAACGCCAATTCCTTTTCCCCTGCTTCATTCAATGAATAGAACTTTCGCATCGGACCAAGTGAAGATTTTTTCTTTGTAACAGTCACTAATTTTTTCTTTTCTAGTCTTAACAAAACTGTATAAACCGTTCCCTCAACAATATCTTCAAAGCCATATTTTTGTAGGTTATTCGTAATTTCATAGCCATAGGTCTCGTGTTGATTGATAATTTCTAAGATCATTCCTTCAAGCACGCCCTTTAGCATCTCTGTAATCCCGTTCACTGTTATCATCCTTCCCAGCTGCTGCACTAACGTAATTTTTTCCGATAGACATATATAGATAATACTTGGAAAATCACGATTGCGCCAATACTCCATACGAATGCCACCCAGATATCTGCGGGAATTTTTCCGTCGGTCAAAATTGAACGTAAAGAATTAATGATCGGGGGCATTGGCTGATAATCTGCAAAACCTCGCAAAACTTTAGGTAATGTTTCTGTTGGCACAAAGCCTGAGCTGATGAATAATAGACCAATCAGCAAGTAAGAAAAGGCGATTGCTGTTTCATTATTCCTAGCGATCAATCCAAAGAGGACGGCAATCCAAGATAGTGCGTAAGTCGCAACCAGCAAAAGCAGCAGCCCCACAGCCCAATCAAATACATCTGCCTTTGGGCGAAATCCAATTAAGATACTGCTGATCAGAACAAGTAGCGCTGAGATAAAATTGAAAATGACACTGGTCATCACGTGACTATTCAAAATCGCGGACTTTGCGATCGGCATGGAATGGAACCGTTCAAAAATACCATTTTGAACATCGGTATTTAATCGAAAAGCAGTGTAGCCGACACCACTGGCAACCGTAAACAATAAAATTGCCGGCATGATAAAGCCTTTATAGGTCTCTTGCGGGATCGTCATCGCCCCACCGAAAATATAAATGAATGCCAGCATTAGCATGATCGGCATCAGTACCACGGTCATGATTGTATCCACACTGCGGGTCATATGCTTCATCATTCGTCCGGTCAATACCATCGTATCTGCGAATACGTTCATTTTTCTCCCTCCCCTTGGTTTTCGACAATCATAAAGAAGACATCATCCAAAGAAGATTGTTTTTGGGTAAAGGTTAAAATCTCAATCTTCGCCGCCTGCAATTGATTTAAAATCGTCGTGATTCGTTCAACTTCATTATCTGTTACAACATTCAGCGCCAACAATTCCTTATTCATTTTTCCTCCGACAAGCTGCTCAGCAGCTTCCAAGGTTTCCTCATCCGCAAAGGTCAATTCCAAGGTTTCTTTTGGCAGCTGCTTTTTCACCTCTGCAATGCTTCCCTGCAATGCGATTTTCCCGCGATTCAAAATCGCCACGGTATCCGCCAACTGCTCCGCTTCCTCCAAATACTGCGTGGTTAAAAAGATCGTCACCCCCGCTTTTTTCAACGAACGGATCATTTGCCATAGAGCAGCCCGCGCCTGCGGATCTAATCCAGTCGTTGGTTCATCCAAGAAAAGAATTCTTGGCGGATCAATCAAGCTCATCGCAAATCCAATTTACGCCGCATTCCGCCAGAGTACGTTTGCGTCGGTCGATCCGCCGCTTCTTGCAGATCGAATTCCGTTAACAGCTCATCAACCTTTTCCGTATAATTTTTCATATGACGAAGCTTTGCGATCAAAACTAAATTTTCCCGTCCCGTTAATACCTCATCTACCGCAGCGAATTGTCCGGTCAAACTAAATTCCTTTTGAACCTTTAACGACTGCTCCAACACATTCATTCCATCGATCGTAATATAGCCATTATCTGGCTTCAGCAAAGTGGTCATCATTTTGACTGTTGTTGTTTTCCCAGAACCATTCGTTCCCAATAAAGCAAAAATGCTTCCTGTCGGCACATGAAAACTAATTTTATCTAACACCTTGTGATCAGAAAAAGATTTTTCCAAATCAACAACATTAATTGCTTCCTGCATTTTACTCACTCCTTAATCATCATTCGGTACTTTGTAATATTAAGTACAGCTATAATGTATAACTAAGTAGCTGTTTTGTCAACTACTTTGTTCTACCAAGTACTAAAATTTTCCTTTACATCTTGTTAACCATCTATTATACTTTCGTTAACCAAAACAAAATATTTAGTTAACGAAAGAGTGAGTGTATGAAATTAAGTAGTCGAGAAATTGTTTTAGCCGGATTATTTGCAGCAGTAATAAGTATTTTAGCCCAATTCACCATTCCTTTTGGACCTATTCCATTAACTTTACAAACCTTTGCAGTGGGGTTCGTGGTAACTATTTTAGGCAAGAAAACCGGTACTATTGCCGTAGCGATCTATCTATTGATGGGGATGATCGGTTTACCTGTTTTAGCTGGCGGTTCAGCGGGAATTGCCCATTATTTCGGACCGACCGGGGGTTTTTTAGTTGGATTTATTTTTCAAGCCTATGTTACTGGTCTGATTTTAGAAAAATTAACCTTCAATTATTTTTGGTCAATCGCCGCTAATTTAGTCGGGGCTTTTATTACTCTATTCTTCGGTTCCCTTTGGCTGAAATTTAGCGGAGGTTTACCATGGGATACGGCTTTTTCTGCCGGAATGATTCCTTTTATTCTGCCAGGCGCAATCAAAGCAGTCGCAGCTGGATATCTAGGGGTCTTGCTTGGTAGAAGGTTGCCCTTCACAAAATTGGTGTATCGTTAAATCTTTGAAGTTGGAAACGCCTATGTTATTGATGCCGCATAATGTGTTCTCAACAAAAGTTAGAAAAGAAACAAAACAATGTTTAATTGTTAGAATAAAAATAGGCTCTAAGCTCAAATTTTGAGCCTAGAACCTATTTTTAATTTTTTAATTCAAGTCCTGTCTCCAAGGCAACACGTTTTCCTTACGATAAATCGCAGCTTGCCCGATCGAATTGAACAGCTCCATTTTTTGTTTGACAACGGCTTTAGCTGCATCAATACATTCTGGATAGATCGCATTTGGGTCCCATAATTCAGTAGTCGAAAGAATCTCACGACATTTTTTGTAGAAAGCATATTTGTAGTCAGATGAAATATTGACCTTTTGAATCCCGATTTGAACCGCTTTGGCGATTTCTTCATCTGGATTAGCTGATCCGCCATGAAGCACCAATGGAATATCGACTCTGCTCTTGATGTCTTCTAGTACATCCATCTTCAATTCAGGTTTGATGTCTTTTGGATAAATTCCGTGAGCCGTACCAATTGCCACTGCCAATGTATCGATCCCGGTTTTTTCAATAAATTCTTCGGCATCCTCTGGTTTCGTGTAAATAACTTCCGACACGCCGCCTTCAACCGATGTTCCCGTATTCCCGATCGTCCCTAATTCCCCTTCGACGGAAACACCAATCTTATGACAAACATCAACGACTTCCTTCGTGATGGCAATATTTTCTTCAAATGGCAATAATGACCCATCGATCATGACTGAACTGAATCCACAGTGGACAGCGCGCATGATGCTGGCTAAGTTATCGCCATGATCCATGTGGATAACGAATGGCACCGAACTATTTTTTGCACGAGATACCGCATATTGGAAAAATTCATCTTTGGTAAAATCTAACTCAGTTGGATGAACCGCGATGATCGCTGGCGCATCATTTTCTTCTGCTGCTTCAATGACTACGCGTAAGAAATTACTATCTGCGACGTTAAAGGCTCCTACGGCGAATTTATTTTCCTTTGCGACTTCTAGCATTTGCTTCATATTGATTAACATTTGACTTTGTCTCCATTCTCATTTTAAGATTTATTTTTTGAACCCGAAAGTTCGATATACCGTTTCACAACTTCTTTCCCAGCTGCCATCGTTTGATGAACAAGCGTCGGATAATCCACCTCAGGATTTTCTGCTAATTGCTTTTGGACTTCGGCTTTTTGCGCCTTCATAAAATCCGAACCCACATTGATCTTATTGATCCCTAATTCGATCGAACGCAGGATATTTTTCTCACCTGCGCCTGATCCGCCATGTAATACTAACGGTAAATTTGTCGCTGCTTTGATTTTTTCGACAATATCAAACCGGAAATCCGGCACATACCCTTCTGGATAAACTCCGTGACTGGAACCATAAGACAGTGCTAAACAATCAACACCCGTCTCATTAATAAAACGAATCGCATCGTCGGGATCGGTGTACATCTCATCATTGGTAAAATGATCACCAGCCACCGCCCCCATATCGCCAACTTCAGCTTCTACGCTGGCATTGTAGACCTGCGCCAGCTCTACCATCGCTTTAGTGATCCGAATATTTTCTTCTAACGAATACATCGAAGCATCCATCATGACACTGGAAAAACCTTCATGCAGACACTGCTTTACATACGCGACATCCTGTCCATGATCCAGATTGATCGCGACTTCGACTTTGGCATTGTTAGCCATCCGAATGATCGGCTGCGTTAAATAGCGAATATCCAAATGCTCTTTTAAATGATCCTGCAATAAATCGACAATGATCGGCGAGCGCATTTCCTCCGCCGCTTCGATCACGGCCTTGGCTGTCTCCAAATTGAAGCAATTGATCGCCATCACGGCATAGTTCTCACGATTGGCCTTTTGCAACATTTCTTTCATCGAAACATACATGTGACAAAACTCCTTTTTCATACTAAAGAATTAATTTTTCTCTGAAAAATTAGTTCGATTTTCAAGCCGTATATCATTCCACTAGGTTCATTACCTGTGATTCTGTGTTGCTTTTGATTTAAGTTTTTTCAACGAATCTAACTGCGAAAAGTGGAACTGACACCCTTCCTACGAAATCTTGATCGAAGAAAAATCTACTTCTTCCTCTTCTTCATCGTCCTTGATGTCATTTTCAACGGGCTCTTTCTTCAGAACGAACAACAAAATTCCGGTAATCGCTGAACCGATCAATAACGCTAACGTAAATTTCAACGGATCAGTCATCGCTGGAATAATGAAGACCCCACCTGACGGAACTGGTGAACCAACGCCCCATGACATACTCAAGCCGCCACCGATTGCTGCACCAACTGTACAAGAAAAGATTACTCGCAACGGATCAACTGCCGCAATTGGGATAACACCCTCTGTAATCATACAAAGTCCCATTGGGAAAGCGATCTTGATATTGTCTTCCTCTTCTTTAGAATATTTGCGTTTGCGAACAATTTTAGATAATACCCAAGAGATCGTGACACCAAACGGCGGTACCATAGAAGCCAATACTTTCACGGCTTCTGGTCCCTGCACACCCTCTAGTAGCAAGCCATCGGCAAATAGTGACGCTACTTTATTAACCGGACCACCGAAATCAAAGGCAGCCATTCCGCCAACAATTGAGCCAAATAAGAATTTACCCGAACCTTGTAGCCCTTCTAAGAATTCGGTCAACGCTTCTGTTGCCCAAACAATCGGCAATCCGATGACAAAGAACATCAATAAGCCAATGATCAATGTAGATAAGAGCGGTACGATCATCATCGGCATCAAACCTTGTGCCCATTTTGGAACCTTCAGATTTTTCACTAAGAATAGTACAAAGAAACCAACCAAGTAACCACCGAGCATCCCGCCTAAGAAACCAGCACCGATGGCATTCGCGATCAACCCCATAAACAAACCAGGTCCAATACCCGGACGGTCAGCAATTGAATACGCGATGGCCCCCGCGATAACCGGTGCCAATAATCCCATCCCCAAAACACCCAATGAGACTAACGCATCTGGAACCGAATAGGCCGCCTTATAATCCTCAATCACTCCGCCACCTGTCAAATTTCCAATCGCGATCAACAACCCTGCCGTAACAACAACCGGTAACATGTACGAGATTGCCGTCAGGGCATGCTTTTTCAATTGAAGCTGCTTAAACATTTAGTTCATCTCCTTATTCAAATTAATGTATTTATTTTCTTCCAGAAAAATAAGTCTGATTTTCAAGCCGTATACCATTCCACTAAGATTTCTGTTTTTATGCAGTGGACTAATTCTATACTGTGTTTTCTTCACTGATTGAACTGTGAAGAGTGGAACTGGCATCCTTTTTCATTTTAAAGTTAAAGAAATAATTTCCTACGCCTTTACAATTTCCTCTTCGATCTTATTAATCAAACCCTTTGGTGCTTTGATTACCATGCTGGTCGGGATTTCCACCACCTTTTTTCCTTCAAAACGGTCTTTTCCGCCGATCTTGATGTCTGCGGCGATAATCACGACATCGGCGGCTTTGATTTCTTCCATGGTTAACTCGTCTTCTGTTCCGATGGTTCCTTGTGTTTCGATGTGAACGGTGTGACCTAAGGCTTTGGCGGCTTTTTCTAATTTCTGTTTGGCAATGTACGTATGGGCGATGCCTGACGTACACGCTGCGACTCCAACAATTTTCATCATCTATTCCTCCATTTTCTTTTTTAATCTTCTTCCATTGGGTCCATTGATAACAATTCCATCATTTCCGCTTTGGTCCGAGCATTGACCATATTTTCGATGAAATCTTCATCGGCTAAGAGCATCGCAACCTTCTGCAATAACTTGATATGCATAGTGTTGGCATCGGTATTCTTCACGGCGAATAAAATAATTACACGAACAGGTTCCTCATCCAAGGATTCCCATGGGATCGGCGTGGCGGCTTTGCCGACAACTAACGAGGTCTTGATTACGCTATCCGATTTTCCATGAGGAATCGCAATACTATTTCCGATTCCCGTCATGCCTTCTGCTTCGCGTTCGAAAACATCTGCCATAAAGTCGTCCTCGTCAGCAATGTCCCCATTTGCCATTAGCAATCGTGTCAATTCATGAATTGCTTCTTCTTTTGTTGTCGCTTTCATTTCTAATTGGATTAAATCTTCGGTAATCACATCCGCGATACTGAAATCGTCCATCATTTGCTCTGCTGTCATCTCATATCTCTCCTAACATCTCTTTCACTCGTTTTTCGTCTTGTTTTGTAAATACTGAATTCACCAAAATCGTCGGGATCATCATGTCGATGGTTAAATTGACAGTGGTTAAAATCAGATCAATGTTTTGATACTTTTCTGGTGCCTTGGAAAATTTGCGTGCCGATAAGACATCGACAATTTCTAACTCGGGAAATGCTTTGCGAACCTTTACCTTCAATAGCTCTGAAGTCCCTACCCCGCTGCTGCACATGATCAGCACACGTTTTTTCGAATGGATCATTTCTTTATACTTCACAAAATACAAAGTCAAAAATCCGATCTCATCTTCAGAAATCTCATTTAATTGAAACTTTTCTTCGGCCGCTTGGCTGACCTGTTGGACTTGTTGAAAAACCTCTGGATACTCCAGCTTGATATCTCCTAATAAATCATTTTTAACGATGATCTCGTTTTTCAAACGATACAATAATGGGTCAATGTGCTCATAAAGATCTTGGCGATTCGGCTGATGATCGACCTTCATCCCCATCAAGCGACTCATTTCGGTGGCAAAAAAATCAGTGATCGCCAATGCTTCCTTTGATTTTCGATTCAGCTTGATTGGTTCCTTTTCCATTCGCGAAGAAATCAGGTATTGGAATAAATAAAACGTCTCGCTTTCCGGCAGTACAATATTCAGATAATGATTCAGCTTTGTAATCACCATCTTGGAAAGCTGATACAGTTGATCATATTGTGTGATCAGTGCTTCTTCATCAGGATCTAACAGCTCCGCACAGGTATCTGCGTGAATTTCTCCTTCCCGTACACGTTTGATTAAAATGTAAATATGAGAAAAGATATTGCTGTTATAGGGATAAGCAATCCCGTTTTGCAATTTTCTTTCAATGTACTCTAATAACGAAGTAATAAAGTTGATGTCATAGGAACTGATTTTTTCCTGTTGTGTGGAAAAGTCTTCCTCCCAGACACGATTCGCGCTGATCAAATGATTCACCGCTTTGCGAATGTGCTTTTCTGTTCCTTCGATAGAGACACGTTGTCCTTTGCGAATCAGTGACAGCTGGTACTTCAGCAAAAATTCATTCATCCGTACCAAATCATTCGTAATCACGGTATTGCTGACATAATATTCGTCAAACAAATCATTGATCAACACTTTTTTGGGGGATTTGAATAACAAAGCCAACAGAATTGTATTCCTTCTTTCTGATGGACCTTGCACAGTATCATTGCCTCGTTTTCGGACACTTTCTTTTAAATAATTGTCATAATCTAAACGAAATCCTTTTCCGACTTCCGCTGAAATGAGCTCTCCGACATCGGAGGCTTCATTGATTTTTTTAATCGTACGGTAAATGGTTTTCGTGGAAACATTGGCAAATTCAGCTAACTCTTGAGCGGTGAGTGTCATCCCATGTTTGATAAACAGTTCGATCAATTGTGTTTCACGTTTGCTTAGCTGCATTTTGTCAACCTCCTTGTCATTAATATAGCCTTTTTTTATTCACGTACATTTTTTCTTATGTCCATTGAAATGGACATTACCATAAAACGCTTTCAATAACTATTTTAAATTATTCGTTGAAAATAACTTGATCCTCAAAAAAGTAAAAAATTTAATACTCTAAGAAAATGCTTCAGATTGACCAATTACCTCACCTCCCTCCATTTTTCTTGAACGGTTAAAAAAAACAGCGAAAAAATCGCTGTCGAACTAGTTATCCCCAACACAAGAATTTTATTTTCATACCCTTTTTGACTGAAATTATGCTTTAGTTTTCCACCTGTGCAAAACTTGCTTGCTTCGCTAATTGATAAATTGGTACCAATTGTTTATAGGTTTCTACCATAAATGCTTGAGTGGCTTGCGGATTTTTCCAAATCGGATCTTCCCTTTTGATGATTCGACCAATTTGAAATTCGCCTTTTTTCACATCACGAAACCTTATCAACAGCTTTTCTATGCGTTTTGGCGATAACTCTTCTATTTTCGGCTTTGTGTGATCACCGGATAGAACAAAATCTGGGGATAAGTTTTCAAAAATTTCTGGATGGTCTAGTAAAATTTGCGCAATCGCTTTTTCTTCCTTCGGCTGATCAATACAGGACAGCCACATAAAAACATACTCCGGCCAAATTCCCAGCTGAAAATGCGGCTCCATTTTGTATCCACGCTTTTGTCGGCTCAATGCTGACCAAGTATTTTCAGGCGGATAGGTCGTTCTGCGGCGATGCTGGGCAATGTGGATAAATAGCTTTTCGTCTAGCAGCGGCTCTAACTCCTGTTGAAAAACTTCATCTAACTGTTGAAAAGTTGGTTGAACTTCCTGGCGAATCGCTGCCATTCGTTCATCCAAGCCGTCGATATCAAAAACTTCAAAACTCTTTTCAGTGAACATGTTACTCCCCCTTATTCCTACTATCGTAATTCTACCTATCTTATCGCTGAGTCACAAGTTATCAACTACCCATGTTGATAAAAAATTCGTAGTGATTTTCCATTCGAACAAACATCGTTTCAAAATTTTGATAAAACTCGCTGATTCTTTTGCTATTTTAAAGAAAATATTTCCTTCTCTTTGTGAAATCAAGTATATTATAAGT